>JAABUQ010007566.1_pt1 | contig 15692 bp, 15 predicted proteins | sample 5560001 | NCBI WGS metagenome assembly JAABUQ01 (sample SAMN10711888, study PRJNA513371) | rock metagenome | isolation source: Antarctica rocks | place: Antarctica: Victoria Land, Finger Mt nord | collected 2015-12-18 | reverse complement strand
GCTCCCATTAGACCGCCGACGAGTCCGCCGGCCGCGAGCGGCAGCGCCTGCGCAACGTGGACGTCGCCATGCAGTCCGTGGGTTAGCACTCCGGCCGGTGCCGTAAGGAAGATTACAAAAGACGAGGTGGCAGTTATAACCGTCGTCGGAAGGCTGGAGAATAAGAGCAGCAGCGGCACCACGATGACGCCGCCTCCGATACCGAAGAAACTGGAAACGAACCCGACGAGCACGCCGGCGAACAACAAGTACAGCGCGGAGATTGCTCTCCTTGCACGGCCCGCGGTACCCGCGGGAGGTTGTGTGGTGATAATGCGACGCACGACATCCGCCGCGACGAGCAGCAGAAACACGGCGTAAACGTAGTCGAAGAGATTGCTTGTGAGATGCCGCACCCCCAGCGCACCGGCAACGCTTCCGGGAATACCGCCCGCGCCAACGATGAGGCCGGTGCGTACATCGATCTTTCGCTGCCGGTAGTACGAAACCGTCGCGCCGGTAGCGTTGGCTAATACGAGCAAGAGCGACGAACCCGCAGCCAAAGAGGGCGAGAAGCCAAAGGCGATTCGCAGGACTGGGACGACAACGAAACCGCCACCAAGACCGACGATGGAACCGATGATGCTCGCGACCATTCCCAAAAGAAAGAGCGCGAGCCAGATTACATGGTCAGGAACCGACGCGGCCGATGTATCGACGGTCCCGCGTATCGATCCTTATGATATCGCCGGGGTTCACGAACAGGGGAACGGCAACCGTCGCACCTGATTCCAGTTTCGCCGGCTTCGTCGTTCCCGTCGCGGTGTCGCCCTTGAATCCGGGGTCGGTTTCCACGACCGCTAGTTCCACGTGGGCCGGTAAATCGATTCCGATGGGCGTTCCGTCGTGAAACTGGACCGCAACTCGCATCCCATCCTTCAGAAAGTCGGCAGGACCGCCGATGAGATCGCGCTGCAGCGTCACATTTTCGAAATTTTCACTATCCATAAAGTGGAAGCCATCGTCGTCATTGTACAGCATCTGCATGTCGCGGTTATCGACCGTCGCACGTTCCAGTTTTTCTCCGGCGCGAAAAGTTCGCTCTACCGTTGCTCCCGTCTTCACGTTTTTCAACCGCGTACGCACGAACGCGGAGCCCTTGCCGGGCTTCACGTGCAGAAACTCGATTACGGTCCATAAATTTCCGTCAATAACGATCGTGACGCCGTTGCGAAAATCGTTCGAAGAGATCATGAGAGCCGCTATACGAAGCTACGGCCAGTTTGCCCTCGTAGAGGCGCGGTCTCGCCAAAGTGGGAGCCGGTTTTCGCGACCGCGACGCAGGCGCACGATGTTTTCGCGATGCGTGAATGGAATAAATGCGGCCGCGAAAATGCCGTACGCGGCGAAGGCGACTTCTCGGGTTACCAACCAAAGCGCAAGCGGAGCGACGATGTTTGCTGCGAGTGAGCCGACGGAAGAATAACCGGTGCCCACGGCGCCGACTACCCATGCACCGATGCAGATTATGCCGGCAATCCAGGACAAGGCGATGATAACGCCTATGCTGGTGGCGACGCCTTTTCCGCCACGCCACCCCAACCAGGGAGAAAAAACGTGTCCGATGACCGTCGCGCAGCCGACGGCGGCAGCGCCCGCCGGAACCATGGCGAGCGTATGCAAGACAACAAAGACCGGTGCGAATCCTTTGGCAGCGTCCAAAAACAGCACAACGCCAGCACCCGCTTTCCCCATGGTGCGCAAAGCGTTGGCAGCACCGATATTGCCGCTGCCGGATTTACGAATGTCGATCCCATAAAACAGCTTGCCTATGAGAAATCCAAAAGGAATAGATCCACACAGGAACCCTCCCACGCACGCAAGGGCCACGTTCATTAGCCGTCATCCGCGCGTCGCCGCTCGCGAAATTCCAGAGTCAGCGGAACACCCTCAAAGTCGAAGTTAGCGCGGATGACGTTTTCCAAGAATCGCTTGTATGACGATCGCAGCAAGTCCGGATCGTTGCAATGGAACACGAACAGCGGCGGATGCGACGCTGGCTGCGAGCAGTAGAATATCTTGAACGTCTTGCCGCCTGGCGATGGTGGCGGGTGAGCCATCGCTGCATCGTGGATGATTGCATTGAGTTGCGCCGTGGGGACGTGACGGTCAAGGTTTGCTGCCACGCGCATCACCAGAGGCATCAAGCTGCCGAGTCGCCGCTTCGTGAGTGCTGAAAGAAACGTTACCGGCGCGAAACGAGCGAACGGCAGTTGATCGTGAATGACGGAGATCAGTTCTGCCTGGCTATATTCACCCTGAGCGCGGGCGAGATCCCACTTGTTTGCGACGAGGATCAAGCCTTTGCGCTCTTCGAGGATGATCCCGGCTAACCGGCGATCCTGTGCCAGCACGCCTTGCATCGCATCGATGAGCAGAAGCGCGATGTCGCAGCGCGCAATCGCGGAAAGCGAGCGAAGGGACGAGTAATATTCGATCGCACCGTGAGCCTGCGGTTTTTTGCGCACGCCGGCGGTATCGATGAGGCGGATCTGGTGTTCGTGGAAAGGAAATATCGTATCGATTGCATCGCGGGTGGTTCCCGGGTCGTGGGAAACGATTGACCGCTCGTGCCCTAAGAGCGCATTGAGCAGCGAACTTTTCCCGACGTTCGGTTGCCCCACCAGGGCCAGCGCCATCTCGCTTGGCGAAGCCGCGTTCGGCGTTTGCACCGGCAGCTTTTCAACGATGGCGTCGAGCAAGTCGCCTGTTCCTTCCCCGTGGATGGCTGACACCGCAATCGGTTCGCCGAAGCCTAGGCGCGAAAATTCGCCCGCAACGTTGGCCGCGATCTTCGGCGACTCCGTCTTGTTCGCAACTAGAATAATCGAACGTCTCGTTGAACGCAGAATGCCCGCGACATCGATATCTAGGGGATGTAATCCGAACACCGCGTCGACCAGGAATATGATCACGTCAGCGTCACGTGCTGCCATCTCTGCTTGGCGACGCGTTTCTTGCAACACGCGATCGTGCGCGGGGGCGTCAGTATCGATTCCGCCGGTATCGGCGACACTAAACACGATGCCCCGCCACTCTGCCAGTGCGTACAGCCGGTCACGGGTAACCCCGGGTGTATCTTCAACAATAGCGAGCCGCTGGCCAATCAAGCGATTGAACAACGCGCTTTTACCCACGTTGGGTCGCCCAACAATTGCAACGATTGCCGGGTGAAGCGTATGTCGTTCGATCGTCGGTACGGACTCCGGGAGTTGCATGAGTCTACGAGCCGTTCGGCAGGCGGAAAGCCGAGCCTGTTGGCGAACTCGCAGCCACGATTTCTATGAGAAGCATCAAGGCGATTTTCGTATATTGTGGTTGCGCGTTCGTTGCGCTCGCGAGTATCGCCGCGGCGAAACCGGTAATGGACTCGGGCGGCGTCTATCTTACGACGTTGCCAAGCGGAGCAGACGTGTGGGTTGATGGAACCTATGTGGGGCGCACGCCGGTTCTGGTCGACGGTTTACAAAGTGGAAAGCATGCGGTGACGCTGACGAAAGTTGGTTTCATCGCAGCAGAGATTGAACAGCGCGTGGGGACTAGCGGAATAACCACAAACAGCGTCGTCTTGCAGCGTAACGGACGTGCGCGCGAAGAGCCGGGAAAGGTAATATTGCATGGCTTGCAGCCGGGAAGCGCGGTTTCACTTGACGGTCTCGCGAGCGCGCGCCCAGCCCCGTCTTTCGATGCGGCGAGCGGATTGCATCAAATCGTCATGCACGTTGGAAAGTCTAAATTGGTGCGCACCATTGCCGTATATCCCGGCATGACGACCGACGTTGTGGTTCCGCCGTTCTCCCCCGGCGTCGCCGGCCTCCGCAGCAAATCCGTCGTTGTCGCTCCGGCGGAACAGTATCTACCGGATGGTGCTTTTCGCACCGAGCACAATAAAGTCTTGATCGATTACAGAGGCCACGTCGTCATAGCGCATATCGGACAAACCCAATTCAAGATGGACAAAACGACCGTCGCATTTGACGCTCCGCCCGCTTTTGTTCACGGGAAGCTGTACTTGCCTCTGGAATTGCTGCTGGAACTCACCGGCCGCGAGCGAGGCAAGCTCAAATAGTGGCCAGCATTTACATCGAGACGTTCGGATGTCAGATGAATGAGGCCGACTCTCAATTCATTGCCGAAAAGGCTGCTGCAGCGGGATATGCCATTGCGGAAAAGCCGCACGAAGCGAGCGTCGTACTGTTGAACACTTGTACGGTCCGAGACAATGCCGAACGCAGGGCCTACGGCAGAATGCAGCATTTTAAGACGCTGAAGAGTGCCGATCCTGGAATGAAGCTTGTTGTAACCGGGTGCCTGGCCGAGCAAGACCGCGACCGAATGCAGAAAGTCGCGCCGCACGTCGATGCGGTTTTCGGTACCAAAGAACTCGGAGAACTCGCAGACGCCCTGCGTACCTGGCGTCCGGAATTCGTGGATGACGAAATTAGCGAAGAGCGGGCCTTGCTGCTCCCAATGGGCGGCCAACCCGACTGCATCACGAACGCCTTTTCGCATCTGCGCGCGTATGTTACGGTGCAGCGCGGATGCTCGTACTACTGCACTTTTTGCATAGTTCCGCACGTACGGGGACGTTTCGATCACCGCCCAATGCGAGAGATTTTGGTCGAAGTGCGCCAACGGCTCGCCGAGGGCGCGCGAGAAGTGACGCTTGTCGGCCAAACCGTTAATGCGTACAAGGACCCTGCTACCGGTGCTGATTTCGGCGAGTTGCTGGGTACCGTCGCGCAGTGCGACGGGGTGGAGCGGCTCTCGTTCCTGACCTCGCATCCCAAGGACTTTACCGAAAAGCTGGTTCTCGACATGACCCGCATCCCGCAACTCAATCCTCGCTTGCACTTGCCGGTTCAGTCAGGATCCAATCCGGTTCTGCGCCGCATGAATCGTAAGTACACGATTGAGGCATACTTGGAAAAAGTTGCTCTCGCGCGCAGATACTTGGCGGGTTGGGCGCTCACTACCGACATCATCGTCGGATTTCCAGGCGAAAGCGAAGAGGATTTTCAAAAAACGCTCGCGCTGTGTGCCGAGAACATGTTCGCGCAGGCGTACATGTTCACGTATTCACCGCGTCGCGGAACACCGGCTTCACACTGGGAGCAAGTCGATCCGTCGCAAGCATCGCAACGCTTACGCACCCTGGCGGCAGCGCAAGATCGGTCATGCAGGACATTTCACGAGAGCAAAGTCGGCAGCGTGGTGCGCGCGCTGGTACAAGGCCCCTCTCGCAAAGACCCGACCAAGTTGGCAGCCAAAACGACCGACAACATGACCGTTATCGCGCCGTTGCCGTCGCAACTCGACGCCGCAAGCTTCGCCAACGAACCATGGATCGATGTCCGCGTCGAAGCGGGATACACTTGGGGTTCCACCGGTACAATGCTGTCGCGGTCGCACGCGTATCGGGCCGTGGGGACGAGCTTGCCGGGCCCCACGCTTGACCTTATAACGCTGTAAGCCGGTGAGCGAGTACTCGCCGATGCTCGAGCAGTACTTCGGCATGAAGTCCCGGCATCCGGAAGCGATTCTGCTTTCGCGAGTCGGAGACTTTTATGAAGCATACGGGGAGGATGCCGAGACCGTCGCGCGCGCTCTTTCCATTGCGCTGACCTCAAAGGAGGCGGGAGCCGGAAAAAGAGTTGCGATGGCCGGCGTACCCCATCACGCCTTATCCGGCTACCTAGCACGGTTGGTCGCGCAACGCTGCATCGTGGCGCTTGCGGAGCAACTCGAAGCGCCGACTCAAAACAAGCTCGTGAGGCGCGACGTTGTGCGGGTCGTTACTCCCGGAACGTTGATCGAAGATCAGTTGCTCGACGGCAAACAAAACAACTATTTGGCGGCGGTCACCACGCTCGGCGAAACGATCGCGCTAGCGCATACCGACGTGTCGACCGGTCACTGCGCCGCCACCGTGTTTGCCGGGGAATCGTGTTATGACGAGCTCATTGGGGAAATCGGCCGCATCGGACCCGCGGAAGTGATCGCCGACATTGCCCCCGACCTGCGCATTGCCATGCGCGGCGCGATCGAAACACTGGGTGCGCGGCTAACCGCACCGACGCTCTCCGCGGTTGACGCGCGGGAGCGCGCGCCGCTGCCCGGCTTTTCAGTAGAAGAGTCGCTGGCCATGCACCGCGCGCTGGACGCTCTGGTGACTTTCGTTCATAAAACCGGAGTCACCGATGGCGACGCCCTCAACGCGGTCAACTTTTATCGCGAGCAAACTTTTCTAGCGTTGGATGCTCAAACACGCAAGAATTTGGAATTGACCAAACCGCTGGGCGCAAATCCACGGGCGACGTTGAGCGCAACCCTCGATAAATGCTCCACCTCGATGGGTTCGCGCATGCTCGCCCGCTGGATATTGGCCCCCTTAATGGATCGTGCGGAAATTAGCCAACGCGCGGATTGCATCGGGGCCCTAGTCGTTTCGGGGACACAGCGTTCCGCGCTCCAGGAGATTCTGCGCGGATGCTTCGACCTCGAACGCATAGCTCAAAAAACCCGCTTTAAGCGATCCAGCCCGCGAGATCTGGCCTCTCTGCGCCGAACGCTCGAGCTCCTGGAGCCCCTGCGTCTCAATATCCCGAGCGATCTCCAGCGCTACGCGCGGCAGATCATCGATTTGCGAGCGGTTCTGGAAGATTTGCAGCGATGCTTGATCGAGGAACCGCCCGCGACGTTGGCGGAAGGGGGCGTCATTCGTGCGGAGTCCAACGCCGATCTGGCCGAATGCGTTGGCTTGCGCTCCGATGCGCGCGGTAAGATCGGCGAATTGGAGGACCGGGAGCGTAAACGCACCGGGATTAAATCGCTCAAAGTCAAGTATGCGGCCCCATTTGGTTATTCAATTGAAGTGACGAAGAACAATCTGGCAAACGTCCCAGGTGACTACGTGCGGAAGCAAACATTGGCGAGCGGTGAACGCTTCGTCACTGCCGAGCTCAAAGAGTTAGAAATAACCATTTCGGGCGCCGAGTCTCGGCGGCTGCGTTTGGAAGAAACCCTATTTGCGGAACTCCTCGAGCGAATGCATGCGCGCGTCGATGACTTACGAGCAACAGCTCAAGCGCTGGCAGAAATCGACGTGTTGTGTTCGCTGGCGCAGTGTTCCGCCGAGCGTGGCTACGTGCGACCCACGTTCGTCGAGCGAAGCTGTCTCCAAATACGCAACGGGCGCCATCCCGTCATGGAAGAACTGCTAAAACACAGATTCGTTCCCAACGACCTTGACATCGAAAGCGGCACGCAACGCTTCGTACTGTTGACCGGCCCGAATATGGGCGGAAAATCGACCTATCTCCGTCAGGCCGCGTTGCTGGTCATCATGTCGCAGATCGGGTCGTACGTTCCCGCGGATTGCGCGACACTGGGAATCGTAGATCGCATCTTCACCCGCATCGGCGCGGGCGACGATCTCGCATCGGGACAATCGACGTTTTACGTAGAGATGTCCGAAACGGCCGCCATCTTGCGGCGCAGTACCGGCAGCAGCCTCCTGCTGATCGACGAAGTGGGGCGCGGCACGGGCACCATCGATGGATTAGCCATCGCGCAAGCCATCTCCGAGTTTCTGCTCGGCTTGGAACAAACACCGATGGTATTGTTCGCAACACACTTCCACGAGTTGATTGCGCTGGCGCAGCGCTGGCCGTCAGTTGCAAATTTTCACATTACCGCCGTTGAGAACACTGCCAAATCCGGCGCGCCGGTCTTTTCACATCGCGTTTTGCCCGGAAGTTCGTCCCGTTCTTTTGGGATTGAGGTTGCGCGCATGGCGGGGTTGCCGGAAGCGGTCGTGGCGCGCGCGCAAGAAATTGCCGATGCATTGGAAGGGCGTCCCACGCTCGAAGCGCAGATACCGCTGAGAACAAAACTGGCGACGCAAACGCCGGAACGGCAACTGTCTCTGGAACTATGATCAGCCTTCTCGACGAGAAAACGATCGGACAGATCGCAGCAGGCGAGGTCATCGAACGGCCGCTTTCCGTCGTCAAAGAGCTTGTGGAGAATGCAGTGGATGCAGGGGCAACCCGCATCGGCGTATGGCTGTACGAGGGCGGTCTCAAACTCATCGAAGTCGTCGATAACGGGTGTGGGATCCCCGCCGGTCAATTGCAGCTCGCCGTTACCCGCCATGCAACCAGTAAACTGATGCAAGCTGCCGACTTACATTCGGTGGCGACGCTCGGTTTTCGCGGTGAAGGCTTAGCGAGCATCGCTGCCGTCTCGAAGTTGCAACTGATCTCGCGCGTCGCGGAAGAAGAGATTGGCGCTACCGTTGCGGCTCACGGCGAAGAAGCGAGCAGCGTGCAGCCCGTTGCAGCGCCGCGCGGGACGTCGGTCCTGGCGCGCGATTTGTTCGTCAACGTTCCCGTACGCCGAGAATATTTGCGCTCGCCGTCGGCGGAGTTCGCTCGAGTTACGGCATGGCTTTCAAGTTTTGCCTTGGCGTATCCGGCGATCACGTTTTCGCTTTCTCATGACGGTAAGAGAAGCTGGGTAATTCCGGCGAGTACGGATTGGAATGACCGCCTGCGCGCGGTGTTTGGAAAGAGCGCGCCCGATGGACTTATTCCGCTGAACACGCAAGCCAGCGCGGGACTCCGCGGAGATTTGACCGGATTCGTCAGTAAGCCGGGAAATGATCGGCCCGACCGCCGGATGCAACTCTTGTTCGTCAACCGGCGCTTGCTGCGTAGCAGCCTCCTCGCGGGCGCGTGGAACGCGGCGTATTCAACTTTTGCGATGTCGGGGCGCCATCCGTACGGCGTGCTTTTTCTCTCGCTCCCGCCGGAAGATGTCGATGCCAACGTTCACCCTACGAAGAGTGACGTTCGGCTGCGGTTCGGGCATCAGGTTTTTGGCGCAGTAAAAGCGTCGATCGCTCGAACCCTGCACGTCGACGCGAGCGCGCGTTTTCACCAGACGGTTTCCTTCGCGCCGGGCGATACCGAATTGAGTCTTGCCGATCCGACGTCGCTCTTTGAGGTTACCGAGGCCGGTTCGCAGACGGAACCAGCACCTGGCATTCGCGTGTTAGGACAACTTCAGGCGTCGTTTATTGTGGCGGCGGACGATTCTGCTGTCATCCTGGTGGATCAGCACGCAGCGCACGAGCGCATCGCCTATGAGACAATCGTGCGACGCGCCGAAGATCGCGCGCCCAGTGAAGCGTTGCTGGTTCCGCGCACGATCGAGTTGGACGGTGCGCAAAGCGCCAGACTGGCGCGCCTGCTGGACGGGTTGCGCGAAGCTGGTCTAGACATCGAACAATTCGGTGAGGGATCGTATCGCATCCGGGCCACGCCCGCCGGCCATGCCTCGCGGCCTTTCGACGTTATGGGATTTTTGGATGACTTTGCCGAGCAGCCGCGAGCGCACGACTCACGGGAGCGAATCTGGGCGTCGCTCGCGTGCCATTCTGCCGTGAGGGCCGGCGAAAAACTGCAATACGAAGAAATGGTAAGCCTCATCCAGCGCTTGCAGCGATGTCACAATCCGATGCACTGCCCTCACGGGCGTCCCACCATCGTGCGGCTCGGCCCGCAGGAAATCGCGCGTTTGTTCAAGCGGTCCTGACGCAGGTGACGAATCCCGGAGTTCTTATTCTGGCCGGCGCCACCGCAACCGGAAAGAGTAGGCTGGCAATGAAGTTGGCCCGCCTTTTCGATGCTGAAATCGTGGGGGCGGACTCGCGCCAGATATACCGCGACATGCCGGTCGGTACTGCGGCTCCGACGGCGGCGGAGCGCGCGGAAGTTGCTCACCATTTGGTTGGGTTTCTGGATCCGCACGAACGTTATTCGGCAGCGCGATTCACGTTAGAGGCGCTGGGCGCGATCGAGGACATCGCGCTTCGAGGAAAACGCGCCATCGTCGTTGGTGGAACCGGTTTTTACATCCGTGCGTTGTGCGGTGATGCGGCGCTCGCTCCGCAATACGACGACGAACTGCGCGCGCGCCTTCGCCGTGAGATCGCCCTGCATCCGCCGGAAATCTTGCATCAATGGCTGAGCTCGCTGCGTGCTTCTCGAGCTTCTGCTATTGCAGCGAGAGACACGTATCGCGTCGTGAGGGGGCTGGAAGTGGCCTTGAGCCGGCGACAGCTTCGCGCGCAATCTCTGCCGAGTCTGCGCAGTCGAAGCATTCATTTTGTAAAAGCTTGCCTGAGCGTTTCCCCCGATGTCCTGGAAGAGCGGATCGGAGCAAGAATCGCAGGGATGTTGCGAGGCGGGCTACTCGACGAAGCGCAGCGTATCGGAGCCGGTGCCGTGGCGGCCAGCGCGGTAGGTTATCCTCAAGCGCTTGCGTACTTGTCAGGTTTTTGCACGCAGCGCGAACTCCGCGAAACACTTTTCCGAGTAACGCGCCGCTACGCAAAACGGCAGCGAACATGGTTTCGCTCCGAGCCCAATGTCGTGTGGATTGATGAAAACGGCGCGCTGGAGGCGCTGACCGATTTGGCAAGGGAAAAACTAGAATGGGCCTGAACCCGAGCGCATGCCCGCCAGCAGCGCGACCGGCGCGCGACCGTCCCAACTGCAAGACATTTATCTCGCCGAAGTTCGACGTCAAGCCGTCCCGGTAATCGTCTACTTAGTCAACGGCTTTCAACTGCGAGGTCTTATCAAAGGCTTCGATCCCTTCACGATTTTGCTGGAATACGAACACAAAGTGCATTTGATCTACAAGCATGCCGTTTCGACCGTGTCTCCGCAGGGTCCGGTGACCGGATCGCTGGTGGGCGAAGCGACGAACACGTAAATGCCTGCCGTGCCGGTAACGAAGATGCACGGCACGTACAACGATTTTGTGGTGCTCGACGAGCGCATCGCGCAAATCGCAGACCTTTCGCTCTTTGCAAAGATGGTATGCGACCGGCGCGGCAGCGTCGGCGCAGACGGGTTGCTGGTAATTGGGACTTCCAGCTCCGGTGACGCGCGGATGTCGATTTACAATGCAGATGGATCGCAGGCCGAAATGTGTGGGAACGGTGCACGCTGCGTTGCGCGTTTTCTCAGCGAGTCGGGTGCTGGAAACGAGCTCGTGTTAGAAACGGTCGGCGGTGCGATAAAGACCTCGGTCATTGCTCGCGATCCTTTTGAGGTTCGCATAAACGTTGGAAAGGTACGGATAGAACCCGTGCAACTTGCGGGTATCGAGGCGGTCTGCGTTCGGATTGGCAATCCGCATGTGGTCGTTTTCCAAACGGGTTTGGACGACGTGGATCTTGCGGCTCTGGCCGGACGTGTAAACGCCAGCGGACAGTTTCCCGATGGGGTCAACGTGCATGTGGCAGTAAAGGCAGGTCCGCAGCGCCTTGTGGTGCGCCACTACGAGCGCGGCGCCGGTGCGACCATGGCATGTGGTACGGGCGCCGTTGCAAGCGCCGCAGCGGCGGTGCACCGCCAATTGGTGGTGTCGCCGGTAGAAGTCGAAGTCCCCGGCGGGCGGCTGATGGTCGAATGGGCCGGCCAAGGAGATGCTTTCCTGACAGGGCCGGCCGTGCGCGTCTTCGACACAACAATTGACGTGCCGCTTCCATGATCGGTCTGGCGTATTGCGACGAACGTGGCCGCGTCTTTTATGACGCGCAGCGCGAGCCACTCGCAGACGGCGGGATAGTCGCGCCCGCGCGCTCAGAAGACTTACTTCCGGCGCCGCAGGGGACCGTACAGATGATGTTACCGGGACGCTCGCCGCTCGTGCGCGACACAATGCCGGCCCGCGGCGTAGCGCTCGCGGCCATCCTTCCGGCCGGCTACACGCGGCTGCTCGTGCCGGCGTTCGATCGCGCGCCGAGCGCACCGGAGCTGCCCTTGTACGGCTACACCTTCGCATCCGTCGTCAACGACGAGCTGCACGTGGCTGCGCAAAAAACCGACGAGCATGAAGATTGGGCGCCGCGTTATTTCAAAGCCGGCGAGCTTGAGGAAGCCATTGACACCAGGATGTCGGTAGATCCCGGTAATCAGGTGCTGCGGCAAGTCGCTTTGTGTTCCCGCAAGTATGGCTGCTTTACCGCACAAAACGTTTTCATCACCAGAGGTGAGGCCGCGTTGCCTGTATCGCCCAATTGCAATGCAAAGTGCGTCGGCTGCATCTCGCAGCTTGAGCCCGAACGGAACGTCTCCTCGCCGCAGCGCCGCATCGTTATAGAAACGAGTGCGCAGGAGCTGGCGCGGGTCGGAATCCATCACTTGCAACGAGTGCACGACGGGATCGTCTCTTTCGGACAAGGCTGCGAAGGCGAACCCTTGCTGCGGGTCAGCACGGTTGCGCGAGCGATTGCGGCGATCCGCGGCGCATGCCACGGCGGCACGGTCAACTGCAACACCAACGGCAGTTTGCCGGGTGCGTTGCAGCGTTGCATTGATGCGGGGCTGCAGGCGGTGCGCATCAGCCTGAATTCATTTCGACCCGCCGTGTATGCGGCATACTACCGGCCTTACCGGTACAGTCTGGAAGACGTTTTCGCGAGCGTGAAGCTTGCGTCATCCGCCGGCTTACGGGTGTCGCTCAACCTGCTCACTCACCCCGGCGTGACGGACGATGAGGATGAGCTGCGCGCCATGGAAGCATTTCTTTCGACCGTGCGGGTCGACATGATTCAAACCCGCACGCTCAACATCGACCCGGAGTGGTACTTCGATGCGGTGGGCCGTCCGGTTCGTGCCATGGGCATGCGGTATGCGCTTGGGCGCATCGCCACGCGTGGCGTTGCAATCGGAAACTTCACGCACACGCACTAGGGTCAGAGAGGCGTTGCGCCAATTAAAGCGGGCGCTCGACCTGCGTTAACAACCCATGTCAATCTGAGCCTGTCGAAGGATCGCATTCCCTCAGCGCCACGCTTCGACGCGCTCAGCGTGACACAATGCTGGCTCAGTGCGACAGCATGCGGTGGTTAGGCGGTTTTGCGCTCGGGGGCGGCACTGCCGAACATGGTCGCGAATTCCGAGAGGCCTTCGGGCGCAACGACCGCGTTGATTTCGTCGCCGGCGTTGAGCAGCGTATCGTTGGAAGCAACTTTAACACTGCTGCCGCTGCGAATGGCGGCGATCCGAATCTTGCCCGGGCGCTCGAAGTCCCCGATGCGCCGTCCAGATTCAGACTCTCGTACGACCGCGGTGAGTGACGTTACCTTTCCGAAATCAAACGACTGCAAACTGTCGAAGGGTGCTTCAGTCAAAACGTCGCGAATAATCTTCGCGCCAATCGTCGTTGGGCAGACCGTCTCGATGCCCAGTTCTCGATACATTTGTCCGCGAGGCGGATCGTAAATCCGCGCCACAATCTTTTTAATTCTGAACATGCGCTGGGCGATCAGCGCGGCCATAACGTTGCGATTGTCGCCGTCGGTGACCGCGATAAAACCGTCCGCGCGTTCCGCACCGGCGCGCTTGAGCACGTCGTAATCGATACCGGTCCCGACAACGACATGTCCTGAGAATCTCGTGCCCAAGCGTTTGAACGCTTCGGGATTTTGGTCGACAACGACAACCAGATGGTTATCGGCCGCAAGCAGTTTGGCAAGCGCGGAGCCGACGCGGCCGCACCCAACGATCAAGTATCTCATAGCGAGCGCTAATCTTCCAAATGCGGCGCTCAATCTCCCGGCAGGACCGAAGCATGGCCTTGAGAACAATGCTTGTCGCGCGTCGGGGCGTAGCTCAGCTTGGTAGAGCGCTGCGTTCGGGACGCAGAGGTCACAGGTTCGAATCCTGCCGCCCCGACCACTCTCTGCGAAAATAGGCGATTTGTTCTCACGATTCAGCCCGGCTTCACGGCGCGTCTTGCGTGCCGCCGAGCAAGAATGCCGCAATCACAATCATTACTACATCGGAGCGGAGCACATTCTCTTCGCCTTGCTTGAAGAGCACGATCCTGCGGTGCAAGCCCGTTTACATGATGAGCATATAGATTCTGCGGAAGTGCACGCGCACGTGCGGCGCGCCCTAGGTACGGGCGAAGACCACTCGTGGGAGGGCATTTTGATTACCCCGCGAGTGCGAAAAATAATTCAAATTGCCGAAGTAAACGCTGCCGGGCGTCATGTGGATCCCATCGATCTTTTTGCAGCCTTGCGTGAAGAAGGCGGCGGACAGGCCGCCGAGATCTTGCGCCAGGTATCGCGGTCGGCACGCTGATGGAGCGCCTATCGACCCTCTTGATCGGCATTGTCGACCATGTCGGCTACGCGGGGCTGTTCGTTGTCATGGCGCTGGGAAATATCGGAGCGCCGGTCGGCACCGAATTCGTGGTTCCGGCCGCCGGCGCGCTGGTGGCGACGGGGCACTTGTCAAACCTTTGGATGGTCGTCATCGTCGCGACGCTCGGCGAACTGGCGGGCGCATCGGTCGCGTACGCGGTCGGGCGCTATGGGGGGCGCCCAGTGGTCCATCGATACGGCCATTACGTGATGTTTCACGAAAGAGAAATGGTGAAAGTCGAAGGCTTCTTTCAACGCTACGGCAGCTTAGCGATACTGTTCTGCCGCTTCATCCCCGTAGTGCGCGGTATTTGTTCGATTCCCGCCGGCATCTCGCGAATGCCACTGCTTCCCTTCTATGTATTTACTGCAGTTGGTTCGTTCATTTTTTGCCTGCTGCTCGCCCTTCTCGGCCATAAACTCGGACAACACTTCGACACGCTCGCCCCGCTGTTTCATCGCTCCTCGCTCATCATTGCCGGCTTGCTCGTCGCCCTGCTCGCTGCGTTGGTGGTCGCTGCTCTTCTTCGGCGGAAGCGAACGGCGCTATAAGCAGAATCCGCGTTGATTGAGCGATACGAGATTGGGCCCGCCGTTTGTCTCCCGTATGACGAACATTCGGCCGTTGTAGCGCGTGAAGTTGCCGCTCTGATCGTAGGACGATTGCCTTTTGTAGAAGTCGAACACATCGGCAGCTCGAGTGTCCTGGGATGCGACGGTAAAGGCGTCATCGACCTGCAACTGGTCTACCCGCGCGGTAGACTGGAAGTGGTCAAGGCCGCTCTCGATACCCTTGGATTCCAACGCCAGCGCACGCGGAACCCATTTCCGGAGGACCGCCCGATGCGCACGGGCGCCTACAGGCACCGAAAACGCCGTTACCTCGTGCACGTTCACGTTCTGGACAGTACGTCGTCCGAAGTCGATCGCGACCGCCTCTTTCGGGATCGCCTACGTGTGGATGGCGCATTGCGGGATCGATACGTCGCGCTCAAGCGAGAAATTATCGAGTCCGGTGTCAGCGATTCGGTGGATTATGCGGATGCGAAGGGGACCTTCATTCTCGCCGCCCTGCGCGAAATGGCAGACGAAACTCGGTAAACTCCCGGCTGTGTTGAATTGTAGGCTGTGACCCGCTCGGCAGACCTTACGCAAACGCTTTCCCAAGTCCCCGATGCCCCGGGCGTCTATATGATGGTGGGGGAAGATAACCGCATCCTGTACATCGGCAAGGCGGTTTCGCTGCGCAGCCGGGTGCGCTCCTATTTTCAAGACAGCGCCACGCACGTGCGCCGAACGCAACTGATGGCGCAGCGCGTGCTCGACGTGCGCACGATCGTCGTGACCAATGAGATCGAGGCGCTGATTCTTGAAGCGAATCTTATCAAACGGCATCAGCCCCCGTTCAACGTTCGCCTGC
>JAABUQ010007562.1_pt1 | contig 15704 bp, 14 predicted proteins | sample 5560001 | NCBI WGS metagenome assembly JAABUQ01 (sample SAMN10711888, study PRJNA513371) | rock metagenome | isolation source: Antarctica rocks | place: Antarctica: Victoria Land, Finger Mt nord | collected 2015-12-18 | reverse complement strand
TCCGCCGCAACGAGCAAGCCCGGCTGTATCACCATCGCTCGCGTAAAGTCATGCCACGACTCAAGAACCAGTTGCGAACGTAGCGAGACAGTAGAAATAAATGGGCCGGATCCTACAAGCCCTCACGGAATGGCGTGGTGTACGAGGCCGTGCTCAAGCACGCGGAAAGTTCGTACAAAGAGATCACCGAAATCTCCATCAACTTGGATAAGAAGGCAGATGACCTGATGAAGATTTCCGGGACCGTCGGCGCCGCACTTGCCGCCGCAGGCCGAATCGCTGGTATTAGCAATGCGCTCAACTCTCGCCCTGTCATGCTTGCGGTCGGTTGTCTGGTCGTCACAATGCTGATCTGTGCGCGAGCGAGAAAACCGTCCAAGAAGGTCGTGCCCATGCCGGTTAAGAGGCTCATCCAGGTCGCGGAGACCAGTGCCTTGGGATACATCCCGGACGAGGATGAAGAGGCGGAAGAGGTGACAACGCCGAATGTCCCCGATCCGGTTTGGACTCCATCACCTCCCGAACTTCTGCCAACGCCCAACCAAGTCAAGGCAACGATCGCCGCGTCTTATCACTGGGCCACGGCAGGGACGGAATATCTCATCGAATGGAAGGCAAGGTTGATCACCGCCGCGACTTTCACCTTCTGCGTCGGGCTCATTCTCCTCGTTTATGGGTTTCAGCGACCGCTCTGGTGATTTTCGACTATTGCTGCTCCTTTTTCGGCCTCGGTTTCTCGGCACTATAGTTGATCCTCGGCTCCTCGGCACCGTAGTTGATTTTGTAGGAGCCGGTCACGGTGCCGCCAGGTCGACCTCCGGTCTGATTGATGAGGCCGCCTTGCTTCGGAGTATCTGAAGTCGGCGGCTTCGGCGGGGGCTTCTTGGCCATCGGTAGTCTCCCGAGCGAGTTGCGATTCCCCGAGCGTCGTCCTGGGCTCGATCATACCAGGATCGCCCACAACCTTGGCAAGAGATGGAATCTTCCGAATGAATGCTCGATCCTACCTGCTTTTGGCCGCCTTGACGATCGTCCCGTCCGCGTGGGGCGAAGACGGCCCGCCCGGTTCGCCCGCCGCAGCCGTCGTCGGGCCGACGAAGGCGGAGCATCGCGAGCGGCGGAAGGCGCTGATGGAGCAGATCCGGGCGGGCGAGGCGGCGGCTTCGGTGCTCCGGGCGGCGATGCTCCGGGCCGAAGGGGGGGCGGGGCCGGCGCCTTCGGGGGCGGCGGGGGTGGTGGTGGCGCTGGTCGGGCGGGGCGAGCCGGGGGAGGACGCGAAGTTCCGCCAGGAGAATGACTTCTGGTATCTGACCGGGGTGGATACGCCGCACGCCGCGTTGATCCTCTGGCCGGAGTCGGGCGACGAGGCGCTCTATCTGCCGCCGAGGAACCCCAAGCAGGAACGGTGGGTCGGCCCCAGGCCGGGCCCCGGGGCGGAGGCGGCTTCGAGCCTCGGGTTCGCCCGGGTCGAGTCGTCGGCGTCGTTCCTCGGCGACCTGTTCCGGGCGATCGGCGACCCGGGGGTCGGCCGGCCTTCGCCCGCCGCGACGGTCTATCTGATCGAGGCCCAGCCGGCGCCGGGCTCGACCACCGGGGCGGCCCGGTTCGCCCGGTTCGTCCGCGAAGGGGCGGCCACCGCCCGGTTCAAGGACCTGGCCGGGTCGGTCCACGAGATGCGGAAGGTCAAGTCGGAGGCCGAGGCGAGCTTGATCCGCCGGGCCGTGGCCGTCACCGCCGACGCCCAGGAGGCCGTGGCCCGCCTGATCCGGCCCGGCCTGCCCGAGTACGGCCTCGAAGGGGCGATCCTCGGCGCCTTCACCGCCGGCGGGGCCCAGCGGGCCGGCTTCCCCTCGATCGTCGGCTCGGGGCCCAACTCGACCGTGCTCCACTACGGCCGGAACGACCGGACCCTCGCGCCGGGCGACCTCGTGGTCGTCGACATCGGCGGCGAGGTCCAGGGGTACACCGCCGACATCACCCGGACCTACCCCGCCGACGGCCGCTTCACCCCCCGCCAGCGCGAGGTCTACGCCCTGGTCCTGGCCGCCCAGCGCGAGGCCGAGCGGGCCTTCCGGCCGGGCCAGAGCACCCTAGCCAGCTTGACCGCCACCGCCCGCGACTTCCTCAAGAGCAGCCCGCTCCGGGCCAAGGCCGACGACGGCTCCGAGCGGACGATGAACCACTTCTTCACCCACGGCCTGGGCCACCACATGGGCCTGGACGTCCACGACGTCGGCGACGGCGGCAAGGCCCTCGAAGTTGGCGCCGTCTTCACCATCGAGCCGGGCCTGTACCTGCCCTCCGAAGGGTTCGGCGTCCGGATCGAGGACGACTATCGCGTGACCAGGGACGGGCTGGAAAAGCTCTCGGCCCTGATCCCCTCGGATCCCGACGAAGTCGAAGGCCGGATCGCCCGCCTCCGGTCGCTGTCCGACCCGACGAGACCCAGACCTTGAGGGTCTTACCGAGCGACATTCCGCTTTTGATCGTTCGATCCCTTCACTCGCCCCGGAGCGTCCCGATGTCCCGAGCACCACGGTTCTCGTCCCGCCTGGCTTTGCTGGCTTGGATCGGCATGGTATCGGTCGGCCTGGCCTCCGAACCGACCGCGCCTCCGCCATCCTCCGCCCCGAAGGCGAAGCCTCGGTCGTATTTCGGCGACGGCTTCGGCGCCGGCGTGGCGTATTCGCCCAACGGGCGGGCCCTCGCCGCCGGCAAGGGCGACGGGACGGTCTGGCTGGGCCGAGGGGACGAGGGGGAGCTGGGCCTCGGGCGCTCGATCGGGGTCGCCGACCCGCAGTTCTCGACCTACCGGATGGGGCCGGGGCCGATCCGGTTCTCGGCCGACGGGGCCATCCTGGTCGCCGGCAACTTCCTGGACGGGATCGACTCGCGCGATCACCGTCGGGTCGGGCTCGACGCGATCCGGGCCTGGGACGTCGCCTCGGGGCGGGTCGTGGCGACGGCCCAGCTCGACGGCCTGGGGCGGACCTTCGCCATCACGCCGGACGGCCGGACGATCCGGGCCAGCGTCCGGAAGGGCCGGGCCTCCGAGCAGGTCCAGTCCTGGGACCTCGCGACCGGCCGGCCGCTGGGCGCGGTCGGCGTGGCAGGCCCGGGGGTCCAGCAGGCCGCGTTCTCGCCCGACGCCTCGCTCCTGGCGGTCGCCCGGCCCGGGTCGCCGACGGTCGCGATCCACGAGGCCGCCACGGGCCGGGTCCTCGCCGAGCTGTCCGACATCGCGGCGAAGGGCGAGGCCCGGCCCGCCGTCGACGTCCTGTTCTCCCCCGATGGCCGGACCCTGGGCGTGGTCCGGGCCGGCAACCTCGTGCAGCTCTGGGACGTCGGCTCGAAGGCCGTCCGGGCTTCGATCGCCCCGCCGTCGGACGACGCGCCGACCTTCCCTTATCAGATGGCCTTCTCCGGCGACGGCCGACGCCTAATCCTCCTGGGCGCCTTCCCAATCCGGCACCGGCCCGGCGAAACCGCCTTCGACGCCCGGGCGATCCTGATCGACGCCGCTTCGGGGAACCGCGAGGCGACCATCGAGGGGATGAGCCTCGCCCGCGGCGACCTGGCCCTCTCCCCCGACGGCCGGAGGCTGGCGATCGCGGGCATCGGGTTCTCGGGCACGATCCCCGTGGGACCCCTCTCGACCTGGGACCTCCCGCCGGGCCGTTGAAGCCGGCGCCGTCTCCGCCATCGAGCCGGGGCTCGATCCGCCCTCCGAGGGGATCGGCGTCCGGCTCGAATTCCTCCGATCCCGACGAAGTCGAAGGCCGGATCGCCCGGCTCCGGGCCTCGGGGCCCCGGCCGGCGCCGGCGGCCTCACCCGTCCCGGCGACGGCGACCACGCCTTGATGGCGCGCGAGGTAAGGCGGAATTTATCTTGGACAACACGGAAAATTCACGGGGATTTCGCGGTCTCTCCCCGGATGGATCCTAGAATCAGTGTCCCTGGACAGACACTCTCCCGAGCCATCCGAGACCCGCCCCCCATGAGCCAGCGTCGCCGAGCATTCACCCTGATCGAGCTCCTCGTCGTCATCGCGATCATCGCCGTCCTGATCGCCCTGCTGTTGCCCGCCGTGCAGGCCGCCCGCGAGGCCGCCCGCCGCAGTCAGTGCGTCAACAACATGAAGCAGTTGGCGCTGGCCTGCCACAACCACCATGACTCGCTGGGCCGGCTCCCCTATGGCGTCTTCGAGCCCTACGCCAAGGCTAACAAGGATATCAGCATCGACGCTTCGAACCCATTCGGGCCGAACTGGCTGATCTACATCCTGCCCTACGTCGAGCAGACCAACCTGTACAACTCCTGCAACGTGGCCGGCTACCCAGGCCCCGCGGCGGTGATCGTCATCGACGGCAAGACGACCCCGACCGGCGTGAACCTCGAATGGAGGAACACGACCGTCCGAACCTCGGTGATCAGCTCGTTCCTCTGCCCTTCGGACAAGGGGAACATCACGCCCTACTCCGACCCCAACATGACGGCCCCGCCGGAGCCGGGCTGGGCCCGCGGCAACTACGCCGCCAACGACGGCCCGACCGACGCCGACCACACCGTCGGCGATAACTGGCAGGTTTCTCACTACTCGAACACCTACTACGGCGGCAATAACGCCCACTGGGCCGACGGTCCCAAGATCGGCGTGATGGGGATCAACTACGGCTACAAGTTCGCCGACATCACCGACGGCCTATCCAACACGATCCTGATCAACGAGGTCCGCACCGGCGTGACCGCCGCCGACCACCGTGGGACTTGGGCGCTGGGCCTGATGGGCGCGAGCATGACTGGGGCCGCCCGCGATTATAACCCAAACCCCAACAACAAGATGGAGCAGGCCGACGAGTTCCAGGGCTGTTCCTCGTTCTGGTACCCCGGCATCGGCAGCAAGGACGGGATGGGCTGCATCAACGACCCCGGGTCCATCAACGCCGGCGCCAATGCCCGGAGCCTCCACCCCGGCGGCGTCAACGTGGCCTTCTGCGACGGCTCGGTCCGATTCGTCAAGAACACCATCGACGTCCAGATCTGGTTCGCGCTCCAGGCATCCAAGGAAGGTCGCATCGTCAGCTCCGACAGCTTCTAATCCATCGATCGGCCGGCCGGGCGGGGGCATCCCCTCCCGGCCCATCACAGGGGGATCACGCGAGCATGTACCGAAAATTTCCGATGCTGGCGGGCCTGGCGGTCGCCCTCATGGTCGCCGGTTGCGGGTCGTCGGACCTGATGCGGGTCACGGGCAAGGTCTTGAAAGACGGGCAGCCTTTCACGGTGGCCGAGGGGCAGTGGCTCCAAGTTCATCTCTTCCCGATCGAGGCCGGCGCGGCCAACCCGAACATCTATCTGGCCAACATCGACAAGGATGGGTCCTTCGAATTTCCCGGCGGCGAGGGCCAAGGCGTCCCGAAGGGCAAGTACAAGGTCACGGCCAAACTCGTGACCTACAAGGACCGCGATACCGACTTGCTCAAGAAACGATTCAACGAAGAAAACTCGAAGATTATCGCCGACGCGAACGGCTCGACTTCGGTCACCCTGGACCTCTCCGACGCAAAGTGAGCCCCGACCTCCGGTCCCGATCCAAACCGAGTCTCAGAGCATCGGCAGGTCGAGCTTCTCTTCGCCGGCGATCTTGCGGAGCTTGTCCTGGGCCCGGGACTCGATCTGGCGGACCCGCTCCTTGGTGATCCCCAACTCTTTGCCGAGTTGTTCGAGGGTCTGCTCGTTGGCCCCGGAGATCCCGTAGCGGCTGACGATGATCCGTCGCTCGCGATCGTCGAGGCGGCCGAGCATCCCCTTCACCGCGTCCTGCATCCGCTTCTGGGCGCTCTCGTACTCGTGCTCGTCGGAGCGGTTGTCGGCGGCGGCCTCGAACATCTCCTCGTGGCCGGTGACGAAGCGGTCGCGGCGGTGGTTCTCCTCGGGGATCGTCCGGGCGAAGTTCTTCATGATCGCCCAGGAGGCGTAGGTGGAGAACTTGTTGCCCCGGGCGTAGTCGAACTTCTCGACGGCGCGGATCAGGCTCATGTTGCCGTCGGAGACGAGGTGGAAGAAGTCGTTGGAGGGGCCGACGTGCCGCTTGGCGATCGAGACGACCAGGCGGAGGTTGGCGCTGATGATCTGATTCTTGACGGCGAGGGCCTCGTCCCCGAGCCGCTCGATCTCGTCGAGGTCGGCGGTCCGGGCCTTGGCCGGGTCGATCGACTCGCGGAGGCGGTTGGCCGAGTATTTGAGGTAATTCATCTGGCGGAACAGGTGCAGCTCCTGCTCCCTGGCCAGCAAGGGGACCTCGTAGAGGCTGGCCAGGTAGGGCGGCAGGCCCTTGGGGGCCTTGGTCCGCCGCGGGGGCTTGCCGTCGACCGGCTCGGGCATCTCGGCGAGGAACTCGGCGCGGAGGGCGGGGTCGTCGAAGCTGGGGTGGCTCATGCACTCCAGCTTGGTCTCCAAGAGCCGGAGGGCCCGGATCTCGTTGATCACCCGGTAGACGCTCGACCGGGTCCGGTCGAACTGGACGGCGAGGACCTCGGCGGACACCCCCCGGCCGTGGTTGTGGAGCCGGTAGATCTTGGCCTTGGTCGCCTCGTCGAGCGGGACCGAGGTCGGCGGGAAGATCGCCCGGTCGGGGTGCTCCTGGTCGTAGGTCTTCAGCGTCATCCGGACCGTCTCGGTCGATCGGTCCATCTTCCGGGCGATTCGCCGGGCGATCTCGATCAAACCCCCTTGGCCGATCGGCGCCATCCGGCGGGCCCGGCGGATGATCTCCTCGCGCTCGGCGTCGGAGAGCCGCTGGAACTTGGTCCCGCGGTCGACCTGGTCGCGGTGCGCCTGGACGAAGCGGTCGAGGCTCGACTCCAGGAACGCGACCTTGGCCTTGCCGCCGATGACGAACCGGCGGGCGACCAGCCCTTGACCCCGCCACCGGGTGATCGTCCGGGTGGTCACGTTGTAGCGGCGGCTGACCTCGGCCACCGTCAGGACCGGCTCGGGCGCCTGCTCCACGGTCTGGCCCAGGGCCGCCGACAGGTCTTCGACGTAATGCCGGAGGTCGGCCCAGACCCCCACGCCGTCGAGGACCAGGGCCGTCGTCACCTCGGGGCGGAACCCGGTGATCCGGTAGAACAGGTATTCGAACGGGTAGCGCTTCTCGACCTCGATCTCGCCGAGCAGCTTCTCGGCGCGGTCGATCTGGTCCACGATCCGCTCGCGAGGGGCGAACCGGGCCTGCTGCTCCTGGAGTTCCCGCAAAGCCTGATGGCGGTAAGCACCACCCATGTCCTCGTCCCTCGACCGACGCCAAAGGTGCCACGCCCACGATCGACGGGCCAGACCCCCTCGAAAGGGATTCGTCCCGGGTCGCCCGATCTCGTCGAAATTTTCCGATCGGCGACCATCCCGCGGGAGGTGGTCGAGCGTCCGTGGTACTATACCTCCCGCGGAGGGCTCGGGCCGTGAAGCCCCTTCACCTTCGCCGCTCCGGCCGCCTTCGCTCCATGACACGCCCCGCTCTGTTCAATAGGACAGGCAAAGGCCCAGGAATTCCCGCGACGACCCCCAAAGGGACCGAACCGGACGTGTCGGGCGTCGCCCTCGGGCTTCGATGGGGAAGGTTGGGGGACCGGTCCGGTCGGCCCGTTTCGATACACGCTCGCGCGGGGGAGGCCGAAAGAAATGGGGATCATCGAGGCCCTGACGCTCGCCCTGGTCCTGGTCGGGCCGGTCGAGCGGGTCGCGCTCCGCGAGTCGGCGGCCGTGGACGACTGGACCACCGCGACGATCGGGCTGAAGGCCGAGGGGACCTTCCAGCCCGCCACGCTCCCGGGGGCGCCCGAGGCCAAGCCCCTGGCCCTCAAGGTCGGGACCCAGCTCCTGTTCAACGACCAGGTCGCGGCCGTCGACCGCCAAGGGGTGCCCACCCGGTCGGCCCGGTTTGTGGCCAAGGCCGCCGCGGCGATCAACGGCGAGGTCCGCGAGTCGGAGTCTCAGATCCGGCCCGAGGTGATGTCCCTGATGGCCGTCCGCCGCGAGGCCGCCGTGGTCGTCGCCAGCCCCGGTGGCCCTTTGTCGCGGTCGGAATTGGAGTTGGTCCAGGTCCCGGGCGACCCGCTCGCTTTGCCTTCGCTCCTGCCCTCCGGCCCGGTCGCCGTGGGCGATCATTGGACCGTCGGCGAGCTCGCCGCCCGGAACCTCAGCGGGTATGACGCCCTGGCCTCCAACGCCCTCGAAGCGACCCTGGAAGCCTTCGGGACCGACTCGGCCCGGGTCCGGCTGCTCGGGACGATCCGGGGGGCGACCCTGGGGGGCGAGGGGTCGATGGCCTGCGACGGCTCGTTCACCTTCGACCGCAAGGCCAACCGGGTCGACCGCCTGACCCTCCGCCGGGCCGAGGCCCGCCGGGCCGGGCCGATCGAGGCGGGGCTCGACGTCAAGTCGGTCCTCACGGTCGTCCGGACAGACAACCCCGGGGCCCCGAAGACCGCCGAGCTGGCCAAGATGCCGGCCAGGACGGCCGAGCTCGACGCCGCCCGCCTGATGCTCCTGTTCCGCTCGCCCGACGGCAAGTATGAGCTGCTCCACGACCGCGATTGGCACCTGTTCTGGGACGACGCCCGCCAGGTCGTGCTCAAGCGGCTCGCCCGGGGGGAGATGGTCGCCCAATGCAACCTGGCCGTCGGCCCCAATGCCGGCAAGGGGCGGCACCAGGACCTCGGCCAGTTCCGCGAGGACATCCGCAAAGGGCTCGGCCCCCGCTTCGTCCGGTTCGCCGGCGACGGCGAGGTCGATGGCGCCCCCAAGGGCGGGTTCCGCTACAAGCTCAGCGTCCAGGGGAAGCAGGGTGACGCCGGCGTCCTCTGGCATTATTATCTGATCGCGGGGCCCGACGGCGACCAGCTCATCGCCACCTTCACCCTCGGCCTGTCCCAGCAAGCCCAGTTCGGCGACGAAGACCTCCGCCTGATCGGCTCGCTGGAATGGAAGTAGGATGGGAGGAGGACCCGCCCCCGCTTCCCTCGATGGAGTCGCCCCCCGATGATCGGCCCTGAACCCCGTTCGCGCCCGGCGACCCGAAGTCGGCGGTTGGCCCTCCTGGCGCCGGTCGTCCTGGCCTGGTGGGCGGGGTCGGCCCCGGCCCAGGAAGGCTCGGGAACCCCGGGCAACGTCGAGGGCGGCTCGAACCCCTCCAAGACGACCAAGGTGGCCGACCTGGTCAACCGCTACCGGTTCATCGAGCGGTACGCCCCCGACGAGCGGGCCGCCCCCGGGTCGGTGGGGACGTGCCGGGTCGGCGTGGTCGAGGTCGTCAAGGACTCGGTCGAGCGGGCCCAAGGGGGGCCGAGATTGGCCGAGACGACCCGGCAGGCGGTCTTCGTCGAGCGGGCCGCCGAGCTGACCCCCCAGGGGGTCGTGGCCGGGTCGGTCCGCTCGTTCGAGCGGTTCCGAGTCCGGCCCGCGGACCCGGCCCGGACGATGGGGGCCCGACCCCTGGAAGGGCTGACCGTGCTGTCTCGGCCCAGGATCGGCGAGGTCCCGCTCCTGCTGAGCCTGACCGAGGGGCGGAACCTCACCGAGTACGAGTTCGACGTCGCCTCGCGCCTGCCCTACCTGCCCCACCTCCCGGCGATCTTCTCGGGCCAAGCGGTCCGGGTCGGCGACGGCTGGAAGGTGTCCCGGCGGGGGGCCCAGGCCCTGCTCGGCGAGGCCGGGATCCAGGCCGAGGCGCTGACCGCGAAGTTCGTCGAGCTGAGGAAGGAAGACGACGGGCCCAGGAAGGTGGCCCTGATCTCGATCGGCGGGAAGGCGACGACCCCCTCGGGCGAGGCCACCGTCAACGCCGAGGTCCGCTTCACCTTCGAGCCGATCGACCCGTCCAAGGCCAGCCCCGGCGCCCCGGCGCTCAACACCCGATCGGCCGAGGACCAGGTCGACGCCCGCGGCGCGATCACCGACCTGCGGATGACCCGGTCCACCGGCGGACCCCTGCCCGGCCCCGGCCGGCTCCGCTACACGACCACCCGCGAGGTCTCGCTCCAGCGCCTGCTCGGCCTCTCCGCCGAGACCCTGCCCTTGCCCAAGGTCGGCCCGATCCCCACCGCCGCCGACCCCACCGCCTGGCTCACCCTGATCGAGCCGGCCGGCCGGTTCTCGCTCGGGCACCCCCAGGACTTCCTCGCCCCCGAGCGCGGCCAGCTCGCCCCGGCCGAACCCAACGCCGCGATCCTCGTGCGGACCCTCCGCCAGGGGGTCGACACGATCCGGGTCGAGTTCGTCCCCAAGACCCTCCAGCCCCAAGACCTCAAGGCCAAGCTCGCCGAGAAGTGGGGCGCGACCAAGCTCGAGATCGTCAAGGGGGCCGAGGAATGGCTGCCCGAGGCCGAGTGGCCCCGGGTCAAGGCCCACCGGATCGAGGCCCTGGTCAAGACCCCCGACCGCCACGCCCCGGGCGCCTCCCCCAAGGGGGCCGCCGCCCAGGCCGGCGTGGCCCGGATCCACTTCGACGCCTACCTGCTCCAGTTCGGCCAGGCCGCGAGCATCCTGGCCATCGCCACCACCTCGCGCGACGCCGTCGGCCCGTTCCGCCGCGAGGTCGAGCAGGTCCTCAAGTCGATCCAGATCGACCCGCCCCGCCCCTCGGTCGACTGATCGGACAACCGACCCGTCCCCCCGCCCATCCTTTCCCCCGCATCCGGTCGCGTGGGACCGGATCGCGGCCGAGGCCGCGGGTCAAACCGCCTCCCCGATCGCCGCGAGGGGCGAGGGGCGAGGGTCAGGCGGTCCCGCCGCGATCCGGACGACCCCCCGCGGCTCGGGCGTGCCGCGGACCATCCGGAACATCGTCGGAAGGTCGACGTCGTTCCCCCGATCGTCGAAGAACCCGGTCTGGGTCTGGCCGTGGTGAGGGAACAGCTCGACCCGACAATGATGCCAGAGCGGGAGCTTCCAGCGGCCGTCGCGAGCGGGGCGACGATCCTCGTCCCTCCACGTCCAATCCCGGAACGGGCCGAGTATGTTCAGCTCCTTGTGCAACGCGCGGGTCTTGTAGGAAGCCCGATCGCATGCGAAGTAGCCATCGAGATCGCCCGGGTGGTCCTTGTCCGAGGCGAACGATCCCCCGACGTAGATTTCGTGGACGCCGACGCCTCGGAGCTGCACCACGAGCCGCCCGAACCGGTCGATCAGCCATTCCCGCCAGTTCCGATTCCACGACTCTCGCCCGGGCGGACCGACGACGAGGATCGACCGGCGGAGGCCGGCGAGTGTCATCGGGTGGTCGCCCGGCGGGAGAAACCCCCTGGCATTAAAGACCAACGGCGAGTCGACATCCGGCCCGCCCACGCCTAGCCCTCCCATCGCGCGGCCTCGGGAGGATCAATCATGATCTTGCAGGCCCGGATGGCGGCCCCAAACGTCGTTGTGCAACCGCCCGGCCAATCGGGCGGCCCGCCGCAGTTCGAGCTCTCGGTCGAGGTAGCCTCGGGCCCGCAGCTCTTCATAATAGTCGAGCTGATGGCTCGTCGCGTACAGTTCTTTCGCGAGCGAATCGACGCTGCAACCCGGGTGATCGTCGAGATAAACGCCGTGCGACGCCTCCCAGACCATGTGCAGGGCGACTTCTTCGGGGTCGTCTCGAGATCGATCGCCCGAGGGAACCGCCGACGAAATGGAGTGGCCGCCCCCGCTCATCGACTCGATCGCCCCGACTTCCCGAAGGATGTGGCGGGGGCGGTCCTCGGCGTCGACCGCGACGATCCTGTAACCTTGATCGGTCGCCTCGGCGATCACATAGGTCAAATCGCAGCCTCGTGGTTTCCATCGGTTTATCGCCCCGACCGGCGGACGGACATCCGGATCACCGATGTGGTAGAGGCCGACGGCAAAGGTCATCGGCAAGAGATGCCACCGCTCCGGATAAACGCCCCCGCGATCGTGGTAGTCCCGCATCGCGCGGGCGGCTTCGAGCAGGAAGAGCTCATGCTCGGGCCTGGAGGCATTCGTGTGTTTCATGGAGCGTGAATCGCGTCCGGATCGGCACCGAGGCATCGCGATGGAGGCCCGGATGGTCGGAGTCTTTCGGCGATCCGGCCGCCCCGAGCGGCGATCGCGAATCGGCCCCGCCGCTCACCTGGTCGGCTCGATCCGACCGGCGGCCAGGGGGCGAGAGGTGCCGGCCAACGCCTCGGCTTGGAGCATGCCGTCGCGGATCTGGTATTCCACCTCGTGACGCTCGTTGAGCGCCTGGATGAGAAAATGGCGACCGTCCCCGGGGGCGATGCGGTAGGCGTACTCGCAACCCCGCGGCATCCACGTTTCTTTGTGGGAGTCCCCAGGTCGGATATTCAGGTCATAGATGCGATAGGGGATCGCGGAGAAGGTGATCCGCAGGTTGTTCCACCGCGATGGGTATCGGCCATCCTCGCGGCAACTGGCATTCATGGAGGCGGCCGCGATCGGCAGGAACAGTCTCGGCTCGGCGATGTCCGGGTGGATCCTGATCGGCTTGACGGCCGCCGCCGGCAAGGCCCTGGGCACATTCATGCCGTCGGTGATCTCGTAACACGGCTCATCGTCCCGGCCAAGGGCCTGGATCAGGAAGTGATCCCGGTCGGCCGATGCGATCCGGTAGACATACTCGAATCCTCGCGGCTGCCAGAGTTCCTTGTTCTGCTGCGTCGGCCAATCGTCGCGGCGGAACAACATCTCCATGAGGCGCCACTGGCTCGAATATTCCCGATGCTGTTGCTTGTAAGCCTTCATGGCTTGGGCCGCGGCGGGCAGGAAGATCATGGGCTCCGGGGCGGCCCGATCTTCGCTGACGGCTGGTTGGCCCCCGGCCAAGGCGGCGATGGAGCACACCAGCGGAGCCAGCAATCCGGATTTAATCGCGGTCATCTTCGACGCCTCCTCGGTCGTGCCAGGGCGTTAGTTGTACGCCGGATATCGCACCTTCACGTCGTCCCTGAACTGACTACCGCCAGCGTCCCGGAGGGCCTTGCGACGGTCGAGTTCGCCGCTCACGAGGATCGACTTGGGCTTGCAGTCGCCGGTCTGTCCATCGTAGAACGCGAGCTGCTGCAAGTTGGTGTAGACCTCCTCGTCAAGGTTGTCCAGGGCCGGCTTGGGGAGTCGGCTGTTGTACAGGATGTGGGCCCCCTCGTGGACCAGCTCGGAGGCGATCACCCCCGGGTCGTTGTTATAGAAGCTGCTGTAGGTGATGACGCCCGTCCCGTCGTTATACGTGCCGAACAGGCCGGGCTTGAGGTCCTGCGATTCGATCTTGTTGTTCGCGAGGGCGTCGCGGATCTTCTGGAGGATCGCCTTGCCGTCGTCGGTCTTGGCGAAATCGCTGTTCGCGATGCAATCGATGGCGGCTTGGAGCGGGGCCGGAGGGGGAGGTGAGGCGGTGCCGTTGTAGACCGCTTGGTCGGCCCCTTCCCTGCCAGATCGCGATCCCATGACGTGGGCCCGAGGTGGGATCGGGCTGCGTCATGAGGCAAGCGAAAAATCTCCTGACATCTGATCAAGTGCAGCCTAGTCGAACGCCAGCGTCGACTCAACAACTCCCCGTTGGGTTTTCGGGCGGATCGTCCCATCGGGGTGTCGCTCTCGATCCTAGGGATAGCGAGTCACGCTCCAGCGTCGATCATCGGCCCCGAACGCCCGGCCAGGGCCACCGCTACCCGCCCAGCCAGTCCGGCATTGGCGACGATCAGGGCCCGGTTCGCCCGGAGGCTGAGCCCGCCGGTCGCCGCCCGGAGGTGATCCAGGAGGAACGGGGTGACGGCCTTGCCCGCCACGCCCAGGGCCCGAGCCCGTTCCAGCCCTTCGGCCAAGGCGGCCTCCATCACGTCGCGGTCCAGGGCGTCCTCGCCGGCCACGGCCTGGGCGAGCACGATGGCGCCGGGGAGGCCGAGGTCGCGGTGGGCCCGGACGGTCGCGGCGGCCTCGGCCGGGTCGTCGACCCGGAAGTCGAGCGGCAGGCCGCTGGAGGCGGTGGTGAAGGCGGGGAAGGTGTCGGTCCGGTAGCCGACCACGGCCACCCCCCGGGTCTCCAGGGCGTCGAGCGTGGCCGGGACGTCGAGGATCGACTTGACCCCGGAGCAGACCACGAGCATCCCGTCGGCCTTGGCCAGCTCGTCGAGGTCGGTCGAGATGTCGAAGGTGGTCGACGCCCCCCGGTGGACCCCGCCGAGCCCCCCGGTGGCCAGGACCGGCAGGCCGAACCTCCGGGCGACCCAGAGCGTGGCCGAGACCGTCGTCGCCGCGTCCAGCCCCCGGGCGACCGCCGCCGACAGGTCGCGCCGGCTCGCCTTGAGGGCCCGCCCGTCCCGGGCCAGGCGCCCGACTTCCCCATCGAGCAGGCCGACCCGGATCGTCCCGCCCAGCACGGCGATCGTCGCGGGGACCGCCCCGGCCTCGCGGACGGCGGCCTCGGACCGCCGGGCGGTCTCCAGGTTGTCCGGCCAAGGCAGGCCGTGCGCGATCAGGGTCGACTCCAGGGCCACCACCGCCCGGCCGCTCGAGAGGGCCTCGGCCACCTCGGGCAAGATCGCGTGCATGTCGGCATCCTCGGGCGGTTCGCGGGGTCCGAGCCGGCGTCGTCCTGGAATTTTCGGGACCGATGGCCGATTTGAGCCCCGATTTCGTATGCCTCAGTATAATCGATAGGTTGGACTGCCTCGGGGGACGGGCCGGACGACGATGAGAGTGATCCTGGATGTGGTGCAAGGCCCGCGTCGCGGCCAATCGTTCGTCTTCGATCGTCACGATACGTTCATCGTGGGCCGCTCGCGGTTCGTCCACTGCCCGATGCCCGAGGACTCGGCGCTTTCGCGCGACCATTTCCTGGTCGAGGTCAACCCCCCCCGGTGCGAACTTCGGGACCTGGGGAGCACCAACGGGACCTACGTCAACGACCGGAAGGTCGACCGGACCCGCTTGAGCCCCTACGACCGGATCGCCGCCGGCCAGAGCGTCTTCGAGGTCCGGATGGAGGGGGCGGTAGCGTCGGGCCCGAAAGTCGAGCCGAGCGAGCGGACCGACACGATCGCCATCGGCCCGGCGGTCCAGCGGTTCACCTGCGCCGGGTGCGGAGTCCACGCCCCGCCGGGGGTCGAGGTCGCCAGCGACGCCGACGCCCCCAACGGCGACTCGATCCAGTGGCTCTGCGACCTCTGCCGGGGCGAGATCGCCACCTCGCCCCAGCCGGTGCCGCAATACACCACGATCCGCCAGCTCGGCCGAGGGGGAATGGGCGTCGTCTTCCAGGCCCGGAACAACCAGACCGGCCGGATGGTGGCGCTGAAGCTGATCGTCCCCGAGAGCGCCGCGACCCGCTCGGCGATCGACCGGTTCCTCCGCGAGATGTCGGTCATCAGCCAGTTGAAGCACCCTAACATCGTCGAGTGGCTCGAACAGGGGATGACCCGGGGCCAGTTCTGGTTCACGATGGAATACGTGGCCGGCACCAACCTCGAGGCCCTGGCCAACGCCGAGCCCGGCCGCTATCCGATCAACCAGGCCTGCCGGATGGCCAGCCAGGTCTTGAAGGGGCTGGAGCACGCCCACGCCCTGGGCTTCGTCCACCGCGACATCAAGCCGGAGAACATCCTGATCGGCCAGTCCCCCGCCGGCCTGCTCGCCAAGATCTCCGACTTCGGCCTGGCCAAGTCGTTCCGAGGGCTGGGCCTCTCCGGCC
>JAABUQ010007559.1_pt1 | contig 15707 bp, 12 predicted proteins | sample 5560001 | NCBI WGS metagenome assembly JAABUQ01 (sample SAMN10711888, study PRJNA513371) | rock metagenome | isolation source: Antarctica rocks | place: Antarctica: Victoria Land, Finger Mt nord | collected 2015-12-18 | reverse complement strand
CTCTGCCGTTGGGCGGAGCGGAAGAAGTGGGCAACAAAGCCTGGAACCTCATGCGCTTAGCCGAGGCAGGCCTGCCGGTGCCTGCAGCTTTTGTCCTGCCGACGGTATGGTCCCGTGAAAGCCGCGCAGCACAAGGGGGCGTGGCTCTCCGGACAGCGCTCACTGAGGGAATCAAGCGCCTTGAGCTCGAAACCGGGCTTAGCTTCGGCTCGTCCCGCAAGCCACTGCTGGTCTCCGTGCGGTCGGGCGCAGCCATCTCGATGCCCGGCATGATGGAAACAGTGCTCGACATTGGCGTGAACGACGAGACCGTCGAAGGACTGGTGCGCTTAACCGGCAATCCTCGCCTCGCCTGGGATAGCTACAGGCGACTGATTCAAGGATTCGCCGAAGTCGTTCAGCAGCTGCCAACCGAACCGTTCGATGCGTTGATTCAGGATGTACTCGCCACGGAAGGCGAGGAGAGCGAACGCATGCTCGACCATCGCGCCTTGCGGCAGCTCACCAGGGCTATGCTGGCTCGTTTCCAAGAGATGGCCAGGACGCCCTTCCCTCAAGCGCCCGCTGATCAGCTCGCGCGCGCGACAGAAGCCGTCTTTCGCTCCTGGGATGCGCCCAAGGCCGCTGAATACCGCCGCCTCAATCAAATCGACGATGACATTGGCACCGCGGTGACCGTCCAAACGATGGTTTTCGGAAATGCCGGAGGCACCTCGGGCGCTGGCGTCGGCTTTACCCGTGACCCGGCTACCGGCGAAAATATTCTCTATCTCGATCTTCAGTTCAACGGCCAAGGCGAGGACGTGGTTGCTGGCCGCGTCGCTCTGCAGGATGCGAGCCTACTGCGCGCGATCCTTCCGGCCGTTTGGAACAGGCTCGAGGCGATTCGCCCCCAGCTCGAAGCCATGTTCGGGGACGTTCAAGATTTCGAGTTCACTGTTCAGGAAGGGCAACTGCATCTGCTGCAAACCCGGAGGGCCAAGCGAACTCCCTGGGCAGCACTCAAGATAGCGGTCGATCTAGTCGAAGAAGGACTCCTCAAACCGGAACAAGCCTTGGAGCAAATCGGGAGCATCGATCCGCATAGTGTTGCGCTCGCTCGCCTCTCGGGTACCCAGAATGCGCCCTTGGCTCACGCAACGGTGGCAGGCATCGGTGTCGCTGCCGGGAGGATTGCATTCGATACGAGTGGCGCCAAACGCTTCGCCGACAACGGCGACCCGGCGATTCTGACGCGTCGTGAAACAACAACAGGTGACATCGCTGGGATGGCCAATGCCGCCGGTATCCTCACCTCTCTCGGCGGTCGCACGTCGCACGCTGCAGTCGTCGCCCGGCAGCTGGGCAAAGTCTGTCTTGTCGGCTGCGCGGATCTCTCTATAAATTTACAGGACCGCACTTGTCGTATCGGACAAAGCAGTTTCGCGGAAGGCGACTGGCTGACCCTGGATGGGAATTCGGGCGCGGTTTATGGTGGACGCCTTGGGGTCATTACCGAACGACCGGAGCGGGAACTCGCGAGCATTCTACGCTGGCGCGAGTCCCCACGTGCAGGTCCGGCGACGCCTGCGGCGGCGCATGTCGCCTAGAGTCTCGCTACATGCGGCTTCAGCTCACAGTGATATCGCGCTTGCCGAGCCGCCGGTAAACCAAAGAGACTCCCGTCACCCAAAAAAGCGCCGCCAGATAACCCGCTACTACATCGCTCGGGTAATGAACCCCCAGGTAGATGCGAGACACTCCGATACCAAGCACCATTGCCACTGCTGCTGTCCAGATGATGATGCGACTACCGATGTGATGCTGCTCGGTTGTGATGATCGACGCAAGCGCCCCATAAAAGCAGAACGCCATTAGTGCATGACCACTTGGAAAGCTATAGTCACTCGGAACCGTGATGCCGAAGTATGGCTGGGGACGTTGTCTGTGAAATAGGAGCTTCAGTGCCCACATGAGGAACAGACCGCCCACGGTAGTAGCAGCTAGCAAGACGGTACCGTTGCGCCGGTTCCTCCACCAAAGAATCGTAGAAGCGATGATAGTTCCAACCACCACACCTACGATGTTGCCGACATCAGTAAAAGCGCGCATCAGTATAGTAAGCGGCGGAGAGCTAAAGCGATGGACAAAACTGCGGATGGCCGCATCGAATTGCAGCGTATCGCCCTCGATCATCTCGTCGGCGAAGCGCTCGAACAACACGAGCGCAACAAGCGCCAGTAGAATGCTGAGAGCTAGCGGGCTCAGAAATCCAAAGGCTTCTCCTGTTGAGCTTGGTCTAGGATTCAATTAACACTTGCTCCACCGGGCGGCGCAAGGATTGCGGCATGGAATCCGCATAGCCAAAGCGAACGAGCAACTGTGGCCGTGCCTCTTTAAGACCCAGAGCGCTTTGTAACTTCCCGCGCACTTCGGCGATCTCAATTGGCTGGTTCAAGAAGGCCGACTTAATATTCAATGACGTCAAAGTGAGTGCCAGACGTTCGTAAACCTGACCCGTGCGCACCCATGCTGCCCTATCTTCGGATAGTGAAGCGACGACAACCGCGCCCGATGAACTCCGAAGTTTTTTGGAGTCCGCATCCGCTAGCTGTTGCGGCTTAGATCGCGCGACGAAGAGCCGCCCCAGCCAGCGCGGCACCTCCGGGTTACCTGTACATCCCGAGTACAGGCCATCCATCGAAAGCATTGCATCCTTCTTGTTAAAACGTAGCCAGTGAATTAACTCTTTCACGAATGCCTGATTGGAATACTGGCTCAAGGTGCCCGCATTGACATACTTCAGCATCGTCTTCATGCCCGGGGCATCCAAAAACAGACGCAAGGAAATCCCGGTTCCAGTGGCACATCCTGTATCTTGTCAAGATCGTTCTTCTTGAGAAGTTTGCCGTCATATTCTGAGCGGGTGTTCTGTCGCAATGGGATCGCATCAAACAGTGGGCCACCACGCGCAGTATCCGCTATCAACCTGATGTGGATGAACTCCGCCGCATCTGGATATGTCACGTCGGACGCATACCCGGCAGCTTGGGCGGCAACCAGCAGATTTTCGAGCGCACAACCAAGGCTGATCCACAGTTCACGATCACCAGGATCAACGACCGCCAAACGGCGGCTGTAGTCTGGATGAATTTCGATTTCATTCTGTTGTGCTACAAACTTCCACGGTTGGGTATTGTGACCACTCGCGGCCAGTGTAGCGTAGCGGACCAGTCCCTGTATTTGTGCCGGCATCACGGAACCGATCTTGAGAGCGCTTCGGCTTCGATTCGTTTGCAAGCTATAGTTCAGCCAAGGTGCATACTCACAAAGCAGATATCCACCCGCTACGGCAAGTCCTCCTGCCGACACAAGTTTCAAGGCACCACGACGGCTGATTGTTCGAGCAGACTGGATTCTGGTCATAGTTTAAAGTTTTTTAAAATGGTGCCACGGAAACCGATCGCGCGGTCAATTCCCGCTCGAACGGACTCGCGGGCAGGCTCGAATCGCTCGGTTCCAAGGTACCAGCCCACCTGAAGGCGAGTTGGTATGGGTAGGCGTCGAACGGCTGGTCTTCCTAAACGCGGAGCCGAAGTCGAGATAGTGGAACGCCGCGCCTTCGGGGGTTACGAACCAGATGTTAGTGAGACTTCTACGTCAGTCGCCGCGCTTGGGACGCGTTGAGCAGGAAACCTTAGGAGGTGTCTAAAATGGTTCTGAACGAAATGGGCCTCGACGAAGTCATAAACGCGCTGAAAGCCATGCATCACGCTCTAGAGTTTTATGCTGACAGTTCCAACTATCGAGCATCGGCCGGGCACATTGTGATCCTTGATGACGCGGGCGAACAAGCGCGAACGGCCCTGAAAAAATTGACGAGCTCAATGTACATGCACAGCAGCAGCGGTAAGTTGGCTCACGGTAGGAGCCATAGTTCTTTTCGGCCGATTTGGCTGTGGCACGGAACCAAGCCTTCAAATCCAATTCTTCCGCAGCAGCCAGACTTTCGTCAGTTGCGTTAGGCTCACGTAAGCAAGCAGTGTGAGCATCAGGATCGGCCAATACATAGACGGCAGTTGCGTAAAGCCCAGCGAGGAGGCCATTGGAGAATACGGAAGCCACATCCCGAAGGCGATGATGGATAGAGTCGTCAGCGTTAAGGCAAGGCTTGCACGGCTCTGGATGAAAGGAATTTTATTCGTGCGAATGACGTGGATGATGAGGGTCTGCGTCATCAGCGACTCGACGAACCATCCGGTTTGAAATACCGAGGAACGGGAGGGATCCCAACACTTGAACACCCAAAGCATAACGAAGAAAGTGGTGTAGTCAAAAATCGAACTGATGGGGCCAATGAAGAGAATAAAACGCTTGATCTCACCGATGTTCCAGGGCCGCGGCGCCGCCACTTGCTCGTCATCCACCGCGTCGGTTGGGATCGGTACCTGGGAGAAGTCGTAGAGTAGGTTGTTCGTCAGCACCTGGATGGGCGCCATCGGGAGAAAGGGAAGAAAGGCGCTCGCCCCCAACACGCTGAACATGTTTCCGAAATTCGAGCTCGCCCCCATGCGGATGTACTTGAGAATATTGGCGAAGACCTTCCGGCCCTCGGTAACACCTCCTTCGAGTACCATGAGGTCCTTCTCGAGCAAGATCAGATCCGCGGATTCCTTAGCGATGTCCGTGGCGGTGTCCACCGAAATCCCGACGTCGGCGGCTCGCAGCGCGGGTGCATCGTTGATCCCGTCGCCCATGAACCCGACCACGTGCCCCTTACTCCGGAGGGCGCGGACGACTCGCTCCTTGTCAGCCGGCGAGAGACGGGCGAAGAGCGTCGTCTTCTCCGCTGCTTCGGCTAATTCAGGGTCGGACAATTTCTCAACGTCCGCGCCCAGGAGCATTGGGTCGGCGAGAAGGCCAACGTCTTTGCATACCTTGCGGCTGATGAGGTGGTTGTCTCCGGTTAGGATTTTCACCACCACACCATGCTGGTGAAGAGCCTCCAGTGCGCGTGTGACCGTGTTCTTAGGCGGGTCCAGGAACGCCACATACCCCCTGAGAGTGAGTTCACGTTCGTCCTCTTTAGAACAGAGCTGCTTTTTCGGGAGGTCCTTGGTTGCCACTGCCAGCACGCGGAAGCCATCGTTGCTGAGGCTCTCGTACTCTTCTTTCAGCCCGACAACCAGCAGCGGATCCATCGGGGACAACTCTCCGTCCAGTTCAAAGTGGGAACAGTGGTGGAAAACTTCCTCCGGAGTTCCTTTGGTGAGGAGGATCGCTTTCCCTTCGGGATCCTCCACCAGGACCGACATCATGCGCCGCGTGAAGTCGAACGGAATCTCATCCAACTTCTTGTACTTCTCGATGAGCGCCTTTGCTTTAAAGTCGGTGCTATCCAGAATCGCCCGGTCAAGCAGGTTCCTGAGGCCGGTTTGAAAGTAGCTAATCAGGTATCCGCTCAGAAGTACTTCCTCAGTTTCCCGTCCAGCAATGTTGCAATGCCGCATGAGCACGACGCGATCCTCGGTGAGCGTGCCCGTCTTGTCGGTGCACAGCACGTCCATACCCCCGAAATTCTGGATGGCGTTGAGCCGCTTGACGATCACTTTCCTACGGCTCATGGCAAGCGCGCCCTTGGAGAGGCAAACGGATACGACCATCGGCAGCATTTCGGGCGTGAGACCAACCGCCACGGCCATGGAAAAGAAAAAAGCGCCTTTCCAGTCGTGTTTCGTGAAGCCATTGATTAGAAAGACCAAAGGCACCATCACGGCCATGAGCCGGATCATCAGCCAAGTGAAGCGGTTCAGGCCTGAATCGAAGCTCGTCTGCCCACGTTCTCCCGTAATGGCGGTTGCCATGCTGCCGAAATAAGTCTGGACCCCTGTCGTGACCACTACGCCTGTCGCAGTACCGCTGTCAACGCTCGTCCCCATGAAGCAAATGTTCGTGAGTTCAATGGGTGAGATTACGGCCTTCGCTTCCGGGTCGTGAAGCTTCTCCACCGGCAGCGATTCGCCGGTGAGGCTCCCTTGGCTCACGAAGAGGTCTTTGGAAGCGAGCACCCGCACGTCGCCCGGAATCATATCGCCGGCAGACAGCCGGATGATGTCTCCAGGCACCAGATCCCGGAGCGGTAACTCTCGGGTTTTGCTGTCTCTCACGACTGTGGCGGTCACGTGAATCATGGCCTTGAGTTTTGCCGCCGCCGCGTCCGCCCTTGCCTCCTGCCAGAAGCGAAGTCCCACACTCAGCGCTACCATCATGGCCATCACTGTGCCGGCGCGCGCGTCACCGGTGGCAAAGGAAACCGCCGACAGAGTCGCCAGCAGAATCACCAGTGGGTTGCGGATAATTTTCAGAAGCCGGACCGGCCAGCCTTGCGGTTTTTCTTGTGCGACCTCATTCGGACCCGTCGCTCGCGACCGCTTTTCGGCTTCGGCTTGCGTCAAGCCCACGAGGGCAGTTCGCAAATCGTGGAGTAGTTCGTCGCTGCTCTTCCTGGCAGCATCCAGTACTGCCGGCGAAACTTGGATGCGCTTTGCATTCTTTGGAATCGGAGCTTGGGTTCGGGGAAGCGGTTGCCCCGCCACGTCAGGGGCCAACTTGTCGGCACCGTCAGCCAAACCCGTGCTGCCCGAATTAGGTGTTGTCATCGTCTCCTTCGAACGCCGAGCCGTCGATATGCTCCTCTTGTAATCTAACGTTTGTATTTAGACAACGCGCCACAGCGAATTCACTTTACGTGCTGATGATGGTTATTAACCCGGGTTCGATTCTCCCTCTATCCATTCCTAGACCAGGAAGTTTCCAAGAATGCCAATACGCGTGATGGAACAACACAGGACCGGGCGCATGGGCTGGCTGCGCGCGGCCGTATTGGGCGCAAATGACGGTATTCTCTCAACGGCGAGTCTGGTGCTGGGCGTGGCGGCGGCGCATCGGAGTCACAGCAACGTGCTCACCGCGGGTGTCGCCGGCCTTGTCGCCGGGGCAATGTCGATGGCTGCGGGAGAGTATGTGTCTGTACACTCGCAGGCTGACACCGAACAGGCGGAGCTCAAGCGGGAGCGCACGGAACTAAAAGCAGACAATCAGGGCGAGCAGCAGGAACTGGCGGCGATTTACGTCGCTCGAGGGCTCGATTCTCCACTCGCGACGCTGGTCGCAGAGCAGCTAATGGCCCATGACGCGCTGGGTGCACATGCCCGTGACGAACTCGGCATCTCTGAGACTCTTCGTGCGCGTCCCATTCAGGCCGCACTAGCCTCGGCCGCCAGCTTCGCTGCCGGGGCAGCAATGCCAGTCCTGGTTACGGCCGTAGCTCCGCAGGGGTGGCTGATTTATCTTGTCTCTGGAAGTTCACTGGTGTTCCTCTTGCTCCTCGGTGGATTGGCTGCACGTGCCGGTGGCGCAGGAATGATGGTGGGCGCATTCCGTGTCACGTTCTGGGGTGCACTGGCCATGGCACTGACCGCAGGCATAGGGACGTTGTTCGGAACAGTGGCATAAGAAGTTGCAGGGTTTTCGAAAATTGCCGGAAGTCACCCGGAAGCCATCGCGGCTTCGCCTGCAAGGTAACCGGCGCCTAGTAGTGCGGTCATTTCATTCTTGATGACTCGCACCGGAATGTCTTGAAGAAGGTGAGACATCCTGCCTTTAGCCAAGAACGATCGCATAAACTCAGGTTCCTGAAGTTTCTTGAGAATCCTTGGAGCGATGCCGCCTCCGACGTACACTCCTCCTGTTGCCATGACTTTTAGAGCAAGATTGCCAGCCTCTGAACCGTATATAGAGGCGAAAATATTAAGAGCCTGGATGCAAATTTCACAGTTCTGCTCGAGACCGTTCTTGCAAATGACTCCGGCTGGATCTCCGTGCTCGAGCTCACTCGTAAGCCATTGTGGCTCCGCTCCCCGCCCGCTATCGCGTAAGAATTCGTAGATATTATGCAGCCCTGGTCCCGAAAGAACTCGCTCGTAACTCACGTGTCCGAAACGAGGAAGGAGATATCGCAACAGTTCAATCTCGAGGTCATCTCGGGGTCCAAAGTTAACATGCCCTCCTTCCGAAGGAAAAGGCTGACATTTAGGTTTTTCCTCAAGGAGACCTGCTTCTCCCAGTCCCGTTCCGGCTGAAATCAACGCCCGATTACCGCATGCCATCGGGCTGCCGACATTCAGAACAGTAAAGTCAGAAGGCTTAAGAAGTGCAATTCCATAAGCGTTAGCTTCAAGGTCATTGACAATAAGAATCGACTGGATTCCGAGATCACGGACCAGTTGCTGAGAGTCAACAATCCAGGGCAAGTTGGAGCCCGCACACCGTTGATTCTGCACAGGCCCCGCAACACCAAAGCACGCGCTTTTGACTCTAATCCGATGCCGCTCAATGAATTCATGCAGCATCGGGGTTAGCCCGCTGTGTGCCTGACTGGAAATGACTTCGAGAAAGCAGGGTTGAGACTGCACGTTGCTCTCTTCAAAGAAAGCTAAACGTGTGTGTTCCCCCGATATCCCCAGCCAAGATCATTTGGAGTCCGCGTCTACGCTGGTCGGTTAGAGATTGAAGCCTGCTTGGAGCAGGACTGTTGCCGTTGGCAATTTTGTGTGAATTTCGTGGGGATTGCCCTCCTGTTTGAGATTGACCATCCCGCGATGTTGTCAGGCGAGGAACAGACGCTTCAGCTTGGCACACTTTTGCTCCGGAAGTGTCACCGCTCATCACAACGGTCAAGCCACAGGGAGAACACGCGTACAGAACGGGAATGTCCGCGATGCGGACGGGATGGCCTGTTCACAAAACTCGACACCCTACGTCGGGCCTTTCCGTTGATCCCGAACACCCATCATCAGCTGTTGCTCAATCTGTTCAAGGCTTTTCCCTTTGGTCTCTGGCACATTCCTCCAAACAAAGAAGAAGCCTCCAAGGCAGACGGCAGCATACAGCCAGAAAGTGCCATCAGCTCCCAAGGTTCTCAAAATGAGCGGGAATGTGAAGGTAAGCAGAAAAGACGCGATCCAAAGAGCGGATACGGCCACAGAAACACCGAACCCCCGAATTCGGTTGGGAAAGAGTTCTGAGATCAAGACCCAGGTCACCGGGGCGAGTGAAGCGCCGTAGCATCCAATTGCAGCTAGGGTGAAGACCAGCAGCGGCCAGCCACCTAAGTGAGCGCGGTATGCGGCCCCAATCAAGAGGTGCGACAAACCGATGCCTGCGCAACCGGCAAGCATCAGCGACCGCCGCCCCAACCGGTCGACAAAACCAAACGACACCAAGGTGGCCACAACATTCACCGCACCCGTAATCACGATGTTGAAAAGAACATCGCTCAGACCGTAACCGGCGCTACGGTAGATCTCGACAGCGTAATTGAAAATGACGTTGATCCCACTCCATTGCTGCAAGACCGCAAGAGCAACCCCGATCCACAAAATGCGTGTAATTTGCGGAGACGGCCCACCTACTTTTCTAGCATCCGCTTCCGCTTCAAGGCTGGACTTGATCTCGCTCACTGACAAAAGGCCATATTCGGGGCCGCCAATCTTAGTCAGGACGTCTAGCGCATTCCGAGTTCTCGATTTTTTCAGCAACCATCGAGGGCTCTCCGGAACAAACGTTGCGCTGACAAGAAAAACGAGCGAGGGAACCGCGATAGCAAAAAACATCCAACGCCATCCCACCTGCCCATTCCATGAAGCACGAATCTCAGCCGCACGCGCTGTGGAAGCCACAGGCTGAGCAATGGACCAATTCACGATTTGGGCCAATAAGATGCCAATCACGATGGTGAGCTGATTGAGTGAAACGAGTCGGCCACGCCAGACCGCGGGACTAATTTCAGCTATATAGGTTGGCGACACGTTCGAGGCGATACCAATGGCCATCCCGCCCACGATGCGCCAAAACACAAACCATGAAAATGCGGTGGCCGCGCCCGTCAGCAGCGATGAGACTCCGAACAGAAAACCGGAAGCAACAAGTAACTTCTTTCGCCCAAGCTGGTCACTAACGCCCCCTGATAAAACCGAGCCGAGCAGGCATCCGACAAGAGCGCAGCTGTTCGCCCAGCCAACCAAAGCCTCAGAGCCTAAACGGAAGTAGGCCTCGTAGAACGGCTTTGCCCCACCGATAACCACCCAATCGTAGCCGAACAGCAGTCCCCCAAGGGCCGCCACTGAAGCTATTATCCAAAGATAAGTGCTGTTATTAATCGGAGTGTAAGTAGTGGATGGCAGGCCAGAATCAGTCAACATTCGCGCTGCCTAAGCGGGAATTCGCTGTGCCAGAATTGTCCGCGCCTGGAGATCCGTGCGCAGGTCGGCACCTGCTGAATGACTGGGATCAAGCCGTAGAACTTCGCTCAGCAAACGACTGCCGCGCCGCTCGTAGTCCAAGCCGAAGCTGGCCTGCGCTTCCATGAATAATGCGGCAACCCGATTCCGTTTCCTCAGGTCCTCGGCAAACAGCAGCATCGTCGGCAGGGACGTGGCAAAGTAATCAATTTTTGGCTCCGTTCGAGCAAGCTCTTTTGCATAGCGGAGCAAATCGCGCAGAAGTTGCCTTGCCTCGTGCGTACGGCCTAAGGACCGCAGCGCAAGAGCTCTGTAGTAAGTCATCTCAGAATGGACGCGCACGCTCATATCCTGGAAGTCGCCGGAGCTATCGGCTGAACGTGTCCACCAATCACGCGCACCCGTTCCATTAGCTGCGGCTTCACAGGCAACGCCCAGCCAATAAAAAACGTTGCTCCGGTTAGCGAGCAGGTGCCAGTCCTCTCCCAGATTGGCTGGCGGATGCAGGGCGGCAGTAAACAGTTCCATTGCTTGTTGCGGATTATCCCCGAGAAGCGCGTCTCTTCCGAGCGCGAGCTGTGCCCTCACAAACTGTCCAAGAACAGTCCCTTCGCCTCCCTCCCACGGTTGAAACTTGCGGCTCATCAGCAATGTCAAGGCTTTTTCCGGCTCGCCTGTCTGGTTGTAGAGGTTAGCTAGTTCAACGGTGAGGTCATCCCGCAACTCCACTAAATCCAGGTGCTTCGATAACTCGTGACAGCGCACCAGGGGGGCCTCGCCAGATCGCTTCCAAAGCTGGTCGCGTTCATAAAGCAGTCGTGCGTCATGAGGGTTGACCGCAACTGCAGCTTCCGCAGCATCTTTTGCCCGTCCTAAGTCGCCCCTTACATTAAAGTAAGCAACCGCTAAGTTCCGCCACGGGTTTGAATACGCGCGGTCGGCTCCGACTGCTAGCTCCCAATGGCTGATTGCCTCTTCATGCCGCCCACGATCGTACAGGAGATTGCCCAAGAAATAATGCGCCCTGGCATCTCTGGGCTGACACTCTAGTACGGACTCCAAGACCAAGAACTCTTCCAGCCTGCTCGGGAAACAGTAGTCCGGGTTTGCCTCCGCGCCAGCCTGCTCCCAGTGCGCTGCGTCAGACAATCCGGACTGTCGATTTGCAAATGCACGGCAGTAAAACACAATGGGTACAGAGCCGTCGTGCACGGTCTCATCACAACTGGCGAGCACCGAATCCGCCTCTTCATAGAGACCGCAACGCAGGTATTGAAAAGCAACATCAAGCCGCGCCTGATTGTCCCCAAGTGATTCTCCACGCAACTGCGCAGTCCAGTAATCAAGTGGATCTAGTCGGTGTGACTCTGCTAAGAAAGATTCCGCTTCCTGTACTCTACCTAGTCTCCGAAGCACAACGGTAATCAGGTTGCGCACGTTCAACTGGTCGGCATCTACCCGTAAGGCAACCGTCAGGTGCTCCCAAGCCGTCTCCCACTGTTTTGCGTGTACGTCGAGTTCCGCCAAAGCAAGAAGTCCCGCAGCTCGCCAACCCGAGTTCCACGTCGCCTTATAGAAGGCTCCATACGCCTCTCGATCCCTTCCGAGAAATCGCAGCGTGAGACCTAGGTTGTAATAGGGCTCGCCATCGTAAGGGTTTGGATTGAGCGCGGTCATTCGCTGAATGGCGTCCCGAAAATGGCGCTCAGCCGTCGAGAACTCGCCACGCCTCAGTCTCCACTTGCCTAAGGCATTATTGCAACGAACATCCCTGGCATCGCGGCGCAACGCCTCTTCCCAATACTGCTCTGGGCCCCGAGTCGCATGGCGATATTGATCCAGGTGAAGACCGATGAGGTATAGTTCCTCGTTGGTTTTGACCTGTTCCGGCAAAAGCGGTTCGGTCGCGGCGACCGGCTGCGCTTGCCCATTCGTCGGGGAAGTTGGCCCAAGCTCGATCAACTTACGCCCGTTACACAAAACGACCGCAGATAAAGCAGCCGGGTCCCCTTCCGAGGAAATGTCCGTTGAGGTCTGCCACGGCAACGCCGGGGTCAGATTATGTTGCCATTCACGTATTGGACGGCCATCCTGAAGAAGCTGAATGAACGACCGAGGGTAGTTGCCGGTGACGGCAACCCCAAGAGTCACCTTCCCCGCGTCAGGCCGAAGGCTGACTGCCGCGTCGCGATTGGCTTCGTTGGGAGGCCCTATTTTCTGGATCGGATACCAATACTGACTAAATGTCTTCGTCTCTCCCGGCATCAGAAACGAAAAATCCGGCTGATTGTCTGTATAGGCCCCGGCCATCAATTCGACGTAAGGCCCATCGGAGTCTGTCAGATTCCGATGCCAGGCGTAACCAAAGTCATGGTTGCCCCAAGTCCATTGTTTCTTGCCAGGCGAGATATGGTGATTGGCCATGTGTACCAAGCCTGCTTGCCGGCGATGATCGTATCCTCCAAAAAAGTCTTTCTGCGATCCCACAATCATGTAACTGGTAGGCACCGGAATGTTTGCGTACCAGCTCAGATCGTTCGGCGCATAGTTCCCCGTCGGAACAAATTTCCGCGGCACTTCGTGTTCCGGCACCCCATTCCGTGCTCTTTCTGCATAGTTGACACCGTAGTAAGTCCCTTCGCAGAGAGGGAATGCGCTCATCGCCCGCTTTGCGTGGTCAGCTACATGAGTGATGTCGGCCGGAAAAAACGATTGATATTGCTCGTGTACCTGTGTTGCAACGTTAGCCCACCACAAGAATGTCTGGACGTAAGGCGTCCGATTGTATAACCGCACTTTACACTCGATGTACGAGCGGTCGGGGTGCAAGCAGATACCGTGCATACCTTTCATCCGGTTCATCGGATCGTGGTCGCTGCACCAGATGATGCACGACCCGCTCAAACATTGCTCGATTTTATAATCGACCGGAAGAAAGGTCCCTGGCCGGTGATGCTGTGGCCAGTTAAACTCAACTCCGCCGGAGATCCACGGTCCTGCAAGCCCTACCAAAGCCGGTTTGATCACGTTTTGGCGGTAGAAAAAATCGTAGCCGGTGGTTTTATCCAAGCCAACATGGATTCGGCCACCCAGCTCGGGCAGAATCATCACCCGAAGGTAGGCATTTTCGAGGTGAAGGGCATTCCAAAGACGATCTCTGGCCGTGGTGTCTACACGGTCGATACAGGGCAGCGGGTAAACACGCCCGCTACTGCCTTGATAAACCCGGCGCTCTACAAAGCTCGGGTTTTTGTCGGGCGGCGCCGGATCGTAGGTCGGGATTATGACTGGAGCGCACCATGCCTTAACGGGTCCGCTCTGAAAGGGGGGTGCTTCCGGTAGAGAGAAACGGATCATAGTTACTCAACCTGTGTACGTTACCGCTCTACTAAAACACGGATGGAACAACCAGTCAACTGGCTCTAAATTGAACCAGCTACCTCATACGATTCGATGCCCATCCCGGGCAAGTTTCCACTTTGGGAAGCCATAATTTCCAGTTCTAACTGTAAATTACTGCGCGATACCAGGTGAGGTGCCAGGCGGAGCCGCGCTGGCGGACACGTACCATCTATTAGAAACTGATAGAGTGCGCCGAATGCCATGCGGCCCTGAGTGTGAGGTCGCTGCGAAACGGTCGCGACGATCCGACCGTCCCGAATGTACGGAATTAACTCGGGGAACAGATCCGTCGTAATCACGGACAGCGAACGTTCACCAACGGCCTCATCCAAGGCTCTTAGGACTGGGAGAGAATTGGCTGTGGCGACGTAGATCGCTCTGATCTCCGGATCGCGGCGCAAACACTCGCACACTCTCGTATAGGCCTCCCCTGGATCATCGTGCGCCTCGATAATTGGGCCGATTGACAGGCGAGTGCCCTGCCCCAAGAATTCCTGGAAACCACGCACTTTTTCCGAATGGTCCACTGTGCTGAGGTCGCCTGTGACAATCAACACCGAACTGGGCGAGCGCACTACGCGCAACAGACACTCGGCAACCATCGATCCCGCTGTGTAGGCGTCTGCTGCAACAGCCGTTAACCTTTCAGTCTTTGGCGCATCGGTCGCAACGCATACGACAGGGATGTGCTGCCGAGCGGCCTTTTGAATCCACGTTCGCAGCTCCGCCGGATGCCCAGGCGCCACGATAATTCCATTTGCCTTCTGTTCCAGCGCCTCTCGAAAAAGTTCGCCCTCGCATTCGCCCAGCCGCCGCACGGTACGGAACGTAATATTGACGGTAGAGGCAAATGGCGCCGATGCTTCAACAATCCCTTGTTGCAGCGCATCGAAGAAAAACGCGATCTCTCTGGGCAGGTGAACTGAGACATTCATCTTCCGCTTCAGCCTCAAATAGCGAGCAGCCACATTCGGCCGGTACCCTAGTGTCTGCGCCATGTTCAGTACTCTGGTTCGCGTGAGGGGACTAATGCCGGAGCGACCGTGTAAGGCGCGGTCGACCGTTCCGATCGAGACACCGAGTGCTTGAGCAATCTCTTTAATACCGGCCGGCGATTTAGTGCCAGCAGCACCGCTATAAGATACGTTGTTCACACTTCCTACGGTTCCCTCCGAGATCCGATTAGAGTTTCAGCTACAAGGGATTGCTTCTCCCGCCGCCTCCACTCGTATTATGAATTCCCACTCGCGACTTCCCCGAGCCGGTAGGAACATTTGATTGTTCGCCGGGGCCTCCGACAAGGCGTCGCACGACGCGTTAGTTGGCTCCAGCGCGAAGTGGTGACTCCCACGCCATCCGCCTCGTGTTATCCAGATGCCGAGATAGCGTAATTGAGAAGGCGAAACGAAACAGAAGCCGTTCTCCAAACTCCTCCTCTTCCGATGAACCATATTGGCCAAAGTAAGATTTCCTCCGCCGGGGCGAAACGAAGCAGACTCGACAAGCACCTGCGAGTGATCCGGGTAGCTGAATCCTTGTCTCGGGCTCGGATCCGGAACGGATGAAAGGCCCAAAGAACCCGCTCCGCTCAATAGATTATCTATTCGATAGCTAAACACGATTTCGGAGCTCACTAACTCAATGTGCCGTCGCGGCCGGAAGGGAGTCACGCGACCCGCGCACTCCATCCTCGTACCATCCTTCACTGAAACTCGTTACTCGCCAGGGTACCGACCAAGCTTCTCCGTGGTCGGGGAGCGAGCGATCGCGCCAAGTACACGCAGCGACCGTAAGCACGCACTCGTCCGCACCAGCCAGCGTACTCCGCTCCAATTGGTCGCCGACCCGTTCGGGAAGAGCCGGAGTTTCTCCCCAGGCAACCACATCCAGTCTCTACCGGTAGTGACGCTCCCGAGGCTGACGACGCGGGCTCCCAGCTCGGGCCCTAGTCTTATGTATCTGAAGTATCTTTACTAATCATTGAAATCGAGGCATGCTGAATATGGATGCCGCTTCCCCCCGCAG
>JAABUQ010007558.1_pt1 | contig 15707 bp, 13 predicted proteins | sample 5560001 | NCBI WGS metagenome assembly JAABUQ01 (sample SAMN10711888, study PRJNA513371) | rock metagenome | isolation source: Antarctica rocks | place: Antarctica: Victoria Land, Finger Mt nord | collected 2015-12-18 | reverse complement strand
ACATGCGCCCGGGCGGCAGGGTGTACTCGGCGAACTCGTGCACCAGCCCCACCGAGGGCAGGTCGGCCTGCAGCGCGGCCTGCGCCAGCGGGCTGGTTTCCACCGAGTTCAGCAGCACCGCCGAAAGCCCGTGCGTCGCCTTCAGCTCCCGCATCAGGTACTCGGCGTCGAGCGGCGATAGCGGCCCCGTCGCCACCGTGCAGCTGCTCGCCGCGAAATCCCGCAGCAGCGGCCCGGGCTTGCCCAGGAACGCCACCACGTTGTGCGTGCCCGCGAGCGCAGCGCCCAGGTTCAGGCCCACGAGCGGCGCCCCGGTGCGGGACGCCTCGTGGCTCGCCAACAAGACGGTCGGCTTGGCCGCGTCGAAGGCAAGGTCCCCCGGGCTGAGATGCGACGTGAAGTCGGGCCGCCCCACCCGGCCCTCCGCAAGGCCGAATGCCGCGAAGTGGTAGAATAGGTCCATGCCCGCCGTTTGCAGGTCCGGGTAGCGCCGCAGGTAATAATCGGCGCAGAAGTCCGGCGCCGGGTCGAGGCCCAGGCGGCACCCGGTCAGGACATAATGCTCCAGCGGGTCGGACGGCGCCGGCTGCCCCGGGAACTGCCGGCGCCACTGGTCAAGGTAATAGCGTTCGTTGAACCGCGTCCGCCCCGCCTGCACCCGCTGGTCCAACTGCCACCTGGTGCAGACGCGCATCTCCGCGCGGCCGACCAAGATGTAGTGCAGGATCGGTATGGCATAGCCGGACGCCTCGCCCAGCACGTCGTCATACGCCCGCGCGTAGAATTCGCTGTCGAACGCCTCGCCAATCGCCGCGCGGTGGTTGCGGCTGCCGAGATAATCCTCGACGTCCGAAAAGCCGGGCCGCGCCGGGCGCCCGCGGTCCCAGGCGTAGGCCCGCGCGTCGAACAGGCCGCTCGCCGCCACCCGCTCCGCGTCTTGCCGCAGCGTCCGGCGATTCGGGTAGCGCCGCTCGTCCCGGCCGTGCGCCAGGTAATGCAGCAGCGGGCTGTCGCCGCCATGCGCCACGTCCGGGTTGGCGTCCCGGTAAAACCGCACGTCGAACGCCGGGGAAGGGGACAGCAGCGCCGCCTCCCCGGTCGTCAGGTAATGCGTCACCAGGTCCAGCCGGCTGCCGGAAATGCCGAGTGCCCGGCCATAGAACGCCTCATCAAACAGCGCGTCGGCAGCGACCATCTGCGCCTGAGCGGGCAGCTCCCCCCCGCCCTCGGGGATGTCCGCGAGGTCGGCGTCGCGCTGTCCCGCGCCCCCATCGTCGCGCTGTCCGGCGCGCCCATGACTCTCCATCCGTGTTCGCTCCCCGGAGCCGGCCGGCCGGTGACGGCGCGGCCGGGTCAGCAATAGGTTTCGCTGGCGAAGCGCACGGCGCGCTCCACCGCCGTAAGGCCGGACGGCTGCTCCCGCATCTCGATCACCACCCAGCCGCCGTAGCCGATGCCCTCCAGCGCCGCCGCCGCCCGGGCGTGCATGGGGGCCGGCGCGTCGAACGGCCCGATGTCCGGCTCCGCCGCGTGGTAGTGCGCAAGCCCGGCGCCGGTGGCCGAAACCTCCGCCCCGATGTCGTCGCCGCCCAGGGAAACGCAGGCGCAGTCGAGGTGCGTCCGCACCGCCGGGTGGTCCGCCGCCGCCACGACCCGGCGCACCTCCGCTGCCCGCAGCATGAAGTCCGCGCCGTACTGCGCCGGCACCGGCTCCAGCCCAATGGCCAGGCCCGCCGGCGCGGCGATGCCGCCCAGCACGCGCAACCGCTCCGCCGCCAGCGCCTCCGCCGCCTCGGGCGTCAGCGCGCCGCGGGTCCGGTTGCGCGGCGCCCCCAGCACCGCGACGCCCGCGCCCAACGCTTCCGCCACCTCGGCCACCTGCCGCATATGCTCCGCGAGCGCCTCGAACGCCGCCTCGTCCGCCAGCAGCTGCACGTCCGGCCGCCCGAACAGGATCGCCTGCAAGGAGCAGACCCGCAGCCCCGCATCCTCGACCTGCGCCCGGTAGCCCCGCGCGGCCGCCGTGTCCAAGCGGTCCCAATCGGCGATCCGTGTGGGCGCGGCCTCGATCCCCTCCACGCCGAGCCGGGCCAGCAGCCCCAGCGCCGCCGCGGTCTCCCCCGGCGCCCAGGCGAGGTTCGACACGCCCAATCTTGCTGTCATGCCCGCCGCGCCGCGACGAAGCGCCCCATGGCGTGCAGCACCGCCTCCGCGTCCATCGCGTACTCGCCCCCGCCGCCGAAGGCCGCGCCATGCCGGGTCCGCACGTCGTAGGCCACCGGCCGCGACTGCCCGCCCAAGTTCTGGTCCGGGAAGAGCCGGCCGCGGATTTCCGCCATCGACACCGGCTCCGTCACCAGGTTGACCAGCGGCAGGCCCAGCGCCTGCACCCGGTCGATGTCGTCGGCCAGGCGCTCCAGCGGGTACCATTGGAAGCGGGACGCCGGGTCGATGTACTCCAGCCGGTGGCCGTGCAGCAGGTCATACAGCGCGTTCTTCTTCAGCCCAGGCCCGAACAGCGCCGGCAGGCGGATGACGTGGCACACCGGGAAGCGCTCCCGCACCCAGTCCTCCAGCCCGGCGCGGTGCAGGCCGTAGGGGTGCAGGTCCGGCTCCGGCACCGCGTCCTCCTCGTCCACCGCCAGCGGCGTGCCATAGACATCGACGGTCGAAATCAGCACGAACCGCTCCGCCCGCACCCGCTCCAGCCGGCGCGTCAGCCGCTCGATGCCCGCCCGGTCCTCCTCCGCATGGGCGTTCGCCCACCACTTCACGGCGCTCACCCCGGCGCAGACGATGCGGTCGAACGCCCGGCCCTCGATGGCCTCGATATCCGTCGAGTGGTAGCCCGCGCCGAACGCCCGCTGCGCCAGCAAGGTCTGGCCCACGAACCCGGTGCTGCCGATCAGCGCGTCCATTAAGCCCCCGCCTTCATGCCCGGCGTCATGCGCGGCGTCATGCGCGGATCTGGGCGATGCTGCGCCGCAATGAGCTGTCGACGTGCATCCCGGCGTCGAACTGCCCGGCCTCGATGGCGGCGAGGATCCGCTCGGTCGCGAAGAACACCGTGTCGATCTTGCCCGACATCACCGAGAAGGTCCGGCCGCGGCGGAACACGTAGCAGGACCGGTCGTCGAACCGCCCGACCGGCTTGGTCTTGATGGCCAACTGCGGCCCGACCAGGCGGAACCGCTCACGGAACTCGGGCAAGTAGCGGGAAATCTGGTCCTCCATCAGTTGCGCCTTCTCCGCCACCGTCGCCGCCGAGACGCCGTCCCGCACGCGCCGCGCCTCCTCCGGGCTGTCCAGCCGCCCGAGCGGGGTGTGCGGCACGCTGGACAGGGTGTAGAGGCCGGGGTCCTCGGTCGGGTAGATCGAGCACAGCGGGCCATCCACCAGCGTGACCGCGGGGAAGGGGCCGTCCGTCTCGTAATAAAGCAGGATCGTCGGCTCGTAGTAGAAGCGCATCGGCAGCCCGGCCCGGTGCCCCCAGGTCGCGTCCACCAGCACGTCGTAGCGGGCGCCGTCCACGTAGATGCCGTCCGCGCGCTCCTCCACCGCGTCGATTCGCGTGCCAAGCTGCAGGCTGTCGCCCAGCCGCTCGGTGAAGTAGCGCCGGGCGCGCTCGATCAGCAGCACCCGCTCCCCCGCCAGCAGCAGCCCGTCCACCCCGCGCAGCAGCACCGAGCTTTCGCGGACCTCGCGGTAGTCGATGCCCGACGAGGTCATGATCAGGCGGTAGGTGGCGAAGTCGATCAGGCTGTCCTCACGCGGGACGGCGTAGATGTTCTCAGCAACCTCCCGGCTCAGTTGCGGGTAGCGCTCGACGAACCGCATGAACCCGTCCCGCGACTGCGCCCTTGTGCCGTGGTGGCGCGGGTAATGGAAGCCGAGGTGCAGGCGGAACTGGTTGTTGCCCGACGCCTCGTGCATGGCGCGCTCGTTCTGGTCGAATACCGCGACGTCCAGGCCGAGGCCGCGCAGCGAGAGTGCGATGTGGCACCCATACCAACCCGCCCCGATGACGGCCACCGACAATGCCACGCAGACCTCCTTGCAACCTGGGGACCTGGGCTGTCCCGTGCCGCTGAACTCGCTCGAAACGCGAATCCTGGTGTTAAGCTACCCGATACAATAAGGAGGACGCAACGGTATCAGGGAATGAAACACAACCTGTGATCGAATCGAGTTGCGCTTGTCGCGAAATAACCGAGTAAATGCCATAGGGCTCGCAACCGACTTGACCTTCGCAGCCGCCCATTCTGTTGCTATGACACAAAGCCGAACGGCCCCACACACGTGAGAAGCGAAATGCGCCTGCGATATATGTCACCGCTGAGCCTGCCTTGGATATCGCGGGACGAATTGCAGGATGCGGCGCAGGCCGGCGTCTATGTGGAGCCGCCGGGTGCAGACCGTCCGCTGCTCCGTTACGCGCCGGAGTTCATCGACGATCCCGCTGGAACCGGCGTTTTTGACGGTCTGGGCGCCGACACATACATCTCGCCGCCGGCATTCCTGACGACCTTGCCGCGGCCGATCCTGTTCGGCTACCGGGCGCTGGCGTGGGACGGGCAGTTCTGCACCGACGCCGCGGGCACGGCGCCGGCCGAGACCGGCCGATTCCTGGACGGCCTGTCATCCCCGGACCCGTTTCCCAACGAGGACACCGGGCTGGCCGCGGCGCCGGACGGCGACGGTTTCGACCTGCATTGCGAGTCCCGTCCGCACCGGCGCCACCCTGGCGCCGCGGTCGTGCTGTGCTCGCACGAGCCGTCGAACTACGGCTCTTTCCTGTTCCGGGTCCTGCCGAAGCTGCATGCGGTGCGCGCCCATGGACTCGGGCACCTGCCCTTCGTCGCCTGGGCGCACACGCCGGCGTTCCTTGAGCTGCTGCGCCTGGCCGGCGTGCCTGCATCGCAGGTCGTCCAGCACGACACCGGCGCCTTCGTGACGTTTGATCGCGTGATCGCGCCGTCGTTGCGCAACCCGCACGCCTTCCTGGACCCGGAAAGCCACGCCTTCTTCCAGCAGATGGCCCGGGAGAACCCCGGGACCGGCGGAGGCCGCCGCCTCTACGTCTCCCGCCTCGGGCAGGGCCGCCGCGGCGTGTCCACCCGGCAGATGCTGAACGAGGCCGAGGTCGCAGCAGCGATGGCGGGGCTTGGCTTCGAGGTGATCGAGCCGGAGCAGTTCAGCCCCGCCGAGCAGATCGCCGCCTTCGCATCCGCCGACGTCATCGTGGGTCCCGCCGGGTCAGGCCTGTTCAACGTCGTGTTCTGCCGGCCCGGCACGAAGGTGCTGGACATCGAGAGCGAGCCGAACTGGATCTACGCCCACGCCGGGCTGTTTGCCTCCTGCAAGACGCGGTACGGCCTGTTCGTGGCCGCGGTGGACCCGGCCGACCCCGCGCCGGTGCATAAGCGGTTCAGCGTGGACGTTCCGGCGCTCACGGCCCGCGTCACAGAATTCCTGCGCAGCTGATGAGCCGTTGCAGCAGCGTGATCGCCGGGAAGCGGCTGACCCATTCCGGGTCAGCGTGTCGACTGACGCCGCAGCATGGGCCGATGCCGGAGCAGGAGGCCAAGAAAGGTGGTTGAGATGCTGGCGCACGACATGCACCGCCTGCGGCATTTCGGCGATTGCCTCGCCGGGATGCTGACCGACGGAGGCTTCGCAGGAGAGTTCCAGTCAAGCGGCCAGGATCTCCGGCAGCTTGCGGCGGACTGGGTCCATACGGACGTGCGGATGCTGGCGTCCGGCGTCGATAGCGAGGCGGACATCCGGCAAGCCTGCGCGGCGGCCGGCCTCTCGCCATCGTTCGTGGATGCCTTCCTGTCGGGCTATGACGGCGTCAGCGAGCGTTGCGCCGCATTGTCCGCGGATATCGGGTTCGCACACGACCCGCGCCTGACCCGGCGCGTCGCGGACGTCGCGGCGGCCGTGCTGCTTGGCGGCAAGCCGATCCTTTGCCCGTTCACCGGGGAGCGCGCGCTGGTGCGCGACACCATCGACCTCCACACCTTCCTGCACCGATTCGGCGGCCGTGCCTGCGTCGTGCTTCCCGACTGGCGCATCAGCCAGTATGCGTCCGACCGCTCGTGGTTCTTCCCGGACGCCAACCTGCTCCTGGTCTCCATCCCATACTTCGACGCGCGTGCGCCGCTGATCCAGACGGCGGCGCGGGTCATGGCGAACCACCAGCGCGTCACGGCGTACCTCGCTGACCCCCGCCGCTCGCTGATGGTCAGCGAGGACAGCATGTCGCACATCGGGCATCATATCTGGAACGTCATCCCCGGCTGGGCTTCGTTGTTCTCCCTGGTTCCCCCGGAGCGCATCGACATCGTCACTTCCTACCGGACCTGGCAGATATTCGGTGGAGTGACGGAGTTGTACCCCGATCAGGTCGCCCGCGCCGGGTCGGTTGTCCGGCCGGACTCGCAAGACGCGGTCTATGACCTGATGCTGGAGCGGCGGGCGACATCCCTTGTCCTCGTGGACGGCTACACCACTGCAGAAGCGGCGGCGCGCGTCGTGGATTGGAGCCGGCGGCACTGCAACGGCGCCTTTCTTGCCGAGCTTGCTGCCTTCCGGCAGGCTGCGTTCCCGCTCCTGATGGTGACGATCCGCACCGAGAACCGCGCCTGGGTTGGGCAAGAGGACGGCCTCGCCTGCCTGATCAACGAATTGGCGCGCGACTATCCTCGGTTGGGCGTCATCTTCGACGGCATCAACAGCGGCATGGAGCAACTGGCCAGTCATGCCTTGATGTCGCTGGCAGATGAGCAGGCCATCGCCGCGGCCATCATGGCGGCCTGTCCGCAGGTGCGCTTCCATGATGCGCTCGGGTGCCTGCCGCACGAAAGCATCATCCTGGCCGAGGCCATCGACGCCTTCCTGGCGCCAATCGGCGCCGGCTTGGCGAAGACGCGGTGGATTGCCAACAAGCCGGGTGTCGCCTTTTCCAACCAGAGCTTCCTGCGGCCTGGCAGCAACGACGGGTTCCTGTACGACCGGTTTCGCGACGGCCTCGTGCCGATGCGCTACGTGGACCAGGCGGAGGTTCAGGACGTTGAGGAAGCGCGCCACGGCGAGACGTCGCGGGCCAACTTCACGATGTCCTGGCACGCGCCGTTCCGGGAACTCGCCGCGCTGCTGCGGGCGCTTTGAGCGCCGCGCCGCAGCCATGACGCTGCTCCACGGACCGGCTGGCCAGGGCTTCAGCGCCCGCAGCAGGCGGCCTCCGGCGCAAGGGAGACATCGATGCTGACGAACGCGACGCCCGACGCCGCGACGGACCAAACGTTCCAGGTGATGGCCGCGGACAGCCTCACGCTTCCGTCCGCGCCGGCGCTCGGGCCAGGATGGCGTGCCGAGCAGGCCGCGGTCGCCGACGGCTTCACGATCTTCGAGCTGCTGCACGATGGGGGCGTGCGGGCGGAATGGTTCTTCAACGGCGCCGGGCAGCACTCCAACACCATGGAGCCGTGGTCGGACGACACCCGCGCCGCCCTGCGTGGGGCGTTCCGCCCCGCGCTCGCGGCGCTCCGCGACACGCTGCTGCCGACCTACCCGATCCCGCTTCCCCCCGCGCCCAAAGCCGCCCTGCACGAGTTCATGCGCCTCGGCCCGGGGCTGCGCGACGCCGTCGCCGCGGCGCTGCAGGCGGAGGCGCTGCCGAACCCCGCCCTGTGCGACATCGACGCGCCCGACGCCGCCCTGCCGCCCTGGGCCGACCCGGACGCCCTGCGCCAAGCCCTGTCCGTCGACCTGCAGGACCGTTTCACCGCCGCCATGCGGGACGGCGCGCTCACCTGGCCGTCGCCGGCGGGCGGGGCGGACATGCCCTGCACCGGCGCCTTCCCGCTCGACGACTTCAACAGCCTGTTCCGCTTCGCCGACTGGTCGAGCGGCCTCGACGTGTTCGTCCTGGCGACCGAGCACCTGTACCGAGCGGCCGGCCTTTACGTCCCGGCGCACGGCCTCGCCGTCTGCCGGGGCGGCGATCAGAAGCGCATGCTGCTCCAGCACTTCCCGGCGCTCGGCAGCCATGTGCTGCGCCACCTCGCTTGTTTCGCCCGCAGCCTGCTCGCCGGCCGCGCGCGGCCGGCCTCGCCTGCCCGCTTCGCCACCTTCCTGCGCGGCGAGCCCAGCGCCCATCTCGGCCACCAGCTTTGGAACGAGCTGACCGCCATCGACGCGCTGGTCGGGGCGCTGCCGCCGGACCGCCTGCCGGAATGGCTGGTCCCCGGCCTGCCCGGCAACGGGATCGAGTTCTACGGTCCCATCGACGCCCTGTTCCCCGAGATCGTCGGCCGGGTCCGCCGCGGCTTCGCCGACCAGCGCGCGCTGATCGCCCACGCCCACGAGAACCGCCTGATCCTGTTCCGCGCGACGCGGGAGCACATCGGCGCGGGGCTGCGGCGCCGGGTGATGGCCCATGCCGCCCGCGGCGCCCCGGCCCTGCCGCCCCCGGCCCTGCCGCCCCCAGCCCTGCCGTCCCAAGACCATGCGACCAGGGGCCGCACCATCCTGGTCGGCTTGCGCGTCGAGAACCGTACCGCGACCGACCTTGAGGCCTTTTGCGCCCTGGTGGTCGAGGAAACGCTGCGCTGGCAATCCGGCGGCACGCCTTCCGTGCCGCCCGGCGTCGCCCCGCCGGTCACGGTCGTGTTCGACGGCCACAACGCCCGCGGCGACGCGCGCAGCGACGAGACCATCAGCAGCCACCGCGAGGGCACCGCCAGCCAATCCCCGCTGGCCGTGGAGCGCGCCGTGGTGGCCGCCCTGCGCCGCCGCTTCGCCGGGCAGCCGGTCACGCTGCTGGACACGCTGGGCGAACCCTTGGCCGTGAGCCTCGCCTGGGCGCAGGCCTGCGACGGCTTCGTGGCGCTCTGGGGCGCGGGCCTTGCCAAGTATCGCTGGGCGGCGAACAAGCCCGGCCTGGTCGTCACCAGCCGCTGGAACCTGGAGAACATGGGCGACCTCCACATCTACGGCGCCGCTGCCTACATGGCCGACCCCACCCCGCTTGCCTATGTGCGGAGCGACGTGGTGCGCGACCGTCCCGACGCGCCCATGCTCGTGCCGATCGGAGGCCCGAGCTACCACAACTTCGCCTTCGACCCGGACGCCATGCGCGGCCAGATCCGCGCCTTCCTCGCGGCGCTGGACGGCCCGCCGGAGGCGCTGGCCGCACTCGCCCGGCCGCCCCCCGGGCAGCGGCGCGGCAGCGTGGACCTCGTGGACTTCGCCGTGCGCGGCTGGGCCATCTGGGAGGGCGATAGCCCCGTGGTGCTGGACATCGTGATCGACGGCGCGGTGGTCGGCCGCGCCGCCTGCGACATGCCGCGCCCGGACCTGCTGGCGGCGGGCTACGGCACCGCGACCGCGGGCTTCGGCTTCGTGATCCCCCCGGATTTCCTGGACGGCGCCCCCCGCCTGCTGACGGTGCGCTACGCGGACGGCGCCTGCGTGCCGATGCTGTCGCCCAACACGCCCGACCCCTTCGCGTTCCGCCTGGGGGGTGCGCCGCCCGCCCCCGGATGACGCGCCGGGCGAACCGCGATAGGCTGGCCCTTCATCGCCGAAGGCCCCGCATGCCGAGACTGCCCGCCGCCCTCCTCGCCGCCCTGCTGCCGGCCGCCGCCCCGCTGTCTGCCGCCTGGGCACAGGACACCCCCGTCCGCATCAACGGCACCATCATCGGCCTGGCCGGCGACCGCCTCCTGGTCCGCCCCCTCGAAGGCGACCCGCTCGACATCGAACTCCCGCCCGGCGTCCGCATCGGCGCCGTCGAGGACCGCACCCTTGCCAGCATCCAGCCCGGCGAGTTCGTCGGCTCCGCCGCGCGGCACGGGCGGGACGGCAAGCTGCATGCGCTGGAGGTGCACATCTTCCCCGAATCCATGCGCGGCACCGGGGAAGGCCACCGCCCCATGGAAGCGCCGGAGCAGACCATGACCAACGCCACCGTGGGCGGCGTCGCCACCGTGGCCGACGGACGCACCCTGCGCCTGCGCTACCCCGGCGGCGAGCAGGAGATCGAGGTCGCGCCCGACGTGCGCGTGGTCGGCATGCTGCCGGGCGGCCGCGGCCTGCTGGTGCCGGGCGCCGCCGTCACGGTGCGGGCCATGCAGGGCGGCGACGACAGCCTGACCGCCCTGTCCGTGCAGGCCGAGAAGAACGGCGTGAAGCCCCTGCCATGACCGCCCCCCCACCCGATACCGGATCGCAAGTCTGGGCGCCCCCCATGGCCGACCCGGCCCCGCGCGGCCTGTGCACGGACTGCGGCATCTCCCGCAGCAGCACCCCCGGCGATTGCGGCGCCGCCTGCCAGTTCATCGCGCCCGACTACCCCGGCCTCGAAGCCCGCGTGCACGGCCGCGCCCGCGATCCCGCCCGCCCGGACGAGCTGTTCTTCGGCCCGCACCTACGCATGGTGCGCGCCTCCCTCGTGCCCCCGCGGCCCGGCGCGCAATGGACCGGCATCGCCACCCGCATCGCCGAGCGCCTTCTGGAAACCGGCGCCGTCGATGCCGTGCTCACGATGGCGCCGCACCCGGACGACCCCTGGCGCCCGGTTCCGGTGCTGGTGACGGAGGCCGCGGGCATGGCGCAGTGCCGGGGCATGCGGATGGGCTACGCGCCGCTGCTGGCCTTGCTGGAGCCGGCGCAGGCGGCCGGCCACCGCCGTATCGCCGTGATCGGTATCCCGTGCCAGGTCCACGCCCTGCGCGCCCTCGAACAGCGGCTTGGCTTCGACCGCATCTTCGTGGTCGGCACCCCCTGCTCCGACAACACGACGACCGAGAACTTCCACCAGTTCCTCGCCTTGCTGTCCGACGATCCCGGCAGCATCACGTATTTGGAATTCCGCGCCGACTACCATGTGGAGCTGCGCTTCCGCGACGGGCGCCGCCGGGCGATCCCGTTCCTGCAACTGCCGATCAGCAAGCTGCCCGCCGACTTCTTCCCGCTGACCTGCCGCACCTGCGTCGACTACGCCAACGCGCTGGCCGACATCACCGTGGGCTACATGGCGGGGGAGGGCGGGCAATGGCTGATCGTCCGCAACGAGCGCGGGGAGGAACTGCTGGCGCTGCTGGGCGACGAGCTGCATACCACAGCACTCCGCAGCGCCGGCAAGCGGAAAGGGCCGGTGCGCGGGTTCATCAAGAACGTGGCGCTTGCCGCGGGCGGCCTGCCGGTGCGCGGGATGCCGGGCTGGCTGCGCCCGCTGATGGGTTGGCTGATGCCGCGTGTCGGGCCGCGCGGCCTGGAGTTCGCCCGCGCCCGCGTCGAGATGAAGGCGGCCGAGACCGTGCTGCACCTCCGCCGCCAACACCCAAGGCGGCTGCGCAGCATGGTGCCCCGGCACGTCTGGGACCTGGTGGCGCCCTACGGCCTCGCACCCGCGCCAGAGGAACTACCACACGTGCCTGGAAGCGAAACGCCGCAATCGCATCCCGGTTGACGTCTTTGTTGAAACGTCATTCCTTTAAAGGTTGTGTCGTCATGGCAAGTCTACGGGAGCAGTTGGTCGGTGCCTGGGAGCTGGTACCATACAGCCTCCTGGCGACGGATGGCACGGACCGCATTCATCCACTGGGGCAGGAGCCGCGTGGAACCATTCTGTATTCGGCATGCGGCTACATGTCCGCCCAACTGATGCGTCCTGGCCGCACTAAATTCGCTTCGAGCGATTGGTCGTCCGGCACGCCGGCGGAGTACAAGGAGCAATCGGCGGGCTATCTTGCCTTTTCCGGCCGTTTCGAGACCGATGAGAACGAGAAACTGGTCAAGCATCACGTGTCGGTGTCGATGTTTCCGAACTGGGAAGGCCAGATCCAGGTTCGGAGGGCGCGAATTGAAGGTGAAATGCTCCTCCTTGGCACTGAAAGCGCAGTTCCCCGCGGCAATGCCTCATATATGGCTAAGATCACTTGGAAAAGGGTTCAGCCAGTTTAATAAGAGCCGGCCATCCGGCACCCCCACGCCATAGGACCCGCCATGCGCGAAGACGACCTCCGGGAAAGCAGCAACATCGAGGACCGCCGCGGCATCGGCGGCGTCGCCACCGGAGGCCTCGGCATCGGCGCCGTCGTGGTGCTCAGCCTGCTCGGCTGGGCCTTCGGCATCAACCCGGCCGTGCTGATCAACGGCGCCGAGCAGGTGGCGGGCAACGCCCCCATTGCGACCCAAGGCCAGGCCGGCCGCCGGGGGACGCCTGACGACGAGGTGGGCCGCTTCGTCGCCCGCGTGCTGGGCGAGACGGAGGACGTCTGGTCGCAGATCCTGCCCCGCGAGGCCAATCGCCAATACGAGCGCCCGGTGCTGGTGCTGTTCTCCGGCGTCACGTCGTCCGGCTGCGGCTCCGCCGAAGCCTCCATGGGGCCGTTCTACTGCCCGCTCGACCGCAAGCTCTACCTCGACACGTCGTTCTTCCAGGACATGCGGCGCCGCATGGGCGGAGGCGGCGACTTCGCCTACGCCTACGTCATCGCGCACGAGGTCGGGCACCACGTCCAGAACCTGCTGGGCCTGCTGCCCAAGGTGCAGGCGGCGCAGCGCCAGGCGCGGGGGGACGGGGACCGGGCCACCGCCAACGACCTGTCGGTGCGGACCGAGCTGATGGCCGACTGCCTGGCCGGCGGGTGGGCCAACGCGATGAACGGGCGTCACCGCAACATCGACGAGGCCGACCTGCAGCAGGCCGTCGCAACCGCCACCGCCATCGGCGACGACCGGATCGGCCAGGCCGCCGGCCGCGCCGTGGTGCGGGACAGCTTCACCTACGGCTCCTCGGCGCAGCGGGTGCGCTGGCTCGCCACGGGCCTGCACACCGGCACGGTTGCCGGGTGCAACACGTTTCAACAGTAATCAGCGCCGCGCGAACAGTGCCAGCAGCGCCGCCGCCATCAGCAGGCCGCGCGGCACGGCCAGCTCCGTGTCGCCGCGCCGCATTTCGCTCGCCAGCACCGTGGCCGAGGTCGCCGCCGCGATGGCGCCGCCGAGCCGCCGGGTCGATCCGGCCGCAAGCAGGGCGCCGCCGGCCATCTCCGCCACCGCGACCGCCCGCAATCCCCCGCGCGACCAGCCGAGGTGGTTGAACATGCGGGCATAGCCGCGGTTGCCGATGATCTTGTCCGCGCCCGCCACCGCGAACGCCGCGCCCAGGACGGTGAAGAAGCTGGAGCCGATGCGTGCCATATGTCCCCTCATGCGATACTGGTCGTGCGATACTGCGCGCTCCAACGCAGGGGTTTCCGTTCCGTTCAGTTTTGGGGTCCGTTCACATCGAGGGGGCGCCGCATGGCCGTGTTCTTCACCGCCGACACGCATTTCGGCCACGCCGCCGCCCGCGCCTTCTACCGCCGCCCCTTCGCCGACGCAGCCGAGATGGACGCGGCCATGGCCGAGCGGTGGAACGCCGCCGTGGCCCCCGGCGACGAGGTTTGGCACCTCGGCGACTTCGCCGTGCGCCACAAGGCGCCGGGTCCGCTGCTGGACGGCCTGCACGGCCGCAAGCACCTGATCACCGGCAACAACGACCCGGACGGCACCACCGGCCTGCCTGGCTGGGACAGCGTCGCGCCCTATATGGAACTGGAGATCGACGGCACCCGCCTGGTGCTGTGCCACTACGCCTTCCGCACCTGGCGGGACATGTCGAAGGGTGCCTTGAACCTGCACGGCCACAGCCACGGCCGCCTGCGCCCGCAGGCCCGGCAGTTCGACGTGGGCGTGGACGCCTGGGATTTCCGCCCGGTCACGCTGGCCGAACTGAAGGGAACACGACGCTGACCGTCCTTGTCACGAGCAAGCCCAACCTGTCGGCCCTGCGGCTGCTGCTGCCGTTCCTGCGGCCTTATGCCGGGCGGGCGGCGGCGGCGGCGGTGTCGCTGGCGCTGGCCGCCGGGCTGGTGCTGCTGCTGGGGCAGGGGGTGCGGCGGCTGATCGACGTGGGCTTCGCCTCCGCGGACGGCGCCGCGCACCTCAACCAGGCGGCGGGGGCGATGTTCGCGGTGGTCACGGCGCTCGGCCTGTCCACGTCCTTGCGCTTCTACCTGATGGCCTGGCTCGGCGAGCGGGTGGCCGCCGACATGCGCGCCGCCCTGTTCGCCCAGGTGCTGCGCCTGTCGCCCGCCTTCTTCGAGACCATGCGGACCGGCGACGTGCTGACCCGCCTCACCACCGACACGGCGCAGCTCCAGGGCCTGATCGGCGCCGCCGTGTCGCAATGGCTGCGCAGCGCCGTGGTCGCGGCCGGCGCCCTGGTGATGCTGGTGGTGACGAGCGCCAAGCTCGCCCTCCTGGTCATCGCCGTGATCCCGTTGGTGGTGCTGCCGCTCGTGGTGTTCGGACGGCGCGAACGGAAGCTCTCCCGTAGCGCGCAGGACCGCATCGCCGACTTGGGCGCCTACGCCGAGGAAACGACCAACGCGCTGCGCACCGTGCAGGCCTTCACGCACGAGGCGGTGGACCGTGCCCGCTTCGGCGCCCGGGTCGAGGACAGCATCGGCGCCGCCCTCCGCCGCGCCCGGATGCGCGCCACGCTGATCCTGTCGGTGGTCGTGCTCGGCTTCGGCGCCATCACCCTGAGCCTGTGGGCTGGCGGGCTGGAGGTCGTGCACGGCCGCATGTCCGGCGGCGAGCTGTCGGCCTTCGTGTTCTACGCGGTCCTGGTCGCGACCAGCGCCACCGCCATGAGCGAGCTGTGGGGCGAGGTGCAGCGCGCCGCCGGCTCCGCCGGGCGCATCGCCGAACTGCTGGCCGAGCCGCCCAGCATCGCCGCCCCCGCCCACCCGGCGCCGCTGCCGGAGCCGTCGCCCGCACGCCCCGCGGGCCGGGTCGAGTTCGACGCCGTCTCCTTCCGCTACCCGTCCCGCCCCGACGCCTCCGCGCTGGACGGGTTCACCCTGCGCGTCGAACCCGGCGAGACCGTCGCCTTGGTGGGGCCGAGCGGCGCGGGCAAGACCACCGTGTTCCAAATGCTGCTGCGCTTCTACGATCCTGTAGCCGGGCGCGTGCTGCTGGACGGCGTGGACGTGCGCGACGCCGACCCTGGCGCCGTGCGTGCGCGGATCGGCCTCGTGTCGCAGGACCCGGTGATCTTCGGCGCAGACGTCTGGGACAACATCCGCTACGGCCGCCCCGATGCGTCGGACGCCGACGTGCGCGCCGCGGCCCGGGCGGCGTCCGCCGGGTTCCTGGACGACCTGCCCCAGGGATTCGACACGTTTTTGGGCGAGCGCGGCATCCGCCTGTCCGGCGGCCAGCGGCAGCGCGTCGCCATCGCCCGCGCCCTGCTGCGCGACGCCCCGGTGCTGTTGCTGGATGAGGCGACCAGCGCGCTCGACGCGGAAAGCGAGGCCGCGGTGCAGCACGCTTTGGCCGTATTGGCGCAGGGCCGCACGACCTTGGTGATCGCGCACCGGCTGGCGACGGTGCGCCGGGCGGACCGGATCGTGGTGATGGACGCCGGGCGCGTGGTGGCGACCGGGCCGCATGACGCGCTGGTGCGGCAGGGTGGGTTGTACGCGCGGCTGGCGGAGCTGCAGTTTGCGACGGCTTAACCCCAATACCGTTCATTTAGGTGTTCAGAGGCCCTATATCACTGGCCAGGTTTTCTGGGATCGACAGCGATGGCGGGTGTTCCTGCCGGCCTTCCAGCCGGCGTTCGTGTTAGCGACCACATCAGC
>JAABUQ010007556.1_pt1 | contig 15709 bp, 16 predicted proteins | sample 5560001 | NCBI WGS metagenome assembly JAABUQ01 (sample SAMN10711888, study PRJNA513371) | rock metagenome | isolation source: Antarctica rocks | place: Antarctica: Victoria Land, Finger Mt nord | collected 2015-12-18 | reverse complement strand
GAGGTCGTACTGTGCGCGATGCAGGCGCGAGCGGTATTTCGAATTGACCGCACGTGTTACACGACGCCATTTGACGCTGGCGGCTCGACGGATTTCGAGGCGGCGGTTTCAGCACGTACACCCGGTAAGCCGGATCGACGTAGACGCTGCGCCAATTCGGAAGTAGGGCCACCGCCTGACCGAGCGCTGAGTCCCGCTTGACGAGAAGCGTGTCGACGCCACGTTTCGCAAGTACGGTTTGCCAGCCCGGAGCGAGCGTTCGAATTGCGGCGTAGTCGCGCCAGATCGGCACCGGGAACGGATCCGCGCGTCCGTCGAGGAAAACGCGATCGTTGGGATGATCGCGATAGAAACCGCACCAGGCGAAATCCGCGCAATAAATACGGTGCATGCCGTCGAGGCGCTGCGTTGCGGCGAGGGCCCTCAGCGGCAGCGTGCCCTTGGGACGCGGCGCATGTTCGGCAGCATGAACGATCGTGAATATCATGACGAACGATGCGATTGTCAGGGCGCTCCCAAATATCAGATCGACGCGGCGCTTTGAGCCACCAGCCCAATTCATGGACGCAATTCCGGCGAGGCGGCGGGAAACCGATTGTGCGACGAGAGGTGCGACGACCAGTACGAAAATCGGGATATTACGGGTCGCCGTCAACAGCAGGTACGTCGCGGCGGCGAACAGCAGGCGGTCGCGCCACGTACGGCGCGGCGTACCGATTCCGAAGGCGATCGCCGCACCGAGCAGCGGCAGAGCGGCGACCAGGAACGTCCAATCGGAGATGTCGGTAACCCGCCACTCGTCGATGTACTGGCGGATGGGACTCCCGAAGAGCGTGAGCGCGTAGCGCGGCAAGGCCCAGCCCAGCGGGGTACAGCACAGCGCGAACAACGTCCCGAACGCGATGAGGACGCTGCGCCGCACGGCCGGCGTCCATCCGCGCTCGTCGAGGGCATGTCCCGCAGCGTTCGTAACGGCTAGCGCGACGGCCAGCATGGCGCTCGCGTGCAGGTTCGCCCAGAGGATCGTCAGTGGAATCGTGAGCCACGCAGCCGCACCTTCGCACTCGAGCAACAGCAGAAAAGCCGCGAGCAGCGGCCACGCGACGACCTGCGCGCACGCCGAACGACTCGAAAAACGCTAAGCCGGTGAACGCGGTGATTGCGGCGACTGTTGACGGCGCCGCGCCGCGCCGCAACGCTCGGAGCGCCGTCAGCACGAGCGCCGTGATGCAGCAGCCGGCAACGAGGATCGCGACGAGGGCGTTCTCGGCGTGGATCGTTCCGAGAAACACAAACGACCCAAATAGCCATTCTTGCGGCACCCATGGGGCACCACTCGCGGTGAAGGTTTCGGTGCCGAGCGCTCGCGGAATGCGATGCGTCGTGATGACGGCTTTCCCGAGCGCGCGCTGCCACCAGAGATCGCCGTCGCCCGGCGGTTTGACGATTGCCGCGGAGAAGTAGAACGCCGCAAACGACGCGACGATAGAACACCAAGCGAGCCTCATCGCCGGCTGCGCTCGAAGACGTCGAAGGCTCCATCGCTCGCAGCGAGATGCCACCGTCCCGGGATCAGCGCCAACACGGCTCCGAGCGTTGAGGCATGTCCAACGACGATCGTGTCGATTCGCCAGCTTGCTAGGCGTTCGCGCCAGCCCGGGTGAATGGCGGCGATCGTCGTTTGGTCGCGGCGAACGCGCGTTGCGAAGGCTCCCGCGCGACCGTCCATAAAGACGCGCAACCTGCCGGTGCCGCCGGCGACGATGATGTCGCAGTCGGCGCTCCGCGCGCAGAAAATGCGATGCCTCAGGTGATCCGCAGCGACCGCCGCGACCACGTCGGCGGAGGGACGCGCCGTCGGCGCTTGGCGCGCCGTCGTCCAGAACGCAGCGGCGATACCGATTGCCGCACCGACGCAAACCAGGCGCGAAGGCGATCGTAAACGCGCGTTCCACGTCGTCTCTGCGACAGCGCGTTGGACAGCGCGTGCGACGACGGGCGCGCAAGCAAACGCAAATACCTGCAGGTAGACCGCATCGCACAAGCTGAGCAGGCCGGCCCCGAGCATCACGTAAAGTTCCGGCCGTCGTGAGCGTTGGCCGACGCTCGACAGCACGCCGAGGATGGTCAGCGCGATGAATCCGCACGCGTACGCGCCCCTGCGGAGGCCCGGCGACTGCCACATCGTAAGGTCGCGAAGCGCTGGATCGAGGCCGAGGGCCGCGAGCGCGTGAACGGGCAGCGCGAGTCCCCAGGGTGTCGCGAGCATTCCGAGCGTCGTGCCGGCGACGAGCAGAATGGCGTGTCGCGAAGCGCTGCCGAAGCGGCGTTCTTCGGCGAACGTGCCGAGGGCGAAGAGGAGCGTCGCAAGCGGTGCGAGGAGCCCGGCGGGGTCGACGTTGCACCACAGCACCGTCAGCGGAATCACCGCAAGCGACCGGCGCCGGTCGCGCGATTCCAGCACGAGTAGAACCGCGCCCAGAAACGCCCAGTTCAGCGTTTGCGAATCGCGAAGCGACGTTCCGAGCGTTGCAAGAACCGCAACGGCCAACGCGCCCGCAGTATATGGCGCGCCGAGTTCGCGCGTGCGGCATCGTGCATAAAGCAGGGAGAGCGCCGCAAACAACGCCCCGCAGCACCAAAGGAAAATGCCTTCGCGGCCGAAGGTCGCGCTCGCGAGATACAGTCCGACGTCGCCGAGCCAACCATACGGGACGGCCGGCGCTCCGGGCGACGAAAAGGTCTCCGTTCCCAAAGTACGCGGCACAGCGTGCGTCGTGACGATCTGCCGGCCGAGCCACGTTGCGAGCGATACCGGCGCCGGACTCGACGACGCGAAGTGCACCGCCACCGTGCCCACGCAGAATACGATTGCAAGGGCGAGCGCGACCCGAGCCGTCCGTGAGGGCCTCACTTCCGAGAATGCAGGCGCGAGTACGGTCGTCATTCGAGAACGAGGCGATCCCCGAGGAGCACACCGCGGTGCCATCCTGCCGCACCGAGTTCGACGACGGTGCTTGCTTCCGAACACGCGAAAACGAGCCGATGCCGCTGCGCCGAGTGGACGACCTTGAGCACGTTGCCAGCTTCATCCAAAAAGAAGAGATCGAGCTCGGCGCGCATGCCGATCGTGTGGACCGCGTTGCAACGAGCGATCCAGAGGCCTTCGTCCGGATCGATCTTCGCTCGCCCGATTAGACCGATGCCCCGCGTCCACGGATTGTTGGCGAGCGCGATCCTTCGCCCGAGGATTCTGTCGCCCGAAAGATTTCGCAACGTCAACATCAGTGCGGCACCATACCGGCGACCATCGCAACGCCGAGCGCGCCCGTCATGTAGGGCGCAAATGCGATCGGTTCGTGACGGCGCTTGCGGATCACGCCGACTGCAGCGGCAACGAAACAGGCGCCCGCGAAGACGACGAGTGCACTATCCAGACCCAAGAGCGCGCCACCGAGTGCGGCGAGCTTCACGTCACCCCAGCCCATACCGCGACCCCGCGATGCGAGCGCGGCGGCGCCAAAGAGTGCGAAGACGGTTAGCGCCGCAACGAAGGGCCACCACTGATGATGCAACAGCGCGGCACCCAAAACGGCGGCGAGAGGCGCGAGGGTGAAAAAGTCAGGCACGATGCCGCAGGTAACGTCCGCGTACCAGCACGCTACCAGCGACACGCAAAGAATTGCGGCGAGTCCCATGCCCGCCATCGGGTCGCCGTGTAGTAATAGCGACGCGCCGACGACCGCACTCCCGAGGATCAGCAGCAGTCTCGGCGGTTTACCGGGTGCGGGACCGTCGGCAAAAGCAGTGATACCTTCGCAACTCACCTTTCCTAGGACCGTTCCGAGCCAACCGGCCGCCGCAAAGGCGACTGCCACCGCAATGAGCGCGAACACTTCGTTCATTCTCATTTGGAGAGATACTGTGCGACGACGCCGCCGAAGATCATCACGAAGAGCGCGGGCAGCATGAACAGCGCCATCGGGATCACCATCTTCGTCGGCATCGTTGCGGCGATTTCTTCCGCGCGCATCATGCGTTTGTTGCGCACCTCTTCGGAGAGTTCTTCGAGTACCTTCGAGAGGTTCGCGCCGAGCCGTTCGGCTTGCACGATCGCGGTGACCATTGTCGAAATGTCCGGCACGCGCACGCGGTCCGCCATCGATTTGAGGGCATCGGCACGCGTGCGCCCCAGGCGGATCTCCGAAAGGACTGCGCGGAGTTCTTCGCCGAGGGCTCCGGCGGCGGTCTCGAGCGCGTAGCCGAGCGCCGCATTAAAGGAAAGTCCGGCTTGGACGGTCGCTGAGAGCATGTCGAGCAGATCGGGCAGCGCGCGTTGCAGGTCGGTCTTCCGTTTCTTGACTGCGCCCTTGAGTTTCGAAACCGGAAGATACGCGCCCATAACGGTTCCCAGCAGGGTAGGCACGAGATGCGGAAGGTCCCAGCTCCCGCTGTACGCAGCGAAGGCGACCCCAAACGTTGCGCCTGCCACGGCGCCGGCAACGACGCGCGCGCCGATTTTTGCCGGCGTTATCGTATAGCGGCCCGCTTCCATCAAGAGCCGCTCGAGTTTGGTACGCTGCTTATCGTTGAAGATGCGCGCGAAGAGTTCCGCGCGGCTCTTCGGATCGGCGGTCCAGCGCGTGCCCTCCAGCTCTTCGAGGCGCGCGACCAGCGCATTCTTGGTGGGAATGAGCGAGCTCGCGAAGAGGAAGGCCGAGACCGCGAGCATCGCAGCGATTCCGAAGACGACAGGTTGTATCATATGTTGAACTTCAGGATCTTGCTGAGCGCGAAGATCGCCAAACTTTCGAGCGTGACGGCCAGACCGAGCGCGATGTGGCCGTATAGCGTTGACGTGAGCGCGTGTCCCATTTCGGGCTGGGTGCCGATGACGAAACCGCCAAGCAGCACGGGCATAGAGCCAATGATCCAGGCGCTCGCGCGGCCCTGCGCGGTGAGCGCGCGCATCTTGCGGTGAATGCGCCGCCGCTCTTTGATCGTATTCGCGAGGGTCTCGAGAACCTTCGCGAGGTCGCCACCCGTCTGAGATTGGACGCGGATCGCCTTGACGATCATCGTCAACTCCTGACTCGGTACCGTCGCGGCAAGTTCGTCGAGCGCGTCGTAGATCGAAATGCCGATGTTGGTGCGGCCGATCACGCGCATGAACTCGCGCCGAGCGGGATCGACGATTTCCTCAGTGACGAGGACGATCGCTTGGCGCAAGCCGAGGCCCACGCGCAAGGCGCCCGACATCATGCGCAGCACGGGTTCGAGCTGCTGCGTGAAGTCGCTCACGCGCCGCTTCGCCTTCCAACCGAGCCACACGTTTGCGGCAAACCACGCTACGGCGACCGCAACGGGCAGGATCGCGAGGCCGATCAAAATTGGCGGATGGAGGAGCAACGTGATGCCGAGCCACAACATAGCCGCCCCGCCGACCATCGTGAACATCACCTCTTCGGGCTTGAGCGGCACGTCGGCGAGATCGATGCGCGAGCGAAAGGTGCTGCTGAACGTTCCGAGCTTGCGCGCGATGCGCTCGTTGAACGCGAAGAGCCCAAGGCCGATGCAGGCCGAGAGCCCGAAGAAGATTGCGAAGGGCGCAACGCCGGCTACCATGCAGCAGTTGCCGGCCGGAGCGCGCTGAGCCCGCGCAGGTCGTACGTCACGCCGACTTCTTCGAATTTTGCCAAGCACTCCGGCTGCACGCCCGTGTATTGGAACTCGCCGATGACCTTGCTCTCTTTGTCGAGACCGCGCTGATTGTAGCGGACGATCTCTTGCATCGTCACGATGTCGCATTCCATGCCGACAATCTCGCTGATGCTCATGACCTTGCGACTACCGTCGCGCAAGCGCGACGTCTGCACGATGATGTTCACGGCGCTCGCTATCTGTTCGCGGATCGCACGAACCGGCAGGTCGAAACCGGCCATCATCACGAGCGTTTCCAGTCGGGCAACGGCGTCGCGCGGCGTGTTCGCGTGGACGGTCGTCAGCGAACCGTCATGGCCGGTATTCATCGCCTGCAACATATCTAGCGCCTCGCCGCTACGGCACTCACCGACGATGATGCGGTCAGGTCGCATGCGCAGCGAGTTTTTTACGAGCTCGCGGATGCCGATCGCGCCACGGCCTTCGAGATTCGGGGGCCGCGACTCGAGGCGCACGACGTGGTCTTGCTTGAGCAAGAGTTCCGCGGCGTCTTCGATCGTCACGATGCGCTCGGTGTTGGGCAGGAAGCCGGAGAGGACGTTGAGCAGCGTCGTCTTACCCGACCCGGTTCCACCGCTGACGATGATATTGAGACGACCCTCGACCATTGCGCGCAACAGGTCGGCGCACGGTTCGGCGAGCGCGCCGATCTTGATGAGGTCTTCGATCTCGAGCCGCTTCGTGCCGAAACGGCGGATCGTGAGCGTGGAGCCGTTGAGGGCGAGCGGCTCGATAATCGCGTTGACGCGCGAGCCATCGGGCAGACGCGCATCGACCATCGGCTGCGACTCATCGATGCGGCGGCCTAGTGGTGCGATGATGCGCTCGATGATGCTGCGCAACTGACGTTCGTCGACGAAGCGCTTGTTGCTGAGTTCGAGCTTGCCTTTGCGCTCGACGTAGATGCGGTGCGCCCCGTTGACCATGATTTCCGTGACGCGCTCGTCGCGCATCAGATCTTCGAGGGGACCGAATCCGAGCGCTTCGTCGATAATTTCTTGCCGGAGATGCGCGACTTCTTCTGCCGATGCGACGTCGGAGCGTTCGCTGAGCAGTTGATCGGCGATCGCCGAGATCTGCACGCGGAGTTCCGCGAGCTTTTCGCCGTCGGAATGCGCGCGACTCGTCGCCACGAGGTCGATGCGTTTCGAAAGCGCTTCGTGAATATCGCCTTTGAGCGCGTCACGCCGCATGTCGGAGCTCTTGAGTGCGGCAACGGCAGCTTCGGCGAGTTGCTGTTCTTCGAGCGGAGCTGCGGCGCCGTCGCGTTGCGCGGCCGGCGACTGCGCGCCGGAGTCACCCGTCGGCCGGCGCTCACGGGAACGACGATCTCCAAGCGGTGTGGCCGCCGACGCGCGCCGCAATTCGAAGGATTCTTCGTTCGAAACCGCCGCGACTTTCTTGACGAGGCTATCGATGCTGCGGTCGTACTGGCGGTCCGTGCGCAGTGGGATCTCGGCGGCGACCGAAACGCCGAGCAGTCGTTCGAGTTCGCGCCCCGAGATCTCGCTCTTCCCGCCGCGGAGGTTGGTAACGAGGGTGATGCGTTCGACCGGCACGCCGAAGCGAGTGAGATTCCCAAGCATCGTGCGCGCAGCCGCGGTGCCGAGTAGATTCGGCTCGAGCACGATATAGAACATCGCGGTGCGAACGATAGCCGGCCGAACGGCTGCAGCGAAGGGCTGCGCTGCATCGACGAGCGTGAGGCCCGAACCGAGGGCGAGTAGCGTTTCCTCGACGTCATCGGCGCGCAGCGTATACGATGCGTCGAGACTATCGACGAGCTCGACCGCCGTAAAGCCCTCGATCTCGGCGACGGTCGGCTTTCCGGGAATGCGGCGCTCGTCGATTTTGCGTACGCTATCCATCATGATCGCAAGCGCGCGGCGACCGCTCAAGTCCCCGTCGACGAGTGAGACCGGCTCGCGGCGCCGGATCGAGCGTGCGACCGCGGTTGCGAGGGTCGTCGCTCCCGAACCGCCCTTCGCGTTGACGAATGTTACGATGCGCGGCGTCATCGGCGTGCGACCGCCGCGCCGTCACCTTGAATAGTGTCGCCGTCGATGACCGTGACCTCGGGGCGTCGCGCGACGACGGACCGTGGGGGCGCGGGCGGTGCGACCGCGGGCCGTGCGGCGGGCACAGCGGGACTTACCGGCGTCGGATTTACCGGCTTCTCGAAAACGAGGTTTTGCGGTTGCAGCGACCGGACCGGTTCGCTGGGCGGACGCAGTGCGAGGCGCAAGGTCGTTGCCGTATCCGCCATCGTCAGCAGATTGGCTTGATCGGGCGTCACGCCGAGCGTGATAGTGGTTAGACTGCCCGAATCGGGCGGTGGCGTCGCGCCAGGCGTCTCGAGCGTACTGCCCAGGGCCAACACCATAACGCCGCGCAGAATCGTAAAGGCTTGCGGCGCCTCGTGGTTCCGGGGCGGGATCGAGATGACGTCGACGCGGTCGCCCGGCTCGATGAGTCCCGAAACGCCTTTGACCTTGTCGATCGCGATGCTGATCGCGCGCATGCCCGGCTTTAGGCGCGGCGTCAAACCGATATCGACGGGCCGGCCGATCTTCGATGCCGTGATCGTTGCGCCGGCCGGGATCGCAATCAAAGCGAGGGACCCCACGGTCCGTCGATCGTCGTCGATCGCGTCGGGTTCGACCTGATCCGCCGCGCGCTGCGTGTGGCGCAGCATCGCCGCCGTGACGGTCGCGCGTGCCGGAATGTCCTGATCGGCGACGATGATCGAGCGCAGCTCGACGTGCGCGACCGGTGCGTGCGCACGCATCGAATTGAGATAGCTGAGCGTCAAGTAGCCGGTGCCGAGCGCAAGGACTGCAGCGACCAGCAAGGTGATGCGGCGGGTGTTCATAGCGACAACCTTAAGAACGGTGCGATGGATTGCGCCAGCGCGACGAAGACTGCGCCACAAGCGATAGCGCACGCGTAGGGAAGCATGATCGGCTTCGCGACCCGCACGTTGCCGGCGTCTCCGAACGGTAGGGCGAAGAACGGACCCACGATGTTGCGGACGGTAGACCAAGCGCGGCGTTGGCGAAGCAGCACGGCGAGCGAAATGATGCCACCCGCGAAAGATGTATAGACGAGGAACGCGATGCAGTCGGGCCAGCCCAGTGCTGCGGCGCCCGCGGCCAACAGCTTCACGTCACCGCCGCCGAGCCAGCCACGTTTGAACGCGAAGAGCCCGAGGCCGGTAACGGCGAGCATGATCGCAACCGAAGCGCCGAGCGAAACCCAGCCGGCTGTCGCATGGCTCGCCAGCGCGAAACACGCGAGGGCAGCCGTCAGCCAATTCGGGATACGTCTCGATGTCAGATCCGTCACGACGGCCACGATGCATGTCGCAAGAACAACTGTGGTAAAAATCATAAACTCTCTTTGAGCTAGTGCGGGATGGTCGTAGCGGCGTTATTGATCAAGCTTGCTGCCGAGTGGCCGAAAGTCCTGAACGCACCGATCGCGGCAACCGCGACGAGCAACATGATTAACGCGTATTCGATCAATCCTTGACCACGCGTTGCCCTAGCAAGGGGAAATAGGATCCTGAACATCGAGTCTCGCAGTCGTAGAAGGGCCATTTCGGACCGCGGCGTTCTCGCCGCGGTCCGAACGATGCGCGCCGGTTCGATTAGTTGCCGGTGCTGAGAGTCGTACCGGCTTTATTGATAGCCGAGTTAACGCCACCGGTGAGCAACTTGAGCGCAGCGATCGCTGCGACCGAGACGAGCATGATGATGAGACCGTACTCGACGAGGCCCTGGCCTTGGTCGTCGCTGAGCATTTCGATGAGATCGTTGAACACGAGAAACTCCTTAGATAGTAGGTGTGAGTGAGTGTGGGTGCGTGGGATGGGCGGGATGCGAACCGGAGCGCTCCGAAGAGCCTTATCGATCCGACTTTTCGGACTGCTCGATCGGAACCGAGACATTTGCATTGGGTGCGCCGATGACGACCTGCGCGACGGCGTTTCTCACGCCGGCGTCGGACGTGGCAACGACATGTAACGTGCTCCCGCGCAGATAGTCGGAAGCGATGGGTAACACGGCCGCGAACGAACCGTCCGGGGCCGCTGCGACCTGGTGACGGCTCACGAGAACGTCCGGGACATCGGATGACAGCGTTCCCGTCAAGGTGAGGAAGACCGGCGCGAGTGGCGGAGCCTTGCCCGTAACCACGAGCGCTTCTCTTCCCGGAAGCGGCTGTACGTCGAACGAGATCGCACCGCCGACCGCTGCCGGAGCAGCCTGCGTCTTTGGTTGCGCCGAGATAAGGATGACGCGCTCGACGCCCGGGTATTGCCGCGCGATCTGAGCCAGCCGTCGCACGAGCGCCGCGCTGACGTACAGACCATTGCGATCGAAGAACGGAGCCTTCTCCGTCGTCTCCACGCGATCGTTGACGTCGTAGGTCTCTTCCCCGGGCCGGATCAGGATCGTCAGACCCGGGCGGGTCAAAGATACGGCGTTTTCGGGACCGAGCTCGTGGTAAGAATACCCGAGCCGAGCGGCGACCGCACGCAACGCGGAGGGCCGGCTCTCGGCTCGAACGGGAACGGTCGTACCGGACACGGCGAGAACGAGAAGTCCGACGGTAGCGAGTTGTTTCATTGCGATCACCTCCGCCACGGACTGTAGCGTGGCGCCGGCGGGTCGCGCAAGGACGCAGACTTCAAACTTTACGGTGCGTCGACGGGCGTTAATTCACGTTATTTGGTTAACGCCGAAGCGCCACGAATCTTTACCGGACGCGCACGCTTCGTTTATGCGTTAACGACGCTTCCATCGCTTACAATCGGCTCGCTAATTCGTTAGGAGCTGCCCCATGCATGTCACGACGCGAGCCGCGTTTGCCGGCTCACTCGCCGTCACGCTCTCGATCTTCTCTGCGGCGCCGGTGCGCGCGGACTCCGTCTCGATTCTGTCGCTACAGTCCGGGCAGTCGCGCGTCCTCAGTGTCGCGGGTCTGACGCGGGTCGCGGTCGGCGACGGCCGTATCGCAGGCGTCCTTCCGATCGGCACGACGCAAATCGTCGTCAATGCGAAGGCGCCGGGTCATACGACGGTGCTGATCTGGGCGGGCGGTCAGCGGTCCATCTACGAAGTCACCGTCACGGATCAGACGGTGGACGACATCGCGCAGGTGTTGCGAACCGCAATCAACGAGCCCGACGTTTCGGTCATCAGCGTCAATCGCAACGTCATCTTGCGCGGCACCGTGCCCGACACCGAACGCTTCAATCGGCTGAACGACCTGCTCTCGCGTTTCTCCGGCGCAAAGAAGAACGGCGACGAGGGCAAGCTCGTCAACGCGGTGACGGTCGCGCAGCCGCTCGGACAGCTGCAGCGGCGCCTCGCCGAGATTCCGGGCGCGAGCAACCTGCGGGTCGATCCCGATACGAAGGGCGATTTGATCGTGAGCGGTACGGTGCAAAACCGCAGCGAGGCAGAGCAGGTCCTCGGCCGCGCAAAGGGACTGGCCGGCGGCTATCTCGCATCCGACGGTAAGATCATCGACCGGCTCGAGGTCGAGACGACGAGCCAAGTCGATGTGAAAGTCTACGTTCTGGAAGTCGATAAGACGGCGCAAAGCCAGCTCGGCCTGCGGCTGCAGGGCGGCCAAATCACGCCGAGCGGGATCGCCTATGGAAACCCGTCCTTCATCGCCAACGAAGGCTCGGGCTCGAGCGCGATCGACAGTGGAAAAGCACTCACGGTCGATCCGCGCTTCTACCGGACGACGATTCTGGCCCCGACGCTCGACCTCCTGATGACACAGGGCCACGCGCGCATTCTTTCATCGCCGAATCTCGTCACGTTGCCGGGGCAAGAGGCGACGTTCCTCGTCGGCGGTGAGATTCCGATTCCGTACTCGACGGGGCTCGGGCAAGTCAGCATCATCTACAAAGACTACGGCGTGAAGCTCAACATCACGCCCACGCTGTTGGGCAACGGTGGTGTCGAGACGAAGGTCGCGCCGGAAGTCTCCGACCTCGACTTCCAAGACGGCGTGAACATCTCGGGCTTCACGATTCCGGCGCTCAAAACGAGCAAACTCGCGACGGACGTAATCACGCAGGATGGCGAGAGCATCGTGATGGGCGGCCTGCTGCGCCGTGTCGAGTCGCGCAACATCCAAAAGATACCGCTGCTCGGCGACATTCCGATTCTCGGGCAGCTCTTCCGCTCGACGCTCTATCAAAAGTCCGATTCGGACGTCGTCTTCGTCATGACGCCGACGATCATCACGCGCTGATGGACGACCGCGGACAGGCGCTGCCGGAGTACGCACTCGTACTCGCGCTCTTCGCAATCGCGGCGATTGCCAGCTTCACCGGGCTCGGGACGGCGGCGAACCAGCAGCTCAACACGACCGCGAGCGGGCTGACCAACATCGGGATCAATCCGCCATGAAGCGCAGGCCTCGTCCGTTCGCGCAGTCGGGTGTGGCACTGGCAGAGACGGCGCTCGTGCTCAGCCTCGCACTACTCTTCATCTTCGGCGCGCTCCAATTTGCGATCTTGGGATTCTATGAAATGACCACGGATACCGCGAGCTTCATCCACGCGCACGGCATTTCCGACGGCATGAGCGACACGGCGGCGCGGACCGAGACGACGCAGGTCTTATCGAAGGTCAATACGACCGATATTGCATCGACTCAGCAAGCGCCCCCAGCTCAAGCGACGCCCGTCGGTTATGGTTACGCCAACAACAATGACCGCCATGGTGGCGCGTCGTTCATCGCCGGCACGCAGCAACAGAGTGAAGTCACCAATAAACAGGCGCCCCTCGCGAACCTGCTCGCCGGCATGGTCGGTCCGTCGGGCGTCTTCACAACGCGAGGCGTCGACGTCGAGCCGCTGACGTACGAGAGTTCGATCGACTTCAACGTCTACGGCGATCCGAGCAACAGCCTCTTGGCACACTCGGCGGATTATTTCAGTCAAGGCGAAAATGCGCCGCCCTACTTCGTCGGGTTACATTATTTTCGTTTGTGCCCGGACGCTCCAAGTACGAAATGGAACACGTGCTCGAGCCCCAACGCGTACACCGCGCTCGGCATGGCCGAATACCTGGACCATGACAACTGGGCGCGTACCGCTGCCGGTGTCGGGCCGAACGGGGTGTTTCGTGAAACGGCAGCACATCAGCGCGTATTCGCCGGCCTCGCGGCATTCTTCGTAGCGAATCCAACGATGAACTTAAACGGCGCAACCGCCAACGCGTTCGATAAAGGTGCGCCGCACAGCGATTGGTGCACGACCTATAACTGGGATAACCACAAACTCGTCGGCGGCTATCAGCCCAATGACATTCATCCCGGCCTCTATCCACTCTATCCGGACATCACCAACGCGACGTGTCCGGCAGGCGTTCAGTAATGCGCCATCGCGAGCGCGGCCAAGTCTTACCAGTTTGGATCATCGCGATCTTTGCCTTGACGATGCTGACGTTTTTCGCAATCAACTTCGCGAACGTGGTTCGCTGGCAAGTTCGCGCGCAGAACGCGGCCGATGCCGCCGCGCAGGCGCTCGTCACGACCCAGACCCAATCGTGGAACCACATGGAGCTGATGCTCTGGAGCTCCGCCGTCGAAGAGTGGCGCATTCGCCGGCTCCTCGATGCACTGCGACTGGTGGTGCATCAGTCCGGCGGCTGCTCGGGCCGCGGGACGTGCCAAAGCGATTACGTCGGCTTGCGGGCGGCCTTTCTCAAAGCCGTGCAGCGCTATACCGTCGACGTCGCGCTTCTGCAAAAGGTCTCGTCCAGTGCGACCTACACGAATTGGGGGCCGCAGAGGGACGCGAGATACATCCTAGCCGACTTGCAGAGCAGCTGCGGCAAACCCAACGGCGGCGACTGCGCATTCGCGTACAACCTGGTCGGTGTGCAGCAGCGCACCAACAACGTCGGCGACGTCTCGATGGACGCTCTCGCGATCCTGGAACCGGGCCTCGGAATTGCCGACGCAGCCGCAGCGCCGACTCCGGAGCTGTTCGCACCCATGATGGTCGACGTCGCGGTCTGCAAAGTCGTGCCCGCCATCACCCCGAATTTCTTCGGCCTTCACGTCGCACCGTTCGTGGCGATCGGACGGGCCGCCGCAACGGCCGTTATGGTCGAGGAGGATTGGATGCAACCCGGTACCATCGTGAACCCCTTCACCAACAAGCCGTTCCAGCCCGTCGAGACCTATGCCGCAACCCCGGGGATTGGAACCTACGACTGGTACTCAGTCGACTTTGGCGGCAATGGGGCGGTAACGTTTCCGGTCTACAATGCGTACCAGTTCCAAATCAACGTCGATGAATTCAGCCAGCAGTTCGGTTGGTGGAATTCGATCCCAATCAAACCCTTCGCGACGATCACGAAGACGACGATGCAGGGCTGCTCGTGAGGCACGCACAGCGCGGCCAGGCGCTGGTCGAGACCGTCATCGCTTTGCCGCTCTTTCTGCTCGCGATGTTCGCGATGATTTGGGCCGTGCAGTCGAGCGTGCTTGCGGAACGCGTGCAGCTCGGCGTCCGCTATGCCGGCGTCATCGGCTCAAAGAGCCAGCCGTATCTCGACTACAGTCTGTATACCGTGTACGGGAACCTCAACGGACTGAGCCAAGTCCCGACGCAGCCGTGCTTCGCGCCCACGAGCGACGTGCTCTTAGGACACGGCCCGTACCTCGACCCAGCGGGTAAGGCGACGGCGCCGTTCTGGCAACCGGCAGCCGGAACCACGCACGGAACTTGCAATGGCCCAAGCAATCCCAATCTGGTCGCCATCGCGGACTCGAACCTCAGCAAGACCGCGTTGCTGCTGCACGACGCCTCGTCGCTGTCCACGGCGCTCAACGTACCGGGCTATCTCTCCGGTGCGCTCGGCTCGACGACGCAGCTCTCGGCATCGCAGAACTTCTTTCGCAGCGCAGATCTCGGCGATATGATTCACTGCTATGCTGCCGTCGGCGCCGCCGTCAGCGCTTCGCTGACGCCCGCGAACGATACGACGTCGCCGCTGACCGCGCCGACGCCATTGCCGGCGGTTCCCGACCCGACGGTGCTCGCGCCCGTCGCAGCCTGCACCAAATAGCGGCGGCCCAGCGCCTGGCCATTGAAAGAGCTTGCCCGCTAACTTAAGTAAAGAATGCCCCCTTCATTGAAATAAAGGAGGTCCTAAGACCTATTTTTATGCTACTAAGAGCCCATGCCCACTCTTATGGAGCTCGTCCCATCTTCGCGTTTCGGCGGCACTCCGCCCACGCTGCAGCAGGCCTCTGCGCTCCATGACATTGCGGCAACGCTCCATGGCGTCGCGCTCAGCCGCGACGGCCGCATAGCGACCTACGAACTCAACGTCACCAACAACTCCGGCGCCACCGTGGGCTTCTTAGCCTACGCGGCCTCGGCGAAGGCAGCCGCCCCCAACACCTACAGCACGACCCTGGTGCCGGCCTTCTCGTCGCTCGCCGTGACCCTGGACGTGACGCTTCCACCGCGCGCACGTGCGGACCGTGTCATCTTCGAACTGCGCGGCGAGAACCTACGCCTTTCGCTCGATGCGGCCGTACCGGCGAAAACCCGCTCCTCTTTGGGGCGCGCCCTCGCCGCCGCCTGCGGTCTGATCGTCGTCGCCCTGGCAATCGCCGCAAGCGCACTCAAGCCGCACGTCGTGGCGCTCGCCGCCCCGAGCTCCGTCGTCGCGGGTCAGTCTTTCGGAGTCGCCTACGCCTCGCGCGGCCGGGCAAACGTTTCGTACACGATCGAAACGCCCGACGGCTTGCAGGTGCGAAGCGGTACGCTCGACCAGCGCTCCGACTCGTTCGCCGCACAAGTGCCGGTCGCGCCGACGACGCAAGCGTACGACGTGCGCGTCGTTGCGGCGAACCGATTCGGCGTCGACGCACGCCAGACGCGCATCCTCGCGATGCCCGCCGCGAAGACGCGCGTGATCACGGCCCCCGCGGTTGCGCGACA
>JAABUQ010007555.1_pt1 | contig 15712 bp, 14 predicted proteins | sample 5560001 | NCBI WGS metagenome assembly JAABUQ01 (sample SAMN10711888, study PRJNA513371) | rock metagenome | isolation source: Antarctica rocks | place: Antarctica: Victoria Land, Finger Mt nord | collected 2015-12-18 | reverse complement strand
CTCGCCTTCCTGCACTTGGCATCCATCCGAATCATGATCCGAAAACTCTGCCAAACATCACAATGATCCCGGACAGACTCTAAGAGAAAAATATTATCTTGACGAAATGCCGAGCGTGCCAGTTACAGACCTTTGGGATGACATATCTCCGATTAACTCGCAGGCACAGGAGCGTTTGGGGTATCCGACTCAAAAGCCTGTAGCTTTGCTGGAGCGTATCATTACGGCGTCCTCTGATTCTGGGTCACTTGTCCTTGATCCCTTCTGCGGGTGCGGAACGACGATCCATGCGGCTCAAAAACTAGGCCGCCAATGGATCGGCATAGATGTGACGCATCTCGCGATATCCCTTGTAGAACGGCGCCTGAAAGAAGCCTTTGCAGATATCGAGTATGAAGTAATCGGCACGCCGCGTGACGTTGGCGGCGCGCACGATCTAGCCGAACGCGATAAGCATGAATTCCAAAAGTGGATCACGGCCACAATCGGAGCGCAACCTTACAAAGGCGGCCGGAAAGGGATGGATCGCGGCATAGACGGCTATCTGCATTTTCGAGATGCTGATCGAAAGCCACAATTCGCAATCGTCTCCGTCAAAGGCGGCGGGATCAAGTCGGGTGACGTGCGCGACCTCAAAGGCGTCATGGATCGTGAGAAGGCCGCGCTCGGGCTGTTCCTGTGTCTGAACGAGCCTACGCGGGAGATGACGAAGGAAGCAGCTTCAGCGAGCTTCTATGAAACAGGCGGGCAGAAAATCCCGCGCCTGCAAATTTTGACGGCTGCGGCAATCCTAAGTGGGAAGCGACCGCAGCTCCCGTTCGGGCATTCCGAGGGGTTCAGGGTTGCCATGCGGGAAAAGCCGGCCGGCGAGCAGGGCTCGCTTTTATAATCCAAACTGTACCACTACCTCCGGAAGAGCGCGATTGACAGAGTCCGAAGCGTCATCCTAGTCTTTCTTCGACTGCCGAGAGCATTGGCCTGGTTCTTGCCCGTTCGGCGGAAAGACCATCGGAACAACCGGCTCTCGCGACCAGATAGGGAAGCCATGAGTCAAGTCGGGCGGTTCCAGCGAGACGATCTCGATTTCACCTACCGTATCGACGGGAACGGGCCGTGGCTGCTGCTCGTCAATGGCATCGCCGCCGATCACGCCGCCTGGGACCCGAATATCGAGCACTTGAGGCGCCATTTCCGGTGCTTGCGGCTCGACAATCGCGGCGTCGGCGCTTCCTCGGCGCTGGCCGGCGCCTATTCGACGCGCGCCATGGCGGACGATGCCGCGGCCCTTCTCGATGCGCTGGACATCCCTAAGGCCCATGTCCTCGGTGCCTCCATGGGCGGCGCCATCGCCCAGGAACTCGCGCTGCGAAGGGCCGACCGCGTCGGCCGCGTCGTCGTTGCGTGCGGCTTTGCGGTCTGCGACGGATCCGTGCGGCGGTGTTTCGAACTGATCCGCGACATCGCCCGGGCTTCGCACGCCGCCGGTCGCCCGTGGTTCGTCGACCTTCGTCGTTTCCTGTCGCTGATCGCCTTCGCGCCGGCGAGCTTCCGGAACCGGGCCGACCTGATCGCGGCCGCCGACCGCGATGCGGCGAGGCAAGCCCGCCGGCCCTTCACGGCATCCTCGGCCAGGCGGAAGCCTGCCTCGGTCACGACGCGCTCGGCCGTTTGCCGCGGGTCCGAGCGCCGGCTTTGGTCCTCGCCGGGGCGGACGACATTTTTACGCCGCTGCCCTACTCGCGCGCCATCGCGGAGGCGATGCCTTCCGCCCGCCTCGCCATCATGGAAGGGTGCGGCCACGTGATGTTCACCGAGGAGCCTGCCGTTTTTCGGCGGCACGTGGTCGAGTTTCTTTCCGAGGCTCCCACGGGGTGCGCCGCATGATGGCTGAGGCAACCCCCAAGCCCCGGCCCAAGATGCTGATCGAGCGGGCCACGAAATACTACCAGACCCGCACCGGCGCCGTGCACGCGCTCGACAACGTGTCGCTCGACGTGCGCGAAGGCGAGTTCCTGTGCATCCTGGGGCCTTCGGGATGCGGCAAATCCACCCTGCTGTGGTCGATGGCCGGGCTCCATCCGCTGACCAGCGGGCGCATCCGCCTCGGCAACGACGTGATCATGGGGCCGCATCCGGAGATCGCCATGATCTTCCAGGAGGCCAATCTGCTGCCCTGGCGGAACCTCGGCAAGAACATCGAACTGCCGTTCGAGTTGAAGCGAATCCGACCGGAGCGCGACCGCATCGCGAGCCTGCTCGAACGGGTGGGCCTGGCGGGCTTCGAAAGCAAGTTCCCGCGCGAGCTTTCGGGAGGCATGCAGCAGCGGGCCTCGATCGTGCGCAGCCTCGCGGTCGACCCCTCGGTCCTGCTGATGGACGAGCCCTTCGGCGCGCTCGACGCCTTCACGCGCGACGACATGAACCTGCTCATCCAGGAAATCTGGATGGAAACGGGCAAGACCGTGGCTTTCATTACCCATTCGATCACGGAAGCGCTGTTCCTCGCCGACCGCATCGCCGTGATGTCCGCGCGGCCGGGGCGCATCGCCGAGATCTACGACGTGGACCTGCCGCGGCCGCGGCCGGTCGAGGTGCAGACCCGCCCGGATTTCATCGAGCGCGTGATCGAGATCAAGCGCAAGATCGACCGCGCGCGCATGGTTGCCTGATCGGCGACCTGAGGAGAACAGCGGGTGCAACAGGACCTGGGCGACAACATCCCCACCTTCGGCAAGGGTCCCGACGCGACGGAAGGCGTGAACCTGTCGAACTGGTCGGCGCTGACCTCCGGTGGCGGCGCCAGGAGCACGGTCGAGGTCGCCACCATCGTGCTGGTGGCCGTCGTCATCATCGGCGGCACGGAACTTCTGCTGAGGCTGTTCCATGTCCCGCAATATATCCTGCCGCTGCCGAGCCAGGTCGCGGTCGCGCTCGTCACCGAGTTCCACTTCATCTACCCGCACCTGGTGACGACCCTCTACGAACTGCTGGCGGGCTTCGCCATTGGGGGCGCGATCGGCTTCGTGCTGGCGGCGGTGATCACCCAGTTCCCCTTCGTCGAGAAGGTGATCACGCCCTATATCCTGTTGCTGGTGACGACCCCGATGCTGGCGCTCGTGCCGCTCCTCATCCTGCGCTTCGGCTTCGGCTCGGAGCCGCGCATCATCGCGGTGGCGCTCGCCAGCGGCCCCATGGTGATGATCAACGCGGCGACGGGTTTCCGGCGCACCGATCTCGCCAAGATCGCGCTGGCGCGCTCGTTCGGAGCCAGCACGTTGCAGATCTTCACCAAGATCCGCATTCCCATGGCCATGCCGATGATCATCGTCGGCCTGATGGTCGGGTCGATTTTCGGTCTGCTGACCGCGGTCGGCGCCGAAATGGTCGGCGGCGCCGAGGGGCTCGGCAACCGCCTCACCTATTATTCCTCGATGATCCGCATGCCGCAATTCTTCGCGGTGGTCCTGCTCCTCGCCCTGATCGGCATTTCGCTCTACGTGTTGTTCTTCTGGCTCGGCAAGCGATGGGCGAGTTGGGAATCGTGAAGGCTGGTTCCCGCTTCTCCGCGGGAGCCAGCGGGAGTGGCAAAACCCGAAGCATTGTCCTTCGGCGCCTGGGCCAAGCAACAAAGGGAGGTACGCGATGTCGTTCAAGCCTGAACTCTCGATGCTCACGCGGCGCAAGCTGCTGACCGCGACCGCCGCCGGCGTATCGCTCACCGCGCTCGGCGGTTCCCGTCATGCCTTCGCGGCCAATCCGACGGTGCGCTGGGTCTCGCCGCGCGGCACCGTCGAGGTGCTCGACGACTATCCCTATTGGGTGGCCAAGAAGTTCGGCTATTTCGACGATATCGACACGACGCTCGAACCAGGGCCGCTGGAGGCGACCGCCACCGTCAAGCTTGTCGACCAGGGGCAGGCCGATATGGGCTATCCGTCGCCCGGGGTGTTCTCGCTCGCGCTCGCGCAAGGCATTCCGCTCGTGTCCGTGTTCCAGATGGGCGGCGCCGACGTGTTCGATCTCGCCTTCCGCAAGGGCGAGAAGCCGCAATCCCTGAAGGTGCTCGAAGGCAAGACCGTCGTGCTGGGCAGCGCCGGTTGGCAGGCCATCACCAATCCCCTGCTGACCGAAGCGGGCGTCGACACCACGAAGGTGAACTACGTCGAAGCCGGCAACGGCTGGGCGCAGGCGCTCTCGCAGGGCAAGGGCGACGCGGCGCTGTCGTGGGAAGGCCTGCGCGCGCAATGGCGGGGCCAAGGCCTCGACTTCGACTACATCCTCGGCAAGAGCTTCTCGAAGTTCCCGGCCAACAGCTTCGTGATCCGCAAGGCCGATTTCGCCGATGCCGACAAGAAGAAGCTCTACGCGCGCTACCTGCGGGGCTGGGCCATGGGCCTCGAATTCGGGCGCGACAACCCGCGCGCCGCGACCCACATCGTGATGCAGCAGTTCCCCGGCTTGGCCTCGCAGATGACCCCCGCGATCGCCACCGACTCCCAGATGGAACTCGCCGCCGCCTTCGCCGGACGCTGGGACGAGCGCAAGAAGTGGGGCTTCCATATCCTGTCGAGCTGGCAGCTCTTCTTCGACATCAGCAAGAAGATCGGCCAGTTGCAGACCGAACTCAAGGCCGCGGACGTGATCAAGAACGACCTGATCGACGGCGCCAACGATTTCGACCACGCCAAGGTCAAGACGGATGCGGCCGGCTACGCGTTGCCCGCGGAGTACAAAGCGGTCAACGTCGAGGTGATCGAGAAATCGCTCTGAACCGAGCGATCGAAGCAAGTTCCGGGAGCGCTCATGTTGGTCTTCGACCATGTCGGCATCTCGACCCGCGACCCCCAGCCCGACGAGGACTGGATCGAGCCGAGCCGGTGCTGGGTGACCAACCCGCGCCGCCACCCGGAATCGATCGAGTTCCTGCGCTACCGCGGCGACAGCGCCGTTCCCGAGGTCGTGCAGAACAACCCTCATGTCGCCTACCGGGTCGATGCGCTCGAGCCGCATATGGCGGGGCAGCGGCTCCTGATCCCGCCCTTCGTCGTGGGCGGGTTCGTGGAGGCGGTGTTCATCCTCAAGCACGACGTCGTGTTCGAATATATGCGCTACCTGAACGAGAGCTGGTTCGGGAAGTCGTGATCCCGGCCGGCGATCGAAGCGGGCGACGCGATCAGGGAGAGCTATCGTGGATAAGCAACGCGTCCTCGCGGTGGGGCTCGGCAACATGGGCCTGTCGCATGCCAAGGCCTATGCCCGCATCGATGGGTTCGAGGTGGTGGGACTATGCGAGCGGGGCATCGCGCGGCGCGTTCTGCCGCCCGAACTCGCGGGCGCCCGCCGCTTCGCGGATTTCGACGAGGCCTTGGCGACGCTGAAGCCCGACGTCGTGTCCGTGAACACGCTGCCCGACACCCACGCCGAATTCGCGGTCAAGGCGCTCGAGGCGGGCGCCCACGTGTTCGTCGAAAAGCCGATCGCCGACACCGTCGCCAATGCCGAGCGCGTGGTCGCCACGGCCCGGCGGACGGGCCGCAAGCTCGTGGTCGGCTATATCCTCCGCCACCACCCCTCGTGGGTCCGCTTCATCGAGATCGCGCGAGAGCTCGGCTCCCCGCTGGTGTTCCGCCTCAATCTCAACCAGCAATCGTCCGGGGCGAACTGGGATTGGCACAAGCGCCTAATGCAGAGCTTCTCGCCGATCGTCGACTGCGGCGTCCACTACGTCGACGTCATGTGCCAGATCACGCGGTCGCGGCCGGTGCGGGTGCAGGCCATGGGGGTGCGCCTCACCGACGAGATCCCGGCCGGCCAGTACAATTACGGCCATTTGCAGGTGGTGTTCGAGGACGGTTCGGCCGGCTGGTACGAGGCGGGTTGGGGTCCGATGATGAGCGAGACGGCGTTCTTCGTCAAAGACGTGATCGGCCCCAAAGGCAGCGTTTCCATCGTCATGGCGGCGGGCGGGGGCGAGGTGCGTTCGGACGACATCAACGCCCATACCAAGACGAACCAGATCCTGCTGCACCACGCCGCGCTCGGACCCAACGGCTCGTTCAGCAAGACGGACGAGCGCTTCAGCACGGCGGACGAACCGGACCACGAAGCCTTGTGCGAGCGCGAGCAGCGCTTCCTGCTCGAGGCCATCGAGAAGGACCTCGACCTTTCGGATTACATGGACGACGCCGTCAAAAGCCTCAGGATCGTGCTCGCGGCCGACGAGTCGGTGCGAAGCGGGCAGGTCGTCCGGCTTTGACTGATGAGGAGTTGTGCGACTGTTGGCCGGAGAACCCCAACTACAGGTTGTCCTGTGGCGATGAGTTCGCCCGAAACAAGCAGGAAAGCTCGGAAGGGCCTGACGAAAATGAGATCCACCACGACACCGTCGGAGAGGCCTTGCTCGACGATGGCCTTCCACAGCGCGCGGCAGCCCTCCAGTAGCCACCCCGGCCGCCTGGATCGGCCGTGGCACCTGGCTCCTTCCGCCCCTCAACCGCGTGATCTTGCCGTCACCAATCGGTTCGACCGCGCGGTCGGGCTAGGGCTGGGATTTCATCCCTGGCTGCCGCGCCACGCCGGCGGCCGGCTCCGGGCAGCTACCCGCCACGTCTGGATATCCGGTCCCGATAAGATCCCGTTCGCCGCGGAGACGCCGCCCGCCGACTGGGATCTCAGCCAGGAACGCCCGCTGCCGGAGCGCGACCTCGATCACGGTTTCGGAGGCTCGACGGGAGCCGCCCGTTACGTCTGGCCCGCGCCAGACGGCATCTGGCAGCTCGCAATCGCGAGCGATTGCGGCGATTACATCGTCTATGCGCCCGCAAATCGCCCGTTCTTCTGCTTCGAGCCGACGTCGCACAAGCCCTCGCCCGGCCAGACCGGTGGCCTGGATGGCCTTATCATGGTGGAGGGTAACAGGGGCAAAACCCCGGGCAGCATCTTGAAAATGCCCGCGAGCGGCGCTTTACCTCAACATCTCGCATCTGCGAAGCTGGAAATGCTGCATCCGCGTGCCCAGGGCTTTGCCCCTCTTACGGTGGAGGCTGGCAAGTCCCTGCAGCGGTTCTCCAATTTTACCGTGATGCGGCCCTGACTGAGGTCGTGGCTTGACGCGCCCTCTCGGGCGAGGCCTGATCGACAACAGCCGCGTCGTTTTTGCTTAAACACAGAACGAGTCCGAGCAGACCAGTCCGACGAAAGTGATGGGACGCATGACATGGCGCACGATGTGATCGGCTATCTTCTCGATCACAAGAACGAACTTTCCCGCTCGCATGCCAAGATCGCGCAGGCGATCCTCCATTATCCCACCAGTTTCGTCGAGAAGCCGATCGAGGAGTTGGTCCCGTGGCTCGGCGTCTCCGCGCCGACCATCACCCGCTTCAGCCGGATCATCGGTTGCGATGGCCTGCGCGACCTGAAGCTCAAGGTCATGAGCAGCATGCGGGTCGGGGCGCGCTATCTGGAGCCCGCGACGCCCCCGGCCACGCTAGCGGAAGTCAGCGAACGCGTCGTGATGCGCGCCCAGCGTGCGATCCTCGAAGCACAGCGCAGCATCGACGCCAGAATACTAGACCGGGCCATCGAGCTGCTGACCCGTAGCCGGATGATCTACGCCTTCGGTAGCGGCGGCGTATCGAGCTGGCTGATCGAGGAGGTCCACAACCGGCTGTTCCGCCTGGGCTTGCGGATCAGCACCAGCAATGATCACCAGATGCAGATGATGATCGCCGCGACCGTGGAACGCGGCGATGTCGTGTTCTGCTCCTCGCTCAGCGGCAACAATGGCGAATTGATCAAAGCGGCCCGCATCGCGGCCGACTATGGGGCGACCACGATAGGCCTGACAGTTGTGAACACACCCTTGTCCTCCGCCGTGGCGGTGCCCCTGGCTCTGGCGGTCGTCGACGATGGCGATGTGCTCGGCCCGACCAGCCTGCGCTACTCGTTCCTGACCGTTATTGACATGCTGGCCTATGGGGCCGCGATCAGGAGCAGCGCGCAGGCCCAGGACAAGCTGCGGCGCATCAAGCAGCAATTCACGACCTATCGCGACGCCGACGACACACAGCCCGTGTCGGATTGAGTGTGATCGCAAGCTCGGCATGACTTTGCTTTTATGTTCATAACTCGGCCTAGATGACGGAATCATCGACGGTTGGAGCTTCGCCGCACGCGATTTTGATCCTGAATTAAAAATCAGCTTGGCAGCGATGCATTGCCGGTTCATAATCCAATCAGATCCTCGGATGGTGGAGCATCGCACGACTAATCGCCAGTGGCGCGATCTACCCGTCAGGGTGCTCGGGACGAGATGCGCGCACGTCAAGCGTGGGGACCGCACATGACAACATCGTTGGGTCGTTACATGATGTCGCGCCGCCGCGTCCTGCAGGGCGCGACCGCGTTGTCGGCCAGCGCCTTGGGCCGCGCCGCCTGGGCCACGCCCGCGACCCCACTCACCTTCATCGGGTGGCAGTATCAGCCACAAATCGTTTCGGAGAACGTCGACACGTTCAAGAAGCTCTATGACGAAAACGTGACCTACGAGCTGGTGTCGGGCGACTACCACCCGGTTGTCGAAACCAAGCTGACAGGTGGCCAGCACATCGACATGATGTACTCCGAAGAGGACCATATCGCCCGCTGGCATACGGCCGACTGGACGCGCGACCTCGAAGGACTGCCGGACGTCGACGCCATTAGAACAGGGATGTTCCCGGTCAGCATCACGTCGCTGTCGCTACCCGACGGCAAGCTCATGGGCCTGCCCTATTACGCGGGGTACAACGCTTTCATCTACGACGAGGACCAACTGTCAAAGGCCGGCCTCGGCGTCCCCGACAGTTCCGAAGAGCTGCTCGATGCCTGCCGCAAGCTCAAGAAGGATGGAATATCCGACGCGCCCTATAACAGCGCCTGGGGCCAGAAATGGGCGGAACTGTCGTGGAGCATCTTCGCCTGCTGGTATGCCGAGGGCGCGCCGGTCTTCGATGCGAAATATGATCTCGTGCCGGATACCGCATTCCGTAAGGTGCTCGAGTTCCACCGTACGCTCTACAAGGAACAACTCGTCGCTACCGACATCATGACGATGCCGGACGAGGGTGTTCCGAGTTACTGCACAGGGCGCCACACCTTCATGGTGCTGCACGACTACGACCAGAAGGTCGCCAATGATCCTAAGGTGTCGAAGATCGCCGGTAAAGTGAAGAACGCGCTGATGCCGTTCAAGACGCATTCGACCTTCGCCTGGACGGCCGCTTACGTTATGGGCAAGCAGCCAGTCAGCGTGGACCGAACTTGGAACCTGCTGCGCTTCTTCGGCGGCAAGGCCAAGGATGGGCAGTATCACGTGATCAAGCGCTGGGCTCTCGATTTCGGCCTCGGCTCCGGCTACAAGGAGGTCATGGCGGACCCCGAGATCGTCGCCAGCTTCTCGAAGTGGCGCGACGTCGACATCTCGAATAAACAGCTCGACTTGGCGACCTCGCGCAAGATCGCCAAGATGATCTGGTTCTCCGAGTGGGACCTCTTTATGATGCAGCACGTCCAGGACTACATACGCGGTAATGGTTCGACCGACGAGTTGGTCGATAACCTGTCCAAGAAGGTTGTCGAGCTGAAGAAGCAATATCAGTAGCATCGTGGCCGTACCGGCGGTGCAACCGCGCCACTCCAGGCCCTGCATTCGTCGTCACCGGGCCGGCGGTCGTGGCGAAGGGGGATGGATGACCATATCCCAGGATGTCAGCGCCGCTGGCGGCGCATTCAACGGGCAGGGTCCGGCAGCGCGCAAGGGCCGATACGGCCGGGTCGGCCGCGTCCCACTGTTCGCCTACGGGGCTGTCGCGCCCACTCTGCTGATCGTCTTCGCCGTTGTAGGTCTACCGCTCGCCTACAGTCTCTATCTTAGCCTACACCGCACCAACCCGATCACCAAAACCTTCGTGTTCGTGGGGGTCGACAATTACGTCTCGCTCTTCGGCAATGCCGATTTCGCGGCAGCGCTGGGACGGACGGCCTATTTCGCGGCCTTTTCATTGGTCGGGACCACCGTGCTCGGCATGGGCATGGCGCTGCTGCTGAACGAGCGTTTTCCGGGCCGGGGCCTGCTGCGCAGCGTCGTCCTCGTACCCTGGGCCATGGCGCCCGTGTCGGTCGGTGTGCTGTGGTCGTTCATCTACGCGGGCGACTTCGGCGCCCTGACTGGTCTGATGAACGATCTGGGGCTCGGGCGCTGGGCGCTGCCCTGGCTCGGAGACGGCTTTCGGGCGCTCAACCTCGTGGCACTGACGAACGTGTGGAGCCAGGCGCCGCTGACGGCGCTCATGCTGCTGGCCGGCCTGCAGTCTATGCCGGCGAGCCTGCATAAGGCCGCGATGCTCGACGGCGCCGGCCCGGTCGCGCGCTTCCTCTGCATCACGCTGCCCTGGCTCAAGCCGAACCTACTCTTCATCTCCATTGTCGCGACGATCAACTCGCTGATGGCCTTCGACATTCTGTGGATCATGACCCGTGGCGGCCCGGGGGCGGCCACGACGGTGCTGTCATGGCTCGGCTATCTCACCTCGTTTCAGTTCCTGCGCTTCGGCCAGGGCGCCGCGATCCTGTACTGTCTGACGGCGCTGAGCTTCGTGCTTGCCATCCTCTATTTCGCGATCCTTGGTCCGCGCCGCTCGCGGGTCCCTTCAAGGGCCGACGTCTTGTTCTCAGTTGTCGAGAGCGCCGTGCCGTTGGTCCGGACATCGGCCTCCATGGTGACACTGCCGGCGCCACGGCGGCGGGCGCGGCTGCCCCGCCCGGTCGCGCAGGCCCTCGGCCGGGGCGGGTTTACGTCCGCCGCCCTCGTGATCCTTCTCTGGTCGGCGTTGCCGGTTCTGGCCCTCGTTCTGATGAGCATCACGCCGGCGAGCGACCTGATCCGAACGCCCGCCACTATGGTGCCGAGCAGCCTCACGCTGCAGAACTTCCACACCGTGCTGATGCCGAACTCCGGCAGCGGCTTCTCCACGAGCGTGCAAGCCCAGCGTGTCCCTCTCTCGCTGATCAACAGTTTTGTCGTCGGAACCTGCGTAGCGCTCATCAGCGTCGTCCTCGGGACTTTCGCGGGCTACGCCTTCGCGCGCCACAGCAAGGCGCGCTTATTCAGCGCCAGCTTGTGGGTCCTGCTTCTCACGCGCATGACGCCCGGCCTGACGCTCGTGCTGCCGTTCTTCATCATCTATCGCGGCTTCGGGCTGATCGACACCAGGACCGGACTGATCATCGCCTACTGCAGCTTCCTGCTGCCGCTCAGCGCCTGGATGATGAGGAGCTACTTCGAGGGTGTTCCCGTCAGTCTCGATCGGGCCGCGCTGATCGACGGCTGTTCGCGGCTGAAGATGATGTGGACGGTTCTGCTGCCCGTCGTCCGGCCGGGCGTCATCGCGGCCGGGATTTTCTGCTTCCTGGCGAGCTGGAACGAGTTCCTGTTCGCCCTGATCCTGACGTCCACGCCCAACGCCCAGACGATCCCCGTCGTGATCTCCGGCTTCCTCAGCCAGGCGCAGTTCTACGAATACGGGCCGATGTTCGCTGCCAGCGTCCTGTCGATCCTGCCGCCCGTGCTCGTGGCCTTCTTCTTCCAGCGCTACCTCGTCCAAGGCGCCCTCTCCGGCGCCGTCAAGGGCTAGCCCGGTCGATCGGAAATGCACGCATGACGTCGATCACGATCCAGAACGTCTCAAAGAACTACGGCGCCATGCCGGTGCTCAAGGGGCTAGACATCGCCATCGCGGACGGCGAGTTCGTCTCCTTCCTGGGGCCGTCCGGTTGCGGCAAAAGCACGCTTCTGTTCTGCATCGCGGGACTCGAAGGCATCACGGCCGGCAGCATCCTGTTCGACGGGCAGAACGTCAGCGCGCTGGCGCCGCGCGACCGCAACATCGCCCTCGTATTCCAAGACTACGCATTATACCCGCACATGCCGGTGCGGGACAACCTCGCCTTCCCGCTGCGTCAGCAGAAGGTCGCGCCAGACCTGGTGCGTCGTCAGGTCGACTGGGCGGCGGGGCTCCTCGGCCTCGATGCGCTGCTCGACCGCATGCCGGCTGAACTGTCGGGCGGGCAGCGCCAGCGCGTGGCGGTGGGCCGCGCTATCGTGCGCAACCCCGCAGCTCTCCTGATGGACGAGCCGCTGTCCAATCTCGATGCGAGCCTGCGAGTGAAGACCCGCACCGAGATCAAGCGGTTGCAGCGCGAGCTCAAGACGACAGTGATCTTCGTCACCCACGACCAGGAGGAGGCGATGGTGCTGTCCGACAGGGTCGCAGTGATGGACGAGGGCATTCTCCAGCAGTTTGCCGAGCCGATGACGATCTACCACCAGCCCACCAACCTGTTCGTGGCCGGCTTCATCGGGAGCCCGCAGATGAACTTCCTATCCGGCCTCGATGCGCCGGGAGGGCATGGCGCCGAGCGGGTCGTCGGGATCCGTCCCTTCGATCTCGTGCCCGGCAACGGCGTTGCGACAGGCGGGTTCTCGCTCGACGGAGAACTGGTGCTGATCGAGCCGGCCGGTCCGGTGCATTACCTCGATGTCGAGGTCGGCAACCGGATGATCAAAGCGACCTGCGCCGACCCGAGCGGTCTCCGGCCAGGCGCGGCCCTGACCCTCACGGCGCCCGAGCACTCCATCTACCTGTTCGACCGCTCCAGCGGGCTCCGTCTCGCGTCCTGAGCCAGTCCTGCCAAGCCGCATCCCCGAATCGATCAATGAGAGGCCGTCATGCCCTTCGATCTCGTGCTCCGCAACGGCCGTGTCGTCGACCCTTCCCAGAGCCTCGATCGCGTGACCGACGTGGCCTTCTCGGAGGGCAGAGTCGCGGCCGTCGGCGATGATCTCGGTGCCGGCAGCGCCGATGTTCGAAACGCCACAGGCCGGATCGTCACGCCCGGCCTAATCGACCTCCATACGCACGTCTATTGGGGCGGCACGTCGCTCGGCATCGACGCCGAGGATTTCGCCAGAAGGAGTGCTGTCACGACCTGCATCGACACGGGCAGCGCCGGGCCGGGCAACTTCGCCGGGTTTCGCAAGCACGTGATCGAGCCGAGCCGCATCCGCATCCTGCCCTTCCTGCACGTGTCGTTCGCCGGCATCTATGGATTCTCCACCAAGGTGATGGTGGGCGAGGGCCACGACCTCCGGCTCCTCGCGGCGCGCGACTGCCTGGAGGTGGTGGAGGCCAACCGCGACCTCATCGTGGGCATCAAGGTGCGGCTCGGACGCACGGCGAGCGGCACCGCCGGCGTTATGCCGCTCGACGTCGCAGAAGAGGTTGCGGACCAGACCGGCCTGCCCATGATGGTGCATATCGACGAGCCGCCGCCGTCCTACGAGACGGTAGTGGACCGTCTGCGGCCCGGCGACGTCCTCACCCATTGCTACCGCCCGTTCCCGAACTCGCCCGTCAACGGCAAGGGCAAGGTCAAGCCGGCGCTGGTCGCAGCGCGTGAGCGCGGCGTGTTGTTCGACATCGGCCACGGCATGGGGTCGTTCTCCTGGAAGACGGCGCGGGCCATGCTGGACGACGGTTTCCCGCCCGACACCATCTCCTCGGACGTCCATGCCCTCTGCATCGATGGTCCCGCCTACGACCAGGTGACGACGCTATCGAAGTTCCTGGCCCTCGGCATGCCGCTCGCTGACGTCATCGCGGCCTCCACGGTCAACGCTGCCAAGGCGCTGGGCCGGCCGGACCTCGGCTCACTGAAGGTCGGCAGTACGGGAGATGCCAGTATCCTCTCGCTCGATGCGGGCCGCTTCCCGCTCGAAGACGTGCGCGGTGCTGTCGTGACCGCCGAAGAGCGCCTCTTCGCCAGGGGCGTGGTGGTGGGCGGCCGCTGGTGGCACCCGGCCTGATCTGACATTAGAGACGAGCCCCATGGGGGCGGACACGACCGAGCAACTCGACAACTTCATCGGCGGCGCATGGTGCAAGCAGATTCAGAAACGTCGGCTCCTGGATACATCAGCGAATTCCGGTTTCATTTTCATGGCAGAGCACGGCATTATGACCCAGAGAACGCTTGAAACCACGCCGGACACCAGCGACGCGCGGATCACGCCCGTGGCCTCGGTCGGCTTGCTGGCCGACCTCGTCGACGTCCTGCTGCCCGGAGACGGATCCTGGCCATCGGGCCGCACAGTCGGCGTCCAGTCCCTGCTGGCCCTGCGACTGCTGGAGCAGCGGGGCAAAGCCGAATTCGCGCGGGTGGCCCAGATAATCCTTGCCGCGGGAGGTCCATTGTCCGGGCTCGATGAGGCCGCCCGGATCGCGGTCGTGGCGCGGTTCGAGGCGAACGAGCCGGCCCTGTTCGGCTGGATCCGCGACGTCGCCTACGTGACCTATTACGAAAACCCCTTCGTGGCCGAAGTCATCAACGCCCAAGGGCACGTCTACGAATTGCGTCCGCACATCAAGGGCTATCCGGTTCCCCGGTTCGACCCCGAGCGGAACACGCCGCGGCACGGGCGAGGACGCTACGTCCCGACCGAGGCGGTGAAACACGTCGACACAGCCGCCCTCAATCTCGCGAGCGACGGTAATCAAGTTTGGGGATTGCAACGATGAATTCGAATCCCGATTGCGACGTCCTCATCATCGGCGCCGGGGCGACTGGCTCGCTGGCCGCCACCGTGCTGGCCCGGGCCGGCCTCGATGTGGTCTGCCTCGAACAGGGCTCCTGGGTCGAGCCCGGCGACCACCCGCACTATAGCGTCGATTGGACATGGCAGCGCCGCACCAACTGGAACGCGGACGTCAACAAGCGCCACCACCCCGATGATTACCCGGTCGAGAGCGACAGCTCCCAGGTGCTGATGTGGAACGGAGTCGGCGGATCGACCAACGTCTACGGCGCCATCTGGCCGCGCTACCGCCCCTCCGATTTTCGCAAGGGCGACGAGCACGGCCTGCAGCCCAACTGGCCCATCAGCTACGAGGATATCGCGCCCTTCTACGAGGCCGCCGACCGGCTGATCGGCACCAGCGGCCTCGCCGGCGACCCCGCGATGCCGCCCCGCGAGCCTTGTCCCACGGGGCCGCTGCCCTTCACGAGGGCGGCGGAGCGCCTCGCGCAGTCCTTCGACAGGCTCGGATGGCATTGGTGGCCGGCCGAGGCCGGCGTGATCTCGGAGAACTACGACGGGCGGCCGGGCTGCAACGGCTGCGGTGTCTGCAACGGCTGCCCCCGCGGCTCGATGAGCAAGTTCTCCCTGTCGATCTGGCCGAAGGCGCTCGCCGCCGGTACGCGGCTCAGGACCCACGCCCGCGTGCTCAGGATCGAGAAGGGCCGGGACGGCCGGGCGTCCGGCGCGCTCTTCGTCGACCGCAACACCGGCCTGACCGAGTTCCAGGGCGCCCGGATTGTCATCGTGGCGGCCAACGGGGTTGGCACGCCGCGCCTGCTGCTCAACTCGGGCCTCGCCAACAGCTCCGACCAGGTCGGCCGCAACCTGCTGCACCACACGCTGGTCAGCTCCGAGATGTGGGTCGACGAGCCCATCGAGAGTCACATGGGCTACGTGGCGTCAGTGATCGGCCGCGAGTTCGCCGAGACCGACGTGAGCAGGGGTTTCGTCAACGGCTTCCAGTTCAACTGCCTCACCGGCACCTCGGCAGCTGGAGAGGTGGCGGCCGGTTGGGTGACGAACACCAGGGCCCCC
>JAABUQ010007554.1_pt1 | contig 15714 bp, 16 predicted proteins | sample 5560001 | NCBI WGS metagenome assembly JAABUQ01 (sample SAMN10711888, study PRJNA513371) | rock metagenome | isolation source: Antarctica rocks | place: Antarctica: Victoria Land, Finger Mt nord | collected 2015-12-18 | reverse complement strand
GCCGGCGCTGAACCCTCGCTCGCGAAGCAGGCTGATCATGTGGAAAAGGTAGCCCCTGCCGAACAGGACAGGCGCCGCGAAGCAGGCGACCACTGCCCAAAACAGCGGCCGGCGCAGGGCGTCCCAGCCGCCCGCGGCCCCGTCCTCCTTGGGCGGTGCCCCGGCTCCACACGGTCGAGCCGCATCTTTGCACCGACGCCACAGCGCACTACTCCGGCAGCCTAGCCAGCAACCCGGCGCCGCCGCTGACGATGTCTTCCACGATGGCAGCCCGCGCCGAGGCGGCATCCTTGACCCGGAGCGCGTCCAGCACCTTGACGTGACAGTGCGGGTCCCCGTCGAGCGCCCAGCATTCCGGGCCGTTGAACAGGAAGTTCAGGAACGGCCCGCTCTGCGTCCAAAGGCTCTCCACCGCCCGGAACAGGCGAGGCATCCCAGACGCCCGCGCAAGGCCGAGGTGGAATGCCTCGTTGTAGCGGAGTGCCAGGCCGAAGTCGCCGGCCCTCTTGGCCTGTATCAGGCGGTCGTGCGTCACCGCCAGTTCGACCATTCCTGCGGTGCTTATATGCAGGGCGGCGCGTGCGGCGCCGAGACCCTCCACCTCCACGCGGATGTCGCGCAGTTCGGCGTAAACCGCCCGTCTTGGGTGCGGGACGGTGATCGAGTAGCCCATCCGCGCCTCAAGCACACCCTCTGAGGCGAGCTGCAGCAAGGCTTCCCGGACCGGGGTGAGGCTGATGTGCAGCTGCTCCGCGATTTGCCGCCCGCTGAGCCGCTGGCCCGGCTTCAGCTCGCCCACCATCAGCGCCTTGCGTATCTGCTGGTAGGCCTGGTCCTTGAGCGAGCTGCGCTCGGCCGTCTCGAACCTGTCACGCGCGTGCTCATCCATCATCTGACCGCACCTCACTCCACCCTTGTCCAGCGCAGGACGGCTGTTGACAAGATGCCTACCTCTCGGTCATCAAAGATATAAAATATATCATAGTTGGAAAACGCGCCATGTCGAGCAAGCTGATGCCCTTGACCGCCCCAGAGCCGACTGCCCCAGAGCCGACCGACGTGGGGCAGCCCGCCCCAGAGCCGACCAGCAACCGCTCCGCGGCCGTGGCGATCTCAGCCAGCCTGCACCGCCACGGCGTGGCCGTGACGTTCGGGCAAAGCCTCCCGTCCCTGGTCCAACTGGCCAACACGCAATTCGGCATTCGCCAAATTGCCTACAGGACCGAGAACGCGGGCGGCATCATGGCGGACGGCTACGCCCGTGTCTCCCACAAGGTCGGCGTGGTGACCACGCAAAACGGTCCGGCCGCGACCTTGCTGGTCCCGCCGCTCGCCGAGGCGCTGAAGGCGTCCGTCCCAATTGTCGCGCTGGTGCAGGAGGTCGCGCGCAACACGTTCGACAAGAACGCCTTCCAGGAGCTTGACCACATCGCCCTGTTCGCCGGCTGCGCCAAGTGGGTTCGCCGCGTGGACCACCACTCCCGCGCCGAGGACTACGTGGACATGGCCTTCACCGCCGCCACGACCGGACGCCCGGGTCCTGCCGTACTGCTCCTGCCGTCGGACCTGTTGGCCGAAACCGCCAGGATCGCCAATGCCCGCTCGGCCAGCCTCGGCACGTTCCCGCTAGACCGCGTGGCGCCCGACCCGGCAGCAATCGAGCGCGCCGCGGACCTCCTTGCCAACGCCCGCGCGCCCATCGTGTTCGCCGGCGGCGGCGTGCACCTGTCCGGCGCCGCCGAGGCGCTGGCGCGGCTGCAGGACGCGGCGTCGCTGCCCACGGCCACGACGAACATGGGAAAGGGCGCGGTGGACGAGCATCATCCGCTCTCGCTCGGGGTTGCGGCGAATGCGATGGGCCGCAACGGCAGCACCCGGCACCTCCGGCCCATGATTGACCGGGCGGACGTCGTGCTGCTCGTGGGAACCCGCACCAACCAGAACGGCACGGACTCCTGGGCACTGTACCCGCGGGGGGCGACCTTCATCCACATAGACGTGGACGGCCAGGAGGTCGGGCGGAACTACGAGGCGGTCCGCGTCGTCGGCGACGCGAAGCTGGCGCTGGAAGCCCTGCAGGCCGCGCTGTCCCGGCGCGACCTGGCGGCGCGCACCGCCGGACGTGCGGCGCTGGAAGCCGAGATCGCCGAGGGCAAGCGCCGGTTTCGGGACGCCACGGCCGCGCTGTCGGGGTCCGGCGCCAGCCCGCTGCGGCCGGAGCGAGTGATGGCGGCCGTCGCCGAGGTGATGACGCCGGAGACGATCATCGTCGGCGACGCCAGCTACTCCACGCTGTGGATCACCAACTACCTCGTGTCGCAGCGGGCGGGCCAGCGATTCCTCACGCCGCGCGGGCTGGCCGGGCTGGGCTGGGGGCTGCCGCTGGCGCTGGGCGCGAAGGTGGCCATGCCCGGCGCCCCAGTGATTTGCGTCAGCGGCGACGGCGGGTTCGGCCACTGCTGGGCGGAGCTGGAGACGGCCCGGCGGATGAAGCTGCCGGTGGTGCTGATCGTGCTCAACAACGGCATCCTGGGCTACCAGAAGCACGGCGAGACCGTGGCGTATGGCCAGCACACGGACGCCGTGTTCTTCGAGCCGGTGGACCACGCCGCCATCGCCCGCGCCTGCGGCTGCAACGGGCGCCGGGTCGAGCAGGCGGACGACCTGCTGCCGGCGCTGCGGGAGGCTCTCGCCGCGGATTGCCTGACCCTGATCGAGGTTATGACCGATCCGGAGGCCCGGCCGCCGCTCGGCTTCTTCGACAAGCACCACTGATCGCGCCATCCGGCTGCCGCCCCTGGGGCAGGCCGGATGGAACCAGACTGAGGAGGAGCGGGCCATGCTCGCGGTGCAGAAGACATCCCCGGCGTTCGGACTCACTCTTGTGGACGTGGCGCCGCCGGCGCCGGGGCCGGGTGAGGTGCTGGTGGAGGTGGACGCCGCCGGTATTTGCGGCAGCGACGTCCATGTCTATGAGTGGACGCCCAGCTACGAGTGGATGCAGCCGTTGATGCCGCTGACCATCGGCCACGAGTTCGCGGGCCGGGTCATAGCGGCGGCGCCGGACGTCACGCTTCCGCTGCTGGGGCGGCGCGTCACGGTCCTGCCCGGGGTTGCGTGCGGCCGTTGCCGCCGCTGCGCCGCCGGGCAGCCTGAACTGTGCGAGCGCCGGGCCATCATCGGCCTGACCCGGGACGGCGCCTTCGCCCGGCACGTCACGGCGCCTGCCGCCAACTGCATCGTGCTGCCAGATGGCATTGACATGGAGCTGGCCGCCCTGACGGAGCCGCTGGGCATCGGCGCCCAGGCAGTCGACGTGGGCGCCGTGGCGCTAGGCCAGTCCGTCGTCGTGCTGGGCGCGGGGATGATCGGCCTGGGCACCGCGATGATGGCCCGGCTCGCGGGGGCGTCCACCGTGATCGTCGCCGGGCTGGACGACGACGCGCGGCTGTCGGCCGCACGGGACCTCGGCTTCCAGCACGCGGTGGACCTCCGGCACGAGAACCTGGCGGACGCCGTGTCGCGGATCGCTGATGGCAAGGTGGACCGGGTGTTCGAGGCGACCGGGGCGGCGTCCAGCATCACGGACGGGCTGGAGGTGCTGCGCCAGGGCGGCGTGCTGGTCGCGACCGGCATCCACGCCCGCCCGGTCGAGGTCAACATGACCAGCTTGGTCCGCATGAGGCACCAGATCCGTGGGTCGCACGGTGCGCCCCGGGCCACTTGGCTCACCGTGCTGCGGCTGCTCGCGCAGTCCGGCGAGATGTTCCGCCCGCTGATCTCCCATCGGATCACGCTTGGCGAAACGGTCGGCGGCTTCGAGCTTAGCCGCAGCAAGGCGGCGACGAAGGTGATGGTGCTGCTGGACTAGGGCGCCGGAGCAGGACCAGGCAACAACCAACAAGCGCAACAGCCAAAGGGACGGGAACCTCGATGTCGTACGGTCAAGCCATGCCAGAACCGCCTCTGCCGGCCTTCGGGACCGTGTGGAACCGTCAACTGCCGCATTACCCGCAACGCGGCGTGCGCCAGGCCCTTCTGCTGCTCGTCGTTGCGATCACGGTGTCGCTTTACTACGAGTTGTATGTCGGCGGCGGGGTGGCAACGCTGATGCTCACCGAACTGCGGATGCCGTTCGGGGTCTTCGTGCTCGTGCTGGCCATAGGGAACCTGGCCGGCGCGTTCGGCTCGCTGCTTGCCGGGTTGTCGGACCGGTTCGGGCGGGCGAACCTGATCGTCTATGGCCTGCTGATCGTCGGGTTGTTGACTCTGTTCGTGATGCCGAACGTGAAGACGCCGATGCAGTTCGCCTTCGCGTCCTGCGCCGTGGCTCTTGTGGAGGGCGTGATCCTTGTCACCACGCCGGCGCTGATGCGAGACTTTTCCCCCCAAGTTGGACGTGCTGCGGCGATGGGGTTCTGGACTGTTGGGCCAGTGCTGGGCAGCCTGATGGTGAGCGCCGTGAACACGCTGACCTTGCCCACCTTCGAAACGTGGCAAAGCCAGTTCCGCATCTGCGGCGCGGTCGGGCTGGTGGTGTTCGTGATCGCCTTCTTCGGGCTGCGGGAGCTTGCGCCCGCGCTGCGCGACCAGATCATGGTCAGTGAGCGCGACCGGCTGCTGGTTGAGCTGAAGGCAAAGGGCCTGGACATCGAAGCGAGCCTGCGCCGGCCGTGGAGCCAGGTCCTGCACCTCGACGTGATCGGCTCGGCCGTCGGCGTGTCCACGCTGCTGATCTTCTACTACACGGCCGTGGCCTTCGGGACGATCTACCTGGTCACTGTTTTCCAGTTCAGCGTGGCGCAGGCCAACACCTTGGCGAACTGGACCTGGGCGGCCAACGCGGTGTCCCTGGTCGGCGCGGGCGTGCTGTCGGACCGGCTGGGCGTGCGCAAGCCGTTCATGCTCGTCGGCGGCGTCGGCGCCGGCATCCTGATGTGGTACTGGCTCTCGCTGGCCGGCCAGAAGCCCTCATTCGCCTTGTTGGTGACGATAAGCTGCGCTCAGTCCCTGCTGGTCGGCTTCGCCTACACGGCCTGGATGGCGAGCTTCACGGAAACGGTCGAGGCGCACAACCCGGCGCTGACCGGGACGGGGCTGGCCGTGTGGGGCTGGCTGCAGCGGCTGGTCGTGACAGCCTGCTTCCTGGCGCTGCCGTATGTGATCAACACCGTGACGCCGCTGATCGAGGCGCCCTACACCCTTGCCGAATACCAGGCCACCCTTGCGGCCAAGGCCACGCCGAGCGCCGACCTGGTGGCCCGTCTTGGCGTCATCCAGCAGGCGGCGGTGGACACGGCGGGGCAGTGGCGCACCTGGTACTGGGTGTGCATCGCCGGCGTGGTCCTGTTCGTGGCCACCATCTTCATCATGCGCGGACGCTGGAGTCCGGCGGCGGCGAAGGCTGACGTGGCCGCGCATGACGCCCTGGTCGCACGGCAGGTTGCAGAGCTGCAGATGAAGGCCGCGGAGTGACCGGAGCAGGGTGCGGTTAGGCCCGACCGCGGAGCGGTCGGGCCTGAACCTGCGAGCACCCGCGCGCAAACAAGAAAGCCAGACTGGTTCGCGTCCAAGCCTGGACGCGAACCAGTCTGGCCAGGATGGCGCTTCAGGTGTGGACAGGGACGCTAATCACATACCGGCGCTCGCTCCTACGGACATGACCTGAGCAGCGGCCGGGCCACCAGCGCGCTGGATGCCCGACCCGGTGCGCAGCCCTGCCGTCCCAGACGGGCTACTACACGGGTTCTACGACCCGGGGCGCCTTTTGCGGCGCGGCGCGCACGGACGGCGAGCGCCGGGTGAACTTCATGGTCCCGTCGGTAATCCTGCCATACCGGAGCGCCATCGCGTCCATGGCGTAGTTGTTACGCAGCTTCCAGGGCCGCTTGGAGCCTTGCTTGGGCAGCATGTCCAGTCCGCGCTGCACGTAGCCCGACTCCAGGGACAGGAACGGCTCCTCCGCAACCGTAGGATCGTGCGTTGGGGTTGCGGCATCGTAGCCGCGCCGCTTCATATGGTTCAGGACGCGACACACATACTCGCACGTGATCTCCGCCTTGAGCGTCCAGGATGCGTTGGTATAGCCCAGCACGGACGCCAGGTTCGGCACGCCGCTGAACATCATCCCCTTGTAGGCCAGCGCCTTCGAGAGGTCGAGCGTGTTGCCGTCAACGCTGAGCGTCATGTCCCCGAGCAGGTTGAGCTTGAGGCCGGTCGCCATCACGACGATGTCGGCCGGCAGCTCGGCCCCGGACTTGAGCTTGATGCCGGCCTCGGTGAATGTCTCGATGTGGCCGGTCGCCACACCGGCCTTTCCCGTGCGGATCGCCTCGAACAGGTCGGAGTCCGGCACGAGGCACAGCCGCTGGTCCCAGGGCTTGTAGGACGGCGTGAAGTGCGTCCCGACGTCGTAATCCGGGCCAAGGGCGCGCTGCGCCATGGCCAGGATCTGCTGCTTTATCTTTTCCGGCTGCTTCCGGGCCAGGCGATAGAAGTAGATGGTCAGCGCCACATTCTTCCACCGCGCCAGCCGGTAGGCGAGCTTCGCCGGCAGGCGCTTGCGAAGCCAGTTGGCAACGTTGTCCTCCGACGGGCGGGACACGACGTAGGTGGGGGATCGCTGCAGCATGGTGACATGCGCGGCGGTCTTGGCCATCTCCGGCACGATGGTGACGGCGGTGGCGCCGCTGCCGACCACAACGACCCGCTTGCCCGCATAGTCCAGGCCCTCGGGCCAGAACTGCGGGTGGACGACCTGCCCCTTGAATTGCTCAGTGCCCGCGAACTCGGGCATGTGCCCCCCGGCGTAGCTGTAGTAGCCGCTGCACATCAGCAGATAGCCGCAGGTCAGCCAGGCCGAGCCGCCATCCTTGCACTCGGCTTCCACATGCCAGCGCGCCTCGTCCGACGACCAAGCCGCGCTGCGGACGCGGTGACCGAAGCGGATGTGCTGGTCTATGCCATTCTCCCGTGACGTGTCGCGCAGGTAGCTCAGGATCGTGGCGCCGCTGGCGATTGCCTTCTCCTCCGTCCATGGACGGAACGTGAAGCCGAGCGTGTACATGTCCGAGTCCGAGCGGATGCCAGGGTAGCGGAACAGGTCCCAAGTGCCGCCCGTCACCTCGCGCGCCTCAAGGATGGCGTAGCTCAACCCGGGGCAGCGCTTCTGCAAGTGGTAGGCCGCGCCAATGCCGGACAGCCCGGCGCCCACGATCAGGACGTCGAAGTGCTCCACTGTGGCGCCTGGCTTGGCAGCCGGATGGTCCGCCACGGTTCCGTTGTCGTGCTCGGCAGGGTGTCTTGGCTCGGCCATGCGTGCGATTCCTCATGCAGTGCGGCTGGCGTGAACTGCGTCCGGGCCGCAGCCCGTCCCGCGGTGACCGCCCAACTTATAATATATGATATGCTGTGTCCGCTCCGAAGTCACCCAGAACAACTGGTGCAGATGACAGTTTGATGGTGCCTGCTGTGGTTGCTGGCAACTTCCCGCTTCTAGGCCGGCTCAGCCGTCGCCATCAGGCTCTCGAACACGAGCTTGACCGCAGTCCCAGGGTCACGGGTTCGTTGAAGCACGAGGCCATGGACCAGCGCCATGAACAGGTTGGCCATGTCGTCGGGAGAAGCGGGCGGCCGCTTGCCCGCGTTGCCGAACAGGGCGGCAATCAGGTGGGCGAGGCCGCTCCGGGTCCGGCTCTGCAGCGCGTCATAATCTGCGGCAAAGGCCGGGTTGCGGGCAGCATGCAGTTGCAGCTCGATGTCGAGCCTAGCCCAATCGGCGTCGCCGCCCAAACCCTCGAGATAGCGGTCGAGGGCTGAAGTGGCATCCTTGCCCTGCTCGACTTCCCCGAGGATGCGCCCGAGGGTCGCAATGTCCTGCTCCTTGTGCCGGCGCAGGAGTTCAAGGAGCAGCGCCTCCTTGCTCTCGTAATTGGAGAAGAACGCCCCTTTGGAAAAGCCGGCAGCCTCAGCGATGTCGGCGATGCTGGTGCCGTCATAGCCACTCCGGGCAACGGCCATCCGCGCCGCTTCGAGCAGATGCTCGCGCGTGCGCTCCCGGCTCTCCTCCCGCGTCAGTCGCGCCATGCCCTCCACCTTCGTCCAGCGGTTTCCATAGCATAAAGATATCACTTGCATTCCAGAAACCTATCGGTATCTATTGTATGACCGAACGGTATCTGAATACCAAACGGTCCACAACTGGAAAGGCGCCCCGCTATGCAACCCGCGTTCGTCACGGGCTCCACAGGCCTGCTCGGCAACAACCTCGTCCGCTTGCTCGCCGGTCGCGGGGTTCGGGTCAAAGCGCTCGCGCGATCACGTGAGAAAGCAGTCAAGCAGTTTGCCAGCCTCTCGGTCGAGGTCGTCGAGGGTGACATGCTCAACGTGGCCCGCTTCGCGCCCGCCCTCGCCGGGTGCGACGCCCTGTTCCACACCGCCGCCCACTTCCGCGACAGCTACAAGGGCGGCAAGCACTGGGACAGGCTCCATGCGATCAATGTCGAGGGTACCGGTCGCCTTCTGAAAGCGGCCTGGGGCGCCGGCGTGCGACGCGCGGTGCACACCTCTTCTACCGCCGTGCTGCACGGGTCCGCCGGCCAGCTTATTGACGAGACGATGGGACGCCACGAGGCAGACGCAGACGACTACCAGCGCAGCAAGATCTTGGCGGACCGCAAGGTCCGTGAGTTCCTGGACGGCCACCCCGGCATGTTCATCGCTAGGGTACTGCCAGGCTGGATGTTCGGCCCGGGCGACGTGGGGCCGACCTCGTCGGGGCAGCTCGTCATGGATTTCGTCCGCCGCAAGCTGCCGGGTCGCATCCCTGGCAGCTTCTCGGTCGTGGACGCTCGCGACGTGGCGCAGCACCAGATCGCGGCCCTGGAGCACGGGCGAAGCGGCGAGCCTTACCTTGCAGCGGGGCAGCACATGACCATGGACGACCTGTTCCGGCTGCTGGCCGAGGCAAGCGGGGTCGCGGCGCCGACCCGGCGCGTCACGCTCGCGGCGCTGCGCGCGCTGGCGGCTGGCTACGAGCTCTATGCGGGCGTCACCGGCAGGCCGGTACCGCTCAGCCGGGCCTCGGTCAAACTCCTGGAGCAGGAAGCAGGCCGATCGCATTACGACCATGCCAAGAGCGAGCGCGAGCTGGGCTGCACGTTCCGGCCTGCGGCGGAGACGCTTGCCGATACCGCCGCCTGGTATCGGGCGAACGGCTACCTGCCCGCCCGCCCAGTCGCTCCTGAGCGCGACGCGCAACGGGGGACGGAGGTGCCACGGGGTGTTGTGCCCCGCTGATCGACACCGCGACTTGGCCGCTGGTCACCCCCATGCACACACGAAGGATCACGATCATGAACAGGCGTCTTCTCAGCTTCGCCAGTGCCGCCGTCCTGGCCCTCGCCACAGCGCCCACGCTCGCGCAGCAGCACCCGGCTGTGGCACCGCCCAGCGCCAGCGCCGCCGCCCTGGTCGGCCACTGGCTGCACGACAGCCGAGGCGGAATCATCGGCAGCATCAAGTCGGTCAGCCCCGACGGCCATACGGCGACGGTCGTGCTCGGCGTCTACAAGTTAGACAACGTGCGTGTCATCGAGGTCCCGGCCAGCGCGCTGTCCGTCGTGGACGGCAAGGCCACGCTGCGCGGTGAGACCGCCGAGGCGCTGAACGCCTATCCATTGCGATGACCACATGGAGTCTCGCCGCGGAGATCCTCGGCTCCGATCACATGTCGAGGTCGCCGATGCGGTGTCACGGTGGTTGCCAGTGGCCGATGCCCATACGTCCGTCCTCCCGTCGGGTTTGCCACATTGAGGTGGACGTTTCATGCAGAAGCTGCTGCGAGGGCACGGTCACATCCGCTTGGGAAGCCCGAGTTCAAGTGTGCCGCATGGCTTCCCGTGCGACGGGGCGCTGGAGGTGCGGCCTTCTCAAGACTGACGCTCGGCAACTGCGTCGGCAAATGCGGCACGACCGGGCAGCGCCGGCTGCTTCGCGCCTCGCTTCAACGCTGCGGCTGTCGCGGCGGTTTGGGCCACCTGCGTTCGCCAGCCACCGATCCGCTTGGCTGCCTCGCCACGCCGTGTCGGCCCGAACCACAGGATCCGGACCGGTTGGAAGCCGCAGAAGCCCAAGACCTGACGGCGCCACCGCCGTGACACCGGGTCGCCGTAGATGGCGCGCAAGTACCACGGCGGCGTGTCCATCGTGATAAGCACGTCGGCAGACCGCCCGGCCAGCAGCCGGTCCCAGAACGGGTTGCTGCGGTGGTAGCGGAATGCGAAGCCTGGCAGGAGGATGCGGTCCAGCAGCCCTTTCAGCAGCATCGGCTCGCCGCCCCACCACAACGGGAAGCCGACCACCAGGTGGTCGCACGCATTGAGCGCCGCCCCGACCCGCTCCAGGTCAGGCTCCCAAGCCTGGTCGGCACCGTATCCGCGCCGCAAGTTCGGGTCGAAGACGAGGTCGCGCACCGCAATCCGCTGCACTGTCACGTCCGCCTCCAACGAAGCCGCGTAGTGGTCGAGCAGGCTGCTGACCAACCGTTGCTCGTCGGGGTGGCCGTCGAGGATCAACACGTGCATGAGCGCCCCTGAACAGTCTCCCACCCCGCCTTAGACCGCGGCAAGGCTTCGTGGACGGTCCCCACACAGCGGCGCCGTGCAGGTGCGTGGGCCGACGGAGCCGACGCAGACCTTGACGTGCCATGTTCGCACGTCTGCAGGATGGCTCAGCCGCTGCGGTGTCAGAACGGTCGGCGGCGGGAGCGGCACACCTGCGTTCACCCAGCGAGCAGGAAGCGGGCCGCGGCGTCCAGCGACTGGCGGCCTTCCGGGACGAACCTGCCCATGATCTGCCATACGTGCGGCACGACGGGCCAAACCTCCATCTCGACCGCCACCCCGGCGGCGCGGGCGCGGTCGGCCAGGCGCGTGCTGTCGTCCCGCAGCACCTCGGACCCGCCGACACGGATCAGCAACGGCGGCAGCTCCGCCAAGTCGGCGTACAGGGGGAGATCAGCGGGTCCCGCAGGTCGGCACCGCCCACGTACCAAGCGGCGCTGTCTGCGACCCAAGCGGCGCTGTCTGCGACGCCGCTGCCCTCGAACATGGCGTCCCGGCGGGTGTTGGTGCGCATGGAGCCGCCGGTCGCGGCCAGGTCCGTCCAGGGCGAGAACAGGGCCGCCCGGGCCGGCAAGAGCAAATTGAGGTCCCGCAGGCGCAGCATCAGCGCCAGCGCCAGCCCGCCCCCGGCGCTGTCCCCGGGCACCATCACGGGGCCTGTAAGTGTCTGTCCGGGATCATGTTGTTGAAAACATTCCCCTACGGCATGCGGGTTTGCACAAGCCAAGGGACGGAAATGCAGCACGCATCAGGTGATCAGGCACCAACCTGACATGCGCCGATGGAAGGAACATCAGTTTATATCAACAACATGATCCCGGACAGACACTAAGGCTGCGGTAGGCCGCGACCGCGTCGTCCAGTGCGGCCGGATAGGGGTGTTCCGGCGCCAACCGGTAATTTGCCGCGAACACCCGCAGCTCGGCCTTGGCAAAGGCCCGCGTGATCGGCCGGTGCGTCTGGGAAGAGCAGGCGAAGTAGCCGCCGCCACGCAGGTGCAGCAGCGTGCGCGGGGCGTCCTCCCCACCCAGCAACTCGCCGAGCACCCCGCCCACGCTGGACGGCGTGCCCGCGCTGGCGCGGGCGCCGCCCCCCAAAAGCCTTCCGGGCCGTCAACGGGTCCGACGCGCGGCGCAGCTTGCGCTTCAGCGTCGGCTTCAGCAGCAGCGACGCGGCGTGGGCCTGCGAGCTAGCCATGCGCCGTCTTGGGCGCGGCATCGCCACGGGTCGCGCGGCGGATCGTGCGGGCCACAGACTTCTGCATCCTGGGCCAGTAGCCGACCGGGAACAGCCGCACCAAGGTGGCGATCTGCCGGGCGTCCTTGCCGATCAGCACGCGGCTGTCCCGCCGCTCGATGCCGCGGGCGATGACCTCGGCTGCCTCCTCCGGCTCGGTCCGTGTCAGCAGCTTGAAGACCGCCATGCCTTTTGCGACCTCGTCCGGCGTCAACGCCTCTGCCTTGCGGGCGTTGAGGGCGACCGAGGTGCGAATGCCGCCGGGGTGGACGACGGTGACGCCGACGGGCGACCCGTCCAGCTCGTGCCGCAGCGCCTCGGTGAAGCCGCGCACCGCGAACTTGCTGGCGGCGTAGGCGGTTTCACCCGGCGGGGCGATCAGCCCATAGACGCTGGACAGGTTGACGAGCTGCGCCGTGCCTTCCTGCCGCAACAGCGGCAGGAAGGCACGCGTCATGCGGACCACGCCCCAGAAGTTGATGTTGAACAGCCACTCGAAGTCTTCCATCGAAACCTGGTCGAACCGTCCGACCAGCGCCACCCCGGCGTTGTTGACCAGCACGTTCACCCTGCCGTGCGCCGCCAGCACCGCCGCAGGCAGCGCCGCCACGGCGTCCGCGTCGGCCACATCCAGCACATGCTCGGACACCGTCACGCCATTGGCGCGAGCGGCCAGTGCCGCCTTGGCCAGTCCTGTGGCATCGCGATCCGCGAGCGCCAGGGCACAGCCGCGCACCGCCAGCACTCGCGCCAGCGCGGCGCCGATGCCGCTCGCCGCCCCCGTCACCACGGCAACGCTGCCGCGCAGTTCAAGATTTTTGTCAGCCATGCGGTCCGCCCTTCCTTGTTCCACTAAGTCCTCTCTGGGGCGTTCCAACCAGCCGGAGTGCCCGTAACGGTCACGCCGATAACCCTGCGCAGCCGGGGTGTTGCAAAGAAGCAGCGCCAAGCGATTCAGAGACGCCGGGCAGCACTCTCCTCTTGCGAATATAATATATCAAGCCAGACTGGCCCCTGGCAACAATCGCCCAAGAACCGCCGTCGCCATCCAAGCGGCGAGACGCGGGGGATCAACGGACCAGAGGGGGCGCAGATTGAACGCGGCCCGCACATCCGCAGGGAGGAACGAGGGTGCAGAACACACGACTGGGCGCAGTGGGCTTTTTGCGTCGCGCCATGCTTGCCGGGCTGGCCTGCCTGGGTTTCGGCGCGGGGCTGTCAGGCCGGGCTGGGGCGCAGGAAATCCAGCCCTACGAGTTCACGCCGCTGCCGGCCGGCACCAACCTGGCTATCGGCTACTACATTTATGGCCACAACACCGAGTACGTCGTCAACAACGGGCCAACCATCCGGAATGCGAAGCTGGAGACCAACATCTTCAACGCCCGCTACGTCCACTTTTTCAACCCCATCGCCGGGATGCCGGTCGGGATCCAGCTCTTTCAAATCTTCGGCTCGGCGTCGGGCGCCAACGTCGGTGGCCAGCGCGTCGGCAGTGCCTTCGGGGCGCAGAACCTCGCCCTGTCAGCCTTCATATTCCCCTACGTGAACCCGGCGACCAAGACCAACACCAACGTGACAGCCTTCATCTATCCGCCGACCGGCACCTATGACCGCCACTCCGCCATCAACCTCGGCGATAACCGGTGGCGGGGCGACATCCAGCTCGGCCTCACCCAGGGCTTCGGCGAGCACATCGGGGTTGACCTCGAGTTCGACACCCAGTTCTACGGCGACAACGACCAGTCCTTCCCGGGCAACAGGCGGCTCAGCCAGGATCCGACCTTCCGGGTCCAGGTCTGGGGCAACTACCGCTGGAGCCCGGCCTTCACCACCTCGATCGGCTACGAGGGCTTGTTCGGCGGCGACCAGAAGGTGAATACCTTCCAAAGTGGCAACAAAACCGACGTTCAGCGCGTCCGCTTCAACGCGGCGCTGTTCGTGACGCCGAAGGTGCAGACCATGCTGGAGCTGAACCATGACGTGAGCGTTACGGGCGGGTTTAAGCAGGACTTCGGCGCCCAGTTCCGGGTACTCTACGCCTTCTGACCCGCGCATTCCGAGTCTGGCGGCGGACCGGCGCAGGCGCGCGTCCGCCGCCACATGATGGCTGCCACACGATGGAGGAACGTCCATGACCAACACGATGCGCACCCTGCCCGTTGCGGGTTTGCTGCTCCTGCTCGCGGCCTGCCAAAGCCCGGTCGCCCAGCCCGCCGCTGCCAGCAGCGCCAGCCCCACCGAGGTTGCCTTCACGACCAATGCCTTCCAGATCATCGAGTTCGATCGCCAAGAGGGCAAGCTGGCGCAGACCCAGGCCCGGAACCCGCGCGTGAAGGCCCTGGCGCAGCAGTTCACTAATGAGGCGAACGACTTCGCGGCCCAGTTGACACCCTTAGCGGCGAACGCGGGCATAAAGCCGCCGGCCGTGCTCCGCAACGACCTGCGCGTCCGCCTAGGCCACATGCAGCTCCAGCAGGGGCTGGACTTCGACCGCACCTACATCGCCGACCAGATCGCGAGCCACGAGGAGGAGGTGCTGATGCAAGACTCCGTGGGCACCGGCGACATCAGCCCGCCTTTCGCAAACCTGATGCAGAAAGGGCAGTCCCTCATCCGTCGTAACCTGGACACGCTGCGCGCCTTGCAGGCCGAGCTTGGAACGGGCCGGCGGTAGGGTCTGTCCCCAGGCGGACCAAGGCTGGCGGCCGGCAGATGCCCGCGCAGCCGGCGTGGCCCGCAACGGCAACAACTGATCGGGTCGTGTGGCCCGGTGAACTGGCAGCAGCGTCCGTCAACACCAACCGCGAGGAGCCTTCGATGAACAAGTTGGTCGCAATGGCATCGCTCCTGCTGCTTGCAGCAGCCGCGCCGGCCATGTCCCAAGGTGTGCAGATGCCAAACGCCCCGAATGCGACAGAGCCTCAGTCGCTGAACAGCCCGCCCCTGACCAGCCTCTCCCAGGGCAGCCAGGCGCCACGTGCCAGGGAGGCGCGCCGCCCGCGGCCGCGGCGGCACCGCCGGCCGGCACCGGCCGGTTAGCACCAGCCCACTGGTTCTGCGGCCCGCCGGCGCCGCAATCCCAGCGCGCCCGGGACCTGCCGGATCGGAGCGCACCGAGCCTGGGTCAACTAGGCCGCGAACGAAACGCCATGCACGCAACGGGGGAACGAAACCATGTCCATCCTCGAAAGCTCCGCACAGGAGTTCATGCCAGCCTCGACAGGCGACGAGGCAGCCATCGCCGCGCTGCACGCGGCGTTCGAGGCGCAGCGCGCCGCCTTCCACACCGACCGCTACCCCAGCCTGGAGGAGCGGAAGGGACGCGTCGGCAAGCTGATCGGGATGATGCTCAAGCACCGCGGGCACATCAGCGCCGCGCTGAACGAGGACTTCGGCTCCCACCCCGCCCCGGCGTCCGACCTGATCGAGGTGCTGGGTCCCGTCGGTCGGGCGCAGTACGTCCTGAACCAGTTGGAAGACTGGATGCGCCCCTCCCCGCGCGAGGTTGACCCCGCGCTGATGGGCACGGCGCAGGCCTACATCCAGAGCCAGCCCAAGGGCGTGGTCGGCAACATCGTGCCCTGGAACTTCCCCTTCGACCTCTCCGTCGGCCCCATGATCGAGATGCTGGCCGCAGGGAACCGGGTGATCGTGAAGCCGTCCGAGTACACGCCCGCCTCGGCCCGGCTGCTCCACGAGATGGTGGAGGACACCTTCGACCCGACGCTCGTCTATGTCGCGCTGGGCGGCCTCGACCTGGCGCGCGCCTTCTCGGACCTGCCGTGGAACCACCTGCTCTACACGGACAGCCCCAACGTGGGCCGGCAGGTCATGCAGGCGGCGTCGCGCAACC
>JAABUQ010007553.1_pt1 | contig 15715 bp, 16 predicted proteins | sample 5560001 | NCBI WGS metagenome assembly JAABUQ01 (sample SAMN10711888, study PRJNA513371) | rock metagenome | isolation source: Antarctica rocks | place: Antarctica: Victoria Land, Finger Mt nord | collected 2015-12-18 | reverse complement strand
CCTCCATCTGGGCGTGCCCGCTGCCGTCCCCGTAGCGCATGATCGCGCCCTTGCCGAACTGCCGCTCGATCTGCGCCGTCACCGTCTCGATGGCTTTCCTCTTCTCGTCCGCCGAACTCGTCGTACTCGTCGCCACGGAACAGCCCTCCCCCGCACAACACTAGAACATCCGTACTATCTATGATACTACGTGCCCGGACATCGGTCAAGGCACGGGCGCCAACAGCGTCATGCTCCGCTTCGCCTTTCGTATCGACAGGTCATACGGTACGGCAGACAATGTAGCACGCGATAGTGATGGTGTCGCCCGCGGTGTCATCAGCGTACAATAAGGCAGACGACAGACGATATAAGGGAGGTGAGCATGTCTATCCCGCCGTCGGACGCGCTCGTGTTCTTTGGCGCCACGGGCGACCTGGCCTACAAGCAGATTTTCCCCGCCCTGCAGGCGCTGATCCGCCGCGAGGGTCTCGATATCCCCATCGTCGGCGTGGCCAAGTCCGGCTGGGACCTCGACCAACTGAAAGCCCGCGCCCGCGATAGCCTGGAGAAGCACGGCGGCGTGGACGAGGCGGCCTTTGCCCGGCTGTCGCAGCGGCTCGCCTATATCGACGGCGACTACCACGACGCCGCGACCTACGGGCAGGTACGCCAGGCGCTCGGCGCCGCCGCGCGGCCCCTGTACTACCTCGCCATCCCACCTGGCCTGTTCGGGACCGTCGCCGCCGCACTGGCCGCGTCGGGACCCGTCGATCAGGCCCGCGTGGTCGTGGAGAAACCCTTCGGGCGCGACCTGGCCTCGGCGCAGGAGCTCAACCGTACGCTGCATCAATTCTTCGCCGAGGACCGCCTCTACCGCATCGATCACTACCTCGGCAAGGAGCCGGTGCAAAACCTGCTGTTCTTCCGCTTCGCCAACTCGTTCCTGGAGCCGATCTGGAACCGCTCCGACGTGGAGAGCGTGCAGATCACCATGGCCGAGAGCTTCGGCGTGCAGGGCCGCGGGGCGTTCTACGACGCGGTGGGCGCCATCCGCGACGTGGTGCAGAACCACCTGCTGCAGGTGACGGCCCTGCTGGCCATGGACGCGCCGACGGGCCACGGTCACGATCGGGTGCGCGACGAGACATCGCGCATCCTGGGGGCGATCCGGCCGCTGGCGCCGGCGGACACGGTGCGCGGCCAGTACCGCGGTTATCGCGCGGAGGACGGCGTGGCGCCCGATTCGCCGGTCGAGACCTACGCCGCCGTGCGCCTGCACATCGATACCTGGCGCTGGGCCGGCGTCCCCTTCTATATCCGGGCCGGCAAGTGTCTGCCCGTGACCGCCACCGAGGTGCTGGTGGAGTTCAAGCGGCCGCCCCAGGCCGTGTTTGGCGAGGTCGAGCCGCGCCACTCCAACTATCTGCGCTTCCAGCTTAGCCCCGACGTCTTTATCGCGCTGGGGGCGCGCGCCAAGGCGCCGGGTGAGGCCATGGCGGGCGAGTCGGTGGAACTCGTGGCGCGGCACCAGACGGCCGACGAGATGACGCCCTACGAGCGGCTGCTGGGCGACGCCCTGCGGGGCGACGCGACGCTGTTCGCGCGCGAGGACGCCGTCGAGGCGGCCTGGCGCGTGGTCGAACCGATCCTGGGCGACACCGCGCCGCCGTACGAGTACGAGCCGGGAACGTGGGGGCCGCCCGAGGCAAACCGCATCATCACGCGCGTCGGCGGCTGGCACACTCCGGCCGTCCTGACGTCCCCGTCGCTGTCTCCGACACCAATTACTACGATGAAATGAGGTCACGTCCTTGTCCGAGGTCGTCACGCCCGAGTGGGTCAAGCACGCCGTCTTCTACCAGATTTTCCCCGACCGTTTCGCCAAAAGTCCTACCCTGTCCAAGCCCGACAACCTGGAGCCCTGGGACGCCGATCCCTCGCCCCTGGGCTACAAGGGCGGCGACCTCGCCGGCGTGACCGAGCGCCTGGACTACCTGCAAGACCTCGGCGTCACCGCCATCTACTTTAACCCCATTTTCCAGTCGGCCGCCAACCACCGCTATCATACCCACGACTACTACCAGATCGATCCCCTGCTCGGCGGCGACGGCGCCTTCCGGGAGATGCTGGCGACCTGCAAAGCGCGCGGCATCCGCGTGGTGCTCGACGGCGTCTTCAACCACGCCAGCCGCGGCTTCTTCCAGTTCAACGACATCCTGGAGAACGGCGCGGCCTCGGCCTGGCGCGACTGGTTCACGGTGACGGCGTACCCGCCCAACGCCTACGACATGAGCCGCCCGCCGGACTACGCGGCCTGGTTCGGGCTGCACGCGTTACCCAAGCTCAACACCGACAACCCGCGGGTGCGCGAGTTCCTGATGCGCGTGGGGGAGCACTGGGTACGACGCGGCGTCGACGGCTGGCGCCTGGACGTGCCCAACGAGATCTCAAGCACGGGCTTCTGGGCGGAGTTCCGCTCCCGCATCAAGGCCGTTAATCCCGACGCCTACATCGTGGGCGAAATCTGGGATGAGGCCCAGCCGTGGCTGCGGGGCGACCAGTTCGACGCGGTGATGAACTATCGCTTCGCCGAGGCCGCCATTGCCTTCGTGGCCGGCCCGCGCGTGCGGCCGGAGATGGTGGCCAGCCGCGGCTACCGTCCCTACCCGCCGCTCGACGCCGCGGGCTATGCCGACCGCGTCGACCGGCTGCTGGGCCTCTACCCCTGGCCCGTCGAGCTGGCGCAGCTGAACCTGCTGGACAGCCACGACACCGCGCGCCTGCTCAGCGTGGCCGGCGGCGACGAGGCCAGCCTGCGCCTGGGCGTCTTGCTGCTGCTGACCTTTCCCGGCGCGCCCTGCATCTACTACGGCGACGAGATCGGCCTCGACGGCGGCCCCAGCGACGCCCTGGCCCGCCGTACCTTCCCCTGGGACCGACCCGCCAGCTGGAACCACGGCTTGCGAGCCTACTATAAGGAGGCCATCGCCCTGCGCCACGCCCAGCCGGCCCTGCGCACCGGCTCGTATCGACGCCTGCTGGCGACGGGAGACACCTATGCCTTCGCCCGCGGCCAGGACGGCGCCACGCTGGTCGTGGCGCTCAACGTCGGGACGGACGACCATCTGCTACAGATACCGCTCGACGGCCTCGCCGCCGGACACATCACGCCCCGCCTGCTCTTCGGGTCAACCGCCGACGCTCAGGCAGGCGAGGGCCAGTTGCTTGTCACCCTACCCGCCCGTAGCGGGATCGTCCTGGACGTATCCGGGCAGGCCGCGTAGGAGGCCTGACCATAAATGGTCATGGTAGGGCACGGACCTTGAAAGGTCGGGGGAGTTGACGACCAGATGGTTGACGATCAGATAGGGGAGACAGAGCGTAGATCGCCGCGTGGAAACCTTTTAAGGCTGGACCTACCATGAATTGGTTGGGCGGCACGCAATCTTGGGGCACACCGGTCGCCTCGTCCGGCCGGGCGCAAGGATAGCGCGGCGTGTCGATAGTACTCGTCTAGTACTTCCGGGGGATAGACGGCGCTCGCGACCGACCGGATACTGGACAGTACACACTCGGTCCCCCAGCCTGATATCACCGCCGTGGGGTGCGCCAGTAGGCCGGTAGAAGGAGTAGGGTCCATATCCGTGACGCCATCGCCCCGTTGGCTTGGCCGCCTGGCGACCGCCGGACTGGTCCTCGTCCTGCTCGCCCTGACCGGCTTCTCCCTCGGGGTTGTCGTCGCCACTCAGGGCGCCACCCGCGATGCGGAGAGGGCCGTGCTGCGCGACGAGGCGTACCAGCGCGTCGCGCACGCGATGACCGCCGAGCAGGCCTTGCAGCGCCAGTACACGCGACAGCGCGCGCCCTCCGTGCGCGCCCGCTTCGCGGCGCCGGCCGACGACGTCACGGCGATGCTCCAGCATATCGCCGGCATCAGCGACGCGGACGACCAGGCGCCCATCGCGCGGACGCTCGCGCTACACCGGGCCTACCACGCCGCTGTGCGGCGCTTCATCGCCGCCATGGACGCGGGCAACCGCGCGCTCGCCCGGGGCATCGATAATGACGCCATCCAGCCCCTGGCGACGCGCATGGATAGCCTCGTCGACGGGGCTGCGGAGCGCGAGCGCGCGGCGGCGGACGCGGCGCTGCAAGGTCTGGATGGCTTCGAGGCGGGGGTGCGCGCCACCGCCATCGCCACCTTCGCGGTTGGCCTGCTGCTCTTGTGGGCGTTCTGGACGGTGCTCCACGCGGCTCGCCACGCCCAGACGCGATCGCAGGAGGGGCTCCATCGCAGCGAACAGCAGCTGCGGGCCGTGGTGACCCATGCCCCCGTCGTCCTGTTCGCGCTCGATCAGGCCGGCCTGTTCACGCTCTCCGAGGGGCAGGGGTTGACCAGCCTCGGCCTCGCGCCCGGCGCGGTGGTGGGACAGCCGGTCTGGGACGTGTACCGCGACCACCCGGATCTGCTCGACCACGCTCGCCGCGCGCTGGACGGGGAAACGTTCGCCGCCCACAACCGCGTGGCGGACGTGGCCTTCGAGACGCGCTGGACGCCCCTACGCGACGCGGCGGGCCAGATCGAGGGGGCCGTCGGCGTGTCCACGAACGTGACGGGGCGCGTGCGCGCGGAGGAGGCGTTACGCGACAGCGAGGCCAACCTGGCCGAGGCGCAGCGCATCGCCCTCCTGGGCAACTGGTGGCGCGACGCCGACGGCGCGGCGCATTGGTCCGACGAACTGTACCGCATCCACGGGCTCACACCCGGCCAGGGCTCGCCGGGAGAGCGGCTCCCCGAGCTGATCCACCCCGAGGACCGACAGCGCGTCTGGGCCTGGATGAACGCTGTCGTGTCCGGGCGGGAACAAGCGATGCACATCGACCACCGCATTGTCCGGCCGGACGGCGAAGTGCACCACGTCCGCCAGCAGGTCGAGCGCGTGTGCGACGACGCGGGCCGCCCGCGGCGCATCGTCGCGGGATCGTACTGGACATCACCGAGCGCAGGCAGATGGAGGAGGCGCTGCGCCACCAGGCGACGCACGACGCGCTCACCGGCCTGCCCAACCGTGCGTTGCTCGACGAGCGACTCGGCATGGCGCTCGCCGCGGGCCCGCTGGCGCTGCTGCTGCTGGACCTCGACCGCTTCAAAGACGTCAACGACACCTTCGGCCACCCGCGGGGCGACGAGCTGCTGGCGGAGGTGGCGGCGCGGCTGCGGGGAGTGGCGCGCGAGGCGGACACGGTGGCGCGCCTGGGCGGCGACGAGTTTGCCGTCCTGCTGCCAGGGGGCGTCGAGGCGGACGCGCGGACGGCGGCGCGCGCTATCCGCGCCGCCCTGGAGGCGACCATCGCCGTGGCCGGCCAGCCGGTGCAGGTCGGCGCGAGCATTGGCGTGGCCCTGGCGCCGGTGCATGGAGACGACGGCGCAACGCTCCTGCGCCGGGCCGACGTGGCCATGTACGCGGCCAAGCGCGCCCAGAGCGGTATCGCCGTCTACGAACCAGCGCAGGATCAGCACAGCCTGGAGCGGCTGGCCCTCGTCGCCGAGTTGCGCCACGCGCTGGCGCGCGGCGGGCTCGTGCTCCACTACCAGCCCAAAGCGGACCTTGCCGGCGGCCAGATTCGTGGGGTGGAGGCGCTGGCGCGCTGGCCGCACCCTGAGCGCGGACCCATCCCGCCCGACCAGTTCATCCCGCTGGCCGAGGCGACCGGCCTGATGGCGCCGTTGACCGAGTGGGCGCTCGAGGCGGCGTTGCGCCAAAACCGCGCCTGGGCCGACGGCGGCCTCGTGCTCGACACGGCCGTCAACCTCTCCAGGTGGAGCCTGCACGACCCCGCGCTACCCGCACTCGCCGCCGCCCTGCTGCGCCGCCACGGGGTGCCGCCGGAGCGGCTGTGCCTGGAGATCACCGAGGGCGCGGCGATGGCCGACGCGGAGCTGACCGCGGAGGTGCTCGGGCGCCTGGCCGCGCTCGGCGTGCGGCTCGCCCTCGACGACTTCGGCACGGGCTACTCCAGCCTGGCCTACCTGGCGCGGCTGCCCGTGCACGAGCTCAAGATCGACCGCGGCTTCGCGCGCGCGCTGACCGCGAGCGCCACCGACCAGACCATCGTGGCCTCGACCATCGGGCTGGGCCACGGCCTGGGGCTCAACGTGGTGACCGAGGGGGCCGAGGACGCCCAAACGTGGGAATTGCTGCGCCGCATGGGCTGCGACGTGGCCCAGGGCTACTACCTCAGTTGCCCGCTGCCGGCGGACGAACTGGAGCGGTGGGCGCGCCGGCCGCGCGCGGTAGCCTAGCATAATCTCCTCAGTCCTCGACAGCGCCGTCCCGACGGCGGAACTTCTGGAACGTGTGACAGCCGGGCGGCACAAGTCCGAACTGTCCGGCGAAGGTGTCGGTGACCTCGGCCACGTAGAGGTTCCCGCGCGCGTCGACACAGGCGTCGTGCGGCGCGACGAAGTTGCCTGCCGCGCAACGGTCGGGACCTCCCCAGCGGGTGAGCAGACCGCCCGCGGCGTCGAAGACGCTGACCCGGCCCGGCCTGTCCTCGACGATCTCGCCGTGCACCGGCGAACGCTCGCCGACCCGCCACCACAACTCGGAGACGTAGACGTTTCCCGCGTCATCGATTGCTATGTTCGTCGGCCGCTGCACATCCGTCCACTGCTGCAGGAACCGGCCATCGGGGCTGAAAATCTGGATGCGGTCGTTCTCACGGTCGGCCACGAACACGCGCCCATCGGCGGCGACCCGCACGCCATGGGGCAGGTTGAACTGACCCGAACCGGCGCCTGGTTGGCCCCACGACCCGATCAACTCACCGGCTGCGGAGAAACGATGGACTTTGCAGTTGCCGTAGCCGTCGGTCACGTACAATTCGCCGCTCGGCGCCACGGCGAGGTTGGTCGGCCGATTGAAGGGCGGACCGCCTCTGACGCTCTCCCACGCGCGGCCATCGTAGCCGGTGTCAGCGGCCACACCCTTGGAGCCGATCGTCATCGTCAGGTCGCCGACCGGCGTAAACACGTAGACGCAATGGTTGCCTTCGTCGACGCAGTAGACGCGGTCATCGGGTCCGACGGTCAAGCCATGCGTGCGCGCGGTGAACAGGTCCTCGCTCCAGGAGCGCAGGAAGACACCCTCGCGGTCGTAGACGATCACCCGCGACTGGCCGCGCGTGCAGAGGTAGACGTTATCCCGCGCGTCGACGCCCACGCCAACGCAGTCCCGATGCGTGAATCCGTCCGGCAGTTGTTCCCACTCCACCACCACGTCGTAGCGTCGGTCCTGTGTTGCGCTCATCATCCCTCACTTCCTATAGTTGGTCGCCCGATAACCCGATAACCGACACGTTGCGATTGTACATGGCGCCCATGATGCGCCCCTCCTGTCGAGAGCGCGGTCGCGACGGACTGGCCCGGCGCCCTGGCGCCCTGATGCTTCGGGGCGGCGGGGTCCTGACTCCGGGTCACCAGTGTGTGGTGGCGCCGGAGCGCCGACGCGCCCGCTCCACGCCGGCTTTACGCTCGTGCGCCAGGTCATAGAGGTAGTCATCCACGTCGACCTGCATCGTGTGGCGCCTGGACGTCACATAGCGGTTGAACATAGCGGCGCGCTCACGCTTCATGACCGCCCGCATCGCCGTGGGCGTTGGCAGCGCGTAGGCGCCCCGCAGGTAGTCGGCGACGAGCTTCCCTTGCGCCTCCGCGATAGGCATGATGGCTCCCCATGGTTGTACGAAGCCGATGAAGAAGACGTTGTCGATATCGGGCTTGAACAGACGCTGGAAGAGGGGCAGGTCGTTGTCCGGCGCCGCGATAAAGTGGGGGTCGAAGAACGGGAAGCTCATCTTATAGCCCGTGCAGTAGACGATCAGGTCGGCTTGCTCAACGCTTCCGTCCGCGAAACGCACGCGGTCGCCCAGCAGTGCGGCGATCGCGGGCTTGGGGATGATGGCGCGGTGGGCAAGCCTGCTCAGGATGGTGTCCGAAACGGTCGGATGGGCCTGCAGCAAGCCATGCTCCGGGTGGGGCAGGCCATACTCCTCGGGCCGGCCGACCGCCAGCCGCAGGACGGACTGCTGCACGGCCTGTCGGACGCGCCACGGAATGCGCCGTCGGACGGGCCGGGGGATGCGCGCGTCGCCGAGGTTGAGCGGGAACGGCAACAGGTCGCCCGGCCGGCCAAAGAGATACTTGGGCAGGACGTAGGCGCCCCGCCGCGCGACGAGATAGGTCCGCCGGGCCACATAGCTGCCCTCAACCGCGATGTCCATGGCCGAGTTGCCCATACCCACGACGACCACGGTTTTCCCGCGCAGCGTGCTATTGGCGCGGTAGGCGTGGGCGTGCATCTGCGTCCCGTCGAAGTGGCCGGCGATCGGCGGCTCGGGCCAACGCGGGTCCCAGTGATGGCCGTTGGCGACCAGCAGCGCGTCGTAGCGACGGACGGCGCCGCCAGCGAGCGTGATGTCCCAGCGGCCATCAGGGCGCCGCTCCGCATGCTCGACCGCGGTATCGAAGGTAATCTTGTCGCGCAACCCGAAATGATCGACGTAGGCATTGAAGTACGCGGCAATGTGCGTGTGATGCGGGAAATCTGGCGTGTTTTTCGGCATGGGAAAGTCCGCGTAGGCCATGCCCTCGCGGAAACTATTGATGTGCAGCGTGCGGTAGGCGGCCGACAAGCCGTTCTTGTTGCCGAACACCCACGACCGCCGTTGCATTGGCCCTCGGCGTGCCCTCCGGGTACGCGTTTGCACGGGGGGCAGTTCCGCAGCCAGCGCCTGGTCACCGGTTGGTTCCTGTTGAGCTACGTCACCCCCGCGGTAGTCTTCATCCTGCCCCTATTCGTCATCTTTTTGCACCTGGGCCTGATCAACACCTATCTCGGCCTGGTTCTGGCGTACGAGACCGGCCTGTTGCCCTTCACCGCGTGGCTGATGCGGAGCTATATCGCCGACATTCCGATCGAGCTCGACGAAGCCGCGCGCATCGACGGCTGCACCCGTTTTCAGACGTTCCGCAAGGTCATCCTGCCCATCGCGCGCTCGGGTATCTCGACCGTCGCGATCCTGGCCGCCATCGGAGCCTGGGGTGAATTCTTCGTCGCCCTGATCCTGAGCGGGTCGGATACCCTGACCGCGCCGGTAGCCGTGTACTCCTACGTCGGTATCGAGTCCCAGGATTGGAGCACCATGTCCGCCGCCGGTCTGGTCGTCGTGGTCCCCATTTTACTGGCCACGATCGTCGCCCAACGCGGACTGCTGCGCGGCTTATCGGCGGCGGCGGTCAAAGGGTAGTGTGATTTTTACATTCGCGCCGTGATCTCGGTCAGCGCTACGCCGCCCGCCGAGCGGGGTGGCCGAGACGGACATCCGTTCATGTGGAAGCGGCGTCGTCGTTAATCCCACCAGAGGTAGAGGACGATCTCGTCGTCCCCGAGTTGCAAACCCATACACCACCGCGTTTCTTCGCGGTCGACAACCTCCAATTCGTCGGCCTTCCAGCGTTGCTCGATCAGCGGCATTAGGCGCTTGGCGCGATCCTCGGTTGTGAGGATGAGGACGCTATCGACGGCCCATCGATCGGCTTGAAGGTAGCGCAGCCGGCAAAGGTCGATGTATTCGCCTTTGCGCTTGGCGAGCTCCTCCGATAGCGGTAATGGCAGGCGTTCGCCCATGACCGCGATCCACAAGTCGCGCCATGCGAGTAGATCTTGCACGATGGCCTCGCCATCCATATTGTTGTAGCGGCCCCTGGCGCGCAATAGATCCAGGTGCAGTTGTTGTGTATGGGTGATCTCGCGCGACGCGAACCGATCATTGCCTTGCATGCGGTATTCCCTCCTGCCACTTGGATAGGCGCTTCTCCACTTGGAATTATAATAGGCCGAATGTTCTGCGATTCTCCCTACACCCTTGCCCAGCGGCGCACGTCAGACGAACAGAACACTGTCGCCATACATAGCCACAACCCGATCGTGCGTGATGAGGCGCATCGGCTCGAATCGCGCCTGCGCGACCAAGGCGCGGTCGAAAGGGTCGCGGTGGTGGTCGGGCAGGCGCGCTACTTCGGCGGCGTGATCGAGCGTGAATGGCAGTGGGGTGAAACCACTCGCCAGCGTTGCCGCGCGCACCTCGTCGACATTGGCTGGCAGCTTGCCAAGACGCGCTTTGATCCCGACCTCCCACAAGCTTATCGCGCTGATGGATATCTCGTTGGCCGGATCGACCATCAGCGTGTCGGCCCGCGTGGGCAAGGCTGGATCGTTGGTCAGCCACCACAGGAGGATGTGCGTGTCCAAAAGCAGGCGCATCACGCACGGCCCTCGAACAGGTCGAGGACATCCTCCGGGAGCGGCGCATCGAAATCGTCGGGTACTTTGAACTTTCCCTCGAGCAGTCCGCGTCGGCGGGGCGTACGGGCGCTATCGACCGCGACCAATCGTGCGACTGGTTTGCCCGCCTTGGCGATAACGATCTCATCCCCGCGCGCCGCGTCCTCGACGAGCCGCGAGAGGTGGGTCTTAGCCTCGTGGATGTTGACCTGACGCATGTGCCCTCCTCTAGTAGACTAGACGTAGTTTAGCATGCTGGCGCTGCACGAAGACCCGATGGCAGCAGCCCAGGGGTGCGCCCCGAGATTGTGATCGTGGATGCCGACGGCCTGACCTTGAAAGGTCATGGCAGGGGACGGACCTTAAAAGGTCGGCGTGAGAGCCCGCGCACGCTGGGGTCGCGCAAGATGACGGGCCAAGGGCGACCCTTCAGGGTCCGTGCCCTGCCTTGACCATTTATGGTCAGGCGGCAACCACAATCGCGGGGTGCACCCGCAGCCCAGCAGCCCAGGGCGCCTTGAAATAGTGGAATCTGAGCGCGGGTCAACATCGTGCGGGTCAACGCGGCACGGGTCGTCTCTCCTGGGAATACGGCGCGCGAAAAAGTGGCGCGCACCCACCGTTCGGACTCACGCATTGATATGGTGAAGGACGAGGTTGGCCGTCGTGGGCAGCAAGCGGGTGGGTAACAGCAGGAAGACCCAGACAATGCTACTTTAGGTCTAACGCTTCCCGAAGACCCTGCTCAAGCGCGGCTAGATCGGTGGCCGTTAGTGTTCCCAAGGTACGCTTGATCAACGTGCGTTCGATCGTCGCAAGTTTGCTCTGTGCTAGCGACGGTCGTAGGAGCCCCGCGGCATTCCAGTCAGTCAGCCGACGATCTCCAGGGTGAGGCAGCGCGGTCAGGTTGCCCGTACAGGTTGCCCGTAATGGAGGCGATCACGATGTCAGGCGTCTGCTGGTTATAGTCGTCGCCGGAGACGACAACGGCGGGCCGTCGCTTGACACCGGAGCGATCCGTGAAGGCGAAAGGCACGAGGATGACATCACCTTTACGATAAGGCATCGTACACGTGATCCTCGGGCGACTCCCAGTCGCGGGTGAAAGAGCGGGCCGATAGTCGTCCTTCCTGTGTTGCGTTCTGGCGGCCTGGTTCCTGATCGGGTTCCATCACTAGCGCGTCCTGGACAGCTATCATCATGTAGTCGCGCACCGATAGGTTTCTCTGGGCCGCCGCCGCTTCGATCTGGCGCTGCAGTTCCGGGTCAAGGTCGATAATGATCCGTCCCCAATCACTCCGCGTGTCTGTAGCCATGGTTTACCTCCCCTCTATAATCGAACTGTACCCTAATAGTAGCAAAGGCGCCAACGAGCAAAAAGTGGCGCGCACCCTGGATATTGTCAACAGTTGACGATGGGCGTGAGCGTGTGATAGCATGAGGTTTCATAGGGGTGTGGCGGCAATATGCCCTCGCTCCCGCTTCGCTGCGCCGGCTGCGCGGCCGGTGCGCGCACGCCGGCTGCGATGACGGCTGCACGAAGGACGCCGCCGGGCGGACCCAGCTTGCTCGCCATCGTCAGCCGCGGCACAACCGGCTCGCAGAGGGGACCATGTAACGGAAGGAGTCGCGCTGCGCCAACTGATTGCCGAGTTGCTGGGGCGCCACTTCCTGCAGCACATCAAGCGCTGGGTCGAGCACCCCTACGCGTGGCTGACCGACTGAGCGGGAGGGAGGACGCATGGCGATGACAGGGCAAGGGGCGCGGGTCAGCGGCGACAGGCCGGATATTGATGACCAGTTGCTCTCGCCGGCCTATATCGAGAGTCCGTACGAGACGTACGATGTCCTGCGCACGCAGGCGCCCGTCTACTGGAGCGCGCGCTGGTCCGCGTGGATCGTCACGCGCTACGACGATGTGCTTGGCATCTTGCGCGACCATCGGCACTTCTCTAATCAAGGCCGGTACACGCGGTACATCGGCCAATTGCCCATCGATCAACAACGTCAGTTGACCGCCCTGATCGCGCACTATGAGCATGGCGGCCTGGTGCAGCTGGATCCGCCGGCCCACACGCGGTTGCGGCGGCTGGTCAACCTCGCGTTCACCCCGCGCGCCGTCGCCCACATGCGCACGCTCGTCGAGGACGTGGTGGACCGCCTGCTGGACGACGCGCACGAGCGCGGCCAGCTCGAACTGGTCCACGACGTCGCCTTCCCGTTGCCGGCCATTGTGATCGCGGGCATGCTGGGCGTCCCCGCGGCGGAGCGCGATGGGTTCAAAGACTGGTCCGCGAAGATTCAGCGTTTCCTGGGCAGCGGCGACGCCCATTTTCCGTACGCGCTGGAGGCCCAGGAGAGCTGGCTGCGCATGAACGCCTACTTCCAGGCCCTGCGCGACGACCGCAAGCGGCGCCCGCGCGACGATCTGCTCAGCGCCCTCGCCGCGGCGCGCGAAGCCGGCGATGCCCTGGATGACGATGAGGTGGTGCGCACCTGCGGCGCGCTGCTGATTGCCGGGCACGAGACGACGACGAACCTCATCTCCAGCGGAGTGCTCGCCTTGCTGACCCATCCGGATCAGCGACGGCTTGTACGCGCCGATCCCGCCCTCTATCCCGCGGCCGTCGAGGAGTTTCTGCGCTACGACAGCCCGTTCCAGAGCACGCTGCGCACGGTGGTGGAGGACGTGGAGATCCGCGGCCGGCAGTTGAAGCAGGGTCAGCTGGTCTACCCCATGCTGGGCGCCGCCAATCGCGACCCGCTCCAGTTCGCCCAGCCCGAGCGGCTGGACATCCGCCGCGAGGCAAGCAAACAGATCGCTTTTGGCCACGGCATCCACCACTGCCTTGGCGCTGCCCTGGCGCGGCTGGAGGGTCCAATCGCCCTGCGGCGTCTGTTCCAGCGCTTCCCGACGCTGCAGCTGGTCCCCGATGATCCGCCGCGTTGGAAGCGCAGCATGGTGCAGCGCGGTCTGGAACACCTGATGCTCCGTTGGTAGAGCGCCGTTCGTCTATCGGCAGGCATACGATCGAGAGGAGGGCCGATGCTCGGGCAGAGTTCGCTTGCTCCCTGTCATCCCGTGGCGGAAGCGCGCTGATTTATGGAACGTTGTGCCTTTATCGAGCGCCGCGGCCTGGAACTGCTCGCCGCGTGGGTCTGGACGACGCCGGACCTGGCCCAGTGTTACGGAAGCTGCTGTGACGTGCAAAGTAGCATCAGATAGGGAAGAGGCCGATCACTAGTGGGACGTTGGGCTGGTTATACCCTCACCTCTGATACAACCCTCTACAGGCGCGAACCGTCGATCACTGACACGGTGTTATCATCTCGATTGCTCACGAAGATGTGCCCGCTCTGCTCGTCGACCGACACCGCTTGTGGACCCTTGCCAACCCCGACGGTGTGCAAGAGCTTACCCGTCGCCGTATCGAAGATAGCGACGATGCCGGTCGTGAGGGGCATGTTCTGATCGCCCAACGGCCCTCGGGCAATGGCGTAGAAACGACGCCTGCGCGCGTCGACGATCAATCCCGTCGGGTTCGCGCTCTGCGCGCCCCGGCCGACAAAGCCGCCGAGGGGAAGGATGGCTCCCGTTCGCGCGTCGAGCACGCTCACGCTATTCAAGCCGTCCCCGTTCGGCGTGAGGACGAAAACATGCGCGCTCCGCGTGTCCGCAGCCAGGACACGCGGAGCAACCTCGCCAACGGAGGTCTGCGCGATGACGGCGCCCGTTCGCGTATCGAGCACCTCGACGTCGCCCCTGTGGTTATTGCCGGAGAGCACAAAGGCACGCCCGGTGAGCGCGTCAACCGCCACCGCCCCGAGGTCGTAGCCGACCGGGGTGATGTGCGTGACGGCGCCCGTTCGCGCGTCGAGCAGCGCGACGACATCGTTACTCCGCTCACTCGAGGTTGTGATGACGACATGCCCCGCCCGCTCGTCGACCGCTATGGCACTCGTCGTCTTCACACCGACGGCCACGGTCCGCAGGGCAGTAGCGGTTCGTGCGTCGAGGACGACCACGTCATCGGTGCTGGCCGCGTTATCCGCCATCGCGACGAAGACACGTTGTGTCCGCGTGTCCACGGCCACAGCCCGCGGCGTCCCGCGCACCGCGACAGTCCGTAGCACAGCACCGGTCCGCGCGTCGAGCACGCTCACGCTACCGGTGCTGGCGCCTCCATTGAGGACGAATACACGCTCGGTCTGCTCATCCGCGGCAATACCCTGCGGGTTCATGCCTATCCGGACCGTGCGCAGGACGGTCGCGCTATCCGCGGCTAGGATGCTGATGCTCCCCATACCCACTGGTTGCTGTGAGGCGGCGTCAACACGCCCCTGATTGACGACGAAGACTCTGCCGGTCCGCGTGACGGCCACGCTCGCCACGGGACGCTGCCCCACCCCGACGGTGCGGGGCGGAATCACGCTCGCCGTCATGGTCGCGTCCGGGCGGAGGTGCTCTGGCGTCGCCGGTATGCCCCTGAGGGCTGCCAGCCCGACAGTGAGAGCAACGGCGCCGCGGGTCGCCCGACCAGAACTCTGTGCCGCGTGACGTCGGGCTCGTCGGGGAGCACCCTTCCGTCCCCTCACCGTTAAGGGCTCGTCAATGAATAATATCATCGCTATTTGCACCCGCTCGCACTCCAATGGGGCGAACTTTCGACGACGTTATTCTCGAGCAGACCCATTAGTAGCAAGGGCCGTTGATCTGTTGCAAGGTAAACCATTTCGCGACCGTTGGGTTCACCGCTTGGTAGCCGCAATAGAAGCCGCCCCCCGTTACGACCTTGTCCGTCCCGGGGGCGCTATAGAGGCCTATGTCGTCGGGACAGGACCATCAGCCCCCCGGAAGATAGCAACACGTATCGGGCTTGTTGTCGGGTCCGTATAGCCGCTGTTCCCGGAGGGTATACCGCCGTTGAAATCGTAGAGGAACGTGAAAAGGTCGATCAGGTATGCCGCTTCGGCACGATTGAGATTAATCCCATCCGTCCGCGCACTCGCCGTCTCGTCCAACCTCTGCGCACCGGCCGCACTGCCATGATACGTCGCGGCAAGCGTTGCGCCGCTCTCCAGGAAGGCGCCGGCGATAGCGGCGCCGATGCCGGTGCCGGCCCCCGTCACCAGGACCACCTGCTCGGAGACGTTTGCCATGCTCACTCCTCATGATGTCGAGACCTACATAGCCTGGGCTGCCGCCACCAGCATTTGCAGTGTACCGTCGCCGATAGTATACTGTCAACAATCTTTGCCGGCACGCAGGGTCATTTCATTCTCAAACGGCGTGGGCCGCCAACGTGGTAGGGGCGTATTGCATACGCCCGTGCGGGTGCGGCCAGGGCGTATGCAATACGCCCCTACGCATCCCGTGATCGACAATG
>JAABUQ010007552.1_pt1 | contig 15721 bp, 14 predicted proteins | sample 5560001 | NCBI WGS metagenome assembly JAABUQ01 (sample SAMN10711888, study PRJNA513371) | rock metagenome | isolation source: Antarctica rocks | place: Antarctica: Victoria Land, Finger Mt nord | collected 2015-12-18 | reverse complement strand
TACAATCAAAGCGTCGTCCATGGGTCCTCCTCTGGTCTCCACTGTCCTCAAGCAACAGTAGTTTCCAGCTTCGGACCCATGAACGGCAACTAGCAATCACGGTGGTGTATATCCATGGTGGCGGTTTTGTCATTGGCTCTGCTTCGGATCCTCTGTTCGATGGGACCTCCTTCGCCACGCAGCACGATCTTGTGGTGGTGACCTGCACCTATCGCCTGGGTCTGCTTGGCTTCCTCTATCTCGGCGATCTCGCAGGCCATGCCTATGCACAAGGAAACGCTGCCTTGCTTGATCAGATCGCCGCTCTGCAATGGGTACAGGACAATATTGCCGCCTTCGGAGGTGATCCCGACCAGGTGACCATCATGGGTGAGTCAGCAGGGGCCATGTCTATTGGGAATCTCCTGGCCATACCTGCAGCCCGTGGACTCTTTCAGCGTGCCATCCTGGAAAGTGGAGCCAGTACCAGTATCCTTCTGACGCGAGAGCAGGCCACCAGTATCACCCAGGCGGTTTTGAAGAAGCTTGATCTGCCAGCCTCACACGTCCAGGCTCTCACAGAGATGCCCGCAGAGACACTGCTCACCGTCCAGGACGAGGTTGACCGTGAATGGGGAGGAATGGAAGCATTCGCGCCGGTCATAGACGGGGTCACCCTGCCCAACCATCCTCTAGAACTGATTGCGCAAGGGGCGGGCCTTCCAGTTCCGCTCTTGGTTGGCACGAATCGTGATGAGTGGCGCCTCTTCACCGTCCTGCTGGGAGGGAACATGGAAGAGGTGAAAGCAGACCTGAGCCAGACATTTGGCACGGCAATTGGGCATATTCACGAGATCTACACACAGGGGCGTTCAGATCACGCGCCGGAGCTGGCCTGGATCGACATGCAAGGGGATCGTCTCTTCCGCATGCCAGCTCTTCGCCAGGCGGAAGTACAGGTCAGGCAAGGCGCGCCCGTCTGGATGTATCGCTTTGACTGGGCGTCACCCACGTTGGGCGAACAGCTTGGTGCCTGTCACGGCATCGAGCTACCATTTGTGTGGAAGAGCCTTCATAACCCTTTGGCCCAATTTTTGCTGGGTGATGCCATTGCGGAGATTGAGCCGCTGGTCAATCGCATCCATGCGACGTGGGCCACCTTTATTCGCACTGGCAACCCCAATACGGCCGCCTTGCCAGACTGGCCGCGCTACGATCTGACCCATCGAACGACGATGCTCTTGAATGAGGTTTCACAGGTTGTCGATGATCCACAGGCAGAACTGCTGCCCTTATGGGAGAACGTGAGTTAAGCAGAACGCGCCGAGAGGAGAGAAACGGCTCACCGCATGGAAACCGTGCCATCACGGGATGCGCAATGCAAGGGCCGTTCTGCAGGGCATGCATCGTTTGAGCACTGAGATGGGATCTCTCCACGCTCTTCAACAGGCAAGCAACGCGATCAAGATGGCTGCGAGGCCGTTTCGTACGAGACGGCCTCCTTGTTGTCATCTCGTTGCGCATCCCGTGGGAGCGGACACGGAGTTGATCGTCGCCGAGCAGGAGGTCGTCGACATCGTCCTGGCCGTGCTCACGCCGTACGGCTTGCAGGGCGACGACGCGATCCACGCGGTGCGCGCCCTGCGCAGCGTCGCGCACGGCTTCGCCACGCTGGAGGCGGCGGGAGGGTTCGGGCTCTCCCTCGACACGGACGAGAGCTTTCGGCGCCTCATCGACATGTTCATAGCGGGTTTGCGCCAGCGGAGCCACGCGACCGGGTACGCTCCGCCGAGGCGCAGGTGCGCGCGGCACTCGAGGACAGCGGAGCCACGCGACTGGGTACGCTCCATGAGTGGGATGGCCCATGACGCGCGCCATCACACTTGTGGCGTGTCCTCGGCAACGGTCGTGCGGGTGCGCGCCAGTTTTTCGCATTGACCAACAAGGCTGTGTCGTCTCTACTGGGAGCGCCAACACAGGCGCCGGCAGCGGTCTGCCGGCGCCTGTGTTGGCGCTGGCAAACACCGCCGCGGCGACCGCGGGCCGGCTGGAAGCCGGCGCTCCCAGTGAATACGCGTGCCCGCGCGAAACTTTGACGCGCACCCCGGCCGTCCGGCCACACGCCCGGTAAAAGAAGCCGCTGCTACAATGTGAGAAAGGGCGAGCGGACATGGGAGCGCGGATATGGCGACGCAGGGGACGGTGCTGGGCGGGCGCTATCGCCTCCTCGACGCGGTCGGGGATGGCGGTATGGCCCGCGTCTTCCGCGCCGAGGACGCGCGCCTGGGGCGTGTCGTCGCCGTCAAGATCCTGCACCGGCACTACCTGGCGCAGCCGGAGTTCGTGCGCCGCTTCGAGCAGGAAGCGCGGCTCGCGGCCGGGCTGAGCCACCCCAATATCGTGGCTATCTACGACGTCGACCGGCAGGGCGATACCTACTACATCGTCATGGAATACGTCGAGGGCGGCTCGCTCAAAGGGCTCATCGCGCGTGACGCGCCGCTCCCACTCCCCTTGGTCACGACCGTTATCCGGCAACTCGGGCAGGCGCTCGACGCCGCGCACGCGCGCGGCGTCGTCCACCGCGACATCAAGCCGGAAAATATCCTGCTGACGCCGGCCTACGACGTCAAGGTGGGCGACTTCGGGATTGCCCGCGCCCTGACCAGCCCCGGCCAGACGGCCACGGGCATGGTGATGGGCTCCGTATCGTATTTCTCGCCCGAGCAGGCGCAGGGCAAGCCGGCCACGGCTGAATCGGACCTGTACAGCAGCGGCATCGTGCTCTACGAGATGCTGACGGCCCGTCTACCTTTCGCCGCCGGGAATCCTCTAGCCACCGCGATGCAGCACATCACGCAGGAGCCGGCGCCGCCGCGCGCGATCGTGCCCGCGCTCCCGCCCGCGATCGACGCCGTGGCGCTAAAGACGCTCGCCAAGGACCCGGCGGGGCGCTACCACTCCGGCGCCGCCTTCGCCGACGCGCTCGACGCGGCCGCCGCCACGGCCACGGGACGGACGACCGTAACCAAAACCGGCAGGACATCCCGGACCGCGTCCGGGACGGCGGCGGTGACCGCCACTCCGACACGTCTGGCCCCGACAACACGCCTCGCCCCAACAGCGCGCCTGGCGCGCGCCCCGTCCGCGGCGCGCCGGCGCGCCGCGGCCCTCCCGCTGGCCCTACTCGCGCTCCTCGGCGGGGGCGCCGCCTACGCGGCCGTGCATCGTTACGAGCTCGGCGGCTTGTTCGGGGGCGGCGCCACGCATGCGACGGATGGGACATCCGGGCGCCCGTCGGGGCCGGGCGCCCCCCCACCGGGGTCCGGCCCTGGCGGGGGGGCGCCCGTACCGGGGACGGGGGGCGCGCCGGCAGCGGCGGGCACGACGCCCGCTAGCAATCTTTTGCCGACGATCACGCCGGCCCCTAGCGCGACGGCGCCGCCGTCCGCTACCATGCGGCCCGCGCCCGGCGCCGGCCAACAAGGGCCTATGACCGCGGACATCGTCACGGCGAGGACCTGCTCCGTGGACGCGCGCGGGGTCCCGTACCCGGTCGACCCGCGGACCGTCTTCGTGGCGCGGGGAACGCAGGCCAGGCGCTCACCCCGCGCCTACGCCGTTTTCTCCTTGCGCCATCTGCCGGCCGGCGCGACGGTCGCGGCGCGCTGGACCTTCCCCGCCGGTTTGAGCCCCTACGTGTATTGGCCCGGCCGGGCTTACGCCGTTTTCTGCGGCTACGTCGAACTCGGGCCGCCCGGACGCTATGGTGTCGCGGTCCTGGTGAATGGCCGGACGGTCGGCGCGCGCGCTTTCACCGCGGTCGCCGCCGGTGTCCCCGCGCCGGCGACAGGGCAGTCGGGGCAGACGGCGACGCTTCAATCGCCGCAAGGACCGCCGGCCGCGGGCGTCGGGCACAGCAAAGGGCACGGTTATGGCTTGAAAGGGCGCGGTGACAAGGGCAAAGGCCCCAAGGGCGGAGACAACGGCGGCGCCGGGCAAACCACCGACTGACGCGAGGGGAGCGGAAGGCGCGCTGGTTTGACAGATCGCGCGCCGCCGGTTATGCTCTCCCTCGTGCCTAGTACATTCATCGTCCCTGCTCTGGCCGCCGTGTCGCCGACGCACACGCCCGACCTGACCCTGCTGCAAGTCATCGTGCTGGCGCTGTTGCAGGGCGTGGCCGAACTCTTTCCCATCTCATCGCTCGGCCACACGGTCATCCTGCCGGCCCTGCTGCGCTGGAACATCGACCAGACGGCGCCCTCATATCTCGCGTTTGTAGTGCTGCTGCACTTCGGGACGGCCGCGGCCCTTTTCGTGTTCTATTGGCGCGACTGGCTGCGCCTGCTGCGTGTTCTCTTCGCCTCGCTCGCGCGCGGCAAGTTGAGCGACGACCCCGACGAGCGCTTTATCTGGCTCATCGTCGTCGGCACTCTCCCCGCCGCCGTGCTGGCCATACTGTTCCAGGAGGCGCTGCGCTCCAACTTCGGCAATCCGCGCGCGGCCGCGGCGCTGCTGGCCGTCAACGGCCTGCTGATGCTGGGCGGCGAGGCGCTACGCCGGCGTCAGCGCGCCGGTGAAGCGACGGCGTCGGCCGGGACGACCGGGACGGTTGGTAAAGAAGGCGACAGGGAGCGGGAGTACAAAGACGTCGACCGGCTCGGCTGGCGTGGCGCCATTATCGTGGGCCTGTTCCAGTCCCTCGCGCTGTTGCCGGGCATCTCACGCTCGGGCGCGACCATGGTCGGCGGCCTTGCCCTGGGCCTGCGCCACCACGAGGCGGCGCGCTACACGTTTATGCTGGCGACGCCGATCATCGCCGCGGCCAGTATCAAGACGGCGCCCGACCTCGTGGGGCCGGCCGCGCGCGGCATCCTGGGCTACGCCGTGCTGGGGTGCCTACTCTCCGCCGGGGCGGCCTACCTCAGCGTGCGCTTCCTCGACCGCTACTTCCGCACCAACCGGCTCGACCCCTTCGCCTACTACTGCCTCGTCGCCGGTATAGCCGCGCTCGCCCTGCTCTCGGCGGGGGTGTAGGCGCCCCTCCTGACGGAATGCATATTGCTATGGCTACCGTGGCCCCAGCCCCCCAAGCCCCCACATCGGTGCCGCATCGAACCGAGAGGTTGAGGAAAGGCTGCATGGAACATAGGGAACGGCCCGACACGACGGACGCAGGACAGACAGTGACGCGGCGAACCGCGTTGGCCGGGGCCGCCGCGATCGGCGCCGGCGCCGCTTTGCTGGGGTCCGATACACTACCGGCCCTGGCCGGCGGCGCGCCCGTCACGATCGCGCAACGGGGCACGGGCCCGGCGATGAACTTCGTGCTCTCTCACGAGCAGTTTCCAGTGCCGCGACTCGTCGAGTACGGCGCGGCCGCCGAGCGCACGGGCTTCGACGGCATCTGGACCAGCGACCACTTCCAGCCCTGGCAGGACAACCAGAGCCACGCCGGTCAGGCTTGGGTCACGCTCTCCGCCATTACACAGCGTACGTCGCGCATCCGCCTGGGCACGGGCGTGACGACTCCGACCTTCAAGTACCGCCCGGCCATCGTAGCCGAGGCCTTCGCCTCGCTTAGCTTGCTCGCGCCGGGGCGCATCTTCCTGGGCCTGGGCACGGGTGAGAAGCTCAACGAGGGCGCCGCGGGCGGTGGCTGGGCGCTCTACCCCGAGCGTGCGGCGCGGCTCGTCGAGGCCGTGCAGATCATCCGCGGTTTGTGGTCGGGCCAGCCGGTCAACTTCAACGGCCAGTACTACCAGGTCAACGGCAAGCTCTATGATCCGCCGGCGCAGCCGATTCCGATCTACATCGCCGCGGGCGGCCCCAAGAGCGCGCGCCTGGCCGGCCAGTACGGTGACGGCCTCGTCGCCGACCCCCTGCAGTTGATGACGAACCCCGGCTATAAGGCGGCCTTCGCCGAGGGCGCGCGCGCGGCCGGCAAAGATCCGAGCAAGATGCCCATCCTGCTCGAGCACTTCGTCGTCGTGGGCGATATGAACGAGGCCATGCGCGACGCGGAGTTGTGGCGCTTCACCGCCAAGTCGTGGAAGCCAGGCTACTTCAACAACATTAGCCCGGTCGCCATCCGCAAGCGCGCCGAGGCCGAAATCCCGCTCCAGACCGTCTTCGCGAACTGGCCGGTCAGCACCGACCCGAATGTACACATCCAGGCCATCCAGAAGCTGGTGACCATGGGCGTCACGCATGTGTTCGTGCATTCGGCGCAGCAAGATCAACTCGGCGTCATCGACTACTTCAGCCGCTACGTGCTGCCGAAGGTGCGCAACGGCGGCGTCACGGGCGTGCGGCAGGTCAACGGGTTATAGGATATTGCGAATAGTAGCCCTGGCCGGGGGAGTAGGCGGCGCCAAGCTGGCCGACGGCCTCTACCGTTGTCTGCCCCCCGGCAGCCTCTCCGTGATCGTCAATACCGGCGACGACTTGCACATGTATGGCCTGCGCGTGTGCCCGGACCTCGACACCGTGCTCTATACGCTCTCGGGCCTGGCCGACCCCGTGCAGGGGTGGGGTATCAAGGGCGATACGGGGAATACGCGCGAGGCGCTCGGCCGGCTCGGCGCGCCCACCTGGTTCTGGCTCGGCGACCAGGACCTGGCCACGCACATCAGGACGACCGAGCGCCTCCACGAGGGCGCGACCCTTACCGAGGCCACGGCCGAACTTGCCGACGCCCTCGGTGTGCGCGCCCGCTTGCTGCCGATGTGCGACGAGGGGGTGCGCACGCTCGTACACACGCCTGACGGCGTGCTCGACTTCCAGGACTACTTCGTGCGCCGTGGCCACAAGGACACGGTGCTGCGCTTTGAGTTCGCCGGCCTCGAGGCCGCTGCGGTGACGCCGCGGGCGCGCGCGGCGGTCGCGGAGGCGGAGGCCATCGTGCTGTGCCCCTCCAACCCGTTCGTGAGCGTGGGGCCGATCCTGGGCGTGCCGGGGATGCGCGACCTGTTGCGCGGCGCGGGCGTCCCCATCGTGGCCGTGTCGCCGATCGTGGCCGGGCAGGCGCTGCGCGGGCCGGCCGCCGCGATGCTCGAGGCGCTCGGGCACGAGACCAGCGCCCTCGGCGTGGCGCGCCTCTACCAGGGCTTCGCGCACGGTTTCGTGCTCGACGAAACGGACCGCGCGTTGGCGCCCGAGATCGAGGCCTTGGGCCTGCGCGTCCTGGTCACGCCGGCGGTGATGCATTCGTTCGACGACCGCCGCCGCCTCGCCGCGGCGACGCTGGATTTTGTAGAGACACTGCGCATATGAACACCTGGGCCGTCATCCCGGCCAAGTCGTTCGGCGCGGCCAAGACACGCCTGGCCCCGGCCTGCTCGCCGCCCGAGCGCGCGGACCTGGCGCGGCGCCTCTTCTTAAGCACCGTGCGCGCGGCCCGCGCGTGCGACGCCCTGGCCGGCGTGATCGTGGTCAGCGCCGACCCGGAGCTCCGCGCGCTGGCGACCGCCCTGGACGCGCGCGCCTACGCCGATCCGCCAACGCCAGGGGCGCGGCCTGGCCCTGAAGGACCATGGCAGGAAACGGCGCCTAAAGGCGCTAGGCGACCGGCAAGAGTCCCTGCCGGACCAGACTTTTCAAGGTCCGCTCACTGCCATGCGCTTTTAAGCGCAGGCCTTGTAGGGGTGAGGGGCGGCGAGGACTCCCTCAATCGCGCCGTCGAGTTGGGCTGCCGGCGCGCCGCGGAGTCGGGCGCGAGCGCCGCGTTAGTGCTGCCGGCCGACCTGCTCCTGCTGACGCCCAATGTAATCGCGCGCTTCCTGCGGGCGGCCGGCGACGCGGACGTGGCCGTGGCGCCAGACCGCGCGGAGATGGGGACCAACGCGTTGCTGCTGCGCCCGCCGTGCGCGCTCGCGCCCCTCTTCGGCCCCGACTCGTTCGCTCGGCACCGCGCCCGCGCCGCGACACAGGGCCTGACCGTCGCCACGGTGCGTCTCCCCGAACTGGCGCTCGACCTGGACACGCCGGACGACCTGGCCCTGGCCCAGCTATGGTGGCGTGATGAGATCGGGGAGGAGGCCGTCCATGCCTGATGGGGTAAGTATCCTGCCGGTGCGCGGGCTGCCGGAGGTGCGCGCGGGCGACGCCCTGGCCGCGCTCCTCGTTGATGCGGCTGGGCGCGCGCCGGTGGACGGCCTGCGCGCCGGCGACGTATTGATAGTGACGCACAAGGTCGTGGCCAAGGCGGAGGGCTGCATTGTAGACCTGCGCGCCGTCGAGCCCTCGGAGTTCGCCACGAGCATCGCCGCGCGCTGGGGTAAGGACGCGCGACAGGTCGAGGTGGTGTTGTGCGAGAGCGCGCGTCGTGCGTATGGACCGCGGCGTCATGATCTGCGAAACGCACCATGGTTTCGTGCTGACCAACGCCGGGGTCGACCGCTCCAACGCGGGCGCCCTCGATACAGTGCTGACGCTGCCGCGCGACCCGGACCTATCGGCGCGCGCGATCCGCGACGCCGTGCGCGCGCGATGCGGCGTGGAGGTCGCGGTGATCGTGAGCGACACGACGGGCCGCCCCTGGCGCGAGGGCCTAACCAATATGGCCATCGGCCTGTCCGGCCTGCGCCCGCTGCGCGACGAGCGCGCCCGCGTCGACGCGCAGGGCTACGTGCTCGGCGCCAGCGTGCTGGCCGTCGCCGACGAGCTCACGGCGGCGGCCGAGCTCGTGATGGGCAAGCTCGACGGGGTGCCGGCCGCGGTCGTGCGTGGCTACCGCTACGAGTCGGGCGAAAGCACGGCCCGCGAGTTGCTACGCCCTGCCGCGACCGACATGTTCCGCTAGCAGTTTAGGGCCAGGCTCGTTCACAATCTCGGGGCGCCCCCGCCTTCGCCGTCGCCTTCTGGGTGCGCCACGACATAGTGGACAGCGGCCTGCGACTGCGGTCGCAGGGCACACCACGGGCACTGCGGCGCCAGGGCAGGACGATGGAGTACCACATCTGGGGGCGACATCCGACCGCGGTCGGCGCGTAGGTGCGATCAATCCGTGTATCCTTGTAATACACGTCAAGTAGTGCAAGCATTCGTAGAGAGAGGATAAAATGGCTGCGGAGCCCAAAAGGATTGAGATAACGGGATCGACAAACATTCTGGATGTCGTCGACGACGTGGAAAGGACGCGCGAGCCCAGGATATTACAACGGGGGGGGCGAGATGCGGTCGTGGTGTCGCCTATCAACGCGACGGAAGGAAAGGTTTTTAATGCACAAGACCCGCTCCTGAGTCTAGTTGGCGCGGACACATCCGAGGGCGATGCCGACGCATCCACCAATATCCATGCCTATCTCTCCGACGCGTACGAGCATAGATGAGCGACAGCCTTCCCCCCGGTTCCCGCGTCTTTATTGACACCTCCGCGTACGTCGCGCTCGTACGTATCGCCGACGGGCAACATCAGCAGGCGCGACATATCATGGACCGGATCGTCGGCGCACGAGTCCGATTATTCATCACCAACTTCGTCATCGCCGAGATCCATGCCTTTCTCGTGACAAGATCCGGCATACCCTTGGCGACGCGGTTCGTTCGAGAAGTAGGCCAGAGCACAATCAACGTGGTTCGAGTCGGCGTCGAGGACGAAGAGCGGGCGAAGGAAATAATTCTGCAATACAATGACAAGGACTTCTCCTACACGGACGCCACAAGCTTCGCCGTCATGGATCGCTTAGACATTCAGTACGCTTTCTCTTTCGACCACCATTTCCGGCGGTTCGGTTTTATCTTGTTGCCCGACTTAATCTGACCGGCGCTATTCTTAATCGTGGCTGCCGTCGATAGCGCGCTCTACCCGTTCAGTGTCACTGAACATGTCTACTTGCCCCTGGACCCAAACTTCCGGCTTTCGACTACGTTGTCGCCAGGCACATCAGCCGGTAGGGTTCCAGTACGAGGTCATCATCCCCCAATACGATCGCGTCGCCGGTCACGAGGTCCGCGAAGGTGTAGCCCAGGCCGTAGAGCCTGATCGTGTTGGCGTCGACCGTCTGCGCGGTTTCGGCGAAGTTGGCCAGGATTAGCGGGCGTCCGTCGTCGTGGTGGCGCGCGTAGCCGAAGACGTGTCCGTTGCCCGTTTCGACCACCTCCAGCGCGCCGTCCGCCAGCGCCGGCGTCCCTCGTCGCATGGTGATGAGCCGTCGCAAGCCGCCGTAGACGCGCCCTTCGACCGTCGTCGGGTCGTCGCGGCGGCCCACCCTGGCCCAGTCCGTGGCCGGGCGATGTACCCAGCGGCTATCGTCTTCCTTCGTAGGGTCGGCGCGGTAGCCGTAGTCGTTGAGCGCGCCCACCTCGTCGCCGAGGTAGAGCAGCGGTATGCCGCCGATGGTGAGCGCGACGCCGTAGAGCAGCAGGATGCGCCGGACACTGAGTTCGGTTTCCTCGGGACTCCTGTCGTGGACGGCCTGCTCGAGGCCGGCCAGCGAAGCCGCCGTGCCGGAGATACGCGCGTCGCCCGTGCGTGGGTTTTCCTGGAAGGGCAGCCCGCGCGCGAAGGAGCCGGGGAAGCGCCCGGTGTAGAAATCGTTGAGGAAGTGGCGGTGTCCGACGGGGTCGATGCCCACGCGGCGGGCGTCGCCGTCGTCGAAGGTCCAGCCGATGTCGTCGTGTGAGCGCACGTAGTTGACCCAGGCGCAGCGCGGATCGATCCCCGAGCGCTCGCGCATGGAGATGTTCAGCAGCCGTACCTCACGCGTGGCCAGCGACTCCCACAGCAGGGCCATCAGGAGCGGGTTGTAGGAGAGTTGGCATTGGTCTGGCGCGATGTAGGAGAGCACCTCGTCGGGGTGGACGATGGCCTCGGACTTGAAGAGCAGCGCGGGGGCGGCCATACGCGCCACGGCGTTGAAGGCCTTCACCAGCAGGTGTACCTCGGGTAGGCTCTCGCAGGGCGTGCCCAGGCGCTTCCAGGCAAAGGCCACGGCGTCGAGGCGTAGTACCTCGGCTCCCCTGTTGGCCAGGAACAGCATCTCCTCGGCCATGCGCGCGAACACGACGGGATTGGAGTAATTGAGGTCCCACTGGAAACTGTTGAAGGTCGTCCAGACCCAGGCGCCCACGTCCGGGCGGTAGGTGAAGCTGCCGGGGCGTACGTCGGGGAAGATGTCGCGTAGGGTGCGCTGATACTGGTCGGGCAGGGTGCGGTCGGGGAAAATGTAGTAGTAGTCGCGGTAGTCCTCGTCGCCGGCCTGGGCGCGGCGCGCCCAGGGATGCTCGTCGGAGGTGTGGTTGAACACGAAGTCGAGCACGAGGCTGATGCCCTCGGCGTGTAGCTCCTCCGCGAGCCGCGCCAGGTCGTCCATCGTCCCCAGTGTCGGATCGACCTCGCGGTAGTTGCTGACGGCGTAACCGCCGTCGCTGTTGCCGGCGGGCGCGCGGAACAGGGGCATCAGGTGCAGATAGGTCAGGCCCACCTCTTTGAAGTAGGGGATCTTGGCGCGCACCCCGTCCAGCGTGCCGGCGAAGAGGTCGACGTAGAGCACACCGCCGAGCATACGCTCTGACTGGAACCAGGCGGGGTCCGCCTCGCGCCCCTCGTCGAGCGCGCGCAGGCGGGGGGGCCGCTCCAGCCACATGCGCGCGGCCATCGCCACCACGCTCTCCAGGTGGTAAAAGAAGTCGTATTGGTCGCCGTACAGGGGCGCCAGGGCCGCGAATAGGTCGCCGAAGCGCGCGCGCAGCCGGCGCGCGAACGCCGCCCACTCCGGTGTCTCCGTGCGTGCCGCGAACAGCAACTCCACCCGCGGCATGATGCGCTCGAGCGATAGTTTGGCTTGTCTCTCAATTCTCTCAATGTTGTCCATATCGAGCGTATTGTCGCACAATTTACCGACATAGAGCGCGCCGCGATCTCAGTGTGGACGCGCCTCACGATTGTGAGCCAGACCCACCACGCTTGCCATCCACAAGTACTATTGTCGCCGCGACCAGGGAGGAGCCTATACTGTCCTCATCTACACGAGGGCATGACGGTCGGCTATGTTAGGGAGCAAGGAGATTTGGTGAGAGGGCAGGAAGTGATCAGTGTCCTCGTCGCGCGCGGCGATGACGTCGCGCGCGACGAGTTGGCGCGCCTCCTCACGGAGACGTCGGGCCTGCGGGTCGTCGGCGTGGCCCGCGACGGCGACGCGACGGTCGCGCTGGCCCGCCAGACGCGGCCGGACATTGTCCTGATCGACGAGGACTTACCGAAGCCCGGCTTCCAGGAGGGCGGCGGGATCGCCACGACGGAGGCGCTCTCGTCACTGTTGCCGGGGACGGGCCTGATCCTGCTGGCGCGGCGGATGGAGGCCAGCGTGCTCCAGCGCGCCATGATGGCCGGCGCCCGCGAGTTCCTGTGCATGCCCGTCGAGCCCGCGGACCTGCTGGGCTCGATCCAGCGCGTACACACGGCGATGGCGCCGCAGCGCTCCATGGTTAGGGGCGGCCTGGCGCCGGAACTGATCCGTCGCGACGGACAGGTGATCGCGGTGTTCTCGCCCCGGGGCGGGGTCGGCCGCACCACGCTTGCCGCCAACCTGGCCGTCGCGCTGCGCCACGAGCACAGGATGAACGTCACCCTCGTCGACGCGTCGCTCCCCTTCGGCGACGTCGGCGTGCTGCTCGACCTACCGCCGACCCACTCCATCGTCGACCTGCAAGTGCCCGAGGCGGAGTTGGACGCCGACTATGTCGACACAGTGCTGGTGACGCACAAGAGCGGGGTCAAGGCGTTGCTGGCGCCGCCGCGCCCCGAGATGTCCGAGATGGTCACCGACGAACTGCTGCGGCGGACGCTGCGGGTGTTGCGCGAGCGTCACGACTACGTTATCGTCGATACCAACTCCACGCTCGCGTCCTGACCGTGCTCGAGGTGGCCGACAAGATTCTACTGGTGTTCCCGCCCAACCTCTCGGCGATCAGGAGCGCCAAGGCGTTCCTGGAGGTGACAAATCTCCTGCAATTCCCCGCCGATAAAGTGGCGCCGGTCATCGCGCGTGCGACGACGCCCATCGACATAACGATCGCCGACGTCGAGGCGACGCTGGGCCGGCCCGTCGACGCGCGTATCCCTACCGACGAGCGCGCGGTGACGCATGCCATCAACGTGGGCGACCCCATCGTGCTCTCCGCGGAGGGGACGCCCATCGCGCTGGCTATTAGCGAGTTGGCGCGCCGCGTCGTGGCCGAGGCCCACCCCGAGGCCGGCCCCGAGGCGCTAGCCACGCCGGCCGGCGGTACGGTCGCGGCGGGGGCGCCCCGGCTACGCCAATTCAAGCTGTTCAGGAGCAGTTGACCCTGATGATCGAACTCGCCAACGCGCCGGCCCGCCGGTCGCCCCACGGCCGTACTATAACGAGGAGCGCCGCATGACCGGTACATCCACCCATATCCTGATCGTCGAGGATAACCCCGCGGACGCCCGGCTCGTGCAAGCGATGCTGGAGGAAACGCCCGGGGCCGCTTTCACCACGACGCATGTGACGCGGCTCGCCGACGCGGCAGGCCTCCTCACGGACGGACAGACGGACGCGACGGTCGAGGCTATCTTGCTCGACCTGTCGCTGCCGGACGCCCATGGCCTTGAGGCGATCGTGCGCCTCCACGCCGCCGCGCCGCGCGTGCCCATCGTCGTGATGAGCGGGCTCGACGATCCCGCGCTGGCTGTCGCCGGCGTGCGCGAGGGGGCGCAGGACTACCTGGTCAAGGGGCAGGTCGAGGGGGATGGGCTCGTGCGCGCCTTGCGCTACGCCATCGAGCGCCAGCGCGTCGACGACCGCCTCAGCCACCTGGCCCACCACGACACGCTGACGGACCTGCCGAACCGCGCGCTGCTCTACGACCGCCTACGGCCCGCGCTCGCCCGGGCGCGCCGGCACGACGCGCCGCTGGCCCTGCTGTTCCTCGACCTGGACGGTTTCAAGGGTGTCAACGACACGCTCGGGCACGACGCGGGCGACCTGCTGCTGCGCGAGGTGGCGCGGCGGCTCAAGACCTGCACGCGTGAGGGTGACACCGTGGCGCGCTTCGGCGGCGACGAGTTCGCCGTGATCCTGCCGGACATCAAAGAGGACCACGACGCCGCGATCGTGGCGCGGCGCATGCTCGCGATGCTCGCGGGGAGCCCAATCGTCGTCGGCGAGCGCGAGGCGCGCGTCACCGCCAGCGTGGGTATCGGGCTTTATCCCTCGGGGGGGCACGACGGCGATAGCCTGGTCAAGAGCGCCGACACGGCTATGTACAGGGCCAAGGAGGGCGGCAAGAACCGCTACGCTTTCTTCACGGCGGACATGACCTCGCAGGCCCACGAGCGCTTCGCCCTCGAGCGGGGCATCACCCGCGCGCTCGAGCAGGGTGAGTTGGTGCTGCACTACCAGCCCGCCGTGGCCGTGGCCACGAGCGGCCTCTGCCGCGTCGAGGCGCTGGTGCGCTGGTTACACCCAGATCAAGGGCTGATCCTACCGGGCGGCTTCCTGGGCATCGCCGAGCAGACCGGCCTGATCGGACCGCTCACGCGCTGGGTGCTGCAGACGGTGCTACGCCAGTGCCAGGCCTGGGACCGCGAGGGGCTGCGCCTCGACGTGGCGGTCAACCTCTCGCCCCGCTCCCTGCACGACCCCGAGTTGCCGGCCACGATCGCGCGGCTGCTCCCGGCCTACGGCGTCGCGCCGGCGCGGCTGACGCTCGAGGTCGCCGAGGGCACGCTGATGGCCGACGCGCAGGCCGTGGCCGCGCTGGAGCGCCTCGCCGCGCTAGGTGTGCGCGTGGCCATCGACGACTTTGGGACCGGCTTCTCCTCGCTGGGCCACCTCAAGGAGCTGCCGATCGCCGAGGTCAAGATCGACCGTTCGTTCGTGCAGGGCATGGCCGCCAACATGAAGGACGCGGCCATCGTGTGCTCGATCATCGGCATGGCCCACGCGCTGGGGCTCGACGTCGTGGCCGAGGGCGTCGAGGACCAGACGACGTACGACCTGCTGGCCGGCGTCGGCTGCGACACCGTGCAGGGCTACTACGTCAGCCGCCCGCTGCCCACGGCCGAACTCGCGCGGTGGATGGGCACGTTAGCGGAAACGGCGATCGGGTGAGTCCGCGACGGCTTACGACCCGGTAGCCGCGCCCGATCCGATGTCCCTGAGCAGCCCATCGAACGCGTCGTCATCGTCGAGCAGGCCGTTCGCCACGACATGCCTACGGACCGCCACCACATTCGCAGGGTTGGCATGGTCACCGGCGCGGCCTGGCGGCAAAATAATCAAGACATCAGGGGATTGATGCCTGAAAACCTTGTAGCGGCCGTTTGTGTCCTCGGAGGCAAAGCCTAGTTGCGCCAGCAACCGCTCCACGTCGCCGTATGTCACAGAGCTATTCTTCATAATGAACTACCCCCATCCTCTCTACTTGTCGTAGGACGTTGTCCGTGTACCGCGCAAACCTCCTGATAGCATCTTCGCTCACTACCTCCTCCCTCCGGAGACGCGCTATGACGATGTCCCCTGATTGCTCCAGATCAAATCCGGCTAAACGGGCAAAGTACGCTTGTACGTACATCCAGTAGGCTACATCGGATTGGGCGTCATAGATGATCAGGATGTACGGGATAGTTTGGCGCAGCCGCTTACTCCATTTGACTATACCTGTCGTCGCGGAGGTGCGCCCCGAGACTGTGACACGCGGCCTGGCCCTGAAGGACCATGGCAGGCCACGGACCCTCAAGGGTCGGGAGCGCCCGCGATCGGTCGTAGAG
>JAABUQ010007551.1_pt1 | contig 15722 bp, 12 predicted proteins | sample 5560001 | NCBI WGS metagenome assembly JAABUQ01 (sample SAMN10711888, study PRJNA513371) | rock metagenome | isolation source: Antarctica rocks | place: Antarctica: Victoria Land, Finger Mt nord | collected 2015-12-18 | reverse complement strand
AGCTTTGAAGTTGGCTGTATGTTGTCTTTTTGTATTCATGCTTTGATTGTATCTTGCAACGCCTCTTTTTTTGGTCTCGTTCTAGGGGTCCATTATATGTTGATATTGTGCAAACCTTTCTGTCAGTTGTGGTCCAGAGCCGGGCCACCGAAAGGAGTATTGCTTTATGAGTGTTCCGAATGTTATTGGTTCTCTCAACCGCAACCAGCGCAACGCCTTTACTGCGAGCTTTCTCGGCTGGACGCTGGATGCCTTTGATTTCTTTCTCGTCACGCTGGTTACTACCGAGGTTGCTAAGGAGTTCAAGGTTGGCATCCCCGCTATTCTCCTTACTACGACGCTGACGCTGGCGATGAGGCCCCTGGGTGCCCTGATCTTCGGCCTGCTGGCTGAACGGTTCGGGCGACGCACTCCGTTAATGATCGATATCTTGCTCTACTCGTTCCTAGAACTGCTTACGGCCTTCTCGCCGAACTACACGACTTTCCTTATTCTACGCGTCCTTTTTGGCATTGGTATGGGAGGCGAATGGGGGCTTGGTTCCTCGCTGGCGATGGAATCGCTGCCGACGAGATCGCGCGGCTTCTTCTCAGGTGTGCTGCAACAGGGCTATGCTTTTGGCTACTTACTGGCGGCACTGGCCTATGGCCTGCTCTTCCCGCTGATCGGCTGGCGCGGCCTCTTTATCGTGGGCGCGGTGCCCGCGCTGCTGGTCGTCTATATTCGCATGAGTGTAACAGAGTCCGAGGTCTGGGTGCAGCGCAAGGCCGCGCTGCGTGAGCTGGGCATCGGGATGTGGGGGAGCATAGGGAACGCGATCAAAAGTCACTGGCTGCTCTTCATCTATGTGATTGTCCTGATGACATCGTTCAATAGCCTGTCGCACGGCACGCAGGATAACCTGCCGACCTTCCTCAAGGCCCAGTTGCACTTCAGCCCTGGTTTAGCTTCGACTCTAACAATCATCTCCAATGTCGGAGCGATCATCGGTGGTACGCTCTTTGGAGCATGGTCGCAATCGTGGGGACGTAGGCGCGCGATCATAGTCGCGGCATGCCTGGGTATCCTGATGATCCCGCTCTGGACAGGGCTGGTCCGCGTGCCAGTTGTGAGCCTGGCAGCATCTATTGCTATTGGCGCTTTCCTGTTGCAATTTATGGTTCAGGGAGCCTGGGGTGTCATACCGGCACACCTCAATGAGCTTTCGCCTACCGATGTGCGAGGTACCTTTCCCGGTTTTGCCTATCAGCTTGGCAATCTGTTCGCGTCATGGGTTGTCTTTATCGAGGGCGTGGTCGCCAATAACCTGGGGAGTGAGAAGCTGCCAAACTACCAATTAGCCCTGGCATACTTCTCTCTGGGGGCCTTTATCGCAGTGATCGTCTTCACTGCTATCGGGCGCGAGGCGCGTGAAATGGACTTCCTGCAGGCTGATAAGCAGCAAGAAATTGAGGAGAGTGGCGAAGGACGCGAGGCATTTCAGGCGTAACTACCTCGCTGTGCATGTTTCTTTTACCCTCACACCGCATAGACATTGTGCGGATAAAGGAGAGAAGAGAGGCATGACGGGCGATCCACAAGGGATCGCCACTACCAGTGGGAGGCGGCTTCTTGCCGCCTCCCATCAGTATCTGCTATAGTAAGTTGAATAACAAAGGATGCAGTAATGCTTCGGTCTGTTGGTGCCGCTGGTCGCGCATTTGTGCTATCTATAGGCAGTGCGTAGGACCAGTATGTCTGACTATCTGCAATTCTTTTTTGATTTTGTCTCTCAGCGCGGTAATCTTTGCATGTACCTGTTATTTAAACTGTATCTTTCTCGTTCTTTGAAATAGAGATGCATTTATTTACAGGCGATGCGAGAAAGCACTGGCTGCGATCAAGCGTATAAGTTTTCTCTTTAACACAACTATATTAGCAATGAGGTGTGCGGTCATGGGTGATGCAAGGCGTGTACGGCAACCGAGGTTTGCCTACGAGCGTGGACGATCAGGCAGGAAATCCGCGAAACAGCGGATTCATGAAATGTTGCGACGCGATCCAACGCTCTCTATTGAGCAATTGGCAAGGGCGGTAGGTTGCCCACGAGCATATGCGCGTATCTGGAAAAAGAACTTTTTTGCCGAGGGATTTGAGGATGCGCTCCTCGTCAATGCATGAGTTGTCTTTTTGTTCGCTCGAACTTCCTCAGCCTCTTTTCCGTCGTCTCCAGCGCTGGAAAAAATCCATAAAGCTTCTGCACCTGTTCCTGCCAGGGTAGAAACAGGTGCAGAAGCTTTATGAAAAAAAGCATTAAAATCTCCAAAAAATAAAATTGGCCTTTATCGTCCTGATAGGGCTTGACATAAGAGAAAAAATTTTGTTTACTATCTATGCGTCCCTACTATCTCGCTCTTCTACAATACATTTACTGCCTGTCTGAAACACAGGAAATACTACGCCCGGTTCTCATAGGTATACAATGAGAGGTCATTCAGGACGCGCCTGCGACACAGATTTTTGCTGCGGGGGATAGGCATGCATTAATGAATATCCCTGGCAGGTGTTGAGACGATTGAGCGGAGTTAAGCGTAGGTGCAGCGGAAACGCTGCTTTGCTCGCTGGCCAGAAACTATATTTATAGCATGTATAGTGAGCATATTTTGTGCTGCTAGTTGGAGGCAATTTGCATGCCCGATAAGGACAATTTGCTTGGTAGAACGTTTGATGACTATCAGCTTACGATCGAACTTGGCTGTAATGCTTCTGGCTGCGTGTATTTAGGCGAACGGCTTTCCACCACGTGGCCAAAAGAATATATTGCGCTCAAATACTGGCATGCTTCCCCACTGACCGATCCTATCGAGCGGGAACACTTTCTGCAAGAAGTCAAGACCTTGCAAAGCTGTCGCCATCCACATATTATCGCGCTTAAAGCATCTGGCATCGATGATGATATACCCTATGTAATCACTGAATATGCACCCAATCAGTCCCTTTTTACTCATCTCCAGCGCCGGGCACCATTACCGTTTCCGGTGAGTGAAACCCTCACCGTTATTTCGCAGATCGGTATGGCTCTTTTCCACGCTCACCAACAGGGTCTTGTTCATGGTCATGTTCGGCCAAAGAATATTCTTTTCAATGCTCGTGGGGACGCGCTGCTCACAGACTTTCATCTGGCCTCTCTCGAAAAAGATCTGCATGAGAGTAATACTATTCTGCTCGATACTGCCTCTGTCTACCTGGCTCCTGAACAATTAACAGGCAGGGCCAGCCAGGAGAGCGATCAGTATGCCCTGGCCTGTGTCGCCTACGAAATGGTAACCGGTCGTCCCCCCTTTATGACGCCCCACTTGGGAGCGCCTGGCCTTTTACAGAGGAGCGACACGCTTATCTCACCGGGAGAACTCAATCCTATCGTGCCAGCGTACCTGACCGAGGCGATCCTCAAGGCGATGGCTAAAGATCCTGCCCAGCGCTACAGTAACGTCCTGGAATTTGTGATGGCGGTCACTGCCCCCACAGAGTCCTCTGTACAAAGCACGGAACAGCCGCGCGGTATTCCATTCTTTACAGGGACTTCAGTGCAAAACCCCGCGTCAGGAATACCAGCGCCGGACCCTGCCCTTATGGTGCCACTGAATACTGAGGCAGAACCCACGCAGAAGAATCTGCCCGTTGCTATTGCCAATACGGCATCCATCCCTGCTGTGCTGCCCGCTGCCGGGAGACCGGCGTGGAAGAGTAATAAGATTATTGATGTATTTGTAGATCCTACTGGTGGCAGAACGGTGCGGCGCGATCGTGGCTACAGGCTGTTACGTCTCGCGGCGTGGGCCGCGGTCATCCTCATCATGCTCTCCAGCATTGCTATGCTGCTGCTGGACCCTGCGCATAATCGCACCACGTCTTATGCACGGTCAAATACAGGTACGGCGCAAAGTACAGTATACGCCGGGTCAACTATGCCCGATGTAGTGCCGGGAACCACCTCTGTCCGACCTGGTTCGACGGACCTACCCCCCTCTAGCGGCGGCCCGACTGGAACCATCCCCGGCGATACTCCTTCATCTTCATCCGATGTACCACCCGTATATAATCCAGGCTACACGCCGCCCACAAACAATCCAGGCTACACGCCTCCGGCGAGTAATCCCGCATCATCTCCAACATCCCCACCGCAACAGCCAGCGGTTAATACTGGTCATACACCAACGCCGACCCCTCAGCAAACTGTTGTTTGTACGACCGCAACGGCGACTGCAACAGTAACAGTGACGGCAACGGCAACGCAGACCGCAAGTGCGACTCATACGGCGACGGCAACGGCAACGCAGACCGCGAGCGCGACTCATACAGCAACAGCAACGACAACGGCAGCAGTAACTCCAACACCGACAGCGACGACATGCTCAACAGCAACGGTGACAGCGACGCCGACCCAGGCCGCGACCGCGACGGATACTCCGTCCCCTGATCAGTCGCCAACAACAGAGCCACCCCCTCCTGATCAGTCGCCAACGGCGGAGCCGACAGCGACGACTGGTCCTGTGCCTACTGCGACTACACCAGCCTCAACGGCGACGGTGACGCCCACGGCAACAGTGTGCCCAACGGCGACGGCAATTCCCACAGCGACGGCAACCGCTACTGTAACCGCCACAGCGACGGCAACGGCGACTGCCACAGTGACGGTAACGCCAACAGCCACCGTCACGCCAACAGCGGTGGTGACGGTAACTCCCACCGTCACGGCGACAGCATGTCCGCCACCTCCATCATGCTCGACGCCGACAGCAACGGCGACTGCCAGCGCAACGGCCACTGTTACGGCGACGTCTACCGCAACGGTGACACCAACACCGACAGCGAAGGCCAGCGCAACGGCGGTGATGACACCAACGGCCACCGTGACAGTGACACCGACGCCTACAATGTGTCCAATTGCAACACCGACAGTGACCGCCACTCCCTGATCCAAAGGCTTGTTTTTGGTACAAGAATTGAGTACGCTTCTTGCAGTGTTGCATATAGCGCGCCAGAAGCACTGTAGCGATGGTTACTGTACAGCTTCCGATCATGTAGAGAACCGGCGTGAAGAGATGCGTACGCCATGGCCAAAAAGGAGTACTGTCTATGTTAAGCCCAGTTGTCGCCCCTGGACGTTTTACGGAAATGGACAAATTTATCTTTGAAGCGTGGGGATATTTGATTATTCCACGTGTGTTATCGGATGAGGAAGTCTCAGAGTGCCTTGCGGCCTCAAAGCGTCTACACGAGGCGACCGGTACCGCCAGCTTTGGACAGGTTGGCCGTGGCTATGAAACAGAGCCGGCTCTAGAAACATTGCTGGATCATCCTGCTGTACTACCAAAGATTAGAGGACTCTATGGGGACCGCTTCATTGTCCAGGCTGGTTGGAATACTATGCAGCCTGCGCATGGTAAGATGGGGGGCTGGCATCAGGATGGATCGAGTGCATATGACTTTAAGCATCTCGGCTCTCCTATACCATTAATTCAGCTCCGTGCCTCATACCTGTTGACGGATCAGAGTTCTCCGCGCATGGGCAATATGGAGCTTATTCCGGGCAGCCATCGCAGCTCCGTCCCTCTACCAACTTCCGCGCGCAAGGGTGAGGCTGACGTTCCCATTGGTCACGTGGTGTGTGCACCCGCTGGCTCTGTGCTCATTTTCCACAATGCCGTCTGGCATCGTACCTATGTGCATGATGGCGACTATAATCGCTATACCATGCATATCATTTATAGTCCACCCTGGGTACGCCCTTCTGATCGTTTTGACACCTCCCAGGAGTTTCTACAGCGCACAACTCCCCTGCGCCGGGCTCTCATGGGAACATTTGAACGGCCCGATGCACCCTATGGCATGGGCTATCAAGCTCCACAATTTGCGGAAGAACCTGAATAGAGGAGGATGGGAAACGCAGATGGTCAGGGCTTTTTGAGCTAAAAAGCCCTGATCAGAGGAAGAACAAAGGAAGGTTGCCTAAGCAACCTTCCTTTGTTCTTCCTCTGGTCAAGAATCGGCATTTGTGCTATGCTTAGTAGCAGGACAATAATCGAGAATACACGTCCTCGCGATTGTACAATATTCTTAGAGGAAAGCGCATAGCCTATGGATAGTTCTCTTCAAAATGCTCATCTCACAGTGGATGCCCCGGATGCATCCCTGGCCACTATTCATGAGACAGCAGAGGGGACGGGTGAGGAACATCATATCCATCTGCCTAATCCAAGCTGGTGGCCCCTGCTACTGGGTGCTGCTATTCTGGTCGCGGTAGTTGGTTTGTTGTTTATTCCTGATAACCCCTGGATTACCATTGTGGCTGCCCCTTTCGTGCTCATAGGTATTTTAGGCTGGGCACTGGAAGACCCGATGGCGGCACCAAAGGGGCGTTTCTACACATCCAAAGAAGCAGCCCGATCGAAGTTTAAAATCGGTCAGGATGTGGTTGATAAAGATGGCCGCTGGATCGGTGTCGTGCAAGCGCGCTTCCCGCACTATATCCTTGTCGATACTGGCAGCCTGTTCGGAAAGGCATTTTACGTCCCACATCGCCTCATTGAGGACGAAATCAAAGACAACGTCGTGCGCCTGAATGAGAGCGAAGCTGCCCTGGAGCACAGGGGCCTGGATGTGGTGCCCGAAGATCTGTATGAGAACCCCCCTGAATTTGGCGTCCCGCAGGTTAAAGGTGTGCCCTTGTTTGCGCGCCGCCCGCTCTCGCCCGCCGAGACGGGACACTATAACTATGGCCCGAACTTCCCTGGCATCAATACTGATGCCGCAGGTTCGTACTACCCTGAAGAGGTGAGACCAACGCCACAGAAGTATGTGGCTGACCGTCGCAGCCTCTATACGACCCGCAAACCAATCTCTCCCCGTGTGGCGAGTCCAGACTAAAAAAAGATTGCGCATAACGTCATAACGTTATGCGCAATCTTTTTTTATACTCCACAATGCACCGTTGCTAGTACTCGTAAAATCCCCTGCCGCTTTTCTTCCCCAGCATCCCCGAAACTACCATACGGCGCAGCAGTGGGGGCGGCGCGTACAGCGGATCTTTGTATTCTTCATAGATCGCCTCCGCCGCCCACAGGGTCGTATCCAGCCCCACGTAGTCAAGCAGCGTAAACGGCCCCATGGGATAGCCGCAGCCGAGCTTCATGGCCGTATCTATATCGTCGCGCGTCGCGAGCCCGTTCTCCAGCATGCGGATCGCCGAGAGCAAATAGGGGATCAACAGGAAATTGACGATGAAGCCCGCCGTGTCTTTTGCCAGCACCGGTGTTTTGCCCAGTGAAAGGGCAAACTGCTGGATCTGCTCAATGGTCTCTTCTGACGTCGAGAGCGTACGTACGATCTCAACGAGCCGCATTACGGGGGCCGGATTGAAGAAGTGCAGCCCGCACACTTTATTGGGCCGCTTCGTCACCGCGCCCATCTGCGTAACGCTGAGAGAGGATGTGTTGCTGAGAATAAGGGCATCCGGCTTGAGCGCTTGATCAAGGGCCGGGAAAAGGCGTAGCTTTTCCTCCATGTTCTCGATCACGGCCTCAATGACCAGGTCGCACTCTGCGAAATCAGCGAGATCGAGTGTCCCCTGTAAACGTGCGCGATTCTCCTCAACCTGTTCGTTCGTCAATTTGCCCTTGCCTGCCATCATCTGCCATGCATCGTGAATGCGGTTCAGACCTTTCTCAAGTAGCGGCTGGTTGATCTCACGTACAATCGTTTGATAGCCAGATTGCGCGCACGTTTGCGCGATGCCGCTCCCCATCAAGCCTGCGCCAACGATGCCTACTTTGCGTATCGTCATTGAGGGTTATATCCTTTCAAAATAGGTGGTGTTGCGCGTTGATGTTTGAGTATATCACATGAAAAAGCGTTCGTTTGTATTCATGAAAAGCCAGACTGATGGGAACAGATATATGTCATCAAGGTTGTATGACATCTCGGTTTACTCTGCGCCACCACGACGACCCCATTGAAGCGCTACTTTCGTCCCTATTGTTGGAAAGCGCGCCAGTTCGTGATCAGATGCTCAACCAGTGGTTTCCCTTCTACCTGTCGTTGTTGGGTTGTGCGCCAGCCTGTGTAGGCGCTCCGTGCCAGGACGCCGGGACCAAGGACATGCTGGACGATGTACTGGTAGTCTATCATGTTGGGATCAAAGAGAAAGGCGCGTTGCATATCCCCCAGGTAGAAGTAATGGCCGTGCTCAGCATACCATGCACGCACATCGTCCTGTGAGTTCACGGCGCGCTGATGCCGGGCTTGATCGAGTGGATAGGCGAGGTCGCCAAAGGGGAAGCAGTGCAGGTGGGCATGGAACACGGTCTGCCGGAAGACGCCGTGTTCCCAGAAGACGGGTGGTGCGTAATAGCACGCGAAGAACTGTTGTACCTCCCGCTTCAAGGCTAGAAGTTCCGCATCCAGGGCTGCTGGAACGGCTCCATAGCAGGCGTAATGCGCCTTTGGAACGATAAGGAGATGACCCTCCAGCAGAGGAGCATGGTCAGCAACAATTCTAAATGTCGCTGTCTCTTTCATTATGTAAGTAGCAATGCAGTTGAGCTGACAGAATGTACAGGTGCTCGATGTCGCTTCAGCATCCGAGGAGACGCTGCTCTCACGTTGCATGCAGGTTACTCCTTCACGTTACCAGGACGAATAGTGCTTCGAGTATAGCCCACAGCCCTGCTTATACGCAAGTTGTCGCGTGCGTTTCTCCTATCCTGCGTGACGAAAGCCGGCCTCCGCCATGCTCAACGGCTGTCCCTCGGCCAGCACACCTGCGTTGACCACCTCTGCGGTAATCAGCGTTGAGTCGCCAGCCGGCATTGTCTGGCGTAGCTCGCAGGCTACCCATGCCAGGGCCTCCTGAAGCACAGGGTATTCATCAGCTACGAGTGCGTAGTGTATACTGGCCATCTTCTCGGGATGCTTCAGCCCTGATTTCCCCAATGCTCCGGCGAGCTCGCGCTGTCCCGTGCGCAGCACATTGACAGTAAACTTCCGGCTGCGCAGCATCATGGGCAGCGATTTCGCGCTATTTTCAACGGAGACCGCCAGTAGCGGCGGCTCAAACGAGACCTGTGTCAGCCAGTTGGCGGTAAACGCGTTGACCTCACCGCCTTCCGCGCACATGACGGCATAGAGTCCATAGGTGAACATGCGCAATGCCTGTTTTTTGATGGCCGGGTCCATGTGTAGTCCTCTTTTCACTGAGCCATCGCTTCTGCCCAGTCCTGGTTCTTTCGTACTCATCATAAAGATTCGATACAGCATACTACGAAATTCAGGTTCCTGACAAATTCATCCCTATCTGTGTAAAAAATGTGCTGAAACGCTCTGCTTTACGTTTGGATAAGTAACGGATAATGGTGCCAATAATATTTTCAGGAGGATGGGGATAATGGCAGATAGCACGAAGGATATGGTGGGGCAGACATTAGGAAACTGTACTCTGACAAAGCTGCTTGGACAGGGCGGGATGGGGGCGGTGTATCTCGCCAGGCAGGCGCGCCCGGCGCGTAACGTGGCGGTAAAAGTATTGCAACCCAACCTTGTACCCGGTAACGCGCTCTACCCGGAGTTTCTCGCACGCTTTCAGCGCGAAGCCGATGTAATCGCCAGGCTTGAGCACGTCAATATCATGCCCATTTACGAATATGGGGAACAAGATGGCATGGCATACCTGGTTATGCCCTACCTGACAGGTGGCAGTTTGCGCGATGTGCTCGCCGCGCGGGGAGCGCTTTCTCTCACGGAGACAATGACATACATCGATCAAGCGGCTTCGGCGCTTGATTACGCGCATGCACATGGTGTCATTCATCGCGACTTAAAACCAGCCAATTTTCTGCTTCACGCCGATGGGCGGCTCGTGCTGGCGGATTTTGGCATTGCGCGCATTATAGAGGAGAGTACGACGACGGCAACGACTCTGACCAGGACCGGGGCGATTGTTGGCACGCCAGATTATATGGCTCCAGAGATGGCACGGGGTGAGACGATTGATTACCGCGTCGATATCTATGAGCTGGGTATTGTACTCTTTCAGATGCTCTCTGGCCATGTCCCCTTCTCAGGCAGTACCCCTTACGCTGTAGCCATCAAGCATATTCAAGATCCTTTGCCATCTCTCCAGCGGGGAAATCCGGCTATTCCGGTAATGGTAGATACAGTTATACAACGGGCTACGGCCAAAGTGCCAGAGGATCGCTATCAATCGGCAAAAGAGATGGCTCAGGCGTTGCGCGCCGCCAGTACAATGGGGAACGGTGTGCCAGCACAAGCACAGGTGCTTATCCCACCTCCGCCACCTCCACCAGATCGATCAACTGTGCCTTCAGAGCCTGCTCGGTATGTCCTGCCAGCACAGCAAAGTGTGCCGGAGCCAGTGGAGAGAAGAGCAAACTGGGCACAAACCGATGCGGTACGAGGAAATATTCCTGCCGCGCCCTTCTACCAACCTCACCGGCCTCAAACGCCCGCCACACGCACACGTTTCTCCTGGCAGTGGATCATCGGCATTATCACCGCGCTGATCTTTGTGATTGTTGGTATCTTTGCCGGTTCATTGCTTATCAGTCACGGCTCTGGTCAGCAGCCACTTCCCCGACCAACGGCAACGAGCGTGGTGGATCGTGTAACGCCTGCGCCAACAGCCACAACAACTAATAGCGGCGCACCACTACCAGTGGGTGCAAAACTCTATGCGACCAGCAGCCCCGGTCCTGATTGTGATAAAGGTGGAGGAGGGTGGTCGATTTTTATGACGAGTGTCAACTGCCAGGATCAACAGAGCAGGGTCACGAATACAGCAGCAACATCCCATCTTGGCGGGATATTCCTGACAAAGCTGCCGACACAGGACTACCCCGCCAATTACGTTATCCAGGCGCAGTTCCAACTGGACAAGCAATCGGCCACCGACTTTGGTATCTACTTCCGTAACCAGCCGGGCCAGCAGGCCGAGGGGACGTATACATTGCTCATTCACCCCGATGGAACATGGAATGTCTATGTCTATGATAATACGACGGGCGCGCCAACAACGCTGGCGGGAGGGCAAAAGGTGCTTGACGACCCTTATGCGCCCGTAACGCTTGCCGTCGTTGTCAACGGGCAGCAGTTTAGCTTCTACGCCAATGGCAAGCGGCTGGGTGAGGTAACAGATCAGACGTACCAGAGCGGCAACGCTGGTGTCGCAGTCAATCAGGGAGGAACCATGACAGTAAGCAAAGTTGTGCTTTCTGCTCTCGCACCGTAATCTTTCTTACACGCTTCCATTCAGTTCCTTTACAGCTTTACGAATGTAGCGAATAACATTAACAAAAGCTTGATCGGTACTATCCCACTTTGAGCTTACGATTGGCTTGCCATCCGTGGGTACAGCCTGGAGTTTCTCAAACGGGGCACCGTCCCAATCAACGTAGCGGACAATAATGGGGATGACCCTGGCTTCTCCCGCGTTGTGGCGCTCAATAGCACGCTCGAGCTCTTTACTATAACAAAAATCGGAGGCCATAAAAGCAGAGCTGATAAGCAGCAGGATGATTTGCGCCGCTTCCAGGTTTCTATTGATCTCCGCCTCCCATTCTGCTCCCGCGCTAATCTGACGATCGCTCCAGTTGGAGATAAGGCCCTGATTCTGCAAGTTGCTCAGGTGTTTCTCCAGTTCTATACGCCATTTGTCGTCTTCATGAGCGTAAGAAATAAACACTTTGAGGCTGGAAGATGAGGAAGGTTGCGACATGAAGGCTTACTCCTCTCTGACATTGGCCGCCTGCGGCGGCTCACGTTCTTCTGTGTGTGCTTGCTGCATTTTCTCTTGCCTTTGGCAAGAGAAAATGCAGCAAGCACACACAGAATTCATTACATGACACTATACTACCACTCAGGATATAGGACAAGAAGGGCAAACGTCTACTTATGGCAAATTGACTGGCCCATCTGGGCATGGTAGACTTGCTTGCGTTGCAGCCGGGAACCATGTGGCCCTGTAGATGTGGCTGCGGCGTCATGAGAGAGAACCTGGTCTCAGTGGAATGGAAAGTAGCACTTATGATTGTCCTTTTGCTCCTGTTGCGGATCGTTGCCTTTGTCGTTGGAGCTGCCATCGCCCTTGGTACCTTTCTTTCAGCTATACGTACTTTTGTACTACCACGAGGTGCGCCCGATGTTATCAGCCGCAACGTCTTTATTGGCACGCGCCTGCTTTTTGAGGTACCCAGAAAGCGGGCACAGACCTTTGCGCTGCGCGATCGCATCATGGAGTTGTACGCGCCGGTGACGCTGCTCGTGCTGCTGACTACCTGGCTGCTCTGCATTCAGATCGGCTATATGGGGATGTACTGGGCATTGAGCACGCACTCCTGGTACGACACGTTTAAGATCAGCGGTTCTTCACTACTTACACTTGGCATTGCCTTTGAGGATGCGCCGCTCACGACGGTGCTGATCTTTTCAGAAGCGACGATTGGATTGATCCTGATCGCGCTTCTCATCGCTTACTTGCCGACGATCTATGGAGCATTTGAGCGGCGGGAACTGGCGGTGACGATGCTTGAGGTACGGGCGGGTTCTCCCCCCTCGGCGTTGGAGATGATCAAGCGTTACAATAACTTGAACCGGCTCCATCTGTTGGGAGAGTTGTGGACCTCGTGGGAGGTCTGGTTTGTTGATATCGAGGAGAGCCATACCTCGCTGGCCGTGCTCTCTTTTTTCCGCTCCCCGCAGCCGCATCGCTCCTGGGTGACAGCGGCGGGAACAATTCTGGATGCCGCTGCACTGGTACTTTCGACGGTTGATATCCCGCGCGATTCGCAGGCGGATCTCTGTATCAGAGCGGGCTACCTGGCCCTGGGCTATATCGCCAGTTTTTTCCGTATCGACTACAATCCCAACCCGGCCCCGACCGACCCCATCAGTATCACGCGTGAGGAGTTTGATGCCGCCTATGATGAGCTCGCAAAAGCAGCAGTGCCACTCAAAGTTGATCGCGAGCAGGCGTGGCGCGATTTCTCAGGATGGCGGGTCAACTATGATACTGTGCTGCTTGCTCTGGCTGAACTCACGATGGCACCTGTCGCCCCCTGGTCCTCGGATCGCATACTCGATCAACCATCCAATACATTAGTACGCTGGAGGAAAGGTGGTAGAAAGATGATTGAGAGGCACGAATGGATTCCGCCTTCAGATATCTAGCACTTCCATAATCCGCTGTTAAACGCTATAATTCTCCTATCAACTCAGGCTCAACCGGTCAGGCATTCAGATGTCTCAGGACAGAGGTCCTACCGCAACGGTTGACTTGGGCGAAACGTCCATTATAATGGATGAGAAACGTCACAAGAGCCACCATTTTCTATCTGGTCTCCTGAAGATACGGGCAGCGGCGTTCCCGACCGCTTTTTAAAGTATATACGTCATGTATATATCAGGAGCAAGAGGAATTTTTCATCATCGAACTATCTTTTTTGCAGAAAAAGCAATACTTTGTTATATTTTATTGAGAGGAGCAACGTGTGTGCTCACTAACAGCAACGAGTTACTAGGGCAAGAGCTGGGAACATGTACAATCCAACGTCTTATCGGGCGCGGTGGTATGGGTGCGGTCTATCTAGCACAGCAGTCCCGTCCACGGCGAACGGTAGCTGTCAAGGTGCTTCTCCCTGGTATCGTTATGGAGGAGCGGTCACGCGATGAGTTTCTGGCCCGTTTTCGCCGCGAAGCCGATGCTATCGCCGCCCTTGATCACGTCAATATCATGCCGGTCTATGAGTATGGCGAACAAGAAGATATCGCCTACCTCGTCATGCCCTACGTTATGGGGGGGACGCTGCGCGAGCGGCTGACCAAACGCGGCATACTGCCGCTGGAAGAAACCATTACCATCATGGAACAGGCGGCGGCGGCGCTTGATAGCGCTCATGCACAGGGCATTATTCACCGCGATCTCAAACCGGGCAATATATTATTTCATGCCGATGGGAGAGTGTTGTTAGCGGATTTTGGGCTGGCGAAGGTGCTCAGGGATGAGGGCGAGTCGGATAGCGGTCTATCGGTCTTAACCAGCGCGGGCACAATTGTGGGAACGCCTGAATATCTTTCCCCCGAACAGGGGACCGGGAACACGCTTGACTATCGCACGGATGTCTATTCGCTGGGGGTCGTCCTCTATCAAATGCTGGCAGGTCGCGTCCCATTTACGGGCACATCACCGGTCGCCATCGCGATCAAACACGCGATGGAAGAGCCGCCTCTGCTCACGCAATTCAACCCCGGCATCTCGCGCAGCGTGGAAGCGGTGGTCATGAAGGCGCTGGCAAAAGCGCCAGAGCAGCGCTTCGCCAGCGCGGGCGAGCTGGCACGCGCGCTACGCGACGCGGCCTTCAACGAGCAGTCAACACACCTGTGGCTTTCCACAAACAGTGGAGAAACAAAACCCGGGGAGATGGGGAATCAGGATACCATACCAGAAGGGATGGTGGCCGAGCCAGAGCCAACGCCAGTTACCGCACAGCCAGATGAAACCGCGCAGGAACGGGTTGATACCCTTCCCGTGATGCTTACACCTTCTAATGAGGATGATATTCACGGGTCTGCGACTGAGGAGACACCACGCCTCCCAACGCACGCGGAAAAAATCGCCACGCACTCTACGATCATTGCGCAGGCAGATGTGACGCCAGTAACTCCTCCCAGGAAACAGGTGCACAAGAAAGCGGCGCAGCGTTCCCGACCTGTTACACTTGCGCAGCAGGAACAACTGGCAGAACGCCCACTTGAGCAAGCTCCAGTACATATACATCAGCAGCCCCGGCTGCGTGCCGGGTGTCAATCGATGTCGATGATGCTTATCGGCAGCTTGCTTACCCTGGTCTTGCTGGCGGGTGGGTTCGCAGCCTATCTTCACCTCCTGCCGACTCCCAAAACAACACAGCCGATTACGGCCCACAAGACAAAGACGCCCGCAAGTACGCAGCCGGCCCAGCCACAACCGACGTCACCCCCTGCTGTACTTCCCAATCCAGCCGTGCCGGCTGCTGGTGCACTCATTTATGGCACGGCACTCCCATCATCGTGTGATAAGCAGGGCGGCCATTGGAGCACTACACCTGACGCAAAGATTACTTGCAGCACGACAGCAACGGAGCTGATCAATACTGGCAGCACCCCCAATCATAGCGCCGGCACCTTTCTGGATAGCATGCCGGGGAAACAGATGCCAGATAACTTTGTGCTCCAGGTCCAGATTGATATGAATGCTGGCAGTCATGGCCAGTTCGGGCTCTTTTTCCGCAATCAGCCCGGCACTCAGCCGCAGGGCGCATATTCGTTTATTCTCGATTCGGCAGCGAATACAGATAGCTTTTATGTGTACGACAACACGACAGGAACTGCCAGTCCCCTTTTTTCCAGCCTTCCGCTCCAGACAAAAATGAGCGATCTGGTCACGATCGACATTGTCGTTCGCGGTTCGAATTTTAGCTTCTATGTCAATGGTACGGACGCGGGACATGGGGAGAGTTCGCATTATCAAGGTGGGACAATTGGCCTGGCTGCGTATCCAGGTGCGGACGTCACGTTCAAAAATCTGGCTCTTTACACTCTCTCTTGAACAAAGAACGCTGTTTGTATTTATGAAAGCGCATAAACGCTAACGAATGAAACATCCCGATCTCCTTCCCGCGCCGCAGGCGCGG
>JAABUQ010007550.1_pt1 | contig 15723 bp, 19 predicted proteins | sample 5560001 | NCBI WGS metagenome assembly JAABUQ01 (sample SAMN10711888, study PRJNA513371) | rock metagenome | isolation source: Antarctica rocks | place: Antarctica: Victoria Land, Finger Mt nord | collected 2015-12-18 | reverse complement strand
CGCGATAGCGGGCTTTCGGGATGTGATGACGCCGCGCGGCGTGATGCTTGAAGGGCATCCGACCATGCTAGCCGCTTTACACGCCGTGTAGGGCAGGCACTCCCCCCCTCGATGCACCAACGCCGTTTGACGGCCTTATCTACTCACCTGGAACCGGACGTAGCGTTCAGGTCGGCGGGCGGCCGAGATGGCGACAAAATTGCAGTCCGGCGGCTGCGCCTCGAACCACTATCGCGCCCACACCGGACATAGCACGAGTGGCGTCCCCGCACCCGATAATGGGCTAGGCTGGCCGAAATTCGAACGGCCGTTATGGAGCGTCCAGGGGGTAATAAGCAGACGTTCGTTGTTGGAAAATGTCGGGGGCAGATCGAGGCCTCCGGACTTCGATCAACCAGACACCACTTGGCCTACGCTCGAACACGGAAACCACGAGTGCGTCCTCCAGCCCCCCACACACGCCGGCTGAGATCGGATTGATTTACACGAAGGGATTGCATCGCCCCACTGAGGCTTGGATGTTCGACGACAAGCTCGTGAAACCCAGAAGCCGGATAGATCATTCGCACTGTCTACATCGCTCAGCGTTCGGAGTAGGGCGACGCGATGCGCGGAGAAATTCGCACGTGTATCCTGCAATGCATGGACGCTTGACCAGCGAACTGAGACGAATGGCCGCGCCGGGCGCCGTGGTCCGAGACCGACGAGCCAATAGCCGCCGTCGGTCGCGGGACCAAATACCGCGTTCGCAGCGCCCAGAGCACGAAACGCCATTGCAACGTCATTGGGCGTGGCGTCAGGGATATCGCTACCAATGATCACAACCCGCCGGCTCCTGAACCGCCCGCAGGCACGGTGCATTCGCTCTCCGAGATCGCCGCGTCGTTGAGGAATCCGTCCGGCGCCGAACGGCAAGCAAATTCGGGCGTGGTCGGGGGTGAGTGCCACCACAGTGCGAAACCGTCGATCGCGCGCGAGGGCGCGAAGGAGATGCATGAGGGTCGCGGTGTAAAAGCGAAGCGCCGCTCGGTCGCCGATGTCCCGGGCCAGCCGTCGCTTTACCGTTCCGAGCCTGGGGGCGCGTGCGAAAACAATCACGGTGTCTTTCATCCGTAGAGCCTTGCGATCACATTGGGAGACACCCCCGCATACCAGAGAACCAGACACATCAGATTGCGCGCGGAGCGGAGGTACCAACCGTCCCGCTCCCACCTTCGAGTGGACGTAATGGCGATCGCATCCAACGCCACCAAGCGACTACGGCCAATTCGTCGAACCAGATCAACATCCTCCATGAGCGGCAGCGGCTGGACACCGCCGCAGCGCTCCAGCAGTTCGCGTCCGACCAGAAGACCCTGATCGCCATAGGGCAGTCCGAATGCTCGGCAGCGCCAGGCCACCCAGCGTTCGAGGCGACGAGCGCGCAGATCGGTGCTTTCCAGCGCGAAGCGGAAATATCCCGCGCGGGATGAGTCAGCCATCGCCGCTGCCGCTGCCGACCACCAGCTTTCGTCAAGGCGGGTATCGGCATGCAGCAAAAGCAGCCATTCGCCGCGGGCGGCAGCAACGCCGGCTGCCAGTTGCGTGCCGCGACCACGCGGCGCGAGGATCACGTGCGCGCCGGCTCGTCTCGCGATCCCCACGGTATCATCCACGCTGCCGTCATCGGCGACGATCACCTCATCGGCGGCGGCGATGGAGCGCAGGGACGCTGGCAAGCTTTCGGCCGCATTGAGTGTTGGGATCACGACCGAAAGCACGCGACATCCCTCCGTGTTGCAGCGACCTTCAATTTGATTCGTCGCTACGGCTGCGTCTGCCACCGCGCAGCGCCCTCACCAAATAGCGCGCTCCCAGGTAACATCCCAAGAGCGGCAAATGAGAGCAGCACCTGTGGGCTCACGATTCCGGACAACGACCGAACATGGCCAAGCTGCAGGCCGGCATTCACATACGCAGCGGTCGCTGGCAGCATGCCGATCTGGCTGACCCAATAGAACGTCACGAGAGGCAAACCGCGTCCGCCCCATCAATAGATTGATCAGGAAGAACGGAACGATTGGAATCAACCGCAACGCAAAAAGATAAAACGCTCCTTCTTCTTCAATCCCCCGAGACAACTTGTCCGCGCGCTCGGAGAAGCGTCGTTGAACCATCTTCCTCAGCCAAAGCCGGCTCATCAAAAACGCCAGTGTTGCCCCGATGCTCGAAGCGAATGAGACAAGAGCGGTGCCTTCGACCAGCCCGAACAGCGCCCCGGCCGCAATCGTCAGGACCTCTGCGCCCGGTAGCGGCAGAGCCGCGAACCCGACATAAAGTGCCACGAAAATCGCTGCCATTCCAAACGGATGCGCGACGCCATACGTGGACAATTCGCGCTGGTTCGTTTCCAACTCGGCCAGTGAGATGAACGGCAGAACTCGCACCGCCAAGACAACCAGCAGCACGGCTACCACCACTCCAAGCATCAATCGCAGATTCAGTCGCACGTTCACGGGAGGCTGCTCCGGCCTTCGACAGCTAGAAGCGAGTTGTGAGCGCGGTCAGCCACGCTGGGGATGCCTCCACCAGCACCGTTTCCAAAATCCTGTCAAAGCCGGTGAGGATCAGCACAGAAACGGCGAGCGAGGCGGCGCCGAGCAGGATCTTGCCGGCCTTGCCAACACCCATCATGCGTCCGCGCCAGCGCATCAGCATCTGGCGTGAGAGTTGGCTGACGAGCACGAGGGGTAACGCAGCCCCCAGGCCGAACGCAATCATGACGGCCGCCACGCTGCCGAGGTCACGTCCCTGCGCCGCGAGCACCGAGGCTGCCCCGAGTGTCGGGCCGACGCACGGACTCCAGACGGCGCCAAGGAGGGCGCCGACCGAGAACTGACCGCGAAGGCCGGAGGGCGTGAACCGTTCCATGAGCTGGCTCGCCCCGTTGCCGAAGCCACTGGTCGCCATCGCGAAGCGCTGTTGCAGCGAGCCGCTCAACAGAAAGACCCCGACCAATCCGAGTATCACGGCGGCGACATCGCGCACGACGCCGCCGTCAAGTCCGACCGAGAAGCCGATCGTTGCCACGAAAAGGCCAATGACGACGAAGGAGGTTACCAGCCCTGCTGCCAGCGCCAAAGCACCAAAGCGATGCGCCGTGCCCGCCGGAGCGAACACGAGTGGCAGAACGGGCAGAACGCAAGGAGACAGGATCGAGAGAAGGCCGGCGAAGAAGCCGAATCCGAGTACGCTGACACCATTCCGGATCAGATCCGGCTCTTGTCGAGCAATGCCTTGATCGAGTCCGGATCGGTGTCACCGACCGAGACCCCCTTGAGGGTCGCGCCATGAAAGACGATCAAGGTGCTCTGCATGCGCGCACCCATGGCCCGCACCACGTCCTTCTGGGTATCAAAATCGACGTGGAAGATGACAAGGTTCGCGAACGCCGGGGTGGCGGCCAGCCTGTCGATAATTGGCTTCTGCTGCGCACAGGTCGGGCACCACGTTGCCGAAATATCGACCAAAATTGGCTGACCATCCGCCTGCGCGGATTTGAATGCCTGCTCTGTGAACGGCGCGTCTGTTGCAGCACGCGCGGAGGCCGCGCCATGAAGCGATAGGAAGCCGGCGAGAAGGGCGGCGGGCAAAAGACGGAGAAAGCGCATAGACGATGTCCCTATGCTTGAGCATGCAAGATCCAAATGCCCGGCGGCCGCCGCGCATTCCCTGCCCCCTGTACGCCGGGATCGGCTGAAAGGTTACGCCGTGCCCAGGGTGACTGACGTTCGTCCGCCGCGGCGCGATTCACTTCCTGCTATCACCCTTGGTAGCCTAGAAGACGGCAACGATTTTTGAATGGCAGGATGGCGGCGGAAGACCCAAAATGGCGGGAGTGGATGCGGGCAGCCCAGCAGGGCGACCGCGTGCTCTATGGCACGCTGCTGACCGCAGTGATCCCGCCACTGCGGCGGGCGGCTCGCGCGCGTTGGCCGCGGGCGGACGCCGCGGCAATCGAGGATGCCGTGCAGGAGACACTGCTCGCGCTGCATAACTCGCGCCATCTCTACGACCCCGAACGGCCCTTCATGCCCTTCCTATTCGGGATCATGCGCTTTCGTGGTGGTGACGTGATGCGCAGAACCCGCCGCGCCGGGGCGAGGGAGACAGCTATCGACGATCTACCTGAAACCTCTGATGCCCTCAGGACGGATAGTGATCAGAACAAAGGACTGGAAGCCGACGCATTGCGGGCCGCAATCGCGCGGTTGCCGGATGGGCAGCGACGGGCAATTGAGATGACGAAACTGCAGGAGCTATCGTTGGACGAGGCGTCGACCGTGAGCGGTATGAGTGTGGCTGCGCTGAAGGTCGCGACGCATCGCGGCGTGCGGGCTCTCCGCAAATTGCTGAACGAGTCAAACTGAGATGAGAACCGAACACCTGGTCGAACGGCTCTCCGCAGAGTTGACGCCCGTCCATCGCATCGCGAGCCCGGCGATGCGGCTGACGTGGTGGCTGCTTATCTCCGTGCCGGCCGCCTGCCTGGTCGTCTGGGCCTTCGGGCTGAGGGCCGATCTCGGCGTGCGCGCTGCAGATCGGGCGTTTCTGGTCGAGGAAGGCGCGGCGATCCTGACTGCACTTGTCGGTATCTATGCGGCACTTTGCGCCGGCCTGCCCGACCAACCCGGTTGGAAAGTATGGCTGCCAATGGCACCGATGGCTTTGTGGATTGGCGTTCTCGGTCAGCAGTGTGTGGATGTGTTCCTGCGGTTGGGGCCCGCAGGGCTACAGGTCACGTCCGACGCGATGTGTCTTCCGGCCGTCGCACTCGGCGGCCTGGTGCCTGCGATCGCCATCGTCGTCATGCTGCGTCGCAGCGGTAAATTCCGCACCACCCATGCCTGCCTCTGCGGCGCGCTGGGTGCCGCGGCACTGGGTGCGGCGGCCCTTCGCCTCTATCACACGGAAGACGCCGCCATCATGGTGATCGTCTGGCAGCTCGGCTCGGTCGCGTTGTTCAGCCTGGTTGCAGGCGCGATCAGTCGTATGCTTGTCGACAACCAGCCGGACCACATTCTGCACATGCGGCCGTAACCTTTCCATTCGCCCCCTCCAATTGGGAGTGCGGGTCCACTTCCGGGCCGCAACGCTCAAGGAGAGAGAGTATGGATCGCAGAATGTTCGCGGCCTCGGTGTTTGCTGCCGCGGTGGGCCTTGCCGGCGCAGCGGTGACCGTGACACCGGCTTCCGCCCAGACGATGACCAAAGAGCAGATGATGCAAGTGCAGCAAGCCAACATGGCGCGCGCCAAGGCCGGCCACCTCGTCGCCTGCTACGGCATCAACGCTGTCGCCAAGAACGATTGTGCCGCCGGCGCGCATTCCTGCGCGGGTCAGGCAACGAGCGCACGCGATACGAAATCCTTCGTGCTGCTGCCGACCGGCGACTGCGAGAAGATCGCAGGCGGGGAGCTCAAGGCCTCCTGAGCAGGAGCACATCATGGCGGTCGCCGAACAGACCGCGTGCGCAGGCGTTGGTCCGGTCCCCGATACTGCGGGGATCGGACTGCGCTTCCCGCATCACGCGGCATTCCTGGAAGCCCGACCCGCGGTTAGGTGGGTCGAGGTCCACAGCGAGAACTATCTGAGTGGCCCGGCACTCGCGGTGCTTGAGGTTGTGCGCGCCGACTTTTCAATCTCGCTGCACAGCGTCGGGCTGTCGCTTGGCAGCGCCCAAGGCGTCGATCCCCGCCATCTCGCGCGGATCGTCGATCTCGCGGAGCGCATCGACCCAGGCCTGATGTCCGAACACCTCGCCTGGGGCGCGGTCGATCATGATTTTCTGGCCGACCTTCTGCCGTTGCCGTTGACGGAGGAGAGCCTCGATGTCGTCTGCCGAAACGTGGATGTGGTGCAGACCGCGCTCAGGCGGCGCATTCTGATGGAGAACCCCTCCACCTATCTGCAGTTCCAGCACTCGACCATCCCGGAGGCAGAATTCCTCAGCGCTTTGGCCGCGCGGTCTGGCTGCGGCCTGATCTGCGACGTCAACAACATCATTGTCAGCTCGACCAATCATGGATGGGACGCCGAGCGCTATCTGCGCGCGCTGCCGGCCGATGCCATTGGCGAGTTCCACCTCGGTGGTCACAGCGAAGCCGGTGGAGACGCGGCGCCGCTGCTGCTGGATACACATGACCGGGCCGTGGCGCCGATCGTGTGGTCGCTGTACGAGACGGCTCTGCGTGTCATCGGACCGCGGCCCACACTGATCGAGTGGGACGCCGCGATCCCGGCGCTGCCGGTGCTGCTGTCCGAAGCGGCGCAGGCGCAGATCTATTTGGCGCGGCGCGCGTCCAGGGAGCGCGATGTCCTCGCTGCTTGAGCTCCAGCGCACCATGCGCACGGCATTGCTGGCAGGCAGCGACACGCCACTCTCAGCGATGATCGGCGGGGCGTCCGACCCCGCTTCCCGCCTGCGCATCTACCGCAACAATGTGCTCGGCAACCTCACCGGCGCGCTGCGCCTGACGTTCCCTGCGGTCGAGCGGCTGGTGGGCGCCGATTTCTTCGCGGCCGCCGCCGCCCGCTTTATTTCGGCAGCTCCGCCGACGGGCGCCGACCTGTATGAATATGGCGCGGCGTTCCCTGGCTTCCTCGCCACGTTCGAGCCTGCGCAGAACATTGCCTACCTTCCCGACGTGGCGCGGCTGGAATGGGCGGTGAACCAGGCCTTGCATGCCGTATTCGCCCCAGCCCTCACGGCGGACGCGCTGTTCGATGTCCCGGAACAGCAGCAGGCGGGCCTGAGGTTCGCAGCACATCCCTCGCTGTCGCTGCTCGTGCTGACACATCCCGCCAAGGCGATCTGGGAGGCGGTGCTCACCGAAGACGCCGAACTCCGCGCGTCCAGTCTCGCCGCCATCGACATCTCAATGGCAGGCAACGTCCTGGCTGTTCTGCACGGCGCCGACGGACTTGCTTTCATCGAGCTGTCGCGGACCGCCTATGAATTTGCGTGCGCCCTGACCGACGGACAATGTCTCGCCGATGCGCTTGAACTCGTTACGTCCGACGATGCCGCACCGCTGCTTGGCGGCTTTATCGCGCATGGCTTCTTCGGTCGCTGCGATCTGCCAGCAAGCCTCACCCGGCAATACCCAGGATCAAAACGATGAGTATGGCAGCACGTAAGCCTGCGGGCACCGAAAGCTGGCTGGTTGAAATGGTCCGCGCAATGATCGGAGTGTTCGACCGCATTCCCTATTGGCTGATCGCCCTGACCGCCCGGATTGCGCTCGCGAAGGTCTTCTGGAGTTCGGCCCAGGCGCATTTGGCCAACTGGGACACCACGCTCTACATGTTCAGCGACACTTACAAGGTGCCTCTCCTGCCGCCTGAGTTGGCGGCCTACCTCGCGGTGGCGATGGAACTGGCGATGCCGCCGCTGTTGGTATTGGGCTTTGCTACCCGCTTTGCGGCTCTGGCGCTGTTCGGCATGACCTTGGTGATCGAGATCTTCGTCTTTCCGGAGGCATGGCCGACGCATATTCAATGGGCGGCGATGCAACTGATGCTGATGGGCCGTGGAGCCGGATCGCTCTCGCTCGATGCACTCATTCAGCGCTGGTCCAAGCGACCAGCATGAACAGGCGGCATGCAAGCGCATTTGCCTCGATGCGACCAATCGTAAAACAAGGAAGGAATGACTTTATGCAGACGATTTCGCGGCGGCAGATCCTGGGCGCAGCTTCGATGTTGGGCATCGCGCCCTTGGCGATGACCCGGGCAGCCACCGCGGCACAGGTTGGACTGGACCTCACGTTCATTCTGCATGCCGTATTCTTCTCGGAGGAAACGCATCAGCCCAAGCCGCTCGATCCGCAAGCCTTCGTCAAGGATCCATCGGCGCCGGCGGCGGTCGGGCCGCAGAACATCCCGCATGCCGCCGGTTTTCGGCCCGCGTTGGTCGCGGGTCCGTTCGATGTCGAGGCTTTCAATGCGCAAGGCAAGAGCCTGGGCTTCACCCTCGTGGATTGGTTTGCTGCCAAGGGCTCCGTGAAGGTCACGCCGTCAGGAACCGGCGCGAAGCTCGATTGCCACTTCACCAAGCTGCGGCCGAACGGGGTCTACAGCCTTTTCGAGAACCACTTCGATCAGAAGCCGATCGGCTTTACCCCCTCGGACGGCACGGGGAAAGGCAACAGCTTCACCGCCGACGCCAGCGGGAGTGCTGCCATCAGTCTCATTTCGCCACGGCCTCTGACTCACGATAACGCCGTGCTGCTGGTCTATCACAGTGATAACACGGCGCACGGGATGGAGCGCGGCGAGATAGGGGTGACCGCGCATCATCAGATCATCGTGCGTATTCCGGCGTGACGCCTGGGCGCGGCAATTGGTCGCGGCCGCGCCGTTTCGACCGCAACCTCGTGGTGATCGGGGCCGGCTCGGCCGGTCTGGTCAGCGCATACCTCGGCGCGGCTCTGCGCGCCGGGGTAACGCTGGTTGAAGCCGACCGAATGGGCGGGGATTGTCTCAATACCGGCTGCGTGCCTTCCAAGGCCCTGATCCGCAGCGCCCGGCTCGCCGTCGAAAGCCGCCGAGCCGCAGCGCTCGGCCTGTTGGGACCACCGCTTGCCGTGGATTTCGCGGCCGTCATGGACAGGGTGCAGGCGATGATCGGCGCCGTCGCACCGCATGATTCGGTCGAGCGCTATGCGGCCCTCGGCGTGGACGTCCGGCGCGGGACGGCGCGCATCGTCTCGCCCTGGTGCGTGGAGGTGGACGGTAGTCCGATCACCACGCGCGGCATCATCATCGCCACCGGTGCGGAGCCGATCGTCCCTGACCTCCCCGGTCTCGTGGGGACAGAGTATTTCACGTCCGAGACTTTATGGCGGCTGCGCATCCTGCCACGGCGGCTGCTGGTGCTGGGCGGCGGCCCGATCGGCTGCGAGATGGCGCAGGCATTCGCCGAGCTTGGCAGTCAGGTGAGTGTTCTGCAGCAGGCTCCACGGTTGCTGATGCGCGAAGACGACGAGGTCTCAGCCTTCGTCGCCGAAAGGATGGCGGCGGACGGGGTTCGGGTGCTGACGCGCCACAAGCCAATCGCCATCGAGGTGGATGAGGCTGGGCGGGTCATGCGGATCGAACACGACGGTGTGGTGAGAGCCGAGCCGTTTGACGCGCTGTTGGTTGCGATCGGGCGGCACCCACGCACGGCCGGTTACGGCCTTGAAGAACTCGGCATTGGAATCACGCTAACGCGGACGGTGGAGACCGATGCCTGGCTGCAAACGATCCATCCGAACATCCTTGCCTGCGGCGACGTGGCCGGCCCCTACCAGTTCACCCACGCCGCGGCGCATCAGGCGCAGTCGGCGGTCCTCACGGGGCTGTTCGCGCCGTTCTATCGATCGCGCCCGGACTACAGCGTGATGCCGGCTGTGACCTTCACCGATCCCGAGGTCGCGCGGGTTGGGTTGAATGAGCGCGAGGCGCGGGCGCAGGGCATCGCCTATGAATGCACGCGCTACGATCTGCACGAACTCGACCGCGCGATCGTCGATGGCGCGACCGAAGGGTTTGTCAAAGTGCTGACGCGGCCGGGCAAGGATCGCATTCTCGGTGCGGCCATTGTGGGCGTGCATGCCGGCGAAACGCTGGCCGAGTTCGCCCTGGCGATGCGGCACGGCATCGGCCTGAAAGGCCTGCTCAACACCGTGCATGCGTACCCGACCTATGCCGAGGCCAATCGCTACGTGGCCGGCGCGTGGCGGCGCGCGCATGCCTCTCCCACCGCGCTGGGCCTGCTGGCGCGCTTTCACGCATGGCGGCGCGGTCGCGCCGCCCCATCCCAATCGGAACACCCGAACCAGGAAGTCCCATCGACATGAACGTATCCGCACCGTCTGCACCGCGTCCGAGCACGATGGTCGAACGTCTGTCCACCATGCAGTGGAACCGCTTCCATACCGTCATTGTCCTGCTGTTCGGCATGGGCTGGGCGATGGACGCCTTCGAGGTCACCCTGATCGGCAATGTGCTCGGCGCGTTGCGGGAGCGTTTCGACCTGGGCGCCGACGCGATGTCGCTGATCCTTGGCGCCTGGTTCGCCGGGCTGATGCTGGGTGCGGCGGGTTTCGGCTACCTGGCCGACCGCTACGGCAGGCGGCGCATCTTTCTCGGCAGTCTTGTGCTGTACGGGGTCACGACACTGGCCGCCGCTTTCGCACCCAACCTCGCAGCGCTGCTGCTGCTACGCCTGTTGGCCGGGATCGGCGTCGGCGCGGAGTATTCGGCGATCAACGCGGCCATCTCCGAACTGGTGCCGAGCCGCTCCCGAGGTCGTGCGGCGGCGCTCGTTTTGAACTTCTGGCCGATCGGCAGCCTGTTCGCGGCGTTGCTGTCGTGGCTGGTGCTCTCGGCCCTGCCGCCCGATCTTGGCTGGCGCGTGGTGTTCGGCTTCGGCGGCGTGATCGCCCTTTCGTCGGCCTGGTTTCGCCGCCACTTGCCGGAAAGCCCGCGCTGGCTGGAATCCGTCGGGCGCGACGCGGAGGCGATGGCCATCGTCAGCGGGATCGAGGCGGGGATCACCAACCTGCCTGTTCCGGAACCGACGCCGGTTCACCGACGCGTCAAGCGCGAGGGTGCCGCGATGATGACGCTACTGCGCCGCTATCCCGCCCGCCTGGCGCTTGGTGCCATTCTCGATTTCGCCGAGGCCTCCGGCTATTACGGGTTGTTCGCGTTCCTGCCGCTCGTTGTGCTGCCGGCTCTGCATCTCGCGCCGGCGCAATTGCCGGTGTTCTATCTCGCTGGCAGCGTCGGTGCGCTGTTTGGCGGCCTTGCCGCCTCGATGCTGCTGGACCGCTGGGGCCGATACGCAACGGTGTCGCTGTTCTACCTCGCGACGGCACTGGCGACCGTCGCCCTGGCCTTCGCCACGACCCTCGGGGCCGGCGTGCTGATGCTGGGGTTCGCCCTGGTCAATCTGTTGGCGACCGGGAGCTGGATCGCGGCCTACCCCACGTTTTCGGAACTGTTCCCCACGTCGCTGCGCGCCAGCGGCATCGGGGCGAGCGTGGCGTTCGGGCGGATCGGTGCGATGATCTCGCCCTTCCTGGTGGGCAGCATCGGCGCTCACAGCATGCCGGCCGCACTGCTGCTGCTCGCCGGGTTCTGGCTGCTGGGGGCGGCCACGATGCAGGTGTGGCGATGGATGGGCGGGATCGAGGCCAGCGGATTGACGCTGGAGGATATCTCGCCGGAAGAGGTGGCCTCCCATGCCTGACAGCGCGCGGATCGACACGATCACCACACCCGCCATCATAACCAACCAGCCAGTGCTGGTGTTCGGCGGCTGCTACAGCAACCTCCAGGCGACGCAGGCGCTGCTGACCGAGGCACGGCGGCTGGGCGTGCCGCCGGAGCGGATGATCTGCACCGGCGACGTCATCGCCTACGGCGCCGACCCGCGGGCGACGCTGGCGTTGATTCGGGAGGCCGGCATCAGGACGGTGATGGGCAATTGCGAGGAATCGCTGGCGCAGGACGCCGGCGACTGTGGATGCGGCTTCGCCCCGGGCTCCGCCTGTCACCGGCTTTCCGCCGCGTGGTTCACCTACGCGAGCAGCCAGGTGGATCACGCCGACCGGCTGTGGATGGCAGGCCTGCCGCAACGCATCGACCTGAAACTGGCCGGCTACCGGATCGCGGTTGTGCATGGCGCGCCGAGCCGAATCAACCGGTTCGTCTTTGCCTCCACCCATGAGTCGGAGATCGCCGCGGAACTGGCGCTGACTGGAGCGGACGGCGTGATCGGCGGACATTGCGGTGTGCCGTTCACCCGCCCGATCGGCACGCGCCTATGGCACAACACGGGTGCGATCGGATTGCCCGCCAACGATGGTACGCCCCGTGGCTGGTTCAGCCTGCTGACACCGTCCCGGGATGGGATCGAGATCCGCCATCTTCCGCTCAGCTACGATCACCGCGGCGCGCGGCAGGCGATGCACGCTGCCGGGTTGCCCGCGGACTACGCGCAGACCATGGAGAGCGGCATCTGGCCGAGTTTCGACGTGCTGCCCGCGACGGAGCAGGCGCAGACCGGACAGGCGCTGGCGCCGGGGGCGAGCCTGTGGAACCGCGCGGCGCCGCCGCCGCCACCGGCAGCGGAGCCGCGCTTCATCGGTCCATTGCGCACGGCATCGGGCGAGCCGCATGCGCGCGTGGCACTCGATGGACTGACGACGCTCTGGTTCAACACTGGCACGCTCTGCAACATCGCCTGCACGGGTTGCTACATCGAGAGCACGCCACGCAACGACCGGCTGGTCTATCTGTCGCGGGCCGATTTCGACCGGTTCATGGACGAGGCGACGGTCAACCATCCGGAGCTTCGGGAGATTGGCTTCACCGGCGGTGAGCCGTTCATGAACCCCGACGCACCGAGCATGATCGAAGCCGCCCTTGCGCGCGGCTACCGGGTTCTGGTGCTGACCAACGCCATGCGCCCGATGCAGCGGCATTTGCCCTTGCTGGAACGGCTGCATGCCGAATACGGGGCGCGGCTCGCAATGCGCGTCTCGCTCGATCACTACACGCAGGAGGGTCACGAGCGGGTACGCGGCGCGGGGAGCTTCGCGCCAGCCCTTGCCGGCCTGTCCTGGCTGGCCGGCAAGGGCTTCACGCTCGCGGTCGCGGCACGGTTCAGCGCCGAGGAGACGGAGGCAGGTTTTCGTGCCGGCTTTGCCGCGCTGTTTCGCGCTCATGGCCTGGAGTTCGATGTCGCGGATCCGGATCGCCTGGTGCTGTTCCCGGAACTCGCCGACCGAGAGTTGCCCCCCGAGGTGAGCGAGACCTGTTGGCAGGCCCTGCGCAGTCGAGGCCGGGCGGTGATGTGTCAGTCCTCGCGCATGGTGGTTCATCGCAAGGGTGAGGCAACGCCGAGGGTTGCCGCCTGCACCCTGCTGCCGTACGCGTCAGAGTTCGATCTCGGCGCCAGCCTCGCCGAAGCCGCCGTTCCAGTCACGCTCAGTCATCCGTATTGCGCCCGGTTCTGCGTGTTCGGCGCTGCCTCCTGCGCGGCCGGAGTCTGATGCGCCCAAGCACGGGCTGAACACCTGGGAGGCAGACATGGCTGACCACGTAGCCGGGCGGCGCAGGTTTCTGGCCGGAGCCGTCCTCTCAACGGCCGGCCTGGCGGACTCGCCCGCCGTTGCCGACGAGAGCCGGCCGCCCCCGTTCTACAGCCAGGGCGGCCAGTTCATCGTGCTCCGCCCACGCCCGTTCGCGGCCGCCCGAGCGATCCGAACGGCTGGGGGCAGCCTAATCGACTTCCCGGCGATGCGCCTCCAGTTACTACATGCCTCAAACATAACTCCGGAGGCGCTCGATGCCGATCGGCACCGTGAAATGGTTCAACGCTACAAAAGGCTACGGCTTCATCCAGCCGGACGGCGTCGGCGCCGATGTATTCGTCCACATCTCGGCCGTTGAGCGCTCCGGCATGGACAACCCCAGGGACGGCGACAAGGTCAGCTATGATCTTGAGACGGACCAGCGCGGGAAGGTATCAGCGGTAAACTTGAGGGCGGTCTAACCCAGACTCTTTCTGGACCCAGGTAGGACCAGACCAGAAATCCAATGGCGACAGGCAGGGTGAACACAGTCGTCACCACGAAGGCGACAACCACCATGACTTGGCAAAACTCTCCGAAGGTGTTTCCGACGCCCGACCGCATGGAGCACTGATCTCCGAACGAGACCTTCACCGTGCGTCGAAATCCTTACTAAATCCCGAAGGCCGTCAGACTGCGCCGCTGCCCAGTTTTGGTTGTAGTCCGACCATCACCGCAGCCTTAGCAGCGGCCAATGCGGCTTCGCGAGAGGGCCGTTGGCCGCATCGGGATTGCGCTCCCGACCAGACCTGCCAGTCCCATCCAGCCATCGGAAGCTTCTCTACAACGACCCAGTATCTGCGGCCGTGGAGATCAATCGGCATGCTGTAGAACGGTTGATCGTCGTGGCATGAACTCTCGTGCATGGTGTAGCAGTCACCTAAACCATAATCGTAAGGAGTTAGATCAAGAGATAGCGCCTTGAAAGGTTGAAAAAGCTCTCGCGAAGTTGTAGCGCCATGGTATGCTCCTCCCGATTGCGTGAGGGGATGTCGGGATGGACGGTACATTCGAGCGAGCCCTGGTGTTGGCGAGGGAAAGCATGGGCGACGAGCTCTGGAATCGAACTCCGGCGAAAGCGCGGACGGAGGCCATCTACGCCGTCATGCGGCAACTCGATGCCGCGAGCATCCCCGGTTCTGCAGTTGACGCTCCCAAGCCTATCAGAGAGCCGGCCTCAGCTAGCGTGTAACTTAGCCGCTCCACCCTTGCGCGCGCGCCCATTCGACGAGCGTGTCGCGGCGCATCAACCAAGCTCCGGTCCGCCGCTCGTGCAGCCGGACGGTCGTCGGCCCGTTGCCGCGCGCAGTCTCCCGTTCCTGCGCCATCCGAGCAAAACTTGCCAGCCGTCCGCGCGCCCCGCGCGACCAGCGATACGAATGGGCGTATCTGTTCGGAGCCGTCTGCCCCGCACGCGGGATCGGTGCCGCGCTCGTGCTGCCCTATGTCAGCACCGAGGCGATGAACCTGCACTTGGCGGAGATCAGTAGGCATGTCACGCCTGGCGCGCACGCCGTCATCACCTGCGATGGCGCCGGCTGGCACCAGACCGGCGGAAACCTCACCCTGCCGGACAACATCAGCCTGCTGCCATTGCCACCCTACTCGCCGGAGCTCAACCCGGTCGAGAACATCTGGCAGTTTCTGCATCAGAACCATCTCGCCAACCGCATCTATGATGACTACGAAGCCATCGTCGACGCATGCTGCATTGCTCGGAATGCACTCGCCGCAGCGCCCGAAACGATTCGATCCATCGCATCATGCGCCTGGGCACATACGGTCAATGCGTAGGGCGATTGGTATCAGACTCTCTCGGGGCGTCCTCAGGTTCCGGCTTCTTAGTACCACTATGTTCTTTTACAGAAACCTTTGGAGTGTCTCCAGGCTGTTCGGCATCATTTTTAGCCAGGTCCGATAGAATTCGATGAGACTTATCGTTCTTTTGGACTTCGCTCAACTGATTTACTCCATTCCAGGATTGGAGCGCGTTGATGACGCGCTCGTGGTTGTTGGCACTCAATCGCATCAGGCTCTCGTCAACGCACAGCGAGGTCCGCCGGGCGTTTCTGGCTAGTTCACAAATCGGTGGACCTCACCGATGCTCCTGTCTCCGGCGGCCAAGGCGCGTTTACGGACAGCTTCGGTGTGCAGCTGCCGGGTGGTCCATGTCCATGGAACCCGGGATTGGAGGGCTAGCGTGAAGGGGATCGAACTTCGGATTGGCGTAGCGTCCGGGCTCTTCGTCTCCGGTCTGCTCTTGCTTCCAGGCTCGCAAAGGTTCTCTGCCTGCTACGTCATGGCGCATGGGGCAGGCGCGGGCATGAAGCATCGCTTTATGTCGGCCGTTGCCAACGGCCTCGTCCAGCGTGGCATCGCCACACTTCGCTATCAGTTCCCCTACATGGAGGAGGGATCGAAGCGGCCAGTGGGATTGACCCGGTTCCGTGGACACCCTGAAGCTTTCACCAGAGGTGCTCCTAATGCCGAGAACCCGCCGTCCGTATTCGCCTGAGTTCCGCCGTCAAATGGTTGATCTGGTTCGTGCCGGACGA
>JAABUQ010007549.1_pt1 | contig 15724 bp, 17 predicted proteins | sample 5560001 | NCBI WGS metagenome assembly JAABUQ01 (sample SAMN10711888, study PRJNA513371) | rock metagenome | isolation source: Antarctica rocks | place: Antarctica: Victoria Land, Finger Mt nord | collected 2015-12-18 | reverse complement strand
GCAAACTGCGGCGAAAGATCGCCGAGAATGCGGTTGACCGTGATACGTATGGGGCGCAAAGGGTGATCGCTTGGAACCGCTTCCTCGGGCGAAAGCGTCGTCCATATCGACGCATGCTGAACGTCTTTTGACCGCAACGGCCGCTCCCATGAAGTATAAAGGAGACTTGCCATCATGATACGACAAACCGCCCGCCATTCCAAGCCAAACGCCGCGACTTTTTCACAGGCCTGCTAAAGCTGCTTGAAGGAGAATATCGCCCCCCGGTTTGGGAAAAAAGAACCGCGTCCGCACGATCGACGCCGCGCGTTGCGCAGTCATGGTTGACGTTTGTGAATAAGGAAGCAGGCGATGAACTTGAGCGGCCCTTCGGGCGATCCGCGATAAAACGCTGTCAGTGAAATGATCACGACGATGTGGCCTGAAGATCCACGAAAAGTGACATCGGAACTTTTAGTCGGAACTGTTCCAAGTCGCCCTTTAGCTGCTGTCCGTCCGCAAGAGGTTTGTATAAGTACATCACGAGCGGCATTGCGACGCCGAGTGCGCCCTGAACGAGCCCAAGCGAAACGGCAGATGCGACGCCAGCGGTCGCAGCGGCGGCAGCAGCGGTATGGACGTTAAGCGCCGTCGTGACCGCTGTCGAGATGGATGGCACGGCGTGCGGTGGCCGCGTCGGCTTCCGGGTCGGCGATGAGCCAGTCTCGCGAGCCGGCGATAGAGGCACAGGTCGCATAAAAGGGTGGTTCTCGCGCGACGACCTGCACCTGATGTCCCGCCGAACGCTCCGCCATGAGCGATGCAGCGAAACGCTCCAGACAAGCGACGTCTTGCAGCACGATGCTCTGCATGTCGACGATGACCGTATCGGCTCCGTCTTCAAACGACTGGTTCACCCTGCGCATCAACTCGGTACAACCCGCTTCGTCAAGTTCCCCGTTCACGATGAGCGACGCGAGGGTGTCTCGTGGCCTGGGTGGCTGAGTGGTCGCGCTCAGGTTCGCTTCAACCGGGTCGTGTTTCACCGCTATGCGAAGATCAAATGACATTGTCGTCGCCATCCTTCAGGGAAGATCGCCGGGCGGCTGATATCGCGCGACGCGGTCGCCATCGAATGTCACGACCGACGAGAACGGCGCCGGCCGGTCGTAATGCCATTCGGTCATCCGCATCAGCTCCGCTTTGGTCGCATACACCGACGGAAAGCCGGCGATCGCCGCGACCTGCTCGTGGGTCTGTCCGATTTTTATGTCGGCCAGCCCGTGCGCGGGAGCATGCATCGTAATCAGCCGCTCTAGCTGCCACCCGTCCGCTGCAACCGTCTCGAGGGTGCGGCAGCCGGTGGTAAAGACCTGCTGGGTGATGGACCGCGTGATCGCATGCTGTTGTCCGAAGTCGCCGAGCTGCGACCAGGGTGCCATCGGCCCGGGTCGGCCGACCCCCGCAGGAGTGCTCATTGATGCCGCAGGCGCCGGAGCGGCGGGTGTTGAGAACGACATGCCGCCCAACTTTGGGCGGACGTTCGGGTCGAACACCACGCGCAGCGGGTCGATTGCCTTGAATGCGAACGCGTAGTCCGAAGTGTCGTAGCCGGCGTACAGCAACGCGCTGCCGTGGGTGCGTTCGACCTGGACGACGCGCAACGTCGCATGCGGGCGAGTGCCGACCGTCACGTATGGGATCGCATCGATGCCGCAGCGCAATGCGAGCGGTCCGTAACTGTACACCTTCGCGCCATCAAAGCGCCGCTGCAGCGTGGCATCGTTGCTCGGATCTCCGACGTCGACGTGCACCGGTGACATCCCCGTAGACGTTGCAAGCGCGACCGGCGCACTACCCCGTAACACCGCACCGGGATCGCTGCGCAGCACCAGCCGACTGTATCCCCAGCCGCAAGACGGTACGCGGCACGCGCAGGTGCACGACGGTCACTTGGGCAGGGCCGGGCGGCCCCAGAGTGGTTTGGGGTGATGACGCGAGGGTCGCGACGTCATGCGCTTCGACGACGCCGGTGAGCGAAGTACGGTCGACGTGCAGTTTCGTCGCGTCTACGATGAAGCCGGGAGTTCGCGAATTGAAACTGATGGTGTATCCCTCAACGGTGGAATCCGACGCAAGGTGCATGAACACCGCGTCAGGCGGCGCAGCCGTAGGCCTCGCGAACGGGCCGGGCGCAGCGCTGGACGGAGCTACTCCGCCGGGTGCCGCCGGAATGACGGCTACCATCATCACGAGCGCCAGGACGAGTGCGATCATTGGGCGTTCAACCGCACTGCTGAGGGGCCTTCTACGGCGTTGGACAGATCATCGGCACGTTCATTGCAACGTGCGCGCGTTCGCCCGCGTTCCAGACATCTAATCGAGCTAACCCAAGCATTGTGTCGTCTAGGTCACGCCGGATTCTGATAGGCCAACTAAGGAACCCGACTCCACTGTCTGCCTCCGAGCCTACGGAGCCGTGAAGGTGTACCGCTGAGAACCGCTGTCAAACCCGAGAGGCTTTGTCTGCGAAACGATGGTGTTCCAGTGGCCGCCGCGGTGTTGACCGACGGTCAGCGTCGCAGTCGAGGTGCAACGGCAGGCTGGTCGCCAGGCGATCTTGACCATATTCGTGCCGCGATGCACGTACCGCGTGATGTCCGTGTTCGCGCCGTCCGTGTTAAATTGGCCGAGGGAGTGCCCGTTTACAGAAAACACGAAGATCGTGTTGAGACCCCGATACTTCACAATGTACTGAGTGTCAGGAGCGGCGGTCGCTACGGCCGCCGCCGCCGCGAAGGCTGCAAAAGCCGTTAGCGTTCGAACGAACTTGGTCATCCTAACCTCCCCGATTCCCTTTATTTAAGAAATGTGCGTCCCCGTGCGGGCAAGCCCGATGCGGACCGCAACGAACTGCGATTCCCCGTAATGTCTTGCCCCTTCGCTTCTTGGCGCGGCCGCGCATGCGCTGGCTCTGGCCGGCCGCGACCTTCGCCCGGCCGACGCCAACGCACAATCGCACTGAGGGGCCTTCTACGGCGTTGGACAGATCATCGGCACGTTCATTGCAACGCGCATCGTCGTCCTTTCGTCTCGCCCTACCTGTCGTAGCGGGTTCACTCTCCATGGCAACGGTTGCGTTCGCCCTCCGGTTCTCACGTAGACCAACGGCCGCAGTTCGTCTGACATATCGTTCCTGGCGCGCAGTCCAACAAAGGGCGTATACGGGACCGCAATGACATTGCCGATTGCGATCAGCGAGTCGGCCGCCCGCGGTCGTCATGGTGCGCTGTCGGCGATGCGACGAACTCACGCCTTCGGGTGGCTGGCTTGCGCACTTGGAGCGATCGGCGCAATTGCGCTAGGAGAATCGCTCGGACGCTAGGACCGCGCGTGGCCCTTTGCCCAATCGAGCAAGCGTCGAGCGCGCAGCGTATTCCAATAGCTCGCCCTCCCGACGCCGGCGTCCATATCGAACAGAATCTCAGTGTGCTGAACGTTGAGCGGCCTAATAGCCCATTTTGGTGTCGGCGCTTCTCGACGATCTCGACGGCTTCGACGATCCGCTAGTCGGGTTCGACATCGGCGCTACGCAGATAGTCGAGGCCGCGTAGAACGTCGCAATGCCACGTCGGCGGAAACGCGAAGCGCATCCAGCGGCGATCGATCACGTCGCCTGAACGCAGCGCCGCAGCATGCGACGTTCTAAGAGATAGGCCTGGCCCCGCCGCCTACTTTCCGTTATCGCCGTGGTCGCATCATCACGCTCGACACGCGAGACTCCAACGTTGCCTGCTGTCGCATTTACCAAAGAAAAGGAATTAGTCGGAATCTGACGCGCTTCGCGTAGGCGTCGTACCCCGGAAGGTTGCGCCCCAGGAATCGCTCCTCGAACACGCTTCTGGCGGCGAAAATCGTCGCGATGGCTACGATCGCGAACAAGGCGCCGACGTAGGATTCAAGCCACAGCGGCAATCCAATCGTCAAGAGGAGGCCGCCCGCATACATGGGATGCCGCACGACGCTGTAAACGCCCGAGGCGACGACGGTTTGGTTTCGTTCCTCCTGATACTTGACCACGGGCGACGCAAACGCGTTCTCATGAAGCGCTAGGTACGCAATCCAGAAACCGACGACGTAAAGAGCCAAGCCGGCCGACGAAACGAACGGGCCGGGCTTGACGAAGAGGTGTAGATGGAACACGTCCAAGGGCGTGACGATGAGGAGACCGATAAACGCAGCGAGTAAGAGGATCACGAGCACTCTGTCGAGCCTCGGCTGACTCTTTTGAATGGGCGGTCGCAGGCGTTCTTCCAACAAGTCGCGGGAAGGCTCAAGACGGACAAAACAGCACCGACGAGCATGAGCCCGACGATCACCCAGGCGCGCCACCACTGGAACGTTCCGGCCACGGCAACCAATGGCACGGCCAAAATTGATACGTTGACGATGACGGCAGCCGCCAGTTTCAACACGAGCATGAACGCAAGCCTTTCACATCGGTTCTTCGTCAGCGGCCGCGGCGGTGCCCATAGCGCTCGCCGACGCTGCCGGCGACCTCGGGCTGGCCCACGTATCACATCTAGCTGAGCGCGTCTTCGCAGAAACTAAATCGCGTTATGCGGCTAACGCGTCAGCGACTCTGCTCGCCGTCGACGAAAAGCGGGCGTTGGAGTAATTTCGGGACGAAGTTTCAGGACACGCAAAGCCGCTTCGAGAGCGCGACGCCTTCTTGCAGACGACGCAGAATTTGTGTCGTGCGTCGAACTGCGTTAGAAATCCGAGCCCCACACTTAAAGGCGCGCTACGCCGCCTCGTCCTTCGTCAGTGCTGCAGTGATGGCGATGATCGCGGGTTCGAGCGCGACGATCAGAAAGCCGTATGCATCGCCAGTAAATCCCCCACCGAGCCGGCCGGCGATCGGACGAGCGAGCACGATCGAACCGATGAGCGAGAGTGGCACCGTCGTCCAGACGCGTGGTCCAAGGGTCCGCGCGACCAGGACGAACAGCGCTGCTTCCGCGAGCAGGACGTCTAACCGAGGTTCGATAGGCGACGCCTCGGTTGATCGAGTGCCTGAAGCGGCGGGGAGGACCGCCGCATTTACGACTGCAGCATAGCGACCCAGTGCCGCCGAGTAGGCGAGGAGCGCGGGGAGCCGCTGCAGTTGACACGTTTGCAACGAAGCGATCCACACGGCGGAGATTGCTGCCATTGCGGCGACGGCAAATGAACCGTGATGCGGATCTTTGAGGATCTCAAGCCGACGTGCGGGACCAACTTCCGCGAATACTGCATCGCTACAGTCGAGGAATCCGTCGACGTGAATCGCGCCCGAGAGCGCGATCGAGAGTGCGAAGGCGGTCGCGGACGAGAGCGGCGCCGACGAAACTCGCGCTACTAACTGCGCGCCAAGACCGGCAAGCCCTCCGATCGCAACGCCGACCAGCGGCAACGCGAGGAGCGAATCGGGATTAGGAGGCGGAGCGGCCTCCCGCCCTGCGACTGGCAAGATCGAGAAATACGAGAACGCCGCGTTGATTGCATCAAGAAGGCGCTTCATTCGATCGACGTCGCGACTCCCGCTTGCGCGAAGGTCTCCATCTCGAACATGATCCGGCTTGCGGCTTCGAGCAAAGGGAGCGCGAGAGCCGCCCCTGTTGCCTCCCCCAATCGCAAGCCGAGATCGAGCAGCGGCTCGAGACCGAGAGCCGACAGAACGACCGGGTGGCCTTGTTCTTGCGAGACGTGAGAGGCGATGCAATAGTGGAGCGTCGCCGGAGCGATCCGCGATGCTAAGAGGGCCGCCGCAGCGACGATGAAGCCGTCCAGGACGATTGGGACGCGGTGCCGCGCGGCGGCGAGCATTACGCCGGCGAGGCCGATGATCTCATAGCCGCCGAGCTCGCGCGCAACAGCCCTCCAGTCGGCTCCGATGCAGCGAGCGACGGCGCCCTCGACTACGGCGATCTTGCGCTGTAAACGATCGTCGCCGATCCCCGTGCCTCGCCCGACGACGTGTTGTACGTCGACCCCGAGCAAGGCCGCGATGATCGCCGACGCGCTCGTCGTATTGGCGATCCCCATCTCCCCGAGCGCGATCGCGTCGTATGGGCCGCGACTTGCGATCCGTTCGAACGCCGCAACTCCGTAGCCGAGCGCGACATCGACGTGCGCGGGCGGCATTGCACTTTCGCGAGCGATGTTCACTGTGCCGGGACCGACCCGAAACGAGAGCAGCGATGGATGCGGCGCGGGCGCGACGATCGTCCCGAAGTCCGCGACGTAGAGATCGGCTCGGACCGCCCTCGCGCACGCGTTGATCGCTGCGACGCCGCGCGTGTATGCGGTGATCATCTGGGCGGTGACGGAGGCCGGGTAAGCGCTCACGTTCTCCGCGCTGACGCCGTGATCACCGGCCGCCACGAGGATCGCCTTCGCTTCGATCGGCTTCCCGGCCGGCCGTCCCGTCATTGCCGCAAGCCGAATCGCGAGAGTCTCGATTCGGCCCAGCGACCCGACGGGCTTCGTCAGGGAATCGATCCGCCGCCGCGCCTCACGCGCCGCCTCGTCCGTCGGAGCGACGATCAGGCGGGCATAAGCGGCAACGTCGACGGCGTTCCATTCGGATTGACCGCTCATTGCTCGGGAGCGACGGCGACGCCCGACGCATGCAGATCGATCGCGAACCCGTTGACGACCAAGTAGATACGGTCGGCGTGCTTTGCGATCGCTTGATGGAGGCGACCGAGGACGTCGCGAAAGACGCGCGCCGACGTATAGACCGGCACAATCCCCCATCCTACCTCTTCGGAAACGAGGATCGCCTGCGCCGAAGCTGAGCGCAGTGAAGCGTCAAGTCTTCGGCAATCGGCGTCGAGGGCGGCTTCAAGTGCGACGGCGTCGTCACCGGCTTCGATGCCCGGCGCACCCATCTGCGCAGCAAGCCACGTGCCGAGCGAATCGACGACGACAATGCTTCCCGAGGCGGCCGCGCCGACGATCTCGATGAGATCGCGCCCGCTACTACCCGCACTCTCGACGACTTCCCACTCTGCTGGACGCGAGCGCTGATGAGCAGCGAGCCGTGCCTCCCATTCCGAATCGCCGACACGGGATGCCGCCGTCGCCACGTAAGTCACGTGGGCCGTTGTGTCGCGAGCAAGACGTTCAGCGAAGCGACTCTTCCCTGAGCGCACGGGACCGGTAATCAGCGTCGTCGGCATCTAATCGCCATCAACGGCCTCTATCGTCCATCTTCCAGGTGCGGCGGCATCGCGTTCGACATCAGCGGTCCGGCCGTCGCACCGCAGTCGTAAGATGCTGGCCGGCGCCAACACGATCTCGAGCGCGCTCTCCGACGAACCCTCGAGCAACAGCCATAGAATGGCGTGCATCACAGCTGCGTGCGAAACTATCAGCGCGCGACCATTCCGTGGAAGCCTCGCCGTTAACGTGCTCAACACCGGCTGCACCCTGGCGCAGAGTTCGGCGAAAGATTCTCCGCCAGGTGCCGCGCGAGCGTCCGGCTGCAATGCAGACGGCGGCTCAACCATCGTTCGTGGAGTGCGCTCGGTGATCTGCGACCAAGTGAGACCCTCCCAAGAGCCAAAGCGCATCTCACGCAACCGTGGTTCCTCGGAAATCGTTACGCCGACGGCTGCCCCAATAATCTTTGCCGTGTCGAGCGCACGTTTCAGATTCGAAGAAATCGCAACATCGAAGCGCTCAGAGGCAAGACGCGAACCGAGCGCTCTGGCTTGTGTGCGCCCTAAGCGATCCAAGGGCGTATCGCTCTGACCTTGAAAGCGGCCGGCGCGATTCCACGCCGTGCGGCCGTGTCGTACGCAGACAAGCTCCAAGTCCCTTTGCCTGGGTGCGTGGCTTACCAGGCGCGCGACCACGGCGGCCCTGAGTGCGCTTCGTCCCGCAGACGGGCGTCGACTCCGCGCCGTGCTTCGATCACGCGAGCGCACAGCCATAACACGTCGCTCAAGCGATTGAGATACTTCAGGACCGTCGGCTGCACCAGACCGCCGTTCGTCACGTAACCCACGGCGGCGCGCTCGGCGCGGCGACAGACCGCACGTGCAACGTCGAACGCCGCCGATTCGGCGCATTCGCCGGGGAGAGACCAGTCTCGTAAGACTTTCGGTTCCGCTTCGAAGCGCTCGACCAGCGCGTCGAGTCGCTGCACCATCTCGTTGGTTACCTCAGGGATCGGCTTATTCGAGTCGGCTTTAGTCGAGATAGCCGAACCAACGACGAAAAGCTCGCGTTGAATATGGCGGACGCTTGCGCTAATTCCGGCATCATGGCACTGCGCGCGTGCTACTCCGATGACCGTGTTGAGTTCGTCGATTGCTCCGTACGCCTCGACGCGCGCATCGGCTTTGCTGACCCGAGCGCCTCCGCCTAGTCCGGTATCCCCGGCGTCGCCGCGCCTCGTCGAGATGCTCATGAGACAACAGCGTAGTCAACTACGCTCAGTTTCGCGTCCTCCGTGGCGGTGCGCGCATCAGGAGCCGAAATTTCGGGATGAATGGCCGCCGCGAACAGCTCCGCGGTCTCGATGAGGCGTGGCCCCGGGCGATTGGCAAACTGGTTGCCATCCATCGCGACGACGCGTCGTTTCCCGCCGGCAACAAGCGTGCGCCAAGCATCACTCGTCCGGGTTAGATCGTCGATCGACGCGCGCGTTGCGACGAGATCCATACCGCAGGGCGCGACGATAATGCACTCCGGGTCGGCAGACCGAATCTCATCCCACGAAACGACGCGTGAGTATTCGCCCGTCCACCCCAAGACCGGTGTTCCGCCGGCGATCTCGACGAGAGCTGGCGTCCAATGGCCGCTCCCCATCGGCGGATCCGTCCACTCGAGAACGAGCGTACGAGGTGCTCGCCGTCCCTGCGTTTGCTCTTGTAAGGTCGTCGCACGGCCGCGCAACCGTTCGACTTCTGCACGCGCGCGATCCGTCGTGTTCGTCGCCTCCCCCACATCGAGAATCGTTCGGTAGACCCCCTCCAGCGACGTCGGTTCGAGCGACAGGATGCGTGGCGTCAGAGCCATTCGGTTGAGCGTGGAGCGAAGTAGCCCCGACGAGACGGCGCAGACGTCACACAGTTCTTGCGTCAAAATGAGGTCGGGTTGGAGCTGTGCGAGCAGTTCCGCGTCGATGTCATACAACGAGTGACCCGCGTGCAGGCTCTCTCGAACCTGGCGATCGATCGAGGCCGCCACCGTTTCGCCTCCCTGCGCCTCGGCGACGATGTGACTGCGTGTAAGTTTCGGTTTCTGCGACGCATCGGCGGGATAGTCGCATTCATGTGTCACGCCAACGAGCTCGTCACGAAGTCCGAGCGCGTAGACAATCTCCGTCGTGCTCGGCAATAGACTGACGATCCGCATGTCAGCTGTGTCGAACGCGCGTGAACGTAGCGATGACGCCGGCTTCGGCGAGCGCAACAAGTCGATAGAGCACAAACGCTCCGACGGTAAGGGCGGCGTTGCTGACGAGCAGCTGCCCGACGATCGCGGGCGTAAACGCTGAGAGCCCGCTGCCGCTTGCGAGCGCGAACGCAGCGAGCGCGAGTTCGTATACGGCAAAGGCGACCGTGAACGCCAGAACACGCCCGCGCACTGCGCAAGCGCTTCCGACCGCCGCGGCAAGCACGGTGCCGACGCCGAGCGCGATTCCCCACGCGACGGTCATCGACGCGTGCGGATAGCCGAACACGGTAAAGCCCAAGATCTGGCTTTCGAGCCAGATGCCGAGTGCGACAAGTGCCCCGCGACGGAGCCCGAGCGTCATTGCAGCGACGACCCCGAACGCGACGAGGTTGATGCCGCACATCAAGAACAAATTACTTGCGAAACCAGCAGCAAGAAGGGTGGTCGCCCAAACGGCGGGCATCGGACGGGTAGGGTGCATCGAAGAGACTCCTTTACGTAAATGCGGCTGCGGCCGTGACGAACCGGTCGATCGCGGGATCGCCGGGAAGGAAGTGCCGGTGCAGAAAAGCGGCGACGCAGTTCCCGCGCACGATGCCATCGGTTGCGTCACCGACGTCATACGCGGGGGACGTCGGAGCGAGCATTGGGGTCGCGTAGTGAAACTCGTAAGCGCGCACGGACGCTCCCCGCTCGTCGAGCGGGGACGGAGTTGCAGCCGCCGCCAAACGGTAACCGAGGTGCAGCCTCGGTTCCGCGATCGACGTCGCTCCCGCAACGGCTCCCACCATTGCGTGCGAACCGCTTGAAGTATACAACGTCTCCGTGAGATACATGAGTCCGCCGCACTCGGCGTAGGTCGGCATCCCGCTTTCGACGGCGGCCCGAATCGCTACGCGCAGTGGCTCGTTCGCTTCAAGCGCGTCGGCGTGGTCTTCCGGGTAACCGCCTCCGATCCACAGCGCGCCGACGTCGCGCGGCAGATCGCGGTCGTCCAGCGGCGAGAACGGCACGAGCTCGGCACCCGCGTGCTTTAGCGCATCGAGCGTCTCAGGATAGGTGAACCAAAAGGCCGCGTCGTCGGCGTAGGCGACGCGGGCGCGAGGCGGGATTCCCCGCATGGTGGCCGTCGCGGGGAGTTAAGTGCAGGAAGCCGCCTGCACGAGCGCGTGCAAATCGAGCTGACTCGCAAGCTCGGCGGCAAGTCTCTCAACGATTGCCGCACGAGCCACGAAGGCGGCGCGGTCGAGGCCGAGCGTCCGTTCGGGCATCCGATAGTCGTCGCGCGTCGGGATAGCGGCGAGAACTTCGATGTTCGCGCGGGCGCACGCCGCCGTAACCGCGGCCGCATGAGAGGTTCCCCCAACCCGGTTGAGGATGACGCCGACGTGTCGAACCGCCGAGTCGTACGCGCGCAAACCGAGCGCGACGGCGGCCGCGCTCTGCGACGCGGTCCACATATCGAGTACGGTCACGACCGTGGCATCGAGCGTTCGTGCGAGCGTTGCCGTCGACGTCGCACCCTCGTCATCGCCATCGAAGAGACCCATCATCCCTTCGATAACCAGAATGTCCGCGTCGCCAGCTGTCGCGGCGACATGACGGCGCACGCCCTCCACACCGTCGAGCCAGAGATCGAGGTTGTGTGCGGGAGTACCGAGTACGCACGCGTACAGCCGCGCGTCGATATAATCGGGCCCTGTCTTGTAGGCGCCGACACGAAAGCGGCATTCCGAAGCGCAGCGCACAACGCCATCGCGACGAGCGTCTTGCCGGCGCCCGTGCCGGCGGCGCTGATGACGAGGCGGGCACTCATTGCGTCGCGAGCTCAACGGCGAAGCGTCGACCTTGGTTCGGGTAGCCGAAAATCGGGGCCTCGCGATCGTTGCCGAAATTGAAGCTGCGCAGCGAGAGGATTGATTGTGGAGATAGTTTGTATCGAACGTATGCATCGAGCGAGCTGTACGCGTCGTAGCTTCCCGTAAGCGGCGGGGTCACGTTGGCGTGGTCGTCGCCATCGGAACCGATGGCGCGAAAACGCACCTGGTACGCGATGCGACCGTTCGCAAATGGATGCGTGAGCGCGAGCGTGGCTTGGCCCACCGGATTGCGCGGTAAACGGCCGCCGGTTGTAAGATTGATCGCTTTATAGAGATCGGTGAAGCTCGCATCGAGTACGAGGCCGGCAATCGAGCGCGTCGTGGCGCGCACAACGACACCCGCCGTCTGCGCTCGGCTCGCGTTGTAGGGGCGATAGTTTTGGCTGGGGTCATAGACAATAAAGTTTGAGCCGCTTCTCCCGAACCAGCCGACCGAGACAGTAGCGTCGCGCCGTTCGAGCGCAACGGTAACGTCTGCGTTTCGTGCTTTTTCGGCTGCAAGATTGGGATTCGAACTGTCTGGAATCGGATAGTACAGCTCGTTGAGCGCCGGGACGCGGAACGACTCACTGACGTTGCCGGCGACGTGAATACTTCCAAGACGAACTGTGCCGCCGAATGAGGGGGCAAGGACGGACCCGCGTGGTGCGTCATTCTCTGCGCGCAGTCCGGCCACGACGCGCATCTCGCGGTACGGGGTGGCGCCGACTTGCACGTAGCCTGCAACTTGCGATTCTGCTGCGCCCGATATCACGGCTGCAGTTTGTGGTCCAGCCTGACCTGGTGCAAAATAATACCTTGCGCTGTCACGGGTGAGATCGATGCCGACCACGGCATCGATGTGCGTTCCGTTGAACGCATTTTTGAGAGAAAGTTGCGACCGACCGCTGTATGCATTGCTCTCACCGCCATTAGCAGGGTCATTATAGGCGAGACGCTGGTTCAATCTGGAGCCGGTCAGTGTGAGCGTCGACGTTCGCGTTGCGCGCTCGAACTCCAACAATGCGGTGTCGTTCGAGATTGCTTGTGTCGCATTGGGTGTCGTGAAGTCAACGCGACCCGGCACACCGATCAGCGTCGCCGACGTATCGAGTCGGGCGCGCACGCGCATTCCAACGGCGAGCGGAGCGTCGACATCGAACCGGCCCGAACTCTCTTGCCCGAACGTATTCGTGCGAAGTGTGGCGGGGAAAACGCAATTCGTCGTGTTCGAACCACAAGGGTTCGATCCGTAGTTTAGGGCCGGATACGGGTACCTGTTTGCCGCGACGTGCCGTTCGAATGAGCCGCCAACGACGCCGTTGCCGATGCCGACGCGCACGTCGCGATCGGCATATGAGCCCAGCGATCCCCCGAGGTAGGTCCCGCGCGGCACGCGCGTGATGATATTGATGACGCCCCCGATCGCGCTCGTCCCGTAGAGTGTCGAGGATCCGCTTTCGACGACTTCGACGCGATCGACGCCGATCGTTGAGAGTTGGCCGAGCGTCGCCGTTCCTGAAGCCGGATCGGCGACCGGTACGCCGTCGATGAGGACCAGCGTCTGCGACGAGGTCGCTCCACGAATTCCGTAGTCGACCTGCGCACCGAAGGGCCCGTATGGGAAGAGCTCGATCCCCGGTACGTCCTGGAGCGCTTCCGCTATCGTTCGCGCGCCTTCGTTTTGGATGCGTGCACGATCAATAACGAACGTCGGTCGCGTCGTCTGTCCGATTGGCTCGGGTCGGCGATCACTGGTTGTGACCCGGCCGATCTCAACCAGAGGCGACGAGGAAGGAGCGGGCGAGGGCGTCGCCTGGGCGCCGGCGATCTCGCGACAACCGACGATGAGAAGCGCTGCGAGCCCGCAGCGCGAGAAGAAACCTGAGAGCACGGACGCCAACCTTCATGCGAGGCGATGGTCGTTACGCGTCCGCTCCAATATCCTGACTTAGCGGATCCTCACCGTTGGCTGCGCGTCTTCCCGACCGAAATCAGTGACGAACAGCGGCTCCCCGCTTACAGTGGCGCGACCGTGCCGGATTTGCACCGGCTTCCTGTCGCGGACGTGCTCATAGAGTTAGCTACGCCGGTGACGAGCCCTCTAGGGGGAGGGGATGTCCGAAAGGGGTCGTGGCTGTTGAAAACGCTTGGTTGCGCTGCTTGAATGAGGTATAATTATTTCGGTGGCTTAGCAGCGTAAGCGTGAAGTACGGAGTGAACGAGCACGATGATGAGCAGCCGACTACAGACAACCGCGATGTTTCAGTATTTCTGTCTCGACGATTGGGTTCCAGCTGATCATCTCTTGCGCGCGATCGATCGGCACGTCAATTTTCGGGCGATCCGGGAACGGCTAAGGCCGCTGTACAGCGCCGTTGGCCGCCCGTCTATCGACCCGGAAGTTCTGCTGCGGATACTGCTTATCGGCTATCTCTATGGTATCACGAGCGAGCGTCGGTTGATGGACGAAGTCGGACTAAACCTCGCATATCGTTGGTTCACGGGCCTTGGCTTCGATCAGTCAATTCCCGATCACTCGACGTTCTCCAAGAACCGGCATGGTCGCTTCCGCGAGTCCTCACTGTTTCGCGAATTCTTCGAGCAGATTGTGCAGCAATGCATCGATGCCGGACTCGTTGAAGGACAGCGGTTGTCAGTCGATGGCACGATCATTGCGGCCAACGCTAGCACACAAAGCCGCGTTCCGCGCGAACAGCTACCGGACGCTGCTAAGGTCTCTCGGACCGCTCAGGAATACTTATTGGAAATTGATACTGAGAATAATGAGAGCGATCCGGATTCGCCTCCGGGAACGCCACCATCTCTGATTGATACCGACGGTAAGGTTTCAACATCCGATCCTGACGCGGCCTGGGCCTCCAAGGGTGGTCCACTTCATCTGAGCTACTACGATAACTATTTGATCGATAATGCGAGCAGTATCATCGTTGCTGTTGAAGCGACGCCGGCCCGGACGAGCCAGGAAATTGTGGCAGCACGTCGGATGCTCGATCGCGTCGCGTCGACGTTTGGCGTCGTGCCGATGACCTTGGGCGCCGACAAGAGTTACGGGACCGGGCCATTCTTGGCATGGCTGATCGATCGCGGCATCGCTCCGCACATGCCAGTGCTGGATCGTACCCATCAGACTGACGGCCGATATACGCGACGACTTCGTATTCGAACCTGATGCCAACGCGTATCGTTGCCCCAACGGCAAGCTGCTCAACTTCTGCGGCATCGATCGGACGTCGAGATACAACGTTTATCGTGCATCGGCATTAGACTGCAGCGTCTGCTCGCTGAAAGCGATGTGCACCGCAGGTCGTGCGCGTCGCGTCACCGTGAACTTCGATGAATCGGCGCGCCAACATGCCAAGCAGCTTGCTGGCACCTACGACTATCAGCGTTCGTGGCGCGAACGAAAGAAGATCGAAGCTCTTTTCGCCGAGCTCAAAGACATCATCACGCTCCGGCGATTCCGATTACGACGACTACGAAACGTCAAAGAGCAAACGCTAATGGCAGCGACCGCGCAGAATATCCGGAGACTGATGCGTTTCCTCGAACCGACCGCTGCGCTTTGTCGAAGCTAGCCCTTTTGGAGACACCAGTCCGTCGGCTGCACTCGCCGTCTAATCGCCCCGTACGCTGATTTTTCAACACCCACGACCCTTTTCGGACCAAGAGGTTGACCACGGCTTATGCGGGTACGGCTTCGCGATCAATTAGGGCGCGCTTACGCTCGACGCTCGCACGTAGCCAGAGAGCGAACCGTCGTTGCGTACCACGGTGACAGGGGATAGCCACGGCGATATTGCTGGCGGCGCAAGCCGCCGGCGCCCGCTCGGACGGCCGTTGGCCGCCTATCCGTGACGCGACATCCGCGTCCGAGGCCGTTCTGGCCCGCTGGAATCTCGCAACGCCATCCAGACGCGTTGCTGGGACGCCGTGCCGCGTACGTAAAAGCTGAGGTGCCGACGACACCGAATTGCACACGCATCAGGTGCACATGTTCTCGAAAAATAACGCGGCAACCAGTCTCACCGGATTCGTTCCGACCCAGTTTTGGCCCGTAGCGGAATGCAACCGCGTGGCAGTACAGCGAGTCCACGCCTCCGTGAATAGTCTCATAGTTCGCCTGCTGGCGATCCTCGCGGGGTGCGCGCTTGCGATCCAGCCGCCCATCAACGCGCGACTTCGCGTTGCGCTAGGTAATCCGTTCTGGGCCTCGTTCGTCAGCTTCGTTGTCGGTGCAATCGGGCTCGCCATCGTCGCCCTCATCGTGCGCGCGCCGTTTCCCGCCTTCTCCGGCGTAGTCCGCGAAACGCCCTGGTGGGTGTGGACCGGCGGCCTCTTCGGCGTGGTATACGTCGCGATCGCACTCATCGTCGTTCCAAGGATCGGCGCTACGGCGCTTCTCTCGCTCG
>JAABUQ010007547.1_pt1 | contig 15726 bp, 11 predicted proteins | sample 5560001 | NCBI WGS metagenome assembly JAABUQ01 (sample SAMN10711888, study PRJNA513371) | rock metagenome | isolation source: Antarctica rocks | place: Antarctica: Victoria Land, Finger Mt nord | collected 2015-12-18 | reverse complement strand
CGTGATGAGGGTGGGGCTCGTCCCTCGACCCACCCTGCATGATGAGGACCTCATCGGTCTGACGGATCGATCGACCTGGCCCGGCCCTGTATGATCGGTCGGGTTCCTATCCCCGCCGCCCGGAAGCCGAGGTGCCCGATGCATCCGCGCCGAATCCGATCCGCCCTGATCCTCGGAGCCCTGGTCCTGCCCGCCCTCGGCGCCGACGAGAAGGGGGATAAGCTCGACCTCCGGCTCCGCTCCCGGGCCGAGGTCGGGGGGAAGGTCGAGGTGGCCGAGGCCCCCGCGACCTGGTCGGCCAGGGAGACCGCCATCATCGTCTGCGACATGTGGGACTCGCACCACTGCAAGAACGCCGTGACGCGGACCGGCGAGATGGCCCCGACGATGGACCGGGTCCTCAAGGCCGCCAGGGACCGGGGGGGCGTGATCATCCACGCCCCCAGCGGCTGCGTCGACGCGTACAAGGACCACCCGGCCCGCCGGCATGCCACGGCCACCCCACGGTCGAAGGAGCTGCCGGCCGAGATCGGCTCGTGGTGCTACCAGATCCCGAGCGAGGCCAAGGGAGCCTATCCCATCGACCAGTCCGACGGCGGCGAGGACGACGACCCGGCCGAGCACCGGGCCTGGGTCGCCGAGCTTGCCGCCCAGGGGCGGAACCCGAAGGCCCCCTGGAAGTCGCAGGTGGCCGCCCTCGCGATCGAGCCGGCCGACTACATCAGCGACGACGGCAAGGAGATCTGGAACATCCTCGAAGATCGCCGGGTCAAGAACGTGATCCTGATGGGCGTTCACCTCAACATGTGCGTGCTCGGCCGCCCCTTCGGCCTCCGCCAGATGGCCAGGAACGGCAAGTCCGTGGCCCTGATGCGCGACATGACCGACACCATGTACAACCCCGCGCGGTCCCCCTACGTCGACCACTTCACCGGCACCGACCTGATGATCGCCCACGTCGAGGCCCGGGTCGCCCCCACGATCACCAGCGACCAGGTCCTCGGCGGCGGCGCCCCGTTCCGGTTCGCGGGCGACAAGCGGGGGGAGGCCGACCGGGCTCGCTGACGGATCTCGGGATCAGTCGGCCTGGATCTCGACGCCGTGCTCCTTGGCGGCCTTCTTGATCCGGGCCTTGATGGTCTTGACCTCGTCGGCCTGGTACTTGGCCGCGTTGTCGGCGTGGTTGATGTAGCTCCAGGCGGCCCGGACGTGCTCGGGGGTGTCGACCGGGTACTTCTTGTTGACGGGGTCGGCGAACTCGACGTCGCCGTGCTCGTGCTCGCCGCGCTCGGGTTTGGTGTCGTCGCGTCGGTGGATCTTCCCGGCCATCGCTGCCTCCCGGGCCTTCGGTCCCAAATTCGGAGCCTCGGGCCGCACGGTCGCGGCCCGGCCGAGGCTTCGAGCATTCAGGTCCCGGGCCAAACCCGAGGAGGCCGGCCGGACTCGCTCACTTCAGGGGGACGACCTTGGTGATCGTGCCGCCCTTCCGCGAGGCGTGCTTGAGCGTGGCGTCGCCCTGCCCCCGGACGAACCAGCGGACCCGGACGGTGCCGAGGCCGGGGACGCCGCCGTTGAGCTTGAGGCGGGCCGGGTCGCGCCCGGCGGCGTCGATCTCGCCCCGGTAGGGGTCGAGGAGGGTCCCGCCGGCGACGACGGTCAGGCCGGGGCCTTCCAAGCTGAGGACGTCGGGCAGGCCGATGTTCCGGGCGGCGGCCTGCTCGGCGACGCTGGGGATGGCCCGGACGTTCCGGACCGTGGCGGTGACCGAGCGGAGGTCCCCCCCCTGGGCCTCGACCTCGACCGGGCCCCATTCGAGCTTGGGCATCTGGTCGGCGTGGTAGATCACGAACGCGGCGTTGCGGTGGCAGAGCTCCTCGATCATGAACGTCGGCGGGACGCGCTGGGATTGCTTGATGAAGCCGCCGACCTCGATGTCGCCGTAGGTCGGGTGCTTCGCCGGCTTCCAGGGGCGGAAGCTGCCGAGCAGGAGCTTGTCCTCGGCGAAGAGCCGGTCCTCCTCCCCCGCAAAGCCGATCGCCCGGGCCAGGGCCTGGTTGTTCGAGGCGGGGGGGGCGGCGGGCGGCCCGAGGAGCTGCTCGGCGTTCCAGAGCTCGTTGGTGAACGAGAAGATCCCGAGGTTCTCGTACGTCCAGTTGATGAACCCGCCGTGGACGATGTACAGGTCGCGATAGATCACGAAGTTCTTATAAAAAGGGATCATCTTGGCCCCGACGCGGCCGATCTCCTCGGCCACGCGGTCGTCGCCGGCGGGGTAGTTGGCCTGGCGGGAGGGGTCGCCGGGGCCTCGGAGGATCATCCCGGCGGCGTTGTGGAACGCCTGGACGCCGGCGATGTTGGGGTGGGCCAGGACGAAGTCGGCCGTGGCCCGGGTCTCGGGCCAGCAGAGCGGGAAGTCGCCCGAGCCGGGCTGGAGGTAGTCCGGCCGCCAGTCGCTCGGCCAGTTCCGGTTCATGTCGTAGCCGCCGGGGGCATCCTCGTTGATCTGGCCGTCGCCGTCGTTGTCGATCCCTTCGAGGCCCAGGAGGTCGTAATCCCCCTTCTCCCCCGGCTGGACCGGCACGAGCAGGCGGGGCTCGTTGGGGGCGAGCTTGAACCGGCCCAGGCCGTCGGCGACCTTCTTCCGCATCTGGGTGATCTGGCCGTCGCCGTCGATGTCGTCGTACCCGTCCTCGTCGAACAGCCCGTCCCGATCGTCGTCGCGGGGCGACTTGCCCGACCGCGAGCTGTTCGTCGTGTTCGGCCCGTTGAACCACCAGGCCCGGCCGTCCGGGTTGACCGTGGGGACGACGTAGAACGCCCGCTCGTCGACGATCCGGGTGACCGGTTCGAGCTTGCCGTGGTTCTCGGCCAGGTACCAGATCGTATAAAGGCAAGCCTCGGCCGCCTGGACCTCATTGCCGTGGATATTCCCATCCACATACATCGCCGGCTTGTCCCGATCCCCGCCCGTCTTCGGGTTGTTGATCGTGACGCACCAGAGGTCCCGCCCCTCGACGCTCTTGCCCAGGCTCGCCATCGAGAGCAGGTCCGGGTGGCCCGCCACCAACGCCCGCATCGCCTCGACCAGCTCGGGATAGTCGTAGAGCCGGTTGAACGCCAGCGGGACCTTGGCCTTGGGATAGAGCGGGTCGGCGCCGCCCGAGCGAGTCGCCGGCGCGAGGGCCATCGTCAAAAAGCTCAGGCCCAGGCCGAGGAGGCCGGCGATCTTGCGGGGCATGGGAGGATGGGTCCTTGTCCAAGGGTGCGGTCGGGAAAAATCACCGGCGGAGAGTTCAATGATGCGATGCTTGCGGAGGCGCCGGCCCACGGCAGAACGTCACAAGAAGAGGTTGCGGAAATTGAAGAAGACCAAGTTCGCGATCCAGGTCACGCCCACCGCCCTGCCGACCCGATCGACCCAATCCCGCTCGGCCTTCCATAGGCCACCCGCCAGGCAGACGAGCCACGCCCCGGCGACGGCCGGAGCTACCGACTCGCAGCAGTTCACGATGACGATCCCGGAGCGGACCCCATCGGGATGCCCGATCTTGAATGGGAGGTACCAGGCCATCTCGAAGAGGATCGATAGAGAGGCAGCCCAGCATGCGGCCGTGCCCGGGCGGCCCACCATCTCCCTCGCCGAACCTCTACGACCATGCAGCCCGATGGCCGAGATGGCGAGGCTCCACAGGGTGAGATGGGGCAGGATGTTCCACATGACCGTGTTGAACCACCGGAACGGAGGCGAGAATCGATTGAACGGGCCATTGTATATGAAGAAGTCCCTTTCGGACCACTTGTTGAAGGCGAGGCCCAGGGATGTCACGGCAATCATGATCATCGCATCGAGCAAGGTGAATCTTCGAGGATTCCCTATCATTCTGCGGTGACCGACGAGTGGATCGGCGACGGGGGATGTTGGGACCGAGGTTGCGTCGGGAGTGCGATCGATCATCAGTTCCCCCTCGGCAGGGGGATCTCGGCCCGGACCGTGCCGGCCTTGGGGGAGGAGGCTTCGAGGGTCAGGGCCTTGGTCGCTTCGGGGGCGAGGACGAGCCAGCGGTACTCGCGGTGGCCCCCGGAGCCGGTCAGGGTGTCGACCCGGTTGAGGGCCCGGCCGGAGAGGAGCTTGGCCCCTGCGGCGTCGAGCTTGACCAGGACGGGCGGGGCCTTGCGGGTGAGGACCCCCTGGGCGAGCGCGGTGGGGAGGTAGCCGGGGTTCTCGACGATGGCCTTGATCTCGAAGAGGCCGCCCCCCTTGGCCTCGGCCTTGGCGTCGCGGATGGCCAGGGCGGGCATCCGGCCGAGGAGGTCTTTGAGGAAGGCGAAGTGGCGGTCGGTGATCGGGCCGATGGCGGGGGCGGGCGGGTTGAGCCGGACGCCGGGCTTCCAGCCGCCGACGAGGACCTTGCCGAGCGTGGGGTGGTCCGCCTCGCGGAACGCGACGAAGGCCGAGCCGCCGACGACCTTGTCGTTCCATTCGAGCCAGCGGGCGTCGCCGTCGGAGGCCAGCGGGGGAGACCCGGCGGGGGCCTCGGGCCTGGGCCAGAGCCGAGAGGCGAGGCCGACGACGCCGTATTGCTGGTAGGCCCACTCGCCCAGGGCCCCGTCGGTCGTCCCCTCCAGCCCGGGCGAAGGGGGCGTCGGGCTCGGGGCGGGCGGAGGACTTCCGCCGCCGCCTCCGGGGCCTCGGCCGCCCTGACCCTTGGTCTTGGCCTGGGCCTTGGATTTCGGGGCGTCGGCCTCCTTGGCGGGCTCGGGCTTGGGCTCGTCCTTCTCCTTCTCCTTGTCCTTGGCGGCGTCGGCCTTGGGGGCGGCCGAAGGGGGCGCGGAGGCGTTGAAGAGGCGGGTCAGCTCGGCGAGGTATGGGGTGTCGGCGGCGTTGGTGCCGGCGGGGGCGGCGCGGAGGTTGTCGTTGAGGCCGAAGGACCAGACGGCGACGACCTCGGGGTGGGCGAAGGCGAACCGGATCAGGGCGTTGACCTCGGGCTCGGAGGCGGGGCTGGTGCCGGCCTCGGGCTGGAACTCGGACCAGTCCTGGGGCCAGTTCCGGTTGAGGTTGACCCCCCCGGCCGGGTCCTCGTTGATCAGGCCGTCGCCGTCGTCGTCGACCCCTTCGGTCTGCTCGTAGTAGACGGGGGCCTCGCCCGCGGCCGGGTCGGCCTTGCGGAGCAGCCGGGGCTCCTTGGGGTCGGCGATCAGGGTGGCCTTGGCGGGGTCCTTGACCCGCATCGCCAGGGCCAGGCCGTCGCCGTCGATGTCGTCGGGACCGTCCTCGTTGGCCTTGCCGTCGCGGTCGCGGTCGATCGGGGCGAGGTTGGCGCGAAACTCGGTCGCCGGCTTCCCCTTGAGCAGCCGCTCGGCGCCGTCGGGGTTGAGCCTGGGGACGACGTAGACCGTCCGCCCTTCGAGGAACCGGGTCACCGCCGGGTCCTTGCCGTCGGCCTCGGCCAGCCGCTCGACCAGCCCGAGGGCGACGTGCGAGCCGACCACGTGGTCGGCCTCGGCGTTGGCGACGATCAGGATCGCCGGCCTCGGCGCGGGCCCCTTGATCGCCTCGTGGCCGACCTCGACCATCCAGACGTCCCGCCCCTGCCGGCTCCTGCCCAGGGGGACGACCCGGACCAGCCCCGGGTGCGCCTTGGCCGCCCCGTCGAGCGCCGAGGAGAGCCCGTCGTGGTCCAGATACCCGCCCGGGAACGGGGCGAGCGGCTCGGCCTTCGCCGCCTTCTCCTTCTCCCCCTCGGGGACCTGGGCCCCGACCCACGAAGCCCCCACCAACCCGGAAGCGACGGCCAAGGCGACGACGGCGGAGAAAGGACCCTTCATGCGTGACTCGGCTTCCTTCGGAGGGGAGGGCGACGGCCCGAGGCCAATCCGCCCTCCGGTATACCCGACCCGACGACCGATCGCGAGGGCCGACATACGAACCTGGACCTCGATCCAGGCCCCCGGGATCATGGTGAGCGTCGGCCGTTCATCCTTGCCGCCGCGACCTCGAAGACTCGGAGAGCCTGGCCATGACCATCGAATCCCTCGACCGGGCCCACAAATCCAGGCCCTTCCAACCTTTCGCCTTCCGCCTGGCCGACGGCCGGTCGATCCCGGTGCCCCATCCGGAGTTCCTCGCGTTCAACGGCAAAGGCCGCACGGCGGTCGTCACCAACGATGCGGATGGATTTGAGATCGTGGACCTCTTGCTCGTCGTCTCGCTGTCCTTCGAAGGAACGCCGGTCGGGGAGCCGGGCGCCTGACGAGTCGCGGCCGGCGCGGTCGGAGCGGGCCCGGGATCGATCGAAGGGACCAGCCTGACCGTTCAAGTGCGGCGGACCTGGAAGGTAGACCGGCCCAGGCCCATGTCGGCCGCCCCCTCGACCCGAAGGCCGTCGACGGGCCGCCCCTCGGGGTCGACCGCGGCGACTTCGAGCGACCGGCCGGGATGCGAGCAAGTCGGCGGGCTCGGGTCCTCGGCGTCGTGGCGATGGCGGAGGACCGACCGGCAGGTCGCCCAGACCATCGGCCCATGCCGGGCCACCAGGGCTTCGGAAGGGGTCGCGCATCGGTGCCACAGCTCCCCCCATCGCCAGTCCGGCCATCGACCCGGCCTCCTCGTCCCATCCCCCGGTCCCGTCCCGCTTGCCCTCATCCCCAGAGAGGGGCCGAGCCGGCCGACCCTCCCCGAATTGTCCCCGAAATCGGGCCGGAGGGGCGCGAGTTGCCCCGTCACGACCGATCCAGGGGGCGGGAACCGTCCCCGGCGAGGGAGCGTTCGGGTCGGTTCCGTGACGCCGCCGTCGGCGAACATCCGAAGGGATAGGTGGGCCGGCCGGCCCGGAGCCGGCCCCGCGCCCGATGGTCCGACCGCCCCCCGTCCCTGGAAGGAGCCCCCCACATGGCCCAGGCAACCGGCCCAGAACCCAAGGGGCGGCGGAAGCGGCACCGGGTCCGCAACGCGGCCCTCCTCTTCGTCTTCATGGCGGCGGTGTTCGTCCTGGCCCTGCCGAGGATCATGAGCACCGGCTTCGGCCGGGCCTGGCTGGTGGGCCGGGTCAACGCCGAGATCGCGCCGGGGTCGATCGGCCTGGAGGGGCTCCGGCTGGCGTGGTGGGCGCCGATCGAGCTGGACGGCCTGAGCCTGATCGACCCGAAGAAGAAGCGGGTCGTCAACGCCCGGTCGGTCCGGCTCGACCGGGGGCTGATCGGGCTCCTGGCCGGTCGGCCGGACTACGGGACGATCACGATCGAGGGGGCCGATGTCGACGTCGAGCGGCGGGTCGACGGCACGATCGACGCCCTCGACGCCCTCGGCGGGCTGCTCAAGCCGGCGGCCCCGGGCCCGGCGCCGGGCGCCGGCGTCCAGGTCCCGGGGGCGGGCGGGCCGGCCCCATCGGCGACCAAGGTCGTGGTCGTCGTGAAGGGGAGCAAGCTCCGGGCGGTGAGCCCCGAGCTGGCCGAGCCCCTGGTGGCGGGGATGCTCGACGCGACCTTGACCCTCGCCCCCGACAAGCCGATGATCCTGGCGGCGACCCTGAGCAACGGGTCGAGCTCGGTCGAGGCCAAGGCCAGGCTCCACGAGCAGGGGCCCGGCCGAGGGGCGGGCGACCTCGCGATCTCGGTCGTCGGCAAGGACTGGCCGCTCCGGCTCAAGGGGCCCGGGGCCGTCGGCCGGTGCCGGTTCGCCGGGACGCTCGACGCCACGCGGCTCGGCGGGCTCTGGGCCGCGAAGGGGAACGCCGCGCTCGTCGAGTTCGAGGCCGACGGGCCGAGCCTGGCCGGCGACCACCTCGCCTTCGACCGGGTGACCCTCGACTGCGACCTCGGCCAGACGCCCGGGGGGTGGGCGATCCGCCGGTTCGCCGCGATCTGCCCGGTGGCCCGGCTCGACGCCGGCGGGTCTTATCCGCTGGTCGACGGGACCCCGACCCGGCTGGTCGGCGTGGTCGACCTCGCCGCCCTGGCGAAGCTGATCCCCAACGCCCTCCGGCTCCGCGACGGCCTGACGATCGACCGGGGTCGGGCCACCGTCCGGCTCGACCTCGCGGCCAGGGGGGGGGTCGAGCAGGTCGAGCTGCTCGCGACCTTCCTCGACTTCGCCGCGACCGAGGGGGGGCGCAAGGTCGCCCTCCAGGGGTTGCCGACCCTGGCGGCCTCGGCCACCCGGACGGGCTCGAAGGTGACGGTCGGGCGGTTCGAGGTTAAGGGGTCGGGCGTCGACGTCTGGGCCCGGGGCGACCTCGACGCCGGCGTCAAGCTCCAGGGGACGGTCGACCTCTCGGCCCTGCACGACCAACTGGCCCAGGTCCTCGACTTCGGCGGCGTCGGCTTCGCCGGCCATGCCCGGCTGGCGGCGGACTACCGCAAGCTGGGCGACCGCTTCAAGGCCCGGCTGATCGCCGACTGCAAGCCGCTCGACCTGTCCGGCCTGGCCGCCGAGCCGATCCACCGCGACCTCGTCCGGCTCGACGGGTCGGCCGTCGGCCCGCACGCCCTCGACGGCCTGCCCACCGGCTGGAACTCGGCCAAGCTCGACCTCAAGGCGGGCGACCTCGTCGCCGACGTCGAGGCGACCTCCGGCGGCGCCAATCCCGCCACCCTGGCCCTCGCCGCCAACCTCGGGCTCGACGTCGGGTCGCCGGCCCCGGGCCGGTTCGGGGCCAAAGGCTCCCTGGCCTGGGACGGCAAGGTCCTGACCATCGCCGACCTCCGGGCCGCCCTGGTCCCGAGCGACCCGGCCTCGGCCCCCGGCGCCGTCGCCCTGGCGGTCCAGGGGCGGTATGACTTGAAGGGAGGGGAGTTGGCCCTGGGCCCGATCGCCGGGATCTCCCCGGGCGCCCTCGGCCTTGGCGCCGACGGCCTCCGGGTCACCGGCCTGGGCCAGGGCCCCGGCCCCCTGGTCGCCCGGGGGCATCTCGTCGGCGACCTCGCCGCGGCCGACCGGCTCATGGCCGCCTGGTCCGGCTCCCCCTCGAAGGGGCTCGGCGGCGCCTACGCCGCCCGCCTGAACGCGACGAGGTCGAAGCTCGGCCAGCTCGACATCAACGGCCAGGTGGATATCGACGACCTGTTCACCCCCTCGTCGGCCGGCCCGGTCTCGCTGGCGGCCCGGCTCGGCTACCGCCCCGACGAGGACCGGGTCGACCTCGCCGCGCTCGGCCTGACCACCGGCTACGGCCGGGTCGACCTCGACGGGATGCTCCGCGAGCCGAACGGCCGCCGCCTGCTCGACATCCAGGGGACGTTCGCCCCCCGCTGGGACGTGATCGACGGGATCGTCGCCCGGTCGGCCGGTCCCGACGCCTCGATCCGGGCGACCGTCCGCCCGTTCCGCCTGGGCGGGATGCTCCGGGCCGACACCACGGCCGCGATGCTCGGCCAGATGTCCGGCGAGTTCGGCCTCGACGTCGCCTCGGCCCAGGCTTACGGGGTCAAGATCGGCAAGGCCGCCGTGGTCCTCAAGGCCGGGGCCGGGCACGCCCAGTTCGACCCGATCGTGACCACCGTCAATACCGGCCTCGCCCTGATCCGGGGGCGGCTGGCCCTCGACGACGACCTCGGCCTCTGGCTCAAGCTCGACGGCTCCCGGGTCGACGACGCCGCGATCGACGACGCGGTCTCGACCGCCCTGCTCTCCTTCGTCGCCCCGGTCTTGAACGAGGCGACGGGCGTCACCGGCAAGGTCTCGTTCGTGATCAGCGACAAGGGGGCCGAGATCCCCCTGACGGCCAAATCCGGCTCGGCCCGGCTCGACGGCGTGATGGCCTTCAACGACGTGGTCTGCAAGCCCGGCCCGTTCGCCGCCGAGGTCCTGGCGCTGACCGGCCGGCCCGACCTGAAGCTGGCCATCGCCCAGCCCCTGGCGCTGTCGGTGGCCGACGGCCGGGTCCGCCAGAGCGGCCTGTCGATCCCCCTGGGCAACGCCGGGGCCAGGCTCGGCTTCGAAGGGTCGGTCGGCTTCGACCAGACCGTCGACGCCAGGGCGACCGTGCCGATCACCGCCTCGATGCTCGGCCGCGACCCGACGCTGAACAAGCTCGTCGCCGGGACCAACATCACCATCCCCATCGGCGGGACCCTGGCCAAGCCCGACATCGACCGCCGGGCCCTCCACGCCGCCCTCCGCGACGCCACCAAGTCGCTCGTGGACAAGGGGCTCAAGGACGAGGCCGGCCGGTTCCTCGAACGGGTCGCCGGGCCCAACCCCGGCGGCGGCGGCGGCGCAGGGCCCAAGGCCAACCCCACCCGCGACGCCGTCCGGGGGCTGCTCGAAGGGCTCGGCAAGGAGGTCGGCGCCGACAAGCCCTGAGGCCGGATCAGTGGAGCCCGTTGATGTCCCCCCCCTCGCCGGGCTCGCCGTCGACGGTGTTCTCGATCGCGTCCTGGATCGCCTTGGGGACGTTGGAGAAGAAGTCGAGGCCGGTCAGCTCCTCGACCTCGCGGACCGACCGGCGGAACTGCTTCCAGTCGGGGTCGACCCCCTGCTGGTTGGGCACGATCACGGCGATCGTCCGGGTCGAGGCGTCGACCCGGGCCAGGTCGTCGGTGCCCGCCGGCAGGACCAGGATCACCTTCCAGGTGACCGAGGGGACGAAGATCCGCCGCTGGGCGTTGAGCGTGGTCCGGAACCCCTTGCTCCCGGTCCCGCCCGCCCCTTCCGGCCCGGCGATGATGTACAGCTCGTCGCCATCCTTGGCGAGCTGGCGGCAGTAGCTTTCCAGCCCTTCCCAGGTCTTCCGGTTGTTGTCGGGGGCCTGGGGGACCATGTTCGACATGACGAAGACGGCCTGATTGTCGGCGGCCGAGCGGGTCCGGTCGCCCGAGGGGCACATGTGGCCGCGGTCGAAGCCGGTGCCCGAGTAGTCCGCCGGCTGGACCTTGTAGAACGAGCCGGGAAGCTCGGCGTCGGGGTGGAACGCCCCCTCGCGGCCGACGGTGCCGAGCCAGGTCCGGTCGAGGTGCCAGCTCACCCAGTTGGGGATCCGCTTGGCGTTGTTATACGACAGGGCGAACTGGTCGCGGGCGATCAGGTAGTTCGAGGCCGAGCCCGCCGCGTCCGCCCTGGCGCCGCTGGGGTTGCCCATCGCCAGGTTCTCGTTGTTGTCGACCGGCCCCTGGGCGCCGATCAGGGGGGCGGCGAGGACCGCCAGGGTCAAGCAGGTCGCGGCGGCGAGGGAGGCGGCTCTCATGGGGACGTTCCCTTCATCATTCGATCACATCTGAGGATACCACCCGATCGGGAGGCCCATAGTGTGGCCCGCCCGGCACCCCGCCGCAAGGGGGGCGAATCGGCCGACCCCCGCATCCGGAGGACACGCCTCGCCCGCCGAGACCGGGATGCCGATAATCCCGAGGACCGTCCCCGTCCCGCCGGAGGCCGAATCCGCCCATGGCCCACTTCGACGACTACCATCGGACCGTGGTCGGCTATCATGGCACCGGCCTCGCCGCCGCCCTCCGGATCGTCAACCGGATCGAAGGGTTCCGCCAAAGTCGGAGAGACTTCGACTGGCTCGGCCAGGGGATCTACTTCTGGGAATATGCGCCCGAGCAGGCCCTCAGGTTCGCCAAGATCCGCCAGCGGCAATATCAGCGGAAGAAGAATCCGACGCCCGAGGACGCCCGCAGGGCGGACGAGCGGCTCGCCGTGGTGGCGTGCATGATCCGGCTCGGGTTCTGCTTTGACCTGCTCGACCCGGCGAACGTAGACTATCTCCTGAGCATCTTCGCCGGCTACGGGAGGATGAAGGGCCTGGCGAACGAAGCCTTGCCCAGGAACACCCGAAAGTATCGCCGCCTCGATTGCGACGTGTTCGAGTATGCATACGCCTGGATCGCCGAGACCGGGCCGAAGGTGACGGTCGACACGACCCGCGGCGTCTTCGTGCCGACCGGGGGCGAGCGTCGCGTTTGGCAGGGAAGCTGGGTTTCGCGGGACGCTCACATCCAGCTCTGCGTCCGCAACCCCGCGAGCCTGCTCGGAACCTGGCTCCATCACCCCAATCATCTGGAGGCCCGCGATGTCCGCGAAACGCTCCAAGATCGCGATCTCGAGCTCGGCCGCGATCATCCGCAAGGCCAGCCGGGCACTTGACAAGTCGACGGACCTGGAACAGATCGCGGTGATGGTGAAGGCCGGAGTCATGACGGAAGAGGGCGCCGATCGGGCCAGGCAGAAGTTGGCGGAGATCGCCGAGGCGGAGGCCGCCGCGGCCGGCCCCGCGGCCGAGGGCGGGCCGCGGGGCGACGGGGTCGGGGCGTCAATTCCTCAGGCTGGATAGGGGGGCCGCCGTGGTGGACGAAGGCGGCGGAGCCGCCGGCGGCGTGGACCGGCAGGATGATCATCTCGCCGAAGAGGCCGCCGAGAGAGACTACCACCGGACCGTCGTCGGCTACCACGGCACCGGCCTCCGGGCCGCCCTCCGGATCGAGGGCTTCCGCCGGAGCCGGAGGGATTTCGACCGGTTTGGACACCCGATCTACTCCTGGAAACACGGCCCGAGAAAGTCTTCGCCGGCACCAATTCACCGAGGCGTGACCGGCCACTTGTTCCTTGCGAGGAGTGCCATCGCGAGGAGGGCCAAGGCCGCGAGTACCAGTGTGCCCTGGATAGCCAACAACCAGCCGGGGCGGCTCGGGCGGGTCAGGAGGGCCCGATCAGGAGGCCGGATCCCGTCCCGATTAGGGAGGCCCCAGAGCCAGACCGCTCCGTCCTGGCCGGAGGAGGCGAGCAACGTCCCGTCGGGGGAGAACGCGACGGACCAGACCGAGTTCTGGACCCGGCGCTCGGCCAGGCCGAAATCCGCCATCAGATTGCGGAAATCCTCGCCGAAGGGGTCTGGCCGGTGCCGGTGACCGCCGTAACTGGTAACGGACCGCCCGGTCCCCGCCTCCAAGACGGTGACGATTTCATCATCGCCGCCGACGGCGACCATCCGACCGTCCGGGGAGAAGGCCACGCAGCGGGCCCCACCGCTCGGGATGTTGGAGATTGCCCGATCGCCGTCCAGGTCGACCAGGCCGATCGACCCCGCTGGGCTCGTGGCCCGCGCGGCCAAAATGGCCTGATCGGGGGCGAAGGCAACGGGCTCCCCTCCGGCGGGGAGCGAGGCCGGCTGGAGGGGTTTCGCCGTCTCCAGGTCCCAGAGACTGACAGCTCCCGCACCGATCCCCCCGGCCGCCGCCAGGAGGCGGCCGTCGTGCGAGATCGCCATCCCATTGATCGGGAGCCGGAGCCCTCGGTCGAGTTGCATCTGCTCTCGACCGCTGTCCACGTCCCAGAGGATGACCCGCCCGTCGGATGCTCCCGCCGCGAGCCTGCGCCCATCGGGCAGGAAGGCCAAGCCGCGGACCGGGGTCGAGTGCCCGGCGAAGGACCGGAGGACGCGGCCGGCGTCGGGGTCCCAGAGCAGGACCGTCCCCATCCATCCCCCGGTCGCCACCGAGTCGCCCCGCGGAGAATACGACACCGAGAGCGGTCGGTCCGGCACGCTCGCCGACGCGACCTCCCGGCCCGTCGCCACGTCCCAGATCCAGAGCTGCCCACTCCCCTTCGGCTCGCCCTCCGTGACCGCCGCCACCCGATCGCCCCGCGGGGAGAAGCTCAAGGTATAGGCGGCCCGACGCTCGGGGCGAATCCCGATCTCGGCCCCGATCAAGGCCGCCAGGGTGGCCGCCCCGAGTGAAAGTCCCAGCCTCATGTCTCTCCGGGCCATCACGCCGCTCCAACTCGGGGCATCGGGCCGGCCCTCAGCCGCAGGTGCCCGCCCGGAACACGGAGACCATCGGACAACAGTAAGACTATAGCAGATGAGGCCTCGCGTGACAATTGAGGGGGAACCGCTAGCCCAGGGAGCGGTCGCTGAACAGCTCTCCCGGCCGAGGGCGGGCGGGCCGGGGGGCGACGGGGTCGGGGCTTCAGTTCCTCAGGCTGGATAGGGGGGCGGGGATCCGGCCGCCGTGGTGGACGAAGGCGGCGGAGCCGCCGGCGGCGTGGATCGGCAGGATGATCATCTCGCCGAAGAGGCCGCCGAAGACGGCTCGGTCGCCGGCCTTCTTGCCGGGCACGGGGATCACGCGGACGGCGGTGGTCTTGTGGTTGATCACGCCGATGGCGACCTCGTCGGCGATCAGGGCGGCCAGGGTCTCGGCGTCGGTGTCGCCGGGCACGGCGATCATGTCGAGGCCGACGGAGCAGACCGCGGTCATCGCCTCCAGCTTGGCCAGGCTGAGGTCGCCGCGCTCCACCGCGTCGGCGAGGGCCGAGTCCTCGCTGACCGCGACGAAGGCGCCGGAGAGCCCGCCGACGGAGGACGAGGCGAACGCCCCGCCCTTCTTCACGGCGTCGTTGAGCAGGGCGAGCGCGGCGGTCGAGCCGGGGCCGCCGAGGCGGAGCACGCCCATCGCCTGGAGGATCTCGCCGACGCTGTCGCCGACCGCCGGGGTGGGGGCGAGCGAGAGGTCGACGATCCCGAAGGCGACGCCGAGCCGCGAGGCGACCTCGCGGCCGATCAGCTCGCCGACCCGCGTGACCCGGAACGCGGTGCTCTTGATGATCTCGGCGATCTCGCCGAGGGTCGGGCTGGTCTCGGCCCGGGCGACGAGGTCCTCCACGGCCGCCTTGACCACGCCGGGGCCGCTGACGCCGATGTTGATCACGCAGTCGGGCTCGCCGGCGCCGTGGAAGGCGCCCGCCATGAACGGGTTGTCGGCCGGGGCGTTGGCGAAGATCACGAGCTTGGCGCAGCCGAAGCCGTCGTGGTCGCGGGTCCGCTCGGCGGTGTCGACCAGGACCCGGCCCATCGCCAGGATCGCGTCCATGTTGATCCCCGCGGCGGTCGAGCCGACGTTGACCGACGCGCAGACCCGCCTGGTCGTCGAGAGGACCTCCGGCAGGGTCTCGATCAGCCGGCGGTCCCCCTCGGTCCAGCCCTTCTGGACCAGGGCCGAGAAGCCGCCGACGAGGTCGACCTCGACCTCCTGGGCCACCTCGTCGAGCGTCCGGGCCACGGCCAGGTAGCCCGCCGCGGTGTGGGCCGAGGCGACCGAGGCGATCGGGCTGACGGCGATCCGCCGGTTGACGATCGGGATGCCGTACCGCCCCTCGACCTCGCGGCAGACGGCGCGGAGCTTGCCGGCGTAGCGGACGATCCGCTCCCTGATCCGCGAGCAGAGCACCTCGATGTCGGGCGAGGCGCAGCTTTGCAGGTCGATCCCCATCGTGACGGTCCGGACGTCGAGCTTGTGCTGGTGGACCATGCCGAGCGTGGACAGGACGTCCTCGGTGCGATACAACGGCGGCTCCTTGATTCGCTGCGATGGCGGGCGGGCGGACGAAGCCCGGCGGGCGAGCGTCGGACCCCATCAGGTTAGCGAATCGTGCCGGTCCTGGCCACCGGAGCCGCCGACCCGTCCGGGGTCGCGCCCGAGGTCCTGGCGGAGCGAAGGCCCCCCGCCTCGACCTTCCCCCGCGAGGGGGAAGGAGGCCGGATGACACGCATTTCCCTTTCTGGCCCCCTCCCCCCGCGCGGGGGAGGGTTGGGGTGGGGGGGCGATGGTCGAAGGGCCGGCTTCGGGATGGCCCCGACGCGCCGTCGCAGGGCCCTCGGGCCCCCCGGCCGGCCCGGCCGGCGACGGACCCCCCGACGCCCCGGGCCGGCCCCGATCGAATTGGTCGGCCGCCGCCCCGCCGGGCCCGGCCCGGCCTCCTCGGCGGTCGACGGCACCTCGACG
>JAABUQ010007546.1_pt1 | contig 15728 bp, 12 predicted proteins | sample 5560001 | NCBI WGS metagenome assembly JAABUQ01 (sample SAMN10711888, study PRJNA513371) | rock metagenome | isolation source: Antarctica rocks | place: Antarctica: Victoria Land, Finger Mt nord | collected 2015-12-18 | reverse complement strand
GCGAACACCTGCGGGCACTCGCGCGCCACCGCCTCGAGCCCGGCGCGCAGCCGCGCGCCCTTGCGCTCGACGCCTTCGAGGAAGCCGGGTGCGAGAATGATGTCGAGCACCGCGTTGCCGGCGGCGCAGGCGAGCGGATTGCCGCCGAACGTCGTGCCGTGCGTGCCGGGCACCAGCACCTTGGCCGCCGCCTCCTTCGCCAGCACGGCGCCGAGCGGGAAGCCGCCGCCGATCCCCTTGGCCGACGACATCACGTCGGGAGCGATGCCCGCCCATTCGTGGGCGAACAGCTTGCCGGTGCGACCCATGCCGGTCTGCACCTCGTCCATGCCGAGCAGCAGGCCGTATTCGTCGCAGGTAGCCCGCAGGTCGCGCAGGAACTGCAGGTCGGCCGGCCGCACGCCGCCCTCGCCCTGGACCGGCTCGACGATGATGCCGGCGGTGGCCGGGCCGATCGCATCGCGCAACGCGTTCATGTTGTTGAAGGGAACATGATCGAACCCGTCCACCGGCGGGCCGAAACCCTCCTGGTAGTGCGGGTTGCCGGTCGCCGCGAGCGTCGCCAGCGTGCGGCCGTGAAATGCGCCCTCGAAGCAGATGATGCGGACGCGCTCGGCCCGGCCGGTCTGTGCCATCGTGCGGCGCATGATCTTGATCATGCCCTCGTTGGCCTCGGCGCCCGAGTTGCAGAAGAACACGCTGTCGGCGAACGTGTGCTCGACCAGCCGCGCCGCCAGCCGCTCGGCCTGCGGGATGCGGTACAGGTTCGACACATGCATCACCCGCGCCGCCTGCTCGGCGATCGCCCGCACGAGATGCGGGTTGTTGTGACCCACCGACGACGTGGCGATGCCGGCGCCGAAATCGAGCAATCGTCGCCCGTCGACCGTCCACAGCCACGCGCCCTCGCCCCGCTCGAAAGCGAGGTCGGCGCGGTTGTAGTTCGGCATCAGGGCGGGGATCATGACAGTATCGAGACCTAATCGCTTCCAACGCCGGAACCCCGATCGCGACCCTTCGCGTCGGTTCCGGGGGAGGCGGGCATGATTGGCCGCTCGCTCATGCAAGTCAAACAATGCGGCACCGGGTCGCTTTGGAAGCTCGGCCGGCCCGTGGCATGATTTTCCGATGACGAAGCCGCCCGACGAAGCGGCGTTGCGCGAGGCGGCGCTGGCGCATCTGGCCCGTTTCGCGGCGACGGAGGCGGCGCTGCTGCGGGTGCTGCGCCGCCGCGTGCAACGCTGGACCGCGCAAGCGCGGGCGGACGCGGCCGATGTCGAGACGATCGTCGAGCAGCGAGCGGCGGCGCTCGCCGCTGCTGCCGACGTCGTCCGTCGGCTGGCGGCGGCCGGCGCGGTCGACGACGCCGCCTTCGCCGCCTCGCGCGCCGCGCGGCTGTCCCGGTCCGGCCGATCGCGCCACGCCATCGCCGTTCATCTCGCCGCGCGGGGCGTCGATGCGGAAACCACCGGCAAGGCGATCGCGGCAAGCGGCATCGACGAGTTCGGCGCGGCGATCCTGTTCGCGCGGCGGCGGCGGGTGGGACCGTTTCGTCCGGGAGCATCGTCGCCGACGTCCGCAACCGACGAGGAGCGCCGACGCGATCTCGCCGCCTTCGCCCGCGCCGGCTTCTCCGGCGCGATCGCGCTGCGGGTGCTCGGCTTGACCCCGGACGAGGCCACGGAGGCCGTCGAGCAACTGCGCCGTTGCTGACCTGCTCCCGCCGTTCAACGGCCCGCGCAGATGAACGGCGGGTTGGCCCAATCCGGCTTGCCGTAGCGCAGCGGTCGGCCGTCAAGCGAGCATACGCTGCCCCCGGCCGCCTCCAGGACGGCCTGCGGGCCGGCGGTGTCCCACTCCATCGTGCGGCCGAACCGCGGATACAGATCCGCCGCGCCCTCCGCCACGCGGCAGAACTTCAGACCGGAGCCGATGTTGCTGACGGAGGCGACCTTGCGCCCGGCCAGGAAGCTCTCGAGCCTGGCGTCACTGGCATGATGGCGGCTCGCCACCACGGCGATACCGGCCTCGGGCACGCCGCGCACCCGGATCGGCTGCTCGCCGGCGGTGGTGCGCTTCCAAGCCCCGCCGCCCACGACGCCGCCGAAGAGTTCACCCAACGCCGGGACACCGACCACGCCGAGCACCGGCCGTCCCTGCCGCACCAGGCCGACGTGGACGGTGAACTCGTCGAAGCCGGCGCTGAACTCGCGCGTGCCGTCCAGCGGGTCGACCAGCCAGAACGCGTCCGCAGCCGCGGTGCGCTTGCCGGCCGCGACCTCCTCCTCGGCGATCACCGGGATGTCTGGCGTGGCCGCTCGCAGGCCCTCCAGGATCAGGGTCTCGGCGGCGTGATCGGCGGCGGTCACCGGCGATGCGTCAGCTTTGGCGAGCACCTCGAAGCCGCGCGCGCGGATCGCCAGGATCGACGACCCGGCACGGCGGGCGAGGTCTGCAATGAGGGACAGGAGCGCGGCGTCGGTCATCGGAACCCGATATCACGGAACGCTCCGACGGTGTGCCTCCGACAGCGCCCCGGGCCTGGCCAGAAAACGCGCGCACGCCGCGAACACGGCGGCGGGCTGCAGTCCGGTCAGGCAAGCCAGGTTGCGATGGCAGTCCTCCGGCCGATTAAGGTAGCAAGGGCTGCACGCCATATCCCGGCGCACCGCGACGGCCAGAGGTCCGAGCGGCGCCCACTCCGCGGCATCCACGACGCCGGAATGGATGCCGACAGTCGGCACACCGAGCGACGCCGCGATATGCTGCGGGCCGCTGTTGTTGCCGACGAACAGGGTGCAGGCGCCGATCAGCCCCGGCAGGTCGGCCAGTTCCACGTCGCCGACCACCGACCGTACAGCGGACGGGTCGGCCACTTCCGCCAGGATCGCGTCGGCGAGCGCCCGCTCGTCCGGGCCGCCGATCAGCATGGCGCGGGCGCCGTGACCGACCACCAGCATGTCGATCAAGTCGGCAAAGCGCCCGGCGGGCCATTGCCGCATCGCGTTGCCCACACCGGGTGCAGGCACACGACCGGCCGGTCGAAGAACGCCTGCAATTCGGGCGGGATGACGGACGGCGGCGCGGACGCCAGGCCAAGCATCGACGGCGCACGGCAATCGGGGCGGCTGGCGGTGCCCAGCGCTTCCACCAGATTGAGCAGGTCGGCGCTCACATGGCTGCGCTTGGCTTGCAGGGCGCGGTCGCCCTCCCAGTCGAGCGACACGTCGAGCCAGCCGAACTGGCCGAGGTGGTCGAAGCCGGCGAGCAGCCGAGCACCGGTGCAACGCAGCACCTCCCGCGTATCGAGGTGCTTGCGCAGGTCGATCGCGAGATCGAACCGCTCCGGCGCGAGACGGCCGGCAAGGGCGGCGAAATCCTCGGAGCCGAGTTCCCTTTGGCCGAGCACCGAGCGTGCATGGAAGAACTCGAAGCCGATGAACGCGTCCACCGCCCCGGTTCGCAACGCCAGCTCGCGGACGCCGAGGCTTGCGAGCATCGTGATGCGGGCGCTCGGAAACAACGCGCGAAGCCGGTGCAGGGCCGGGATCGCGGTGAGGAAGTCGCCAATGTGATCGAGCTTGAGCACGACGATCCGCGCGATCTCGTCGCGCGCGAACAGCGGCTGACCGGCGCAGACGACCTGGGTCGGCTCCTCCTCGGGCACAAGATCGTCGGTTCCGCGCGCGAGGTTTGGGCTGAAGAACGGGTCGCCGCGCAGGAACACCCCGCGCCACTGGCCCTCGAAACGCTCGGCGTCGAACCGCTCCGCGAGACCGCCTCGGCTGGCCATCTCGTGATGGATCAGGCTCGCCTCCGGCGTATAGACGATCGCGTGCCCAGCGGCGTGCGCCCGCAGGCAGAAATCCAGGTCGTTGTTGATGACGTCGTGCGCCTCGTCGAACCCGCCCAGCGACTTGAACAGCGTGCGGCGCACCAACATGCAGGCGCCGGTGACGGCGATGACGTTGCGCGTGGTGACGGCGAGACCGAAGTAGCCTGGGTCGTTCGGCTCGGCGAAGCGGAAGGCGTGCCGAGCGAGGCCGGGCTCGGCCAGGAACATGCCCGCATGCTGCACGCGGCCGTCGGCGTAGAGCAATCGCGGGCCGACGACGCCGACCCCCGGCCGTGCCAACTCGGCCAGCATCGCATCGAGCCAGCCCGGATCGATGATTTCGGTGTCGTCGTTGAGGAATAGCAGGAACTCGCCGCGCGCCTCGGCCGCGCACCGATTGCCGAAGCGGGACCAGTTGAACGCCTCGCCCGTGCTGATGAGGCGATCCGTGTTGGCCCGCAGCCACGGCCGCCAATGCGCGTCCGCGGCCCCGATGTTCTCGATGCAGACGATCTCGATCCGGCCCGGGTTGCCGCGCGCCCGCAGGGTCTCTATGCAGGTCTTGATGTGGCCGTTCGCGGCGCAGGTCGGGATCAGCACGGAGACCAGCCCCGGCACCGGCTCCACCCGGCGCAGGCGATAGCTGCGCGCGACTCGACCGGCCGCGATCTCGGCCATGATGCCGCGACGGGCCATCGCCGCCGCGAGCGCGTCGCGCTCCGAGAGCGCACTCTCCTCCGTCGCACCGCGCTCGCACAGCAGCCGCGGCACGTGATGCACCGCGCGCGCGGCCTCGGTGCAGCGGAGCACCAAGTCATACTCGCCGCGTTCGAGAAGCATTCCCGCCGTCGCGCCGACCCGCGCGAGCAGCGACCCGCGCGCGCACCAGAAGCGCCCGATGTAGTTCGTGTGCAGCAGCAGGTCGGGCGAGAAGCAGGGTTTGCGGAACGGCTCGCGCTCGCCGGTGGCGGGGCTGATCCGCGACTCGTCGCAGCTGAAGAACTCGGCCTCCTGCTCGCACCCGGTGGCGACGGCGATCTCGATCAGCGCGTCCACGCCCGGGAGGTCGCCGGGGCCGAGCAGAGCAAACAATGCATCGCCGTCCAGGGCCTGATCGAGCCTGTCCGGCCCGATCACCCGCGTGCGCGGCGTCGCGGCCGACAGCACGGCGGCGCGCGTCGCGGTCTCCCGGTCGGCCGCGATGAGCAAGGCCTCCCACGGGACGTAGCGCTGCCGGTGCAGCGCGTCGAGTGTGAGGGAAGCGGCCTCGACCTCGTCGGGAGCGCGCAGCGGGATCAGCAGCCGGAACGCCGGTCGCCAGCGCAAGCGTTCAAGCACGGCCGTCTGCAGATCGAACTCGGCGCGCGACAGGCGGCGGCGAATGGTGGACCGGGTTTCCGCGTCGTCCGGGCGCACCGTGAATGCGAAGCCCCGCCCGAACACCTGGCCGTCGCGGGCGACGATGCGCAGTGTCGCCTCATGCGATCCCGCCTTCAGCAGCCGTGGCGGGCAGCTGAACAGGAAGCCGGACCGCAGCGACTCCGGCCAATTCGGCATCGCCGCGGCGACATCCTGCCTCGGGACGCCGTGATGCGCGCGCCCGGCCGGCTGTCCGTCGATCAGGATGTCGATCGAGGCGATGCCGGATTGCGCCACCGTCCAGCCGGTGATGACCAGCCGGGCGCCGACCGGCTCCGGCACCGCACCCCCGACCAGATTGGGCGTGTCCAACTCGAGCCGGAAGCGTGCCGCCGCAGCTTGTTCCGGCGCCGACTGCATGGGAGCGTCGGCTGCAAGTCGAACGACCTGTGTGACGGATGCGGTGCGTCCGCCGACGCTGCGCGCGACGATGCCCAGGCATTCACCGGCGATCTTCGCGTCGGCCACCCGAAGCCGGAACCCGGACCCTCGCGCGGACAGGATCTCGGGAAACCTCTGTCCCACGTCGTCGCGCGGCAAGCCAAGCTCGACCTCGCCCAGATGAACGTCGCCGAGCCAAGCGGCGACCGCCTCCACTCCCCCCGCGCACACGACCCAGCCGCTCACGGTCAAGAGCCCGGCCGGCGAAATCGTCGCCTCTTCACAATTCAGATGCACGGGCGGCCCGAGTTCGGCCGCCGAATCCGGCGACGCGATCGGGTCGGGTCCGGCGGCCGGCGCGAGCGAGACGACCTCATCCTGCGAGATGCCTTCGAGAGCCAGCGCCCGGATGACGATCCGCTCGACCGGACCACCACCCACGGCGCGGCTGGCGAACGTGAAGCCGGACCGGGACGCGCCGGGATACGCCCTATGGACCTGCCCGACATCGGCGCGCGCGCCGCCAAGCTGGGCGAGGCCGATCCGGTCGCCTACGCCGAACACCTGGATCGCCACGAGGCGGGTGCGAGAGACCACCCAGCCGGCGGCCCGGATGTGACCGGCGCCGTCGCGCCGCGCCTCCTCCACGTAGACCCGGATCGGCGGGTCAGGCGGCATGCCCATCATGCCTGCCGTCGCCGGGCACTCCTCGATCGAGGCAGCCCGTTGCAACTCGTCATGGATCAGGACGAATGGCTCACGGTGCAACCGCCCATCCTTGAGCCGAACCTCCAGGATCAGCGGAATGCGGGTTTTCGCGCGCGTCGGCCAGCGCGCCAGAATGAACGCGAAACCGATCCCCGCCGCCGCAGCGCGGTTCACCGCCGGGCTGTCGCAAGACATGCATCCGACCGGTTCGCCGGCGGCGCTCAGCACGATCTCGACCACACGCTCCGCGTCGAGAACGCAGCCACGCACCTGCAGGTGAAGGCGGCCACCGATGGCGGCGACCTGAACCTCCGGATCGACCTGGACGCGGACCAGCGGCGTGTCGGGCGCCGCGTTGCCTTCGGAAAAGTCGAGCACGTCCATTCGCGGCGTATCCTGTCGGCCGGGTCGTTCGCACTCAGTTGTATTCTCTAGGCGGTCCACAATCCAACAGGCGTGTGATGCCGCCTTGCACAACGAACAAGGCAAGCTACGCGCCGGCGGCGTGACAGGACCGGAGCGCTACACCGTACCGGTGCCGGCCGCTCGGATGTGGGTTACCAGCCGGTCCGACACGACCGGATGGATCGGTCGGCTCCACGCCCTCTCACGGAGTTCTTCAAAGCCGAGACGCGGGTAGAGGTCGGCCACGACCCCGTTCTTCGCCGTGGGCACGTATTCGCCCACAAGCCGGTTCACGCCGCGTGCCCGGGCCAGCTCCAACAGGCCGCGCAGGATGAACTCCTCCGCGCTGCGCGAGAACACCCGGCAACTCATCAGCCAGCTGTCGATACGCAGCGCGTCGCCCTCCTGCACCGCGATCAAGGTCGAGGTCAGGCCGTGGTCGCCGAACTTGTCGGACAAGCGGAACGCCAGCACGACCGCGTCCTCGCGCGCCAGCAAGCCGCGGATCGCGTCCTCCTCGTAGCGCCGGGTGGTGACGTTGAACTGGTTGGTCTTCTGCTCGAGCTGGGCGACGCGCGCGATGTCGGCCTCCTCCGGCCGATACAGCCGCCCCACCATGTCGAGCCCGCTCAGGTAGCCGCCCAGGTCGGTCGCTTGGCTCCGTTCGGCGAGCGCCTGAGCCCGGGCTGCGTAGGTGTTGGTGCGGGCAAGGTCTTCGGCGGTGAGGTCCGCGAGATCGAACCAGTGGCCGTGGTCGAGCTTGCCGATGAAGGCCGCCGGGTCGGCGCCGAGATCGACCACGGCAACCTCGGGCAACGCGCGGCGCACCAGCGCGCACTCGGCCGGGTTGTCGTCGGCGAACACCACGCTGTCGAGGCCGAGATTGAGCGTCGTCGCGATGCGCCGCAGGCCGCCCACCTTGTCGTTCCACGAACACTCGAACGCCGCGAAATCGGCGCGGGCGAGCACGGCGCCCGGATGCGCGAACCCGGTCTCGGCGATGTCCGGCGCGTTCTTGCTGCACACCGCGAGCACCACGCCGCGCGCCGCGAGCGCCTTCACGTAGGTCTGCCAATCGGCGAACGCCTCGCCCTCCGGCGAGCCGGTGCCGAGCAGCAATCCCTCGACGCCGTCATCGCCGATCACCCCGCCCCACAGCGTATTGTCCAGATCGAGCACCAGCGCCTTTTTCGCCCGCGCCGAAGCGGCCCGCCACGCGCCGCGGAAGGCGGGCAGGTAGTCGGGAAGACGTCGCTGATCGAAGCCGAGCCGGGCGCTGTACCAATAGCGGCTGCCGGACCACCGACCGGCGCCCATTTCGGCGCTCAACCGCTCGAGATCGACCCAATGGACGCGGCCCCGACCCGCGCGCAACAGCGCATCGTTCAACGCACGGACCTGGTTCAGCGCCGAATCGGGACTTAGGCGCTCCGCGACGCCGCGGTAGAGCTCCGTCGGCGGCACCAGCAGGTGCTGCATAATCCGGCAGCCGCGGGCGGCAAGCGCGTCCCACATGCCGACGAACAAAGCGACTTTGCCTTCGACCGAGCGGGCGACCGCATCGGCGGGCGCGCTCGGCGGCAGGTTCTCGACCAGGTCGCGCGCCTCGGGCGCGACCACCGCCAGCTCCGGCGCGAAGCGGTGCAGGCCGGAAGCCGGGTTCAGCGCCTCCTGCACGTAGGCTCCGAACGGCGCCTGGTAGACGACCGGGAACACGCCCTCCTGCGCGACGGCGCAGGCGATCGCCCGGCTGAGGTAATCGATCGTCGCCGCGCCGAGCACGGCGACACGCTGGGTCGGCACGGCACGCGCGAGGTCCGACCCGGCCAGCTCGGCCGCGGCGGCCAGCCGCTCGCCGGCTTGGAAGATGGCGGCCAGCGAAGCCGGCTTCTCGGCAAAACGCCGCCGCAACTCGGCAAGCAAGGCCGCGGGCGAGGCCGACTCGACGGCAGCGGGCGCATCCAGCATCACTGTTTCCCTCTATCCGGGTAGTCGGCGCCAATTTGCGTCAGCGCGGTCGGCGGACACAACCGCATCTCGGTCACAAAAAAACGACGCCTGACTCTGACGCGGCGCACCCTTCAAGTCCGGGTTGCGTTATGACAGCCGCACCAGCAGGACAGCCTCGGATGCCCGACGCGTCGATGTCACCCGCTCCCTCGCGCGCCCAAATCGCTCCCGTGGAGGCACCCGGCGTGAACGCACTCCTTACCCTTGCCGTCGGCGTGGTCGTCATCGCGGCGCTGTTTCTCGCCCGCGAAGTCCTCATCCCCGTCACGCTCGCCGTCCTGCTCAGCTTCGTGCTGGCGCCCTTGGTCGACCTGCTCCGGCGGGCGCATCTGCCGCGCATCCCAGCCGTGCTAATCGCGGTGGTCGTGGCGTTCGGCGTCGTGCTGGCGCTCGGCGGCCTGATCGGCACGCAGATGGCGTCACTTGCCGAGGACTTTCCCCGCTATCAGTACACCATCGGTCGCAAGATCGAGGCGGTGCAGCAGTTCTCGAACGATCGGATGTCGAAGCTGGTCGAGCGGCTTGGGCGCCAATTCGAGCACGCCGACCCGCCCGCGCCCCCCGGCCAGCCGTCCGCGTCGGCCCGGGACGGCCGCCCCGCGCCACCAATCCCTGTCGAGGTGCACCAGCCGAGCCCGTCGCAATTCGAGCTGGCGCAACGCTATCTCGCGCCGGTCCTGAGCCCGTTGGCGACCGTCGGTATCGTGTTCATCGTGTCCGTCTTCATGCTGCTGCAGCAGGAGGATCTACGCGACCGGCTGATCCGCCTGTTCGGCTCGCGCGACCTGCACCGCACCACGACCGCGATGGACGACGCGGCGCGGCGCTTGTCGAAGTACTTCCTGACCCAGCTCGCGATCAACGCGAGCTTCGGCGTCATCGTCGGCTTCGGGCTATTCTTCATCGGCATCCCGAGCCCGGCGCTGTGGGGCGTCGTCGCCGCGCTGATGCGTTTCCTGCCGTATATCGGGGCTTGGCTCGCGGCGCTGTTCCCGGTGGTCCTGGCGGCCGCCGTGGACCCCGGCTGGTCGACGGTGCTGTGGACCGTCGGCCTGTTCGCGGTGGTCGAACCGATCATGGGTCAGGCCGTCGAGCCGGTGCTCTACGGTCACAGCACCGGCCTGTCGTCGTTCTCGGTCGTGGTCTCGGCGATTTTCTGGACGTGGCTCTGGGGTCCGATCGGCCTCATCCTGTCCACTCCGCTCACGCTCTGCCTCGTCGTGCTGGGCCGGCACGTCGACCGGCTGCAGTTCCTCGACGTGCTGTTCGGCGACCGTCCCGCGCTGACGCCGGTCGAGAGCTTCTATCAGCGCGTGCTGGCGGGCGACCCCGACGAGGCGATCGACTCGGCCGAGGTGCTGCTCAGGCAGCGCTCGCTCTCCTCGTACTACGACGAGGTCGCGGTGAAGGGCCTGCAACTCGCGGCGTACGATGTCGACCGCGGCGTGCTGGCGCCCGAGCAGCTGGAGCGGATCAAGGAAGCCATCACGGGCATGATCGAAGACCTGGACGCCTATCCGGACGTCGACCCGTCTCCCGAGGAGGCCGATGACGGACCGGTTGCCCTCCCGCAGGCGGAGCGCGGGCTGCCGAGCGAGCCGGCCCCGCCTGTCGGTCCGCAGACGCCGGAGGCCTTGCCCCCGGGGTGGCGGGGGCCGGACCCGATCTTGTGCGTCGCCGGACGCGGGCCGCTCGACGAGGCGGCGGCAACGATGCTCGCTCAACTCCTCGCCAAGCATGGATTGGCCGCCCGGGTCGTCGCGCACGGAGCCGTGTCGCGGGGCAGTATCGACACCCTCGACGTGGGCAGCGTGGCGATGGTGTGCGTATGCTACGTCGAGATCACCGGGACGCCCTCGCATCTACGGTACCTGCTCCGCAGGATCAGGCAGCGGATCCCGAACGCGCCGATCCTGGTCGGGCTCTGGCCGGCGGAGGAGGCCGTGCTGCACGACGACCGCCTGCGCGCCGCCGTCGGCGCCGACTACTACGCGAGCACGTTGCGGGGAGCGGTGAACGCGTGCCTGGAAGCCTCCCGCCAACCCGACGAGCAGCCGGCGCGGGCCGCGTAGCGGGAACCCGCGTAGTGGGAACGTTCGGACAGGTCGACCGCCTGGCCGGTCAGGCCGCCTTGCGTGCGAGCAGCCCGAGCGCCACCAGCGCCTCGGCGATCTGCACCGCGTTCAGCGCGGCGCCCTTGCGCAGATTGTCCGACACGCACCAGAACGACAGCCCGTGCTCGACCGTCGGGTCCTTGCGGATCCGGCTCACGAACACGTCGTCCTCCCCGGCGCACTCGGCCGGCGTGATGTAGCCGCCGTCCTCGCGCGTATCCATCACCGTGATGCCCGGCGTCTCACGCAGGATGGCGCGCGCCTCGGCGGCACTGACCGGCTGCTCGAAATCGACGTTGATCGCCTCGGCGTGGCCGATGAACACCGGCACCCGCACGCAAGTGGCCACGACCTTGATGTCGGGATCGAGGATCTTGCGCGTCTCGACCACCATCTTCCATTCCTCCTTGGTCGACCCGTCCTCCATGAACGTATCGATATGGGGAATGCAGTTGAAGGCGATCTCCTTGGTGAACTGCTCGGGCTTGACCGGATCGTTGACGAAGCTTGCCTTGGTCTGGGTGAACAGCTCGTCCATCCCCTCCTTGCCGGCGCCGGACACCGACTGGTAGGTGGCGACCACGACCCGGCGGACAGTGAAACGGTCATGCAGCGGCTTCAGCGCGACCACCATCTGGATCGTGCTGCAGTTCGGGTTGGCGATGATGCGGCGCTTGGCGAAGCGCGCGATCGCCTGCGGATTGACCTCGGGCACCACGAGCGGGACGTCGGGCTCCATGCGGAACTGGCTGCTGTTGTCGATCACGACGCAGCCCGCCGCCGCCGCGCGCGGCGCATGAACCGCGGAGACCGCCGCGCCCGGGCTGAACAGCGCGATGTCCCAGCCGGCGAAATCGAAGCTGTCGAGCCCGCGCACCTTGAGCACCCGCTTGTCGCCGAACGAGACCTCGGAGCCGACGGACCGGCCGGATGCGATGGCGGCCACCTCGCTCACCGGGAAGTCGCGCTCGGCCAGGGTCTTGAGCATCTCGCGCCCGACCGCCCCAGTGGCGCCGACGACCGCGACCCGGTAGCTCATGTCTCTCTCCTGCTCGTCCTGTGTGTCGCGACACAGCTAAGGGCGCAGCGGACCCGGGAGCAAGGATTTTGGGTGGGTAGCTGCGGTGCGCGCCATCGTCGGCGATTCTGCGGGCTGCGGCCGGCGCGTTCGACCCGTTGCGGACATTCGCGGCTCACGGACGATCGACCGGGATGGGCCGACACCGGACCTGAAGGTTTTGGGCGCGGATAGCGGACTACAGTCAGCTCGCCGACGTCCGGCGTAAGCGTCGGCGTTGCCCACAGACCGTCTGTCCCGGATGGCGCTGGAAATGAGCTACGCGGTCACCTATTGTCCGGACATGACAGAGAGTTCGGTCACTCCCCCGCCGCCCGCCGACTGGCAAGAAAGCCTGGTCCGGAGCAAGGCTGAGATCGCTGCGGGCGAGAGTGTTCCATTGCTGCCTATCCTTGACCGTCTCCGAGCCGCGGCGGAGCGCCTGGAGGCTGAACAAGGTGTGACGGCGGACGGCGTGAAGGTGACTGCCGGTCGTTGATCGCGCTGACGCCGGAAGCGAGCGCGCAAGTCGACGCACTCGAACATTTCTACATAGATGAGCAACGCCCACAGGCCTTGCGGAATCTCGGGCACGCCTTGGCCGAGGCGAGCCTCATCATCACGAATGCGCCCGAACGCGGAATCGCGGCGCCACGGCCGTATCCAGCGCTATCCGAGCTTGGGTTTTCTTGGCTGAAGCGGGGCCGCTATTGGATCGCCTATAATCCGAACATCCCGATCATCGCGGGCGTGTTTTTCGAGACCGAGGACATTCCAAACCGCCTGCGTTGAACTGGAGCAGCGCATCGAGCCGGATGGGCCGTAAGCGGAACGGCCGCTTTGGGTGGCGCGCACACGGTTAAACACGATCCAGGGTCGGAACGTCTCATCGTATTAGAACCATAGTAGACGTAGCGAGCAACGCGACGCAGTTGTGGCGCTCTCACGAGACCGTGAGCACGATCTTGCCCCGGATGTGCCCACCCGCGGCCCGTTCGTGTGCGTTGCGGGCATCGGCAAGCGGAAAAGTGCTGTCGATGGCGACGCGAACTGTGCCGGCATCCAGCAAGCGTCCGAGTTCCGCGAGCTGCGGACCGTTCGAGCGCACCTGGGTCATCGAGACTGTGACCCCTCGCTTCCCGGCCTCCTCGGCGTCGGAGAAGCCCGGGAACACCGGGAATAAGGCGCCCCCACGCTTGAGGGTGCGCAGGAAACGGCCGGTGGTCGGTCCACCGAGAGTATCCAGGACGAGATCCACATCATGGACGGCGTCTTCGGGGGGAGTCTTGGTGTAGTCGATGAACTCGTCGGCGCCGAGCTCGCGCAAGAACGCTTCATGCTCGCCCGACGCCACCGCGATGACGCGCGCACCCTTCCATTTCGTCAGCTGCACTGCGATGTGCCCCACGCCGCCTGCGGCGCCGTTGATGAGCACGGTCTTGCTGTCGAGCGGCACGGGGCGATGCGGCTCCGGTTGCAGCGGATTAGGCTCGTCGTGCCCCACCTCGATCAGGAACTGCCAGGCGGTGAGCCCTGACATCGGCGCGCCTGCGGCATGCACATGGTCGGTGCCAGCCGGCTTGCGCGCCAGGTCAGACGCGGGCGCAGCGACATACTGGGCATAGGCAGCGCTATCTCCGAAGCTGGGAAAGCGGATCATGCCGAAGACCTCGTCCCCGACGGAAAAGCCCCGCACGTCCTCTGCGACGGCCTCGACGACGCCCGACACGTCCGACCCCGGGATGACGGGCAGGGACACCGACGGCCTGAACTCGGGAAGCGCCTTATAGTCGTCCCGTAGGTACCAGTCGGGGGGATTGATGCCGACCGCGTGAACGCGGACGAGCACCTCGCCCGGCGTCAGTTCGGGCTTGGGTGTATCCTCGTAACGCAACACTTCGGGGCCACCGAACGCATGGAGCCGGATCGCCTTCATCGTTTCCGCCGACATCGCTTTCTCCTTCGGGACAGATGCGCTACAAAAATCGGAGCAGTGCCCCGTATATCCGGAGCGGTGCCCCGTTTGTCAAGTTGGAGGCTATGCGAGCCGACGCGCAGAAGAACTACGACCAGCTGTTAGCCGTCGCGCGCGACCTCGCAACCGCGCGAGGCGCGGACGCTTCGCTGCGCGACATCGCTCGCACGGCGGGTGTCGGACTTGGTACGCTGTATCGCCATTTTCCGACGCGAGAGGCGTTGCTGGAGGCCCTGCTCCGCGCGAGCTTCGACGAGCTGACGGTGAGGGCGGGTGAACTTGAAACGTCTGGCTCAGCCCGCGACGCTTTGGTGTCCTGGTTACGCGAGGCCGTAACGGTCGCGCATAACTACAGCGGTGCTATCGCATCGATGGTGGCCGCAATCGCAGACGAGGGTTCTGCCCTGCATGCATCGTGCGTCACTATGCGCGCGGCAGGCACTCGTCTGCTTGTCCGGGCCCAGACTGAGCGCATGGCACGCGCCGACATTGACGGCACCGACCTGTTCGCGCTGGTGGGGGCGCTCGCGTGGATCAGCGACCAGCCCTCACTCGCGCCACGCTCCGCTCATATCTTCGCCGTCATTGCAAGCGCGATCCTGACGAACCAAGCAACATGAATGAACGACCGCTCTAAAGACCGTCTATCACACGGCGTAAACGGCCGACTCGGGTCGGAACCTCACATTTTGATTGTGTCCGCCTACGGTTCGTTTGACCGACAAGTGGCGGCAGCGATGCATTCGGCTGCTCGGCGAAGGCAGAGCATCCACGACTGCCTGCTGTGCTTCCGAGAGAAGACGTAGATGGTCGGCCTTCGCCGACCACGGCGGAAAGGGTCACTGTTTAATGCGGTTGGTATAATCCGACCGGACCATCCTACCGAGGTCGGAGTGTTAATCCAGTTGCCATTCTTCTTGACTTAAGTTAGTTCAACTTACGTGACCTCGACCGTCCCTCTCGCCGCGACCGACCGCTTTGCCCTGGTCATCGACGGGCTGCTGCGAAGCGTTGCCGGGAGCCATCGGCGGCTGGGCGGGCCGCTGATCCTGCTGATCTGCCAGAAGCTCGGCCGCATCGCGGCCGGTTTGCCGCCGTCGCCGCACGGGTCGGCTCCGGTACGCTTCGCGCGGGGCAAACCTCCGCTGAACGCCGCCCCGCGCCCGCCAGCGGCGTCGCTTCGCGGCCGGCCGCGTCGCCCGCCGGGCCGCTGCTGCCGCGCGGCTTCGCCTGGCTCCTCCGGCTGGTGCCGGAGGTCGCGGTCTTCGGCAGCCAGTTACAGGCTCTGCTGTGCGATCCTGAGATGGCGGCGCTGATCTCCGCCGCGCCGCAGATCGGGCGTCTGCTGCGGCCGCTCTGCCGGATGCTGGCCGTCGAACCCGCGCCCGAACCGCGGCGCAACCGGACCCGAAAGCCGGCCCCGGCCGTCGGCACCGCCGCACCCCGCGAGGCAGCGCCGGACGTCTTGCCCGAAACGACGCCCCCGCTGTCACGGCGCCGCGCGAGACCGCTCAGCGCGAGATATCTCCGATGGCCGCCCGCGGGCCTCCCGGTCAACCGACCGCCGTTTCCCGCGTAAGCCCGGCACCGCGTCCGCACATCCTGTTTGTTGCGATTGGTAAACAGATTGTCGTTCGTCATTCGGGCGGAAGAGCATGTCAAAGAACCGAAACCTTCTCCTTATATTACGCCGTCATCCCGGCGCAGGCCGGGATCCAGAATGCTCGGCAAACACGGCGTGTTCGTGGCTCCGGATCCCGGCTTTCGCCGGGATGACGGGTGAAGCGACGGTGCGTGGAATAAACCGGACTTCTTCGTAGGCTC
>JAABUQ010007545.1_pt1 | contig 15730 bp, 12 predicted proteins | sample 5560001 | NCBI WGS metagenome assembly JAABUQ01 (sample SAMN10711888, study PRJNA513371) | rock metagenome | isolation source: Antarctica rocks | place: Antarctica: Victoria Land, Finger Mt nord | collected 2015-12-18 | reverse complement strand
GGAGAGCCGACGGTTGCCCATTGGTAAGTGTAGTGGTACGCGCGCACCTCACCTGAGAAGAGCGACTACTGCAACGGTGAACGGCAACACCTTGGATCGTCGTGTCGCCGCCGCCGGCCACCTGCCACTGGCTCGCGGGGCTGCCGGGCAGCATGTTCTCGGCGACGATGGCGTTGACGGCCATCAGGGCTCGCTCCTCCAGTGCCTCGATGCGAGGACGGTGTCGGTGGTCACCGGCCGCGCCGCGTCGAAGTCGGGAAGGAGCGGTCCTACGCTTCCAGGATTTCTCGCGCGACATGTCTGCCTACCTGATGGAGCGATTGCCCAGGGGACAGCCCCGATAGGGCGTCCCCAAAGGCGGGTGTCAGTCAAGGTTTCGGAGCCGACCGATCGAAGGTCCCGGCGAGGCCGGCGCCGTCGATCCGCGGAGTCGCAGGGCTGGGCGTATTTCTCATGGCGATCGGGACTTGGACCGCCGCACGGGGGAACACATGCCCCAAAAATCCAAATCGACGACCTGTCAGCGCGCTAACGCGATCGACGGATCTGTTCGTCGGAGAGTCGCCACCCTGTTAGCACTCATTTCCCATGCAAATTAACTTTAAAATGGATTTTTTCGCAAAATCATGCAATTTTGCTTAAATCACCCGGAATCATCTCTGTAAGCAGGCTCTGCTGCGATCCTCGGCGAGCCAGGCGCCATCTGCGGGTCGCCCCCCTGCGGAGCCGGCGCGCCGTCTCGGTACCTCACCGCGCGCGCCGGGGTACCGAGCGCGACGGCATAATCGGGGATCGGCCTGGTGACCAGCGAGCCGGCACCGACCACGCAGTGCGCGCCGACGTCGGCCATGACGACGGCCCTGTCGCCAACCCACGAGTCCCGGCCGATCGTCACCCTCGGCCAGACTCCCGGCTGCTCGCGGATCGGCAAGTCCAGCCGGTCGGTCCCGTGCTGGGCCGAGCCGTTCATGACCGAGACGTTCGAACCCAGCAGCACATCGTCTTCCAACGTCACGTCGCCCAGGCAGCAGAAGAGGCCGACGTAGACGTCGCGGCCGACCTCGGCGGTCGGGTGGGAGAAGACCGTCCCGAACCCGAGCCAGGACCCCGCCCCGACGCGAGGGAGGACGAGCCGGTAGAACGCGCGGCGGAGGTAGACGCCGGACAGCCCGGGGATCAGGGCGAAAAACTGCGACCACCCCGGGAATGCCTGGCGCGGCCCGCCGGCCAGCGCACCGAGCCGATAGAGCAGGACGGCCGGGAATACCAGGACCAGGGCGACCAGATCGGCCGCCGATTTCAGGAAGGCTTTCATGCGAGGTCCGCCCGGGCCACCCGCTGAGAGGGGCCGCGACCGAAGAGGTCTTCCGCCTGGCGGCTCAGCGCGTCCCACTCGAACCTCGAGCAGACCCAGGCCCGGGCCGCCTCGCCCATCGAATGGAGTTGATCGCGATTCGACAGCATTTCCGCCACCAGCGCGGCCAGGTCGTCCGGCACGTCGCAGTCGACCACCCGGCCGGTCGCCGGGATGTCCATCGTCTCGGCCGTCCCCCCCGATTGAGCCGGCGATCACCGGCTTGCCGCAGGCTTGGGCCTCCAACAGGACCATGCCGAACCCCTCGATGTCCCGCCCGACCTCCCGGTTCGGGAGCGCGAACAGGTCGCATTGCTGGTAGCAACGGATCAATTCCTCGTCGACCACCTCGCCCAGGAACTGGACGTGGTCGCCGAGCCCCTCTCGCGCCGCCAAGGCCTGGAGGTGCTCCCTTTCCTCGCCGTCACCGATGACGGAGTAGAGGACGTCGGGGACCGCAAGGCGGATCGCGTGGAGGGCCTGGATCAGCGTGTCGTGCCCCTTGCGCATCTGGAGCCGGCCGACGGTCAGGACGACAGGCCGATCGTGCCATCCCAGCCGGCGTCGGATGATCGGGTCTCTCGGGGCGGGCACGAACCGCGCCGTGTCGACCCCAGGGTAGAGGACCCGGACACGCCCGGCGGGGAGATCCCACCCTTCGCGCAAGATCCGTTCGGTATTCCGGCTATTGGCGACGACGAACTCGGCCGAGTGCAGGACCCGCCGGACCAGCCAACGAAGCTCGCGGCTGTTGCTGGCGGTCGTCACGTCCTCCCCGTGCACGAAGCAGGCGAAGGGGACGCCCAGCCAGGCCTTCAGGCCGAGTGCCATCACCCCCTCGGGCAGGCAACGGCCGCAATGGACCATCCCCACCCGCCCTCGGTTCACGACCCGCCCCAGCGCCCGGATCGACCGCGCGTAGCCGGAGAGCCCTTCGAGGCTCGCGAGCCCCCAAGATCCCAGGCGGAGCGGCATCCTCACCAGGTTCAGGTCGTGCGAACGGTCGAAGATCGCTTGACGGGGGTCCTCGCCCGCGGCGATCAGGTAAGACGCCCGGGGCAGCCGTCGGTAGATCTCCCAGAACCAGCGCCCGCTCCCGCCGGTCTTTGGCGGGAAGATGTCGCTCACGAGCAGGGTCGTCATCCTCTCCCTCCGGCGCCGAGGCCCAACGGTGCGACGAGGGGCAGGGGGCGTCGGTCCTGGACCCCAGCGGCGACCGCCCCGTAGAGAGCGTCGATCGACCGGAGGAACGAACCCCAGTTGTACCGCTCGCAGACGAATCGGCGAGCCTCGTCCGCGATCGTCCCGGCGGTCGCCGGGTTGGCGATGAGGTTGGCCACGCGGTCCGCATAGCCCTCCGCGTCGGCGGCGGGGATGAGGTATCCCGTCTCGCCGTCGACGATCACTTCGGGTATCCCCGCCGTGGGCGCCGCGAGGACCGGCACCCCGGTCGCCTGAGCCTCCAGGATCGACAGGGGCAGCCCCTCGTTCGTCGAGGGGAGCAGGAAGAAGTCGGCCGCCCGCAGCAGGTCGGAGGCGTCGCCGCGCTGGCCGAGGAGCATGACCCGGTCCTGGACGCCCAGGGCGGCGATCAACTGGCGGAGCCGTCCCGAGTAGCCGTCCTCACGGCGTTCGATCCCGGCCAGCCAGCAGGTCACGGCGATCCCTCGCCGTTTCAGCGCGGCGACCGCTCGGATCGTCGTCTCCTGGCCTTTGTGGGGGGCCAGGTTGGCCAGCATCAGGAGCAGGGGCGTCGCGGCGGGGGCGCCGAGCCTTGCCTTGGCCTCGACGCGGTCGCCGGGGCGGAAGATCGTCGTGTCGACGGCGTTGGGGACCGCTTCGATCCATTGGCGGTCGCGGAGGCGAGCGGGGAGGCAGTCGCGGACATGATCGATGAGCGACCGGCTGCACGTGACGATCAGCTCCGGCGGGCGGCGGAAGGCCCAGCGGAGGCCCTCGCGATCCTCTTCGAGTTGGACGTGGACGATGCTCCGGAAGCCCGACAGGCGGAGCGCGGGCCGCATCGCGCCGTAGAGGTAGGGCGAATGGACGTGCGCGATCCCGGGCCCCTCGCGGCGGAGGGCCTTGCAGAAGCCCAGGTTCGCGATCGCGGCCCCGAATCGCCCCGCCGCCAGGGCGCGAGAGGGATCGAAGGCCCGAGGGTCGAGATTCAGGCGTTCCGCCTCGCGGTACAGCGGCCCGACGCCGGGCGACCACACGGACGCGGGCCGGGCCCCCCGATGCAGGTGCTCGGCGATCCGCAGCGCGGTGAGCCCGGCGCCACCGACGTTCACCGACGGGAGGATCTGGAGGATGTTCACGCGTGTTGTCCGCCCTGAGGATCGGGTCACCCGTTCGTCTCCCAGCGGGAGCGGACCAGGAATCGCCCCCACTCCGGGTTCGGCATCCGGCCGTTCTGGTAGAAGTCCGTCGGCTCGACGTCGAACCAGAGGGCCTGGTCGATCATGTCGGCCCACAGGGCGTGCGGGGGACCGGCGTTGAGCGTGAGGCTGTAGCGGCCCGGGCAGAGCGGCAGCCCGTCGACCCGGCAGACGACGCTCCGGAATCGCCCGCCCTGCGTCGGGCCGTCGTCCGAGAGATAGGTGGCGGCGGTCAGGAGCCGGCAGCCCGAGGAGTCGTCGACGCCCACGGCGACCTGGGGCGCGGCGACCGGGGAGCGGGCGTCGATCGCGACCTCGAAGGAGACGTCCTGCCCGCAGAGGACCCGGGAGGTGGGATTCCCCCGGTCGTCCAGGAGCCGGACCCCGCCGAGGATCGGGGTGCTGCCGGAGCGGCGGTTGGGATGCTCGGCGAGGTCGACCTCGGCCCGGTTCGGCTGGCTGTTGCTCCGGGTGTAATGCCCGATCCCTTCGTCGCACCCCCCTTCGAACGCGAGCCGGCCGCGTTCCAGGAAGATGACCTTGGTGCAGAGGTTCATGATCGTCGCCATGTTGTGGCTGACGAAGACGACCGTCCGCCCCGACCGGCTGACCTCGTCGATCTTCCCCAGGCACTTCTTCTGGAAGGCGGCGTCGCCGACGGCCAGCACCTCGTCGACGAGCAGGATCTCGGGCTCCATGTGCGACGCCACGGCGAACGCGAGCCGCACGTACATCCCGCTGGAATAGCGCTTGACCGGGGTGTCGAGGAAGGCGCCGACCTCGGCGAAGTCGACGATCGCGTCGAACTTCCGCGCGATCTCGCGGCGGGACATGCCGAAGATGACCCCGTTGAGGTAGATGTTCTCCCGACCGGTCAGCTCGTGGTGGAAGCCGACGCCGACCTCCAGCAGGCTCCCCACCCGGCCTCGGAGCTCGACCCGGCCGGAATGCGGCTCCGTGATCCGGGTGAGGACCTTGAGGAGGGTCGACTTGCCCGCCCCGTTCCGGCCGATGACGCCGACGACTTCGCCGGGATCGACCCCGAAGGAGACGTCCTTCAGGGCCCAGTGATCCTTCGCGGGCGCGGCCCCATTTCTCTCGCCTCGGAGGCGTCGCCAGGGCGCGGACAAGCCCTCTACGATCGACTCCCGGATGGTCCGGTAATCGGCCCCCCGGCTTCCCCCGAGCTGGTACAGCTTCGACAGGTTCTCGACGCGGATCGCGGTGGTCATGGGTTCGGTTCGTCCGAGGGTTCAGGCGGGTTGGATCGGGCCGGCGGCGAGGCCTCGGGCGGGGAGCGTCGGGCCGGCCGGCTGCCGAGAGGGCTGGCGAGGGCCATGCGGGGCGTCGACGAGGCCGATCTCGCTGGCGAGTATCCGGAGCCGGCGGGGCCGCTCCAGCAGCGAGCTCACGGACTTCCAGAGGCGGGCGCCCATCCGCCGCTTCCAGCGATAACGCGACCACTCGGGCCGAGAGCGCAGCCCAGGGTCGGTCTCCAGGGCGAACCCGATCAGCTCCTCGCAGCGGGCGAGGTCGCCGTCCTCGAATGCCTGGCTCCCCGCCCAGAAGGCCTCCCGGGCCAGGCTCTCGCACGCCCGGCGCTCCAGCCTCGCGCGACCTGTGACGAGGTCGCCGCGGGTCGCGAAGAAGGTCTCGAACGCCAGCCGCCGCTGGCGGATGTCGCCCAGCGTCGTCGCGAGGAACTCGAGTTGCATGTTCCGCGAATGCATCCGCTTCCAGGCCTGATCGGCGGCGATGACGCCGACCGACGCCCGCGAGGCGAACCGGAGCCAGAGCTCCATGTCCGCCGTGTGGGGCAGCTCCTCCCGGTACCCCCCCAACTCGTCCTGGACCGACGAGCGCACCAGGACCGTCGGGGTCTCGACGGGGTTCGCCCCGGCCGAGCAGATCGACTCGATCAGGTCGGAGCCGGGGATGACGCGTCGGCCGTGGTTCGGGGCGATTTCCCGAGGCGTCGGCGGCCGCTGCTCGGGGCGGAAGCTGATCTGCCGGCCGTAGACCATCGCGACCTCGGGGTGGTCGTCCATGAGGCCGGCGGACCGCTGCAAGGCTCCCGGGGTCAGCAGGTCGTCGGCCGAGAGCAGGAGGGTGTAATCGCCGGTCGCGACGGCCCACTCCAGCCCCTCGTTGTACGTCGCGATGTGCCCGAGATTGACCTCGTGCCGCAGGAACTGGACGCGGTCGTCTCGCGCCACCAGGCTCGCGGCGACCTCGGCCGTGTCGTCGCGGGACGCGTCGTCGATGACGAGCACCCGCAGGTCGACGCCCTCCTGCCCCAGGACGCTCTCGACGCACCCTTCGAGGTAGCGGGCATAGTTATAGCAGGGGATGATTACGCTTATGGAACTCATGTCGGTATCTTCCCTGGGCGGCCTCGGTCGGACGATTCGCGTTGCCTTGGTCGGCCTTCGCCGGGCTCAGGAGGCGGGCCGGTCACCTCGACCGGGGCGGATGCGGGCCCGGTCGCCCCGGATCTCGACGGTGCCGACAAGCTTCGCCGGGGTCCCGGCGATGTAGCTGTAGGGCGGGAAGACCCCCTGGACGAAGCTGCCCGCGGTGACGAACGAGTGGTCGCCGATGACCGAACCGGGGGCGATCGTGGCCTGCGGGGCGATGAAGCAGCAGTTGCCGATCGTCGTCGCCTTCGCGAACATCGGGGCGCGATGCCCCGTCAGCGCACGCTCGATCGTGTTGTGCGTGTAGATCTGGGCCGAGGTGCCGATGTCGACGTGGTCGCCGACCTTCAACTCCGCGTGGAGCCCGTCGAGCACCGTGTAGGGGCCGATCCAGCAGTGGCGCCCGACCTTGACGTCGCCCAGGACGAGGCACTCGTCATAGACCGACGTCCCCTCGCCGAAGCCCAGGTCGCGGGCGAGGTCCCAACGGTCGTGGAGCAGGGTCCCGGTGGGGACATGACGGTTGAATTTCGCCTTCAGCCGCTTGCGGAGCCCGGTCAGGTGCCCGCGCAGGTCGTGGAGCAGGGGCGGGTCGAGGGCGACGTCCCAGTCCGCCCCGGGGTCGAGGGGCTCGCCGCGGAAGATCCGGAGCGGCCTGCGATCCTCGGGTTCGTCCCGATCCCGCGTCGCGGCCTCGACGTCCTCGGCGCAACCCGCGGGCTCGGCCGGCGTGGGCCCAGGCCGGCCGAAGAGGGGACCTCCCATCGAGGCGACGCCCTCCGTCACCGCCATCGCCACCGCCACCGCCTCGGCGCCAGGGCCGGGCCGCCGGGGCGAGCCCGAGACCACGGCGAGGGCCGCGCCGACCGGGACATCGTCCCCCGCCGCGCACAGGCGGAAGACGTGGCCGGGACGATCCGCCTCCACGTCGAACGTCGCCTTGGTCGTCTCCACGGTGACGACGGCCGTACCCGAGCTGACCATCGTCCCGTCCTCGACGAGCCATGCCACGACCCGGACGGAGTCGTGGTTGACCCCCTCGCGAGGGGCCAGGATTACGGTATCGGTCGGTTGGCGGTGCATGGCTGGGGATGGCTCCGGTTCAGAGGATCTCGATCACCGCTTCAACTCCTGGAAACCATCAACGGCCGGCCCAGCAGGTCGACGACCCGGTCGGATTCCTCGTCCGTCATGTCCGGGAACAGCGGCAGGAGGATCGTCCGATCCCTCGCCGCCTCCGAGTGCGGCAGCCGGAACAACCCGCCAGCGTAGGCCCCTTCCTGGTGGGCGTTCATGATCCCCCGGCGGGTGCTGATCCCCTGGCCGAGGAGGACCCGCATCAGGTCGTCGCGGCCCAGGGGATAGTCGGGGGTGAGCCTCACCGCGTACGACTGGAAGTTCGGCCGGGCGTAATCCGGGACGTGGGGGACTTCGAGCCCCGGGATTCGGCAGATCGCCCGCGTGTATCGCCCGGCCAGTTCGAGGCGCCGGGCGAGGAGGTCCGGCAGCCTTTCGAGCTGGACCCGGCCGACGGCCGCCTGGATGTCGGTCATCCGGTAGTTGAAGCCCACCGTCGGGTAGTCCTCGAAGACCACCTCCCTCGACGAGTGGCGGACGGTGTCGGGGACGCTCATGCCGTGCTGGCGGAGCAGCCGGAACGCCCGGTCGAGCCCCGGGTCGCGGGTCGTGATCATCCCGCCGTCGCCGGTGGTGATCACCTTGCGGGGGTGGAACGAGAAGCACGCCACCGCTCCATGCGGACGGCCCACGCGAGCCCAACGTCCGTCGACTCGGACCTCGCTGCCGATGGCGCAGGCGGCGTCCTCGACGACCGGGAGGCCGTGCCGGTTGGCGACGGCGAGGATCGCCGCCATGTCGCACGGCAGGCCGACCTGGTGGACGGGCAGGATCGCTCGGGTCCTCGGGGTGATCGCCGACTCGATCCGGGTCGGGTCGATGTTGAAGGTCGTCGGGTCGACGTCCACGAACACCGGCACCGCACCGCAGTGGCGGACGGCATTGGCGGTGGCGATGAAGGAGTGGCTGACCGTGACGACCTCGTCGCCCGGCCCGACCCCCAGCACGTGGAGGGCGAGGTGCAGGGCGGTCGTGCAGTTCGAGACGGCGCAGGCGTGGGGGGCCCCCACGAAGGCGGCGAACTCCTCCTCGAACGCCGCCACCCTGGGCCCCTGCGTCACCCAGCCGGAGAGGATCGCCTCGCGGGCGGCGGCGGCCTCCTCCTCGCCCAGCGTCGGCAGGCTGATCGGGATCTTCCGCTCGATGATGCCGTTCACGAGATCAGCTCCTTCGGGGCGCCGGCGAGGTACCACTCCCTCAGCCGCCCCAAGCCTTCGGACAGCGGGACCTCGGCGACGAAGCCGATCTCGTCCCGGGCGCGGGCGGTGTCGGCCAGCCGTCGCGGGACCGGGTTGACCTTCCGCGGAGGGTGGAACTCGGGGGCGAGGTTATATCCGCCGGCCGCCCGCTGGATGGCCTCCCAGAGTTCCAGGAGCGACGTCTCGGTGCCGCTCGCGACGTTGTAGACGTCGTCCTCCCACCCGGATTCCATGGCCAGGAGGTTGGCCCGCGCGACGTCGGCCACGTAGACGAAATCCATCGACGCCGAGCCGTCGCCGTGGATCTGCGGCGCCTCGCCCCGCTCGACACATTGGAGCCAGCGGATGAAGACCTCGGTATACGCCCCGGTCACGTCCATCCGCGGCCCGTAGACGTTGAAGTAGCGGAGCCCGACCGACGGCAGGCCGTGCATGTCGCGATAGCTCCGGGCGATCCCCTCGTCCATCAGCTTGGCCGCGCCGTAGAGGGTCCGGTTGTTGTAGGGGTGGTGCCGCTCGTCGGTCGGGAAGACGTCCGCCCCGCCGTAGACGGAGGCCGAGGAGGCGTAGACGACCTTGCGGACGCCCGCCGCCACCGCGGCCTCGAAGACGTTGAGCGTGCCGCCCACCAGCACGTCGATGCAGTCGCGGGGCCGCGACGCGCAGAGGGTGATCCGGATGGCCGCCTGGTGGAAGACGTACTGGCAGCCCCGCACCGCCCGACCGACGGCGACCGGGTCGCGGACGTCCCCTTCGAGGAAGGTGATCGGCCGCCGGGCCTCCGCCGCTTCGAGGTTCGAGCGGGTGCCGCGGGCCAGGTTGTCGAGCACGCGGATCTCGCCCGCGCCTCGGTCGATCAGGCCGTCGACGATGTGCGAGCCGATCAGGCCGGCGCCGCCGGTCACCAGCACGGTCGCGCCTTTCAGGGGAGAATTCATCCCGGGTCCACCTCGTTCATGGTCTCGCGCAGGGCGTCGATGACACGGTCTTGCTGGGCGGTCGTCATCTCGGGGTACAGGGGGAGCGAGAAGCATTCGCCGGCCATCCGCTCGGAGACCGGGAAGTCGCCCATCCTGTGGCCGAGATGCTGATAAGCCTTCTGGAGATGCACCGGCACCGGGTAGTGGAGCCCGGTCTGGACCCTCCGGGCTTCGAGGCCCTGGCGGATCTGGTCACGCTTCGGGTGCCCGGCCACGAAGAGGTGCCAGACGTGCCGGCGGCCCGGTGCCTCGCTCGGGAGCCCGATGGGGAGGTCGCCGAGCCGCTCCCGGTACCGCTCGGCCAGCCGCCGGCGGGCCTCGGTCCAGGCCTCCAGGCGCCCCAGCTTGACCCCCAGCACGGCCCCCTGGAAGCCGTCCATCCGGTAGTTGAATCCGATCTCGTCATGGTGATAGCGCCGGGATTGGGCGTGATCCCTGAGCGACCGCAAGCGGGCGGCGACCCGGTCGTCCTGGGTGACGACCGCCCCCCCTTCGCCGTAGGCGCCCAGGTTCTTGCCGGGGTAGAAGCTGAAGCACCCGGAGTGGCCCATCGACCCGGCCGCCCGGTCGCCGAAGCGGGCGCCGTGGGCCTGGGCGGCGTCCTCGACGACGGGGAGGTTGAACCGCGAGCCGAGGTCCAGCAGGGACGCCATGTCGGCCGGCTGGCCGTAGAGGTGGACCGGGAGGATCGCCCGGGTCCGGGCGGTGATTTTCGAGGCCACCCGGCGGACGTCGATGGTGGCGGTGTCGGGGTCGACGTCGACGAACACCGGGGTGGCGCCGACGTAGCTGATCGCCCAGCAGGTCGCGACGAACGTCATCGGGACCGTGATCACCTCGTCCCCGGGCCCGACGTCCGCGGCGATCAGCGCCAGGTGCAGGGCCGACGTCCCCGAGTTGACGGCGACGCAATGCTTCGACCCGGCGTAGGCGGCGAACGCCGCTTCGAAGGCCTCGACCTTGGGCCCGAGCACGTAGGTTGAGCTGTCGGCCACCTCGGCGATGGCCCGGAGGATCTCGTCGCGGAGGCCCGCGTATTGCGCCTTCAGGTCGAGGAGCGGGATTGTCGGGTCGGCGTCCCTCGTCGTCGCGGCGGTGCGGAGCGGCTTATCAAGCATCGTCATCGTGGGCCCCCGCTTCGGTACGAACACGCGGCCGGAGGAATCGGGCCGGGTTGCCAGCAACCACCGCTCCCGGGGGCACGTCGCGGGTGACGACCGCCCCCGCGCCGACCAGGGCCCCGGCCCCGATCGTGACCCCGCCGAGGATCACCGACCCGCTGCCGAGGGACGCCCCTCGGCAGACCCGGATCGGCTCGACGGACCAGTCCTCCTCGGTCTGCGGCGCACCTTCGGAGGTCGCCCGGGGGTCGCGGTCGTTGATGAACATCACGCCGTGGCCCACGAAGACCTCGTCCTCGATCGCGACCCCTTCGCAGATGAACGTATGGCTCTGGATCTTGCACCGGGCGCCGATCGAGGCGTTCTTCTGGATCTCGACGAAGCTGCCGATCCTCGAATCGTCGCCGACCTCGCAGCCGTAGAGGTTAACGAAGCAGTGCATGGTCACGTTTCTTCCGATTCGGACGTCCGGCGAGATCCGCAGGAAGTTCGCCGGGTCGGCCCGTTCGTGTGCCTTCGGTCCCATTCGCATGCGCTCCGTTGCTGAGGACGACCCGCCCCCCTTGCGCCTTGATGCTCCGCGTCGCCGCTTCCAGGAGCCGGACCACCCGCAGGCCCAACCGGCCGTCGCTGATCGGTGCCTTGCCGTCGCGGATGCACTCGGCGAAGTGGCGGACCACCTCCTGGAGGGCCTCCCCCGGCTCCAGGTGCGGGCTCAGCACGTCGCCCGAGCGATAGCCGACCAGGAGCTTCCGGCGATCCTCGAAGCCCCCGGCGACGTCGATCCCCCGGTTGAAGAGCTTGACGGGTTCCGACGTGTTGAGCTCGTTGAAGATGAGGCTCTTCTTCGAGCCAGCGATGATCATCTGCCGGACCTTGACCGGCGAGAGCCAGTTGACGTGGCAGTTCACCATCGTCCGATCGTCATAGTCGAGGTTGACGTAGGCCATGTCCTCGACCTCCGGGTCGGCGTGGGAGCAGCCCCAGGCGGAGATGCTCCGGGCCTCGCGGCCGAGCACGTGGTCGACGATCGAGAGGTCGTGCGGCGCGAGGTCCCAGACGACGTTGACGTCCTTCTGGAACAGGCCGAGGTTGATCCTCACGCTGTCGATGTAGTAGATGTCGCCCAGCTCCCCGCTTTCGACGCAGGCCTTGATCCAGCGGACCGGGTTGCCGAACAGGTAAGTATGATCGACCATGAGGACCCGGTTCCGCTGGTCGGCCAGCTCCACCAGCGCCCGGGCCTCGCGGACGTTCGCGGCCAAGGGCTTCTCGATCAGGACGTGCAGGCCCGCCTCCAGGCACCGCTCGGCGATCGCGAAGTGCGTCGACACCGGCGTGGCGATCGCCACCGCGTCGAGGGGAAGCTTGAGCAGCTCCTCGACCGACGTCGTCGGCTTGACGTTCCCGAGCGGCCGGCCGACCGCCGCCAGCCGCGACGGGTCCGCGTCGCAGACGGCCACGAGGTCCGTCGCCGGGCAACTGGCGAAGTTGCGGATCAGGTTGGGGCCCCAGTAGCCGCAGCCGATGACACCCACTCGGAGCCTGCTCATCGCATTACCTGCCTCTCGGGGTTTGTGATTTCGCCCGCGCCCGGGGCCGGGCGGGGCCGGGAATTCGATCGCCGTGCCGCGTGCACTACCGACGATGGGTACGCCCCGGCAGGCAGCGCCCGGGTGCCCCGGCCCGGGGCGGTCCTGAGCACCCCGGCGCCCAGGAGGGCGATGTAATAGGGAGTCTCGACGCTCTCGACGCTGACAAATGAGCACGCGACGAGCGAGCCGGCCACCGAGCTGATGACCATCCGCGCCAGGTCCGCCGCCTCCGCATCCGCGCCATCGGGCCGCGATCGGGCCAGCGGCAGGAGCCGGATCACGCAAAGCCCGTAATAAGTCAGGAGCAGGCCCAGGCCCGGCAGGCCCAGCTCGGCGGCGATCTGGACCCAGGTGTTACGGACTTCCGTCGCCTTGCCGTCGGCGATCCCGTATTCCAGGCTCGCCGTCCGGTTCCAGTGATTCGGCCCGACGCCCATCAACGGCCGCTTGCCCACGGAAACCAGGGCGAAGTAGAGCAGGTCCTTGCGATCTTCCAGCGACGCATCCCGCTCCCCCTCGCGGCTGAAGATGGTCGCGAACCGCGTCTGGACCTCGTCGCCCGCGAGCCGGACGCCCACCAGCAGGATCAGCATGAACAAGGCATAGTGCCAAGGTTTCTTGGGCAAAAGCAGGAACGAGATGAATCCCGTGACGAGCAGGGCAAGCATCCCGCCGCGCGAGTTGGACAGGAACACGCCGTGGATCAGGAGCAGGCTGATCCCCAGGCTGATCGACTTCGACCACCAGGTCCTTGCCGCCAATCCCAAGAATAGGGATAAACCGACGCAGGAGTCGAAGATGATGGCGACGCCATTGTTGTCCAGACCGCCGAACCCCTCCTCGCGGATCCGGTTGTAGCCTTGCAAATAGCTCAGGTTCATCTCGAGGGCCAGGTAGCCCACGGCGAGCAGGATCACCCAGGCGAGCTGTTGCAGCCGCTTCGGGGAGTCGAGCAAGGTGAGACCCACGAACGCGGGCAGGACGATCTTGGCGAGGTCCTCGATGTAGGGCATTGCCAGGTCGCGGCTCTCCGCCCACATCGTCATCCCGCCCGCCCACGCCAGGAACCCGACGAGGGCGACGATCAAGGCTTTCCCGCGCCCGAATTGCCAGTCGCCGCAACCGTGCAGGGCCCAGCCGGCGATCAATGCGATTGCGATCGTCCGGCTGTAGTTGCCCTCCGGGACCGTATACCACCAGAGCAGGTCGGGCTTCATGATCGCGAACATGACGTAGATCAGGAAGCCGTAGAACGGGCGGTAGAACGAGGCCAAGGCCCCGCCGTAGGTCAGGATGTAGGTGAACAGGAGGCTCTTCATCGGTGGTGCGACCCTGCGGCCGTTGCGGACCTTCAGATGATGTCGGCGAAGCCGCTCTCGACCCGCTTGAAGTACAGGCAGCCCGACACCAGCAAGGCCAGGCTGACGGCCACCGAGACGACCAAGGCGTATGTGTCGAGCGGGCCGCCCAGCATGGCCCAGCGGAAGGCGGAGATCAGCCCGTACAATGGATTCAGGGGCATCAGCGGCCTCAAATAAGGCCCGACAACAGTGTCGGACTGAAGGTAGATGGTCGGCGTGGCGAACATCCAGAGCTGGACCATGAACTGGACGGCGTGGCGGAAGTCCCGGTACTTCACCGTCAGGGCCGAGAGGAGCGTGCCCACGCCGAGGGCGGCGGTCACCAGCCCGAGGCTCAGGGGCAGGGCCCAGACGATGTTCCAACTCGGCATCGTGCCGTAATACGCCATCAAGAGCAGCAGGAGGCCGAACGAGATCGCAAAATCAATGAGCCCAGCCCCGACCGCCCCCGCCGGGATCATCAGCCTGGGGAAATAAACTTTCGTGACCAGATTCTGATTCCCGACGACGCTCTGGCCCGCCGAGCCGATCGCATTGGCGAAGAAGGTCCAGGGGATCAGGCCAGCGAACACGAACAAGGGATAAGGCACATCGGTCTTCTGCGACGAGGCGATCCGGCCGAAGAAGATGCTGAAGACGATCATCGTGGCCAGGGGCTGGAGGACGGCCCACGCGACCCCGAGCACGGTCTGCTTGTACCGGACCGTGACATCCCGCCAGGTCAGGAGCAGGAGCAATTCCCGGTAGCGCCACAGCTCCCGGACGTCCAGCACCTTCCAGTCGGGCCGCCGCTCGATGACCGTGAGGGCGGGCGCCTGGCGAGGCTCGAACATCGGGAGCAGGCCCGCGGCCGAAGGCTCGACGTCGATGATCAGTTCCGCGGCTGAAGACACGGCTCCTCCCTCCCAAGGTCGCTCAAGGTGAGGACGAGCGGCCGGCCCACCTCGCGGGCACTCGCCGGCAGGCCGAGCAGGCCGGCCATCGGTTCGAGGCATCGGTCCCATCGATGCTCCTCCTCGACGTAGCGACGCCCCGCCCCGCCCAGGCGGCGGCGGACCTCAGGCGCCCCGAGCAGGTGTGTCACGGCGTCCGACCAGCCCTCCGGCGTCGAGGCGACGAGCAGGTGGACCCCGGGTTCGACCCTCAGCCCCTCCAGGGCCTGGGGCGAGGCGACGACCGCCTTGCCCATCGCCAGGGCCTCCAGCACCTTGTTCTGCACCCCTCGGGCGATCCGGAGCGGGGCGAGGACCACCGCGGCGTCGGCCATGTACGGGCGGACGTCCGGGACCTGGCCGACGACCTCCACCCCCTCCAGGCGGGCCAGGTCGCGCACCGCTCGGGCGGGTCGCCGGCCCACCAGCGACAGCCTGGCCCCGCGCGATCGCACTCGGATCGCGGGCCAGGCCTCGCGGCAGAACCAGCAGGCGCCGTCGACGTTGGGCCGGTAGTCGAGGGCCCCGACGAACACGCACCCGCCCTCGGCCCGGCGAGGGTCGGGCCGGAAGTAATCCTGGTCGACCCCGTTGGGGATCGAGTGGATCGGGCCGTCCGGGCGGAAGCGGCGGTAGATGTCGGCCTCGGCCTCGGTGACGACGGTCAATGCGGACATCGAGTCCGCGAGGCCCGACTCCAGCCGTCGCATCCGCCGCCCCTCGACCCGGTAGAGCCAGGCCCGGGGGCCTCGGGCCGCCGCGGCATAGTCGAGCCACTTCTGGCTGTCGACGTCCATCAGGTCGACGACGGAGGGGACCTCGCGGAGTCCCTCGATCTGGAGGTACGGGGCCACGCCCGACGATGACGCCAGCGCCGCGGCGAACCGGGTCTTCCCGGTCCAGCGGCGGAGGATGCGGCGGAGTCCCGGGGCATCGAAGGCGCCCTCGGTCGCGGTCCGGCCGGAGGCGAGCGAGGCCAACGCCCGAGCCCCGCGAGTCGCCCGCCCCAGCCGGACGACCGCGACCCGCTCGCAGTAGCGGCGAAGCGCCGCGACCGCCGACTTCTCGGGTTCCTCGTCCGCCAGGCACGCCAGGTGGACCGCGGCCCGGCCCGAGAGCGAACGCAGGACGTGGAAGCTCCGGATCCGGTCCCCCTTGTCGGGGGGGTAGGGCAGGCGGTGGACGACGTAGAGGACCGCCGGCCGGTCCGCCGCGCCCCGGCCCCTGTCCGGATTCTTCGTCAACCCGACGAT
>JAABUQ010007544.1_pt1 | contig 15731 bp, 16 predicted proteins | sample 5560001 | NCBI WGS metagenome assembly JAABUQ01 (sample SAMN10711888, study PRJNA513371) | rock metagenome | isolation source: Antarctica rocks | place: Antarctica: Victoria Land, Finger Mt nord | collected 2015-12-18 | reverse complement strand
ACTGCCGCAGCCCTGCAAGGACGGTCTCCGAATGGTGCTTACCGCCGCAGAACACCAACAGCATCGTCGGCGAGACATCGCCCAACAAGTCGACGCAACGCTCGATTGCGGCAGCGGTGTCGAAGTGTTTCGCGAAAGCGACCTTAATCAAGTTCAGACCGATCTTACGTAGGATTTAACTTCATTGAATACTGCGAACCCTCGGGTGGTGTCCAGGTGAAATAGCGAATTCCCGGTTGGCATCCAATCGCCCGGGCTATACCAAATAGACAGAACGAAACGACCATTCTCGGACACCATAACTTAATATTACCATTACCGTCGAAATGATACCAGTGAAACGCCAGGCCGTTCGTTCCCAACATTAGCACCGGCTCTGTAACGTTACATAACTTAACGGTTTCGTTTCCCTGCAAGATTGCTTTGTGGGCTGTGACTTAGCCGCCTCACATGTGAAACATTCCCAGTCGAATGCCGCGTCTGCATTTACTCGCAGGCAGCCAGGCATTTCGACGTGATGTATCGCCCTAAAAACCAGAGTAGCAACTTAATTACCGAGTGGCTCTATGGTTTGACATGACTATAACGTTTGATTGACGATTTCCTGACAGGTCACCAAACCTTCTTTATTCATAGCTCTAGTAGTTTCAGTTGCTGAGTCTGCTAACCTACTATTGCATCCAACTAAGCTGCGCTATTTTGTTTGTACCTTATAGAGAAGGACTGCTTACATGGTTTACGTTAACAGGTCAGTAAACGTGGATGACGCTTCTGTGCTCTCATCGGCGGCGTCATCCGATGCCCGGCTGGCCATGCATGACCGGCTGCCCCGGATGCTGCAGCCGTTCCTAACCTGGCTTACCGCCAAACCGGCCCCCGGCGAGGCCATGGCATCGCGCTCGCCGCTTTGGTTCGTCGCCTGCGCCAGCCTGCAGGTTGTGGTCGGCATGGCGATGGCGTGGCTTGGGCTGAAGCTGCCGGCGCTCGCGGGTGTGCCGGTGGCCGCAATTGGCCTGTTGGTCTCCACGTCGGGGCTTGGCCTGTTCCAGGTCGTGGTGTTCCACCACTGCTCGCACGGCACCGTGTTCAAGTCGCGTGAAGCCAACATCCGCATCGGTCGGCTGATCTCCGCCATCCTCGTCTTCAAGCACTTCGACGCCTACAAGCGCGAGCACATGCTTCATCACAACGCCCGCAAGCTGCTGACCGATGAGGATGAGTTCGCCAACTTCGTGTTCGACATGTGCCAGTTGCAGGCTGGCGTGGCGAAGCGGGAGCTGTGGCGCCGGGTGGTTTCGAACCTGATCTCGCCGGTCTTTCACGGCCGCTTCCTGATGCGCCGGATGCAGGCGGCGTTCTGCTCGCACGACCGCATCCACAACCTCACCGGCATTGCCGTCTGGGGCGGCATGGCGCTGGCGGCGGTGGCGCTCGGCCAGACCGGCGCGTTCCTGTTCGCGGTGGTGCTGCCGGTGACGGTGCTGCTGCAGGTCGCCACGGTGGTCCGCATCCTGTGCGAACACAGCTTCCCCGCCCATGAGATGATGGAGCAGCGCGGCAAGGACTTCGCCTGCCACGCCACCTCGGGCGTGTTCCCCGGCGCGCAGCCGCCGCGCCGCGGCCTGGGCTCGCTGCGCGGCGTGGCCGAGTGGACGCTGTGGTGGGCGGACATGCTGACGGTGCAGCTGTTCGTGCGGATGTTCGTGATGGTGGGCGATGCGCCCTGCCACGACTTCCACCACCGCCGCCCCAGCAGCAAGCGCTGGACCAGCTACATTCAGGCTCGCCAATCCGACCTGGAAGCCGGCTCGCCGGGCTTCAACACCGACTACAGCGAGACGTGGGGCCTGTTCAAGGCGGTCGACCAGACCCTCGCGAGCCTGTCCCGCGCCCCGCTCGGCTTCAGGCTGTAATAGCACGCATGGAAGCGATTGGCCGCCGCCCGCAGTTATTGGGGCGGCGGTCCGAGGCGTGTCGCCAGCAGCCCGCGCGCCAGGCGGATTTCCGCGGTGGTGACGGTGTGGCTATTGCCCGGATACAGCAAGGTGGTGACTGTGGCGCCCATCGCATCGAACACCGCCTGCGTCTCGCCAACCCGGCCCGCCGGGATATGCGGATCGTTCTCGCTGCAGCCCAGCAGCACCGGCATGTTTGCGAGAGTTTTGCCCCCAGCCATTTGAGCGAGGTTCGCAGTCTCGCCGATCAGCCCGCCGCTGAAGCCGATCACCGCGCCCAGCGGCTGGCCATGGCGGCGAGCAAACTCCAACGAAAGGCAGGCGCCCTGCGAAAAGCCGAGCAGCGCCACGCGCGCCGTCGTGAAGCGCGCGCCCAGCCGGGCCACGAGGTCATCCAGCACCGAAAGCGCCGAGGACAGGTCGGGCTCGTTGTTGGCGACGGGTTCGATGAAGCGCCTTGGATACCAGACGTGGCCAGCGGCCTGTGGCGCGAGACAGACGATGTTCGCCGTCGCCAGCGTCCGTCCGAGATCGAGCATCCCGGCGGCATCAGCGCCCCGGCCATGCACCAGCACCAGCGCGCCGGTTGCCTGCTCCATCGCGGCCCCAGCCCGCGTGATCGGCAGACCTGCGTGGATGCCCGTGCCGCCACTGAGGTCGAGCATCGCCGTGCCTACAACGGCTTCAGGTTGCGTTCGATGGCGGCCCGCTGCGCTTCCAGGAACGGCGGCAGCGACAGCCGCTCGCCCAGCGTCGCCATCGGCTCGTCGGTGGCAAAGCCCGGGCCGTCGGTGGCGATCTCATACAGGATGCCGCCGGGCTCGCGCGCATACAGGCTGCGGAAGTAGAAGCGGTCGACCGGACCGCTGGAGCGGACGCCCAGGCGGTTGTAGCGGTCCGCCCAGGCATCGTAGGCAGCATCGGGGATGCGGAACGCGACATGGTGCACGCTGCCTGCGCCGGGCTGGGCCGGGCGCAGGTTTGGCTCGACGCGCACGTGCAACTCGGCTGCGGCGCCGCCTTCTCCCATCGCATAGACATGCACGCTCGCCGCGCCCTCGGCATACCGGCGCACCTGGCGCATCGCCAGGATCTCGGTGAGGAAACGATCCGAGGCCGCCAGCTTCGGCACGCTGATGGTGATCGGCCCCAGCCCACGGATCTGCTGCGCCGCCGGCACCGGCGAACGGTCCCAGGGGTGCGTGTCGCCGGCCCCGCCATCGTCGATCAACGCGAGTCGCTGGCCTTCCGCATCCTCGAACGCCAACTGCCGGCGTCCGTCGGCCTCCTGGACCGGATCGTGCGTCACGCCGAACTCGGTCAGGCGATCGTCCCAATAGGCCAGCGCCGCGCCGCTCACCCGCAGGGCGGTGCGCACGATGCTGTTGGTGCCACGCCGCTCGCGCTCGACCGGCCAGTCGAAGAACGTCAGATCGCTGCCCGGACTGGCCTCGCCGTCGGCGTAGAACAGGTGGTAGGCGCTGACATCGTCCTGGTTCACCGTCTTCTTCACCATCCGCATCCCAAGCACGTGGGTGTAGAAGTCGTGGTTGCCGGAAGCGTCGGCGGTCACTGCGGTCAGGTGATGAATGCCGCACAGCTGCAAGTCAGAGTCGGTGCCGGCCATGGTGAGGCTCCTGTTCGTCGCCGCACCATGGCCGGCCCGTTACGTGTCGGCAAGCCGGGCTTCGACGCTTGTATGTGCCGTGGCAGTTCGCCATTCTCCAGTGGCAACGACGCGGCCAGCGCCCTTATCGCCCGATGGCGACGCGGCAGCCGAGCCAGAGCGTCGGGCATAACGAAGCAGGAGCGTGCGATGGCCAAAGGCCAACAGCGAAGCGGCCGCGAAGCGAAGAAGCCGAAGGCGGACAAAAAGCCAGCCCCCGCCGCCGGCACCCAACAATACAAACTCCCGGCCCAGACCACACCCGTCAAAGGCGGCAAGTAGCCGTCGAGCTGTCCCGAATGGCTTGGCCCCACATCCAGGGGGCCACGCCATCCAGGGACGGTAGTTCCCCATAGACATAAAGATGTCTTTATGCGATACAGGGGAATGGAAACCCTGCTGACTGCATTGCGTGCCTGCGCGGAGCCAACGCGGCTGCGGCTGTTGGCCCTCGCTGCCCGCGGCAGTTTCTGCGTCATGGACTTCACTGAAATCCTCGGCCAGTCGCAGCCGCGGCTGTCACGGCATTTGCGCCTCTTGCACGAAGCAGGCTTGCTGGTCCGGGTGCGCGAGGGCGCCAACGTCTGGCTGGCGCTGCCGGCGCCGGAAACTACTGCCGGATCGCTGGTCCGCACCCTGCTGGATCGGCTTGGCGAGGACGATGCCGTGCTGGCCGACGACCGCCGGCAGGCGGCGCGCGTGCTGTCCGGGCGCGCCCGCGAGGCCACCGAGACGTTCCGCCGCAGCGGCGCCGACTGGGACGAGATGCGCGCCCTCGGGCTGCCCGCAGCCACCGTCGAGGCGGCGTTGCTCGACCTGTTGCCGCAGGACGCCGGCCGGCTGCTCGACATCGGCACCGGCACCGGGCGGCTGCTGGAGCTGCTGGCGCCACGGGTGGTGTCCGGCATCGGCGTGGACGCCAGCCGCGCCATGCTGGCCCTGGCCCGCGCGCGCCTGTCGCGGCCGCAACAGGCGCAGTCCGGCATGGCCCATTGCTCGGTACGGCTGGGCGACATGTACCGGCTGCCGATGCCCGACGCGGCGTTCGACACCGTGTTGCTGCAGATGGTGCTGCACCACGCCGACGACCCCGCCGGCGCGTTGGCCGAGGCGGCGCGGGTGCTGCGGCCCGGCGGCACGCTGGTGGCGATCGACCTTGCCGCCCACGCCGACGCCGAGGCCGCGCGCCGCCTCGCCCATCGCTGGCCCGGATTCACCGAATCGCAAATGTCCGCGCACATGATCGCCGCCGGACTGACCCCCGCCGCCAACGCCGGGGTCGCCGGCCGCCTCGAAGTGCGACTCTGGACCGCCACCCGCGCCGCCGCCGCCACGCCGACGCCCGACATCGAACGCCTGCTGGAGACCGCCGCATGACCAGCCGCCCGCATCTGCTCCAGGCCCTGCGCGACCGTGTGCTGCTGTGCGACGGCGGCATGGGCAGCCGCGTCCAGGCGCTGACGCTCGACGTCGAGGCCGACTACTGGAACCGCGAGAACTGCACCGAAGTGCTGAACCTGTCGCGGCCGGACATGGTGCGCGAGATCCACCGTGGCTACTTCGCCGCCGGCGCCGACATGGTGGAGACCAACAGCTTCGGCGGCTCGCCCATCACGCTGGCCGAGTTCGACCTGCAGGACCGCACCTTCGAGATCAACCGCGTCGCCGGCGAGCTGGCGCGCGAGGCGGCGGAGAGCTTCGCCGACGGCCGGCACCGCTACGTGCTGGGCAGCATCGGGCCGGGCACCAAGCTGCCGTCGCTCGGCAACATCGCCTACGACCCGCTGGAGCAGGCGCTGTACGAGCAGAGCCTCGGCCTGATCGCCGGCGGGGTGGACGCCATCCTGATCGAGACCTGCCAGGACACGCTGCAAATAAAGGCCGCGGTCAACGGCGTGAAACGGGCGCGCGCCGAGGCCGGCACCGACACGCCGATCTTCGTGCAGGTGACGGTCGAGACCACCGGCACGCTGCTGGTCGGTCCCGACATCGCCGCCGCCGCCACCGTGGTCAAGGCGCTCGACGTGCCGCTGATGGGTCTCAACTGCGCCACCGGCCCGCAGGAGATGGCCGAACACGTCCGCTACCTCGCCGCCAACTGGCCCGGCCTGATCTCGATCCAGCCCAACGCCGGCCTGCCCGAACTGGTAGACGGGCAGACGCACTACCCGCTGGGCGCCGCCGAGATGGCCAGTTGGGTGGAGCGGTTCGTGGTCGAGGACGGGGTCAACCTGATCGGCGGCTGCTGCGGCACCTCGACCCCGCATATCGAGGCGCTGGACGCCATGCTGCGGCGCCACGGCGAGTACCGCCCGGTCCCGGTGCAGCGCCGCCCGGTGTGGATACCCTCGGTCGCCAGCCTCTATCAACAGGTGCCGCTGCGCCAGGAGAACAGCTATTTCTCCATCGGCGAGCGCTGCAACGCCAACGGCAGCCGCAAATGGCGCGAGCTGCAGGAGAAGGCCGACTGGGACGGCTGCGTCGCGGTGGGCCGCGAGCAGGTCGCCGAGGGTTCCAACAGCCTCGACGTCTGCACCGCCTTCGTCGGCCGCGACGAGGTGATGGAGATGGACGCGGTGATCCGCCGCTTCACCGGCTCGGTCAACGCGCCGCTGGTCATCGACAGCACCGAGGCCCGCGTGCTGGAAAGCGCGCTGAAACTGCACGGCGGCAAGCCGATCCTGAACTCGATCAACTTCGAGGACGGCGACGAGGCGGCCGACATCCGCATGGTTATGGCCAAGAAGTTCGGCACCGCTGTCATCGCGCTGACCATCGACGAGGAAGGCATGGCCAAGACTCCGGAGCGCAAGCTCGCGGTGGCCGAGCGGCTGGTCGCGTTCGCCTGCACCAAGTACGGCCTCGAGCAGTCCGACCTGCTGATCGACCCGCTGACCTTCACCATCGCCACCGGCAACGAGGACGACCGCAAGCTCGGCCAGTGGACGCTGGAGGGCATCCGCGCCATCCGCGGCCGCTTCCCCGACATCCAGATCATCCTGGGCCTGTCCAACATCAGCTTCGGCCTCAACCCGGCGGCGCGCACGGTGCTGAACAGCGTGTTCCTCGACCATGCGGTGCGCGCCGGCATGACCGGCGCCATCGTCCATGTCTCCAAGATCCGGCCGCTGCACCTGATCCCGCCCGAGGAGGTGCAGGTCATGGAAGACCTCATCTTCGACCGCCGGCGCGAGGACTACGACCCGCTGAAGCGGCTGCTGGAAATGTTCGCCGACCGCAAGGCCGCCGACGCGGTGAAGAAGTCGCGCGCCGAGACGGTCGAGGGCCGTCTGCGCGACCGCATCGTCGACGGCGACCGCAAGGGCCTGGACGCCGAACTCGACGAGGCGCTGCTGGTCCACGAGCCGCTCGCCATCATCAACAACATCCTGCTCGACGGCATGAAGGTGGTGGGCGAGCTGTTCGGCGCCGGCAAGATGCAGCTGCCGTTCGTGCTGCAATCGGCCGAGACCATGAAGGCAGCGGTGGCGCATCTGGAGCCGCTGATGGAGCGGGTCGCCGGCCAGGAGAAGGGCATCATCGTGCTGGCGACCGTGAAGGGCGACGTGCACGACATCGGCAAGAACCTGGTCGACATCATCCTGACCAACAACGGCTACCGGGTCGTCAACCTCGGCATCAAGGTGAAGCTCGCCGACATGGTGGAGGCGGCGCGCGAGCACCACGCGCACGCCATCGGCATGTCCGGCCTGCTGGTGAAGTCCACCGTCGTGATGCGCGAGAACCTGGAGGAGATGTCGCGCCAGGGCCTCGACATCCCCGTGATGCTGGGCGGGGCCGCGCTCACCCGCAACTACGTCGAGGACGATTGCGTGCAGGCCTACGCGTGCGGCCGGGTCGCCTATGCGCGCGACGCGTTCGACGGCCTGCACCTGATGGACCGCGTGACCGGCAACGGCTTTGACGACTATCTTTCGGCGATCCAGGCCAAGCGGTCGGGCAAGGCGCGCAACACCGCCCGCACGCTGGGCCAGGCCGACCAGCGCGCGTTCGGCCCGGTGGATGTGGCCGCGGTGCGCGAACGCCGCCGCCGCATGACGCGCGACGTGCCGCCGCCGGCGCCGCCGTTCTGGGGGCCGCGCATGATCGAGAGTTCGCCCAAGGCGATCATCCCGTTCCTCAATGAGCGCAGCCTGTTCCAGTTCCAATGGGGCTTCCGCAAGCAGGGCCGCAGCCTCGACGAGTTCCTCGGCTGGGCGCGGCAGGAACTGCGCCCGGTGATGAAGCGGATGCTGGCGATCTGCGAGAGCGACGACATTCTGCGCCCGCAGTCGATCTACGGCTACTGGAAGGCGGCGGGCCAGGGCAACGAGCTGATCGTGTTCGAGCAGGACGGCAGCACCGAGCTGTGCCGTTTCAACCTGCCGCGCCAGCCCAAGGAGGACGGCGAGTGCATCGCCGACTTCTTCCGCGACATCGACGACGAGCAGCGCGACGTGATCGGCTTGCAGATCGCGACCGTGGGGCAGAAGGCCAGCGACACCGCGCGGCTGTGGTTCGAGGACAACCACTACCAGGATTATCTATACCTGCACGGCCTTTCGGTGGAGATGGCGGAGGCGATGGCCGAGTACACCCACAAGCGCATCCGCGCCGAACTCGGCTACGCCGGCGAGGACGACCGCGACATCGAGAAGATGCTGTCGCAGAGCTACCGGGGCAGCCGCTACTCGTTCGGCTACCCGGCCTGCCCGAAGGTCGAGGACCAGGCGCCGCTGCTGCGCCTGCTGGAGGCCGAGCGGGTCGGCGTCAGCATCTCCGACGAGTGGCAGCTGCATCCGGAGCAGTCGACCAGCGCCATTGTCGTGCTCAACCCGCGCGCCAAATATTTCTCCGTCTAGCAACCGGGAGCGCCAGGATGAGCGACATGCCGAAGCACGAACAGGCCCGCGCCTTGGCGGAAAAGGCGGTGCGGCAGCAGGACGCCGGCCAGGACGCCGCCGCCGATGCCTCGTTCGACGAGGCGACCCGGATCGATCCCGACGCGGTGGCCGAGGTGCTGGACGAGACCGGTGCCAACACCGCGCCGGATTCACGCGACGAGAGGACGGATCGCGAAAAGAACGAGCGCGCATGATGCTCTGATGGTCAGGCCACGATTGCGCCGCTTGTCCATTCTCAAGGCGGTGGTCGCCGTGATCCCCGCCATACTCTTGGCTGCCTGCGCGACACCGCCCGCGCCCGGCTCGGCGGCGTGCGTGCCAAAGGCGCTGGCGCATCTGGCTGTGCAATTCCTGGGCAACGAGCCGACGGTCGCAGTCGACCTCGACGGCCATCCGGTGACGATGGTGCTCGACCTCGGGTCGCAGGCGACGGTGCTGGCGGACGCCACCGCCGACCGTCTCGACTTGGCGCGCGATCCCAGTGCGCTGCCCAACATCACCGGCGTCGGCGGCAGCGGCACGCGCTGGGCCGCTACCGCGCGGCACATGACCCTGGGCGGCATGACGCTGAGCGGCAAGCGGATGGAGGTGGCGCAGATCGGCTTAGGCGGCGCATCGCAGCCGATCAACGGCGCAATCGGCCTCGACACGCTGCTGAGATACGACATCGACTGGGATTTGCCGCATAACGAAGTGACGTTGAACGCGCCGTCCGGCTGCGCCGGGCCGCCGGCGGGGTGGGCCTCGCCGGCGGCCACGGTGCCGCTGCGGCATCCCGGCGGCATGGCGAGCTACCGGCAGCAATCCGGGCTGTTGCTGCTGCCAGTTGCGGTCGACCAGCGGCCGATGACCGCCTTGCTCGACTCCGGCGCCGCCATCAGCCTGATGAACGCCGACACCGCCGCCGCGCTGGAACCGTCCGGCAACTCGGGCGACAAGACTGTGCGCGTGAGGGGCGCCGGTTCGGGCAGCCTGGTCGGCACCCTCCACCGCTTCCGCAGCCTGACGGTTGCCGGCTATACGATGGCCAATCCGCTGATGGTGGTGGCGGCGGTGCCGTTGGATTTCGGCGACATGATCCTGGGTGTCGGCTTCATGCGCACTCACCGCGCCTGGCTCCCGGCTGGCGGCGGACGGATCTGGTTCGGCCCATACGAGCCGCCGCAACCGGCCGCGACACCGCCTGCTGCGCCGTCCGGCGAAATGCGCTAGGAGCAGTCGCCCGCATACCTGGAGCCTGCATCGCCTTGAGCCGCACGCTGAGCCTCGCTGCCGCCAGCATCGTCGTCGGCTGCGTCGTCCTGGCGCTGAAGACGCTCGCCTGGTGGGTCACCGGCAGCGCCGCGCTGTTCTCCGACGCCGCCGAGACGGTGGTCAACGTGGTGGCCGCGAGCCTGGCGTTCGGCGCGCTGCGGTTCGCCGCGCGGCCGGCCGACGCCAACCACCCATACGGGCACGACAAGGCGGAGTTCTTCGCGGCGGTGATCGAGGGCGTGCTCATCGTCGTCTCCGCGCTGGCGATCCTGCAGCACGCCTGGCAGGTCTGGCTGCACCCCATCCCGATTTCGGAGCCGTTGCGCGGACTGTTGGTGACCGGGTTCGCGACCGTGCTCAACCTCGGCTGGGCCGGCACGCTGCTGCGCCAGGGGCGGCGGCTGCGCTCACCGGCGCTGGTCGCCGACGGGCGTCACCTGACCAGCGACGTCGTTACCTCGGCGGCGCTGATCGCCGGCGTCTGCCTGGTGCTGGCCACCGGCATCATCTGGCTCGACCCGTTGCTGGCGGCCGCCGCGGCGGTCTACATTTTGGTCTCGGGCCTGCTGGTGATGCGCGACTCCGTGGGTGGGCTGATGGACATGGCCCCCGCGCCGGAAGTGGTCGAGCGTATCCGCGAGCTGGTGGCGCTCCATGCCGAGGGCGCGCTCGAGGCGCACGACCTGCGCACCCGCCACGCCGGCCGGTTAACTTTTTTGGAGTTCCACATGGTCGTGCCTGGCGATATGAGCGTGGCCACCGCACATGCGATCTGCGACCGGGTCGAGGTGGCGTTGAAGGACGAGATGGCGGGCCTGGCGGTGACCATCCACGTCGAGCCGCCGCACAAGGCCAAGCACCAGGGCGTGTTGGTGCTGTAGCGCGATGTTGGAACACCTCAAAGCCAACAATCGCAACTGGGCGGAACGCAAGGTCGCCGCTGACCCGGGGTTTTTCCAGCGGCTGGCCGGCCAGCAGGCGCCGGAATATTTGTGGATCGGCTGCTCCGACAGCCGCGTGCCGGCCAACGAGATCGTCGACCTCGATCCCGGCGAGCTGTTCGTGCACCGCAACGTGGCCAACCTGGCGCCCCCGCAGGATGCCAATTACCTGTCGGTGCTGCAATTCGCGGTGGACGTGCTGAAGGTGCGGCACATCCTGGTGGTCGGCCATTACGGCTGCGGCGGCGTGGCGGCGGCGGTGGACGGCAAGCGGCGCGGGCTGGTCGACCACTGGCTGCATCCGATCCGCGAAGTCCACCACGACCACCGCCATGAACTCGACGCCATTCCGGAGCAGCGCGACCGGCTCAACCGGCTGTGCGAGCTGAACGTCGTGCGCCAGGTTCGCAACGTGGCCTCCGACGTGTTCGTGCAGGACGCCTGGGCGCGCGGGCAGTCGCTCTGCGTCCATGGCTGGGTCTATTCACTGACCAACGGCCTGGTGACCGACCTCGACGTCACGATGTGCGAGGCGGCCGACCTCGAGCGGCTTTGAGTGGCCGGGCTGCGGAAACCCGCCGCGACTCCGGACGCTCGAACCGTCACCCAGGCCACGATTTACGCGGGCCAAAACTCACGCGGGCCAAGATTTAGGAAGACACCATGACACTGCAAACAAGCCCGGTTTGGTTCATCACCGGCTGCTCCACCGGCTTCGGGCGTGAGCTCGCCAAACTGGTGATCGACCGTGGCTGGCGCATCGTAGTCACCGCCCGAGACAAGTCGCGCATCGAGGATCTGGTGGAGGGCGCCGAGGACCGCGCATTGGCGCTCGACCTCGACATGGCCGACGCGGCACAGATCGCCGCCGCCGTGCAGGCCGCCCACAGGAAGTTCGGCGGCATCGACGTGCTCGTGAACAACGCCGGCTACGGCTACCAGTCCTCGATCGAGGAAGGCGAGGACGCCGAGATCCGGGCGCAGTTCGAGGCCAACGTGTTCGGCCTGTTCGCGCTGACCCGGGCGGTGCTGCCAGGGATGCGGGCGCAACACAGCGGCCACGTCATCAACATCACCTCGGTCGCCGGCTTCATCGGCTTCATGGGTTCTGGCTACTACGCCGCCAGCAAGCACGCGGTCGAGGGCTTCTCCGACGCGCTGGCCGCCGAGACCGCGCCGCTTGGGATCAAGGTGACCTGCGTGGAGCCGGGGCCGTTCCGCACCGACTGGGCCGGGCGGTCGCTGAAGCAGACGCCAACCCGACTCGCCGACTATGCGGAGACGGTCGGCGCCCGCCTGAAGGCCACGTCCGAGTATAGCGGCACCCAGGCCGGCGACCCGGTTCGAGCCGCCGAAGCGATGATCCGGATCACCGAGAGCGCCAACCCGCCGCGCCACCTGGTGCTCGGCGAAATCGGCTTCAACAACGTCACCAACAAGTTGAAGGCACGGCTGGAGGAGATCGAGGGACAGCGCGAGGCCAGCCTGGGCGCCGATTTCCCAAAGAACTGAACGCGCAGCCGGCCGCGCCTACGCCGCCGGGGTCACGGTCGGCTTCGGCGCGGCCTTCCCCGCAATCAGGCTGGGCAGCTCGACGTCGATCTCCAGCATCGACATCGACTTGCCACGGTCCATCTTGACCTGCACCTTGTCGCGGTCGATGGCGATGTGGCGGGCGATCACCGCCAGGATCTCTTCCTGCAGGATCGCCGCGAGGTCGCTGCCGCCGCCGGTCAGCGCCCGCTCGTGCGCCAACAGGATCTGCAGCCGCTCGCGCGCCACCGGGGCCGAAGTCTTGCGGTTGAAGAAACCGAGTAAGTTCATGCCACCCTCCGTCCGAACAGCCGGCTCATCAAGCCCTTCTTTTCCCCGGGAATGGTCATCGCCAGGGTCTGGCCCATCAGCCGCTTGGCGGCGTCGACATACGCACGCGCCGGGGCGCTTGCCGGATTGTTCAGGGTCACCGGAGCACCAACGTTGGAAGCGCGCAACACCTCCTCGCTGTCCGGAATGATTCCCAGCAGCGGGATCGATAGGATTTCCAGCACGTCTTCCAGCTTCAGCATCTCGCCGCGCGCCGCGCGGGCGGCGTCGTAGCGGGTCAGCAGCAGATGCTTCTCGATCCGCTCGCCCTTGGCGGCGCGGGCCGTCTTGCTGTCGAGCAGGCCGATGATGCGGTCACTGTCGCGCACCGATGACACTTCCGGGTTGGTCACCACCACGGCGGCGTCGGCGAAGTGCATGGCCAGCGTGGCGCCTTTCTCGATGCCGGCTGGGCTGTCGCAAATGATCCAATCGAACTTCTCGCGCAACTCGGTGATGACCCGCTCCACGCCCTCGATCGTCAGCGCGTCCTTGTCGCGGGTCTGCGAGGCGGCCAGCAGCGACAGCGTCTCGATGCGGCGGTCGCGGATCAGCGCCTGCGCCAGCTTGGCCTCGCCCTGCACCACGTTGATGAGGTCGAACACCACGCGGCGCTCGGCCCCCATCACCAGGTCGAGGTTGCGCAGGCCCACATCGAAATCGATCACGACGACGTTCTTGCCGCTTTGCGCGAGAGCGGCGCCCAGGGCGGCGGTTGAGGTCGTTTTCCCGACGCCGCCCTTGCCCGAGGTCACGACAACTACTTTGGCCATCACGTCACTTTCATCATCCCGCGCTCAATCGAGCGCGGCCATGCACAAATCGTCGTTCTGCAGCCATACCTGCACCGCGCGGCTGCGCAGGCTTGGGTCCATGGCGTCGGCGGTCTTGTAGACGCCGTCGATGGCCAGCAACTCGGCCTCCATGCGGCGGCAGAAGATGCGCCCGCCATGCCCGGCCAGGCCGGCCACCGCCCGCCCGCGCAGCGTGCCGTAGACGTGGATCGAGCCGCCGGCGATCACCTCTGCGCCCGATGCGACGGAGCCGACGATGGTGAGGTCGCCCCGCTCGAAGATCACCGATTGGCCCGAGCGCACCGGACGGTCGATCAGCAGCGCCGCCGGCTCTGGCACCGGCGGCACAGGCGTCTCGTCCTCGACGTCGAGCATCCGGTCGGCCCGGGCCAGCGCCATCGGCGGGCGGCCCCACACAGCGTCGCCGGGCCAGGACTGGTCGGCGCCCTCGACGCCGATGATGCGGATGTCTCGCGCCTGCAAGGCGGCGATCAGCGCCGGCACGTCCTCGCTGGCCACCGGCACCGCCGACAGGTCGACCACCACCGGACGGCCGTCGAAGAACGAGGCGGAGCGCTGCATCTGGTCGTCCAACGCCTCCAGCCAGTCGCCGAGCGGCGGCACGGGAGCCAGCACCAGCGCCAGGAACGACCGGCCGCGGACTCGGATGAAGGGCAGGTTGCGGGCTTTTAGTTTCACGCTGTTTCGGTAGCGTTGCCCAATGCGGGCGTCAACGATGCGTTTGCGGTCGGCTCGCGGTTGGCGCCCGGAACCCACATCACATCGCCCGCAGCGCCGTTCAGCCGGCGGCCCAGCACGAACAGATGGTCTGACATGCGGTTGAGCAGCCGCACCACCGCCGGATTCACCGCCTCCACATGCATCAGCGCCACCACCCGCCGCTCCGCCCGGCGGACGATCGTGCGCGCCAGGTGGGCATGCGCGGCGGCCGGCGTGCCGCCTGGCAGGATGAAGCTGGCCAGCGCCGGCAGCGCCGCGTTCATCGCCGCCACCTCCGCCTCCAGCCGCAGGCTGGGAGCGTCGTCCACCCGCAGCCGCTCGCCCGCCTCGCCCGGCACGCACAGGTCGGCGCCCACGTCGAACAAGTCGTTCTGCATCCGCGCCAGCATCGCGTCGGCCTCGAGATCGACGGCGGTGTGCAGCCGCAGCAGGCCAAGCGCCGCGTTGGCCTCGTCCACCGTGCCGTACGCCTCGACCCGCACGGCGTCCTTGGGCACCCGCGCGCCGTCGCCCAGGCTGGTGTCGCCGCCGTCGCCGCCGCGTGTCACCACGCGATTGATCCGCACCATCAGCCCCGCTCCTGCATCCTGAATTCAGTCGCCTGGTCACGATACGACGGCACCGCGACCCCGTCGCGCAAGGCCGGGATGAAGTGCCACAACGCCAGCGCCGCCATTGCCGCCTGGTCGAGCGCCGCGTGGCCGGAGCTTTGCAGCAACTCCGCGCGGGCGACATGCCCCTTGGGATCGATGTGCAGGCGCAGCACGACGGTCCCCTCCTCGCCGGCAAGCCAGGAACTCTCGGGAAACTTCGGCGCCCGGTTGCCGGGATCGGATTGCGCCTCGACCATGTTGGCGTCGGCGTGCGGCACGATCAGCCCGACCTTGCCGTTGCCTGGAGGCTGGACCAAAGCCGACGGCGCGGTGGCGGCGGATGCGGCAGGCAGGCCGTCGGCGGCGGTGGTGAGCGGCGGGCTGGACGGCGACGCCGTGGCAACCGGCGCGCCGGTTGCGTCGGCGTTGGCGCCGAACATCACCTCGAACCGCGCCTCGGCCTCATGCGGATTCGACTGCGGCCATGACCACCAGACCAGCGCCACCAGCACCGCCAGCACGTGCGCCGCCAGCGATACGATTGCGGCGGACCGCATCATGCGGCGGGCGATGCCGCCGATATCGCGCGCGCGATGCCCCGCTTGGCGGCGGCGGCGAAGCCGGCCGGGGTCTCGGACAGCGTGTTGGCGATCTCGGCGATGCTGTCGGCCAGGTCGGTGTCGCCGATCACGCTCTCCACCAACCCGATGCGCAGCGCCTCATCGGACTCGATCCGCGCGCCGGTCAGCAGCAGCCTCGCCGCCTGTCCCGGCCCAACCAGCGCCACCAGCCGGTCGAGCACCGCTTGCGGCACCGGCTGCGGGTCCCGTTCCAGCGGGAAAGCGAAGGCGCAGTCGGCCGCGGCCACCCGGATATCCGCCGCCAACGCCAGCGCCAAGCCGCTGCCGAGGCAGTCGCCGCGTATCCGGGCGATCACCGCCAGCGGGCAGGCAGTCAGCGCCTCGAACGCCGGCAGCGCCCATTCCCAGTCGGGCGTGCCGGTGGCGAAGTCGTGGTAGC
>JAABUQ010007543.1_pt1 | contig 15737 bp, 14 predicted proteins | sample 5560001 | NCBI WGS metagenome assembly JAABUQ01 (sample SAMN10711888, study PRJNA513371) | rock metagenome | isolation source: Antarctica rocks | place: Antarctica: Victoria Land, Finger Mt nord | collected 2015-12-18 | reverse complement strand
TGCTCTTGCGGGGTAAGCTGCCCCGAACGGATGACCTCCGCAATCTGTCCGCGGCTCATCTCCTCGGGATTATCGTGCGATACCCGTTTGACCAGCTCCGCGGGCCTCTCGCCGATTTGGATCTGCGTCCGTGGCACTGCCGGTTGCGAGAAAATATGTCCGTCGGGCTCGAAATGATACGTGCTGGCATTTTCAAGCGTCCATCGGTCGGCCTCGAAGCGCGCTCGGTCGGCGAAGATGATCTGCTGGGGTTGATTTTCCCGGTTATACTGCACGAGCGTCACATGCCGCAGCGTTTGCGAGATTGGTTCAAAGGACGTGGCTACCGTCAATTGGCGCCCACCCCCGGGCAGGGGTGCCGACACCGTTAAATCGCGATTGAACGTGCTCGAATGATTGATCACTTCGTTGATAAGAAACGTCCGCTGATCCTCGGCCACGGGGACCACCGCTTCTTGCAAAAATAACACCGCAAGTGACATGACGAAGCCCGCGAGCAAAAGCGGCATTACGATTCGTACGAGCGTAATTCCGCCGGCCTTCATCGCGGTGATCTCGCTTTCTCCCGACAGGCGCTGCATCGCGAGCAGCACGCCCAACAGCAGCGCCATGGGAATGACCAGAACGACAATGCCCGGCAGCGACCATAAGAAGACTTCAATCGCCGCAAGCAGCGGTGCATGTTGATTGGAAACAAGCTTCCCGATGTTCAAGATCTGCGTGGCAGAAAAAATGAGCGTAAAGGCGGAAAGCCCGAAGGCAAACGGACCCGCGAGCTCGGTCAAAAGATAACGATCTAAAATGCGCAGCGGGAAGCGACCGATTTTCTGCAAGCCCGCTCTCGCGGCCGGTGAAGAACGGGCGGTTACCAAGTCCCGCGTCCGCTCATAGGCGAAATCCTTCACCGAGGTAGAACTGGCGTGCCACGGGGCTATCGAGTACTTGTTGCGCCGTTCCGGAAACTTCGATCTTGCCCTCGTTAAGAATGTACGCTCGATCCACGATCGCAAGCGTTTCGCGCACTTGATGATCGGTGATAAGCACGCCGAGTCCGCGGTCACGCAGTTGCCGGATCATGACCTGAATATCGGCTACCGCTATCGGATCGATGCCGGTAAATGGTTCATCGAGCAACAGAAATGCGGGCTCGATAGCTATCGCTCGCGCGATTTCAACCCGCCTTCGCTCGCCACCGGAAAGGCTCTCGCCGCGGGCATCGATGAACCTTAGCAATCCGAATTCATCGAGCAACCCCGGTAGGCGCCGTTCCTGTTCGGAACGCGCAACGCCGTTCATTTCCCAAATAAGCCGGATATTGTCCCCTACCGAGAGTTTACGGAAAATGGAGTTTTCCTGTGCGAGGTAGCCGATCCCCGAGCGGGCGCGCGCATACATCGGAGCGGATGTTAGATCGGTTGCCCGGTCGCCGCTATCCAGGAAGACGGTGCCGCCGTCCGGTTTCACTAGTCCCACGACCATATAAAACGTGGTAGTTTTTCCGGCTCCGTTTGGGCCCAATAAGCCGACCACTTCTCCCGTGCTGACGCTGGCATTCACGCTATCTACAACGGCACGCTCTCCATAGCGCTTCTGTAAATCGCGCAACACAATTTTCCGCTGATTGGCTATCATGATCCCATACGCACGTTGTTCAGTTCCACATCACTCTCAAAGTTGCCGCCGCTTACGTCATAGCCGGCAGACGGTTGCCTTATGCGCACGTTTCCTTCCCCGCGGATACGCCCGCTAGACCGTTCGTACGTTAAGATATCGCAGGTCAAGCGTATTCCTGCGCTAGTTTGCGCGCGAACACCGCCCTCCAGCGTCACTCGCTGACTCGACTTGTCAACTAATGCCGTGGGAGCTTCCGCTGCAAGCGTTGTACCGTTGCGCTCGAAAAACGTTACATGCGCGTGGCGAAAGCGGCCCTTGAATCCAGCACCTTGTGCGCCAACGGTGGATTCGTATGTTTTGGCGCGCAGCTGATAGATGGTGCGGTTTTTCTCCTGTTCAATGATGACGACCTCACGGTGCGCGTTACCCCTCCCCTGTATGTGCAGGGAAAGTGCGCTCGGCGTGGCGAGCGGCGACGACGGGGATTGCGTGGCTTTAAGAGCGCCGTGCGGGTGTGGATTACACGCTCCCAAAGCCAGCATGCACAAGAATGCGGCGCGCCTCACCCGCCATGCTCCATAAGTCCATCTTCTGCAAGATTCAATGCCATAGCCATAAACGGAAGCCACAAACCGAAGATTACGACGCTTACCGTATCGATGAGCCCTTGCACCCACGTTCCTAAGAGTCCCGCTGCGACGCCCAGCGCCAGCAGCCGGTTGGCCCCGGCGTTTCTGCGCAAGCGTTCGTTCAGAACAACGATAAACCGCCACCATGAAAACAACACCGCGCAAACGCCCAGTACGCCGGTCTCGGCAAAAATGGTGAGCAAGAAACTGTGAGCGTGGTACGCGCTGCGCTCTCCGTCAGGCGTGCGCACCAAGGGATAGATTTTGGCAAATACGAACGGCCCCACGCCCGTCAACGGAAACCGCTCCACGATGCGAATTCCGGCTTGCCAAATGGACAGCCGCGTGTAGTTTTCGGACGGATTGTGGTGCGCGTTGAGCGTGAAAATGACAAGCGCAACCCCCAGCAACAAAGCGGCCAGCGCATAGCGGCGGCGAGCGCGCTGCCGTGCAAAAAAGAGGAAAAAGGCAACTGCGGAGATGAGCCCCATCCAGCCCGCTCGCGAGTAGGTCATCACCAAGGCAATGGAGCCGCAAGTTACCCCGAAAAGCGCCATCCGGCGCAAGAACGGCCAGCGTGTCACGACGTAAACCGAAAATGCGGTGGGAATGTAAATGATCAAATAACCCGCCAGTTCGCCCGGCAAGATGTACGTGCCGATTGCCCGCCCATGCCCGACGGTATACTGTGCCGCAGGTATGCGGATGAGCACCATCGCGATCGCGGCCAGCGACGCCAAGGCGCCGGAAAGCAAAAACGAGGTAAAGATCGCGTCGCTGACACCGGGTTCGCGGTAGAAGCGCAGTAAGGCAAGGTGCCAGAGCACGCTCGCGGCAAAAACGCCGATGAACAGCAGTCCCGCGGATGGATCGAAACCCAGCGCCGCGCTTAAGATTGCCGATCCCAGCCAGCACAACAGTGGGACCAGCGTCGGGCTGGACTGCCCCGGTACGATCAGCATCAGCGCTAGGGTGATCAGGGCTAATGCGCCGATAAACAGCAGCAGCGCGATCGTAACCGGCCGCGGCAAGAGCGAAACTCCCGGAACCGTAACCCCGGTAAGCGTGATGAACGACGGAAACAGCGGCACCACGAAAAACGTCGCCGCGAAGGCGTATTTCATGAAATGCGCCGCGAGCGCGGCTTTATCGGGGCGCATGCTGCGCGAGATCAACGACCTGGCGCGCTATGCGCAGCGCGCCGCCGGGCGGCCCGATTCGTTGGCGGCCGACCTCCCCCATATGCCGCCGGCGCGCGCCGTCGTGCAACAGTTCCAAGACCGCGGCGGTAGCTTTTGATACATCCCTGCTCGCGACGTGGAGGCCAGCGCCCAAGAGGCGCGCTTGGCGCATGCGATACCAGGCGCCACCTTTGCGTGTAGGTTCTTCAAAAGCTACGATCGGGACGCCCGCAGCAGCCGCGGCTTCATTTGCCGTTCCCGCTTGTCCCAGCACCAGGGTCGCATCCTGCAGTAACGCGCTGAATTCTCCGGCCCACGCCTCTAAAAAAAACCCTCCACCAGCTCCACCTTCAAACGCGACTTGCGCGCCGGCAGACGGCTTGATCGCCCAGCCATCGGCCCGCAGCATACGTGCAAACGTTGGGGCCTGCAAACCCGGTGCGATGGAAAGCCTGCCACGCACTTCTGTGCGCACCGCAGCGACGTTGCGCAGTATGCTTGCTAGGAAAACCGCATCACAGTACGCAGCGTCGCGACTGCCGGGAAACAACACCAAGATTTCGTAACCGCCGGGGGCAGCGTGCGTCAGTACGGTTGGAGCTAAGTCGGCGATGACGTTGCCCACTGCCTGCGCCTCGACGCCCCGGCTGCGTAAGAACGCAGCGGTCGGTTCGTCGCGCACGAACACGCGAGCGGCGCGCTTGAGCGCGCGCCGCTCCAACGCTCCGTAGGGCGCCACGTAGATGCTTTTGGCCGTTCCCACATACAACGTCGGGCACTGTGCCACCAAGGACATAAGGAGCGCGAACACGTCTCCGACCGCTAGCACTGCATCGTACTTCTTGCGCGAGGCTCGCAAAAAGCACCATTGATGCAGCGTGTGGGCGATCAGGCCCGAGCCAATATCCGCAACGAGGTTGCGTAGGTTTGCCATGGCGATCAGACCCCCGCTGGGCATGGCGCGGCGCGGTCCGACGGGACGCATTGGGAACGGGGGCGCGATGTCTCCCACCAGCGCCAGGTGATCCACTTCCACCTGCGCCAGACGGCTCAGTTCGGCAGCGATCCGAGCGGCAATTGCGTCCTCGCCGTGACCGTTGCTCACCATGAGGACCTTCACGTTGTTGGCAACGGCAACAGTTTGAAATCGCGCATGGTCCAGCGCTGCCGGATGGGCTCGAACTCCAACTCACTGCGCGATACAAACGCTCCATATGGGCCGGCATGCACGATCGGAGTACTGCCGATGACTTCGGGTTGCGTTAAGGTATCGTGGCTGTGACCGCCCAGGATGAGGTCGATGCGGGGAACGGCCGCTGCCAATTCTCGGTCCCTGCTCAGACCGATATGCGAGAGCACGATGAGCGCGTCGCCGTGCGGTACGTCACCGGCATACGCCATCACAGTTTGTATGGGGTCGAGAAACCGCCATCCGAAAAAACGCTCCCACAAACTTCCAGGTTCATACTGCGGCACGAGCAGAGCCGCCACGTGCAAGGTCCCGCCCGAGTGCGAGTCGTTGAACACCAGCGCCGAATCAAATGGAAGCGGCCTGCGGCGTAAGTCGATGAGATTAGAACAGAGAAGCGGGTGCTTCATCGCTCGGGCGCGCGCTCGCAGCACACGGTACAGGTAGTGGAATTCGCGATTGCCCATCGCTTGCGCGTCGTAGCCTGCCGCATCGAGCTCCGCGATAATAGGCTCCTTGCGGTGGTATATCGTTTGACTTCCCCGCAGCGAATCTCCACAATCAAACAAGAATCCCGGCTTTTGGGCCCGCTGTGCGCGCAACCCCGCAGCGATGTGACGGTGGTCGTGCAAATCGGACGTATGATAGATGCGCATTATTGAACTAAGCTCAAGGCAAAGGCAGCGCACTTTGCGAGCGCATCTGGCGATCCCAGAGCCGAGCGAAGACTGCGTAAGCGGCTGTATTGCGCGGCCGGATCGTGCAAGAGCGCATCCATGGCGGGTGTCAAATTTTCTGCGCTCGCGGCTTCCTGCAAGAATTCTGGCATCACGGCCTGCTGCAAGACGAGGTTCGGAATGCTCACGTACGCACCGCGATACACTCGGCGAGCCACTCGCGCCGTTGCGCGAGGAAGTATGTAGAGGGTAATGGCCGGCACGCCGCACAGCGCCGCTTCAAGAACTGCGGTTCCCGAGGCAATCCACGCAGCGTCCGCTGCAGCGAGCGCGCTTTGGGCCGAATCAACGACGTCGATTGGGCCACTGCGGTGCGAAGCAAGCATTTCAATGATAAAGGACCGCGCGTCTGAATCAGCAGCGCCGACGACGAAACGTGCCCTGCGCCGAATCTTTCGCAAGTCCTCAATGGCCTGCAGCAATACCGGAAGGTGCAAATTCAGTTCTGCGCGGCGGCTTCCCGGAAGCACCGCCACGGTGCCGCCGTCGCGCGCCGGTGGGAACCGCAGAGGCCGCATCGTGTATGCGCTCGTCAACGGATGGCCGAAGTACGCAATCGGCAGGCCCAGCGAGCGATAAAAATCACGCTGATGTGTAAACGGCGTCAAGGGCGTTGTCGTGGCGGCGACCGCGTGCGCTTGCCGCGGATCATCGAGCCACGCGCCCGGCGGGAAAAAATATAAAACGGGTCGGGCGTAACCCAAAGCGCGCAATAGCCTAGCCAGACGGAGATTGAACGCGCCAAAGTCTACCAGCACGATAAGATCGGGCGCGTCGCGCTGCAAATGCCACGCCGTTGCTAGCACAATCGCCCCGAGCTTGGGGATGCGTGAAAACGCCGCGAGCGGTCCCATGCTGCTCCATCCTCGTGTATTCCACCGCAGCGAAAAACCCGCTTTGCGCATGCGTTCGCCGCCGATTCCGGAAAACGTCGTTTGCGGTGCGACGCGTGCGATCTCGCCCGCGAGCAGCGTCGCACTCAATTCTCCCGACGCCTCTCCGGTGGAAAAAAAGAAGCGCTTCACGCGCTCATTTTAGGATGCCGCGCGACGACTCCGCCGCAAGAAAATCAAGCAAGTCGCGTCCGGGCGTGGTTTCGACGATGGCAGCGATTTGCTCGATGGCCTGCGTTAAATTCCGCTCGGAGCGGTAAATCAATTTGTAGCACGCCTTTAGTTCCGATACTTCTTTGGTGGAAAACTGAGCGCGGCGCAGTCCGGCGCTGTTGAGCCCGTAGCTCTTTGCGGGGTTGCCTTCCACCAGAAAGAACGGAGGAACGTCGCGCACGATCTTGCTGTAGCCGCCGACGAACCCGTACTTGCCGACTCGCACGAATTGGTGCATGCCCACCATTCCACCGATGCCCGCGTTGTCCCCAACCTCGCAGTGACCGGCGAGTTGCGCCAAGTTGGACATCGTCACGCCGTTTCCGATACGGCAATTGTGCGCAATATGAACGTAGGCCAGGAACAGGCAATCGTCGCCGACGGAAGTCACCGAATCTTCGCCGGTGCCGCGTTGAATGCTCACGTATTCGCGAACAATCGTCCGGTCGCCGATGGTCGTGTAAGCGCGTTCCCCCTGGTATTTGCGATCTTGCGACGGACTGCCGATGGTTGCAAAGGGATAGATTTGGCAAGCTTCGCCTATGGTAGTCCAACCGTTTACCACAACATGCGCCTGCAGTACGGTCGCCGTTCCGATCTTGACGTTTTCGCCCACCAAACAAAAAGGACCGATTTCGGCCCCTCTCTCAATCTCTGCGTTGGGGTGTACGATCGCGGTCGGATGAATCACGCGTGCAACACGGTTGCGTCCATCCCGAAGACACGTGGATCGGTGGCTACGGAAAACATCAGTTCTCCGGAACACACCAGTTGCGCGTTGACCTTGGCTACGGCGCTGATCCAACCGATGTTCTTGCGTGTTCGCAGAACTTCCGTTTCCATCATCAAACAGTCACCAGGGATAACCGGACGCCGAAACTTCACTTTGTCGATTCCCGCCAAATACGGCGTTCTTCGCGAGAACTCACCGGGCTCGAGCACCGTGGTTCCCCCCAATTGCGCCAGTGCTTCGATCATGTAAACGCCGGGAAAGAGCGGGTTGCCGGGAAAATGTCCGGTGAAAACCGGTTCGTTGTAGGTCACGTTTTTGTAACCCACCGCTCGTTTTCCGGGCTCCAGTTCTAGAATGCGATCGATGAGTAAGAGCGGGTAGCGGTGCGGCAGGATTTCCATGATTTGCCGGATATCGACTTCCGCCATCTGTTCGGTGTGCCTAGCGCACGCGGGCGGACGGCAACGTGGTCAAAAGTCCGCGCCGCAATTCTTGGGTCGCGATGCAATGCAACTTGTGCCCGCTTTTGATACCGATGATCTCACACTGCGGCCACGCGCCGAGCAGTGCGAGGTCTCCGATCATGTCGAGCACTTTATGGCGGACTACTTCATTGGGCCAGCGCAACGCTTGCATCGGTCCATCGGGTGCAAAGACGACGGCGTTTTCGAGGGTTCCACCCAGTGCGAGGCCCCTTCTGCGCAAGACTTCCACTTCGTGCAGGTAGCCAAATGTGCGGCTTGCCGCAACCTCCCGCATGAAAACGCTCGGCGATATCTCGGAATCGAAGAAATGCGTGCCGATGGGAGCAGCGTATTCGGCAATGAATTTTATGCGAAAGGACACCGCCGGCAACACGATGAGCGAGCGCTCACCGTCTCGAAAAAACGTGGAAGAAGTGGGGATAAACCGCACCCGTGGCTCTGCGAGCGAAATCGCACCCACCTGCGAGATGGCGTCTGCGAACAATTTGGCGCTTCCGTCCATCACCGGGATCTCCGGACCCTGGACATGGATGTCCGCATTGTCGATTCCCATGCCGAAGAGGGCCGCGAGCAGGTGTTCCACCGTCGACACAGTCCGACCACCGGTGCCCAGCACGGTTGCACGCGATGTCTCGACGACGTACTCCGCAGCGGCCGGAAAACGCAAGCCGTCTTCCAGCACGAATTGCAGACCGTTTTTTGCCGGCGCCGGCAGAATGGTCGCGCGCGACGGTGTGCCGGTGTGCAGTCCGGCGCCCTCGAATTCAAGCTTTGCGCGCAGCGTCGTCTGATATTGCAAATTCGTCACGGCACCCAAATCAACGCGCGAACCTGGGCAGATGTTTTTGACGGGAGACGTGCAGCAGGCATCTTTTCGGATGGAGGGTTGCGAGAGCTGTCGTCATCGCTTTGCGTTCTGGGGCCTTGGCTTGCCTTCCAGAGCATCCACACGGGCAATCAGCTTAGGCAGTTTGCGGGCCATGACCTCCCGCCGTAACTCCTCGCGATGCTCCTGCGCCGGACGTCCGCTAACGAACGCATCGTTGGGAATGTCACTCCAAACCGCGCTGCCTGCGCCGATTTTCGCGCGTGACCCGATGGTGATGTGGCCCTTAAAGCCGCTCTGTCCGCCCGCTTGAACGTAGTCGCCGACGATCGTCGTCCCAGCAAGACCGGCTTGCGCGGCAAAAGCGCTGTGGCGCCCGATGCGGCAGTTGTGCCCGATTTGCACCAAGTTGTCGATTTTGCTGCCACGTCCAATGACGGTGCTGCCGGTTTGTGCGCGATCGACACACGTGTTGGCGCCGATCTCAACGTCGTCTTCAAGTACCACGTTTCCGACTTGCGGGATTTTTATGAATGCTCCGTCGAGAAATGCATATCCGAAACCGTCGCTGCCGATGACGGCGCCGGGATGCAGGATGACCCGGTCTCCTAGCCGGCACTCGTCCAACAACGTTGCGCGCGGGAAAAGGTGGCACCCTTCACCCAGCGAGGATGCCGCTCCGACGTGAGCAAATGTTTCCAGGACGCTGCGTGCACCGACGCGCGCGTCCGCACCGATAAAAACCAGTGGTCCGATGTATACCTCCGGACCGATGCTGGCGGATGAGTCAACGATTGCCGTGGGATGCACGAACGGCCCCCTCGGTATCTCGCGCGTGAGACTGCAAAGCAACGCTGCGAGCGCCGCACGCGTTGAGCGAACGAGCAACAACGGCTTCTGTGGCGCGCTCTCGCCCGTAAAAACCTCTTCGCCGGTGAGAATTGCCGAAGCTCTCGACCGCAAGGCGCTTTCCAGATACCGCTCATCCGTTGCAAAAGTGAGCGAACCGGGGGAGGCGTCTTCCACGGCGGCAATGCTGTCGATTAGCGTGCTGGAATCACCGATGACCCGGCCTCCGACGCGCTGCGCCAGCTGTTCCAGCGAGCCGAGCCCCGGTTCGTCTATCAAGGCGTGGGGGTAGGCCGTTCTTGAATTTTCATTATCTGTTCGACTTCGGGCGTGATATCGGTGCCGCCGTAGCCCACGAATTCTTTGGTCACGATCAACTGATAATTTTTGTCGTGTGCGACGATAGAAGCCGCCGACTTCACTTCTTGCGCCAGATCACGTTGGATCTGTCCGTACCTGCTCTGCAAGGACGCCAGTTGCCGTTGCTTTTGCGATGAGGCAATATTGCTTCGATCGATGGCCGCAATGTCTGCACTAAATTGGTTGCTGTAGTTTTGGAACTTCGGCCAGTTCGACTGAATGCGTACCGTATCGACCAATGCGACGACGTTGTTATTTTTTTGGGCGCATCCGCCCAGCACCGACAGCATCACCGCAAAAAAAAGAACCTTCACTCGTGCAAACTTTCGATATCTTTTTGGGCATCGTCCGTAAGATCCACTCCGCCCACCGGGGCAACGACGTTCATAAAGACGATTTTTAGCCCTCGCGCGGCGGCCATGGCGTTAACCTCTCGTTTGATTTGTGCCACCATCTGCCCGTAGAGCTGCTCGCGTTGCCGGCGCAATTCGACCAACTGTTTTTGCGTGCGGCCGGCAGAAGCAACGTCCACGCCGTGAAGCTGATTGAACCGGCGCTGCAAATCGTCGCGTGTCTTATTGAAATTAGCAACGGTGCCTTTGACGTCGGATTGAAAGCGGGTTTTGAAGTCTCGGTCGATTTGCGCCAAACGTACGCGCGTTGCGGCCGAAACGTTGGCTGAAGCCGGAGCAGGATTAGTAGCGGGAGGTAAAACGCGCGCGATCTGCGAGGAGACCTCGCTGCGCGCGGTGTTTTGACGCGCTTGCAATTTTGCTGCGGTCTGCGCATGAATCGTTTGCGCCTGCTTTGCGATCTCGGCGTTTGTCTGGGCTCGCAATTGAGCTTGTAAGGCGCTCAAGGTTGCCGCATCGCGATTGCGCATGGCTGCCACGGCGTCGGCTTCCCTGCGATCGAGTGCAGCCAGCCGTGCCTTGGTATCATTGCGGGTCGCGTCATCCAACGCCAGATTCGAAAGTTTGGTTCGCAGCGAAAGCCGTTGCGCCGAATCCCTGCTGGCAAGTTCCAAAGAATATGCGGACTCGTTGCCGCTGATCTCCTCAGCCCTGGCGCGGAAGCGCCGATCCGCGCGCGCCGCAAGCGACTTACGCAGCGCATCCACCGAGGCGCGATCTTGCGCAACGACGCTCTGTTGGTAGTTGGCGAAGTCGCGCTGCGCCTGAGCCGAGACTTGAGCGGCTTGCGTTCGATAGGCGTTCTGGACGTTATTTTCTATCTGCGCACCAGTCGGAGAGGACTCCCCGCTTGCGGAAAGCGCGGCGCGGATCGCCGCGTTCTCGCGCTGCGCGTAGTCATTTTGCTTTTGTTTGAGAATGCGATTGGTATTGTTGCGCGCGTCGTTCAGTTCCCGGTTGAGCGCGTCGGTTTCGCGTGCAATATCGGCGCCGCTGGCGGCGGGTCCCGGACCCAGAGCTTTCAGGTTGAGCGCGTCGATGTTTGAATCCAATTGCGCAAGCTGACCGTAAAGCGGATGTTTCTTCACGACGTCATCCAGGCGTACGTAACCTACCCCGCGCACTTCCGGAGAATTTACATCGACCGTTTTTTGCGCACAGCCGCCGCCCGCCAGTCCCAAAAGTAGGATGCATGCTGCAGGCAGCGTTGCTTTAAACGAGGCGCGTGTCATGCGAGCTTACTTGTTGAGGGCGCTGACGACGTCGGCCGTCACGTCCGTACCGCCGAATATCAAATTGGACTTGTCGATCACCAGCAGCAAATTCTTCTTCTTAGCGACATCGGCGATGCTCGCCCTGGTTTGATCGCTGAGCGGTTTAATGAGCGCGTCGCTTTTGTTGCTAACGGACTTCTGATAGTCCTTGAGAATCGCTTGGCGCTCCGCATCGGTTTTCGCCCGAGCCATCTTTGCCTGCGCCGCAGCTTTTTCGGCGTTCCCAAACTTGATGAACTCGTCATTCACACTCTTGATCTTGGGCACGTTGTCGATCTGCAACTGATCGACATAGCCGACCGATGAAGGCGGCGGCGTGCTGACCGGCGGAACCGGATCACCGGGACTCTGCAGCAGGTCCATCACCGGCCTGGTGATTTCCTGGCCGCCGTACACTACGATCCCTTTGTCGACCACCACCGATAAGTTTCTGCTTGAAACCACGGATGCGATGGCGGTCTGCGCTTTGCCGAAAAGGGGCGCAAAGAGCTCGCGCTGGCGCGCCAAGACCTTCCCTTGAAATTCGGCGATCACTTTTTGCTGGTCTGCGGCCGAACGCGTACCGCGCATGCGCCGCGCAAACTGGGCGTTCAGCGTCGCTTTGTACCGCTCGAGCTGCCCGTTAGCGCTGGCAAAGCTTTTCAAACTGCCGATCGCGGCTTGGTCGATGACGCCGACATCGGTAACGTCGGCCGCAAGCGCTACCGGCGCGCTAATGAGTGCGCACAGCGCAAGCAGCGCCGTGAATCTCGTTTTCAACGTTAGAAGCTCTGTCCTATCCCGAAACTGGTGTGCGCACCGTTAGAGCCGCGCGCGTAATCGATCCGGATGGTGCGCAGTCCCAATTGCGGAACGTCGAAGCGCAGTCCCACCCCGACGTCGCCGCGATAGGCCCAATCCCCCGGAAAACCAATGATCCGATTAGTGTACGGATCGAGCAGCGGCTTGGCGCCGCGGATACGGTAGCCGCCTTCATCCAGAAACGCCGCGATCGTCAGTTTACGATCTGCAGTCACGGGATAGCGCAACTCCACCTGGCCCAATCGAATATCCGTTCCGTAAAAAACGTTTTGGTAGCCGCGCAATTCTTGGTCGGAGAACGTGAAGAGCGAATTGGGCGGAATCGCTCCTGAGGTAACGCCAACTCTGCCGTGGACCCCGAGCGTCGCCGTCTTTCCGGCGGGAAAGAACTTGATCAGGTTAAGGTCCGATCGCGTGTACCGAAAGTCCGAGCCGAATGAGGGCGAGCTTACTTCGGTCGATATGGAATTGTTCACGCCCCGGCGCGGATTGAAGACATCGTCGCGCGTATCGTTGGTCAACCCCAATACAACGCTGTACAATTTAAACGGAGTACCCGTGTTGATGTTGGCAATCGAAGGAGCATTGATGCCGAAGCTGCCCGTCGGATTCGTCGCACCGAATCCCGGTGTCGGAGTCGGTCCCACCAGCACGTTGGGTTGACCTTGCGCGAAGAAATACGGCGTGGGAACCGTCGTGCTCGTTGAAACACGCTGCACGTTCACGCCGGCGCTGGCCCGCACGAAATCGGTCAAACGCCGCCCTAAGTTCAGCGAAACGCCCGATGACTTCGCGGTACTGGTGGAGAGTACGCCCGTAACCGAGGTTTGGGTAGAGTTCGGATACAGCGTCACCGGGATCGGCGCGCTGGAAGCGCCGGGCGCGGGGGAGGCCACGGCAGTAGAGCTGGTGGAGTACACGGGGTAATAGTTCGTTTGTCCGTTGGCGAAAATCGTTGCACCGAAGCTGTATTTTTGCGAATTTTTCGTCTTGCCAACGTAAGGGATGTTTGACGAAGCTTGCACGTCGTAGCTGCGGGCCCCGCGTTCGAAGCGCACCGAACCTCCGTTGCCCGTACCGTTGATGTTGTTTTCGGAGTATGAGAGCGTGCCGGTCAATCCTTGGCCCGTGATGCCGCCGGAGTAGCCCGCGCCGATTTGCGCCGTACCGGTGCGCTGTTCGGTCACTTGCCAGTTCAGCGTCACGAGTGCCGGATTTTTTGGATCCGGTCCGGGCTTAGGCGTCAACTCGACCTTTGAAAAGAAACCGGTGTTGTTCAGGCGCTCGTAATCGCGGCGCAAAGCGCCCTGCGTAATGTACATCCCCGGACGCAGGCGCAACTCCCGGCGAATCACCACGTCTTTGGTTTTCGTGTTGCCCGTGATCTGGACGGCTCCGACTTTTGCGGCGGAGATGTTGTACTTCACGTTGGCCGTGCCGGCTTTGAGATTGACCGTGGTCGGGTCGATGCCGCCTTCGAAATCGCCGAGAGACAGATCGTACTTATCGTAAAGTTTTTTGACCGCTTCAATGTCTTTGTCGCGCGCTTCTTCAGAAAACGGCGCACCCTGTTTAACGGTTAAGACCGGCAGAATCAAGTTGGGAGGCAGCACCGGGTCGCCGCCGATTATCACCTGGTTGACGGTGAGCCCCTCTTGGATCGCGATGTTGAGCACGCCCGTCGGCGGATCGATGTTGAGGTCCTTGACGTGCGTGGGGACTTGTCCGCCGTACCCGATGCGGTCGTAGTAAGAGTTAATTTTCAACACGTCCTGGTGAAAAGTGTTGGTGTTGAGCACCTGGCCGACGGCGGTATCCATCAAGGCGAGTAGCGTATCAGCCGGAACGTGTGCATTGCCATTGAAGGTGACCCGCTTGATGATCGGGTTTTCGATGACCCGATAGGTGACCGCCACTCCGCCCGGACGCTGCCGGATCAGCGGAGGTACCTGGTCTGAGAAAAAACCCAGCGCGAAAATGCTCTTCACATCTTGCTCCACAACAGCCGGGTCGTAGGGCATTCCCGGCCGCAATTTTGCTACCGAAAGAATGCGGTCGCTCGGTACATGAACGTTGCCTGAAACGGAAACCGCAACCACGTTGGGAGCGGCGGGCGCCGAAATCGCCGGCGGCACCACAAAGGTGGCGATGCAGGTGAGTGCCAGGGCGAAACCTGCGCACCGGGCAAGCGCATATCGCGCACGCCGAAAGCAAGACAACATCAATATTCTCTTCCTCGAAATGGTATTCGCTGCAACGTCTTCAGCGGCATTCTAGGTACTCCGGCTAGCAGAATAACGCGGGGGGAGTACGCATTGTTTCGGCCGCGTCGCACGTTCGGGGCTGGAACGGCCCCTCCTCTGCACCAAGCACTACGGAAAGAGGCGCGAGAGGCTGAAAGAAAAGCCGCTCGTGCTCTCGATCGGTAGGCCGGCGGTGGCACGCCGGTTGGTCGAGCCTTGCTGTGTGTAAAAGGACAAGAGACCCGCGGTGAACTCGTTGGGCCGGTATTCGAAGCCGAACGTTTGGCGCATCGGATATCCAAACGACGATCCATACAGCGCATAAAAGTCCCGAGCGAGAACCCTGCGAAAATTCAAACCGAATCCTCCCCTGTAATCAAGGCTCAGATTCACGTCAGAAAGACCCAACCCGCTGCCAAGAGCGCCTTCCAGCGGTGCAAGCAATCCTCGCGTAAACTGAGCGTTTAAAATATTGAAAGCCTCTTGCCCAACGGTTACGTTTGCGGTCTGGCGATACACCAGTGCCCTTGGCAAGGGCTGGCCACTTCCTTCGACGGGCGCACCCCGCAAGGTGCCAGGCTGCGTCGGTTGTCCATTTTCTTCGTACGTGATGCCGCTGACAATTCCGAGCGGCGTGAGCAAGCCAAGAATCTGCTCGCGGCTATACCCAGGAGGGTTTGATTCGAAATTGATCGCCAGGTTCGTAATCGGGCCGTCGACTTTGATTGAAATGTCCGCCGATCCGTTGGGATTGAGCTGTGGATTGGGATCAGGATTGATGACGCGCGTTTTGCCAACCGCGTGAAGTTCAGGAATAACTCCGCTGGCCGGATCGAAGGCGACGTACCCACTCTGCACTTTGAAACTGCGATCGAAATAGGTAAGATTGCCGCCGGTGGAATCGAAGCGGCCCGCCAGGGTGGGGGCGGCCAACGTCCCGCCGAGCAGTACCCGTCCGGTGGCTCCAATGTCGAGTCCGCTTCCGCGCACGCGAACGTTCTTCTCGGCCGTCACCCCGAGGTTGAATCCGAGGTTGAGCGACGGTCCGCCGGGTGCTGTGCCGGGTCCTGCGGACTTCGGATTGTAGAGCGCCGAGAACGGCACGAGGGCATCGCTCAGTGCAACGTTGCCGGACACCAGTGGAAGGCCGTCGTTCTTGACCACCGCCAGCTTGCCGTTTACGGTGCCGCGGCCGTAAGCGGGAAAGTTGAGCGACGCGCGACTCGCAGTTGCGTCCACGCGGTAGGTTACTTGGTCTTGCGCGGCGCCGCGGGAAAAGGCTATCTTTCCCCCCGCG
>JAABUQ010007542.1_pt1 | contig 15739 bp, 11 predicted proteins | sample 5560001 | NCBI WGS metagenome assembly JAABUQ01 (sample SAMN10711888, study PRJNA513371) | rock metagenome | isolation source: Antarctica rocks | place: Antarctica: Victoria Land, Finger Mt nord | collected 2015-12-18 | reverse complement strand
TCCAGCATCCGCGGCCCGCGGTCCCGCAGCATCCAGCTCGACGCGGCCGAGCCGCCGACGATGTCCAGCACCGCCGCCGTGTCGATGCCGAGCTTGGCCGCAAGCGCCAAGGCCTCCGCCGCGGCGGCGATATGCACGCCGCAGAGCAGTTGGTTGACGGTCTTGACCACCGCCCCCTGCCCCGGCTGCTCGCCGACATGCACGACCTTGCCGCCCATGGCGTCGAGCAGCGGTCGCACCGCGGCGAAGCTCTCGCCCGGCGCCGCCGCCATGACCGTGAGCGACGCGGCCACCGCGCCGGCGACCCCGCCCGACACCGGCGCGTCGATCAGGCGGCGGCCCATCGCCTCCACCCGGTCCGCCAGGGCGGCGACCGCCTGCGGCGGGCAGGTGGCCATGACGACCACGGACCCGCCTTCGGGTAAGGCTTCCGCGGCGCCCGCCTCGAACAGCACGGCCTCCGCCTGCGCCGCGTTGACCACCATCAGCACCAAGGCGTCGGCGCCGGCTGCCGCCTCGGCCGCGGAGGCGGCGCCGACGCCGCCGGCCTGGCCGAGTGCTGCAAGCGCCGCCGGGTTGAGGTCGAAGCCCCGCACGCTGTAGCCGGCTTTCAGCAGGTTCAGCGCCATCGGCAGCCCCATGGCGCCCAGGCCCACGAAGCCGACCGTGCCGGCGGTGTTCGCGCCGCTCATGCCAACCACTCCTTCACAGAGGCGGCCATCGCGGCCGTCGAAATGCCGTAGCGGTCGTGCAGCGTCGGCAGCGCGCCGGCGGCCAGGAACTCGTCGGGCAGGCCGATCTGCCGGAACGCCGCGTGCACGCCGGAGCGCATCAGCAGGGCCGCAACCGCCTCGCCCAGCCCGCCGATCACGGAATGGTTTTCCGCCACGACGACCAGGCGGCCGGGCTTCGAGGCTTCCCGCAGGATCGCCGCCTCGTCCAGCGGCTTGATCGTGGGGCTGTGCAGCACCGCGGCCCCGATCCGGTCGGCGCGCAGGGCCTTTGCCGCCTCCAGCGCCCGCATGGTCATGAAGCCGGAGGCGATGATGAGCACGTCCGCGCCGTCCCGCAGCAGCGCCGCGCGGCCGAGCGTGAAGCGGTAGTCGTACTCGTCCAGCACCACCGGCACCTGGCCGCGCAGCAGCCGCATGTAGACCGGGCCGGGATGGTCGGCGACCGCCGGCACCGCGCCCTCGATGTCCACGGCGTCGCAGGGGTCGACGATGACCATGTTCGGCAGGCCGCGGAAGATCGCCACGTCCTCCGTCGCCTGATGGCTCGGGCCGTAGCCGCTGGTCAGGCCCGGCAGGCCGCAGACGATCTTGACCGGCAGGTTCTCCTCCGCGATGGCCATGGCGATGAAATCGTAGGCCCGGCGCGCGGCGAACACGGCGTAGGTCGTGGCGAACGGCAGGAATCCCTCCCGCGCGAACCCGGCGGCGGCGGCCATCAGAAGCTGCTCGGCCATGCCCATCTGGTAGAAGCGGTCCGGGAAGGCCTGGGCGAAGACGTGCAGGTCGGTGTACTTGGCGAGGTCGGCGGTGAGGCCGACGATCTCCGGCCGGTCCTGCGCCAGCTTCGCGAGCGCGTGCCCGAACGGCGCCGGGCGGTTGCGCTGCCCTTCGGCGGCGATGGAGGCGATCATGGCGGAGGTGGTGAGGCGCGGCTTGGCTGGGGGCAAAGTCTGGCTCATGGGGGCCTTCCGGCATCGAGGGCGTCGAGCGCCAGGCTCCATTCGGCCGGGTCCACGCGGATGAAGTGCGTCTTGTCCCGCGCTTCCAGGAACGGCACGCCGCGGCCCATCAGGGTGTCGCAGATCAGCACGCGCGGCTTCGGCGCGTCGAGCGACCGGGCCTGGTCGAAGGCGGCGGCGAGGGCCGGGATGTCGTGGCCGTCCACCCGCTGCGCGTGCCAGCCGAACGCTTCCCAACGCGCGGCCAGCGGCTCGAACCCCAAGACGCCGGACGATGCGCCGTCCGCCTGCTGGTTGTTCACGTCCACGAGGGCAATCAGGTTGTCGAGCCGCCAATGCGCCGCGCTCATCGCCGCTTCCCAGGTGGAGCCTTCGTTCAGTTCCCCGTCCGACAGCAGGTTGTACACCAGGGCGCCCGACCCCTTGCGCTTGAGGCCAAGGCCCATGCCGACCGCGATGCCCAGGCCCTGGCCAAGCGAGCCGCCGCTGATCTCCATGCCCGGCGTGTAGGACGCCATGCCGGACATCGGCAGCCGGCTGCCGTCCGCGCCGTAGGTCTCGATCTCCTCTTCCGGGAGGATGCCGGCCTCGATCAGGGCAGCGTACAGCGCGATGGCGTAATGGCCGATGGACAGCAGGAAGCGGTCCCGCCCCTCCCACGCCGGGTCATCGGGCCGGTAGCGCAGGGCGTGGAAGTAGGCGACCGCCAGCACGTCGGCGATGCCGAGCGCCTGGCCGACATAGCCCTGGCCCTGCACCTCGCCCATGCGCAGCGCGTGGCGGCGGATGCGGAGCGCCCGCTCGGCGAGGCTCGTGTTGGACAGCACCGGGTCAGCCCCCCTCATTTATCCATGGATCAGCATGCCGCCGTTCACGTCGATGGCGGTGCCGGTGAGGTACGACGATAGGTCGGACGCCAGGAACAGGCATACGCCGGCCACGTCCGCCGCCTCGCCCAAACGGTTCAGCGGGATGCCGCGCAGAATGTCCGCGCGCATGGCGTCGGTCAGCTTGCCCGCCGTGATGTCGGTCTGGATCAAGCCCGGCGTGATAGAATTCACCCGGATGCCGTCCGGCCCGAACTCCCGCGCCATCGCCTTGGCCAGGCCGAGTACCCCGGCCTTCGCCGCCGAGTAGTGCGGGCCGCCGAAGATGCCCCCGCCGCGCTGCGCTGACACCGACGACAGGCAAACGACCGAGCCGCGCCGCCGCTCCCGCATGGACGGGATGAAGGCCTGGCTGAGATACAGCGTGCCGCGCAGGCTCACGTCGAGCACGGCGTCGTAGTTCTCGGGCGCGATGTCGAGGAACTTGATTGGCTGGGTGATGCCGGCGTTGTTGACCAGGATGTCGGCGGCGCCAAACGCGGCCAGCACGTCCTTTGCGGCAGTGAGGCACGCCTCCCGATCGGTCACGTCGCAAGCGAGGCCCAGGTGCCCCTCGCCCGGCAGCGACGCCGCCGCCTCCGACGCGCCCGCGCGGTCCAGGTCCAGGTCCAGGACGGCAACCCGGGCGCCGTGCTCGGCGAACAGGCGCGCGGTGGCGCGGCCGATGCCGCGCAGGCTGGCGGCACCGGAGATCACGGCGGTCTTGCCGGTCAGAAGCATATGGCGTGTCCTCCCTTTTGCGGCATTTGTCGGACGAAGGCGGGGCGCTGGCAAACGGAAATTCGCGCGGGGTCCCGCGGGATCCCAACACGATCCGGCGCCCGAATGTACGGAGAGTGGCACACGTCCTGCATAGCTTCCCGGTCACATGACGCGCCACGGATCGTGCAAAGACTGGCGGCCCCGATGAGCGGGCGCCAACATGGCGCGGAAAAGGAGCTTACCACATGCCCACCCTACCCCGCCGGCCGTTCCTCATGGGCCTCGGCGCCGCAGCACTGACTGCCGGGCCGCACTCCGCGCGGGCGCAGACGCCGCCCAACGCCCTGGTGATCGGCCATTTGGCCGAGCTGCAGACGCTCGACCCGGCGCAGGCGATCACCGTCAGCGACTTCCGCATCCTGTCCAACATGTACGACGGGCTGACCCGCTTCCGCGACGCGTCGCTCGAGATCGAGCCGGGCCTCGCCACGTCCTGGACGGTCAGCCCGGACGGCAAGACCTACACCTTCAAGCTGCGCGACGGCGTGCTGTTCCATAACGGCAGCCGCTTCGATGCAGAGGCGGTGAAGTTCAACTTCGACCGCGTGCTGGACAAGAGCCACCCATATTACCACACCGGCCCCTTCCCGTTCATCTTCACCCTCGGTCCCATCGAGCGGACGGAAGCGGTGGACCCGGCGACCGTGGTGTTCCACCTGCGCGAACCCTACGCGCCGATGCTGACCATGCTGGCGGCCGGGGTCGGCAGCATCGCCGGCATCTCGCCCGCGGCGGTCAAGCAACACGACAAGGAATTCAGCCGCCACGGCGGGGGCACCGGGCCGTTCGCCTTCCAATTGTGGGAAAGCAACCAGCGCGTGGTCCTCGCGGCGAACAAGAAATACTGGCGCGGCGCCCCCAAGCTCGACGGCCTGGTGTTCCGCCCCATCGTCGAGGAAACGTCGCGGGTCAGCGGCATGCTGTCCGGGGAAACCGACCTCACCATCGAGGTGCCGGCGGACAACGTGCCGGAGCTGAAACAGGACCCCCGCTTCCAGTACTACGAGCAGCAGGGGCCGCACCTCTGGTACCTGATGCTCAACACGAAGCAGAAGCCATTCGACGACAAGCGGGTGCGCCAGGCCGTGAACTACGCCATCAACCGGCAGGGCATCGTCGACGACCTGCTGAAAGGCACGGCGACGGTGGCCGCCAGCGTCACTCCGCCCGCCTTTGCCTGGGCCTACGACAAGGCCATCGCCCCCTACGGCTACGACCCCGCCAAGGCGAAGGCGCTGCTGGCGGAGGCCGGCTACCCGAACGGGATCGACGTCACCTTCTACGTCACGCAGAACGGCTCCGGCATGCTGTCCCCCGTGCTGATGGCGAGCGCCATGCAGGCGGACCTCGCGGCGGTGGGCGTGCGCGCCAAGATCGAGAGCTACGAGTGGAACACCTACCTCGGCCGGCTGAACGGCGGCATGAAGACGGCGGACATCGCCGAGATGTCGTTCATGACCACCGACCCCGACATGCACCCCTCGTTGGCGCTCCGCACCGGGGCCGCGGTCAACTCGGGCTCGTACTCCAACCCGGAGGTGGACCGGCTGATCGACGCGGCGCGCACTGAGACGGACGCGGGCAAGCGCGCCGGGCTGTACGACCAGCTTGAGAAGCTCGTGCATGAGGACGCGCCCTGGGTGTTCGTCTGCCATTGGAAGCAGAACGCGGTGGCGAGCGCCCGGGTGAAGGACTTCTTCCTGATGCCCTCCTTCGGCACCCGCTTCGACAGGACCTACAAGGCATGAGACTCGGCCTCCTGCGGCGCTTCCGATGACCCGCTTCGTCCTCACGCGCCTGGCGCTCCTGGTCCCGGTGCTGCTGGGCGTCACGGTGATCGTGTTCGTGGTGATGTGGCTGGTGCCGGGCGATCCCGCGACCTCGATCCTCGGCACCTTCGCCACGCCCGAGAACCTGGCCAAGGTTCGGTCGGAGCTGGGCCTGACCCGGCCCATGCCGGTGCGCTACCTGATCTGGCTCCGGGGCGTGCTGCACGGCGATTTCGGCCAGTCCTATATCCTGCACCGCCCGGTGCTGGACGAACTGCTTGACCGGCTGTTCCCGACGCTGCTGCTGGCCGGGGTCTCGCTCGCGCTGTGCAGCGTCGTCGGCATCCTGCTCGGCATCATCGCCGCCATGCGGCAGAACGCCTGGCCGGACCGGGTGATCACCCTCGTGGTGCTGCTCGGCGTCTCCACGCCCTCCTTCTGGCTCGGCATGCTGCTGATCCTGTGGTTCGCCGTGCGCTTCGCCTGGCTGCCAGCGGGCGGGATGCAGGAGATGTTCGGACCCGGCGGCGGCATCGAGATCGCCCGGCACCTGATCCTGCCGACGCTCGCCCTCTCCGCAGTGCCGGCGGCGGTGCTGGTCCGGCTGACCCGCACGGCGATGCTGGAGGTGATGCGGCAGGACTACGTCCGCACCGCGCGGGCGAAGGGTTTGCGGGAGGGCCGGGTCATCCTGCGCCACGCCTTCCTCAACGCATTGGTCAATGTGGTGCCGATCATCGGCATCGAGGCCGGCTATGTGCTGGGCGGGGCGGTGTATATCGAGAGCGTGTTCCAGTGGCCGGGCATCGGGCGCATGCTGGTCAACGCCATCTCCACCCGCGACATCATTTTAGTACAGGGCGGCGTGCTGATCGCCGCCGCCGCCTACGTGCTGATCAACCTGCTGACCGACGTGGCCCAAGGCCTGCTCGACCCCCGGATACGCAGCGCATGAGCGGCGCGCAGGAGGCGGTCCTCGCACCGCTCCCGGCACAGCCCCCGGCGGCCCGCGCCGGACTGTGGCGCCGTTTCGCCCGCAGCGGCCCGGCGGTGGCGGGCGCCGTGGTGCTTCTGCTCGTGGTCGCCTGCGTGCTGGCGGCGCCGGTGCTGCCGCTGTCCGACCCGGACCGCACCGACATCCTGCACCGCATGGCCCGCCCGCTGACGCCGGGCCACTGGCTCGGCACGGACGAACTCGGGCGCGACCTGCTGAGCCGGGCGATCTGGGGCACCCGGCTCAGCCTGCTGGTCGGCGTGGTCGCGGCGGCGCTGTCGTCCCTGATCGGCTCGGCTCTCGGCGTGCTGGCGGCATACTACGGGCGCACCGTGGATACGCTGGTGATGCGCGGCGTCGATATGCTGATGGCGTTCCCTTACCTGCTGCTGGCCCTGGCCATCGTGGCGGCGCTGGGGCCGAGCCTCGGCCACGCCATGCTCGCCATCATCGTCGTCAACGTGCCGTTCTTCGCCCGCGCCGTGCGCGGCGCCACCGTCAGCCTGCGCCAGGCCGACTTCATCGCCGCCGCCCGGCTGATGGGCCAATCCAACCTCCGCATCATCACGACTGAGCTGCTGCCGAACGTGCTGCCGGTCGTGGTCGTCACCGCGTCCACCTCCGTCGGCTGGATGATCCTGGAGACCGCGGGCTTGAGTTTCCTGGGCCTGGGCGCGCAGCCGCCGGTGGCGGACCTCGGGGGCATGCTGGGCAACGCGCGCAACCTGATCAACGTGGCGCCGCACGTCGCGGCGGTGCCGGGCCTGGCGATCCTGCTGATCGCGATCGGGGTCAACCTGGTGGGCGACGGAGTGCGCGACGCTCTCGACCCGCGGCTGCGCGCGGGCGGGCTGGCGCGCATCCGCGCCGTCACCGAAGTATTGCCGGACCGCCCGGTGCCGTCCGGGCCGCCGTCCGGCGCGCTGCTGTCAGTGCGGGCACTGCGGACGGAGTTCCACGCCGGGGGCGAGGTGTGGCGGGCGGTCAACGACGTGAGCTTCGAGGTGCGCGCGGGCGAGGCGGTCGGGCTGGTGGGGGAGTCCGGGTCGGGCAAGACGGTGACGGCGCTGTCCATCGCGGGCCTCGTCGCCTCGCCGCCGGGCCGCATCGCCGGGGGCAGCGTCCGGTTCAAGGGCCAGGAGCTGATCGGCGCCTCCTTGGCCGATCTGCAGGACATCCGCGGCGACCGGATCGCCTATGTGTTCCAGGACCCGCTGACCACGCTCAACCCGCTGCTGACGGTCGGGAGCCAAGTGTCGGAGACGCTGCGCCGGCACCAGGGGCTGGCTCCGCGCGAGGCGATGGCGCGCACGGTCGCACTGCTGGAGCAGGTGGGCATCGCCGACGCCGCGCGCCGCGCCCGCTCCTATCCGCACGAGCTGTCCGGCGGCCAGCGGCAGCGCGTGGGCGCCGCCATCGCGCTGGCGAACAGCCCGGACCTGATCGTGGCGGACGAGCCGACGACGGCCTTGGACGTCACCACCCAAGCGCGGGTGCTGGCGCTGATGAACGAGCTGCGCCACCGGCTGGGCGCCGCCCTCGTGTTCATCAGCCACGACATGGGCGTGATCGCCGAGCTGTGCGACCGGGTGCATGTGATGTACGCCGGGAGCATCGTCGAAAGCGGCCCGGTGGCCGAGGTGCTGTCGCGCCCGGCGCACCCCTACACGATCCGGCTGCTCGCCTGCGTGCCGCGCCCGGGGGAGGCACGGCGCGACGTGGAGCCGATCCCGGGCCTGCCGCCGCCCACCAACGCACTGCCGCCGGGCTGCGCGTTCGCGCCGCGCTGCGACCTCGCCATCGCCGCATGCAGCGCCGGCCCGGTCGCGATGGTCGGGGTCGGGCGGGAGCATGCGGCGCGCTGCGTCCGCGTCCGGGCCGCGCAGGACGCGGCGGCGTGACCGGCGTCGCGGCGCTGGAGCTGGTAGAGGTCGTGCGCGAGTACGGCGGCGGACGCAGCCTGCTCGGCCGGCGCCGGCCGGCGCACCGTGCAGTCGATGGCGTGTCGCTGACGCTGCGCCGGGGCGCCACGCTCGGCATCGTCGGCGAGTCCGGCTGCGGTAAATCGACGCTGGCACGGATGATCGTCGGCCTGCTGCCGCCCACCGATGGGCGCATCCTCGTCGATAACCGCCCGGTCGAGGACTACGAGCGCCTGGCGCTGCACCGCAAGGTGCAGATGGTGTTCCAGGACCCGCTGGGATCGCTCAACCCGCGCAAGACGGTGCGGCAGATCCTGGAGGTGCCGCTACGCAGCCTGCGCGGCATGGCGGCGCCCGCCCGGCGCGACCGCGTGCAGGAACTGATGCGCCTGGTCAGCCTGCGCGCCGAGTTCGCGGACCGCTACCCACATGAGTTCTCCGGCGGGCAATGCCAGCGCATCGGCATCGCCCGCGCGCTCGCCGCCGAGCCGGAGATCATCGTGCTGGACGAGCCGGTGTCGGCGCTCGACGTGTCCGTGCAGGCGCAGGTTTTGAAGCTGCTGCAGGACCTGCAAGCCCGGCTCGGCGTGGCCTTTCTGTTCATCTCGCACGACCTGGCGGTGGTGGAGGCGATTGCCGACACCGTCGCGGTGATGCACGCCGGCCGCATCGTCGAGCGGGGCGAGGCGGCGCAGGTCTTCCTGGCGCCGCAGCACGCCTACACCCGCGAGCTGATCGGCGCGATCCCAGGAAGCGCAATCTCAGGGTTGGGCGGGGCACGCTGAGCGTTCGTGGGCTGCGCCGGGGCGGGCACCTGTGGCAGCGGCGCAAGCATGGCGCCGTTATGCGACCGCCCGGGCTCCATGCGCATGGACAGGGCGGGCGCGAGGTGCATCATCGCAGCAACATAAGGAGTCGCCATGCGCAAGCTGATTTTGGCTGCTGTCTCGATCCTGTCGCTCGCGGCGGCGGAGCCGGCGTTTCCCCAGGGCCTGCAAACGCCGGGGGCGCCGAACGCCACCCCGCCGGCGGGCACGCTTCCCGATGGGCGCACCACCACGGTGAGGCGCCGCCGCCCCGTGCGCCGCCCCCGGCCGGCGCGTCGCCCGGTCCAGTCCGAGTATCAGCAGCCGGACATCCAGACGCCGCGGATCGGCTGAGCCGCCTACTCCCGAAAGGCTGCCCCGTTATGCTGCTGCGAGGCGCCGGGGGCGGTGAACGGGACGGCCTGCCTTCGGCCTGAAGGCGGAGGCCGTCCCGTTATGGCCGTTCCGCAGGACAGGCTTTCAAAGCAGGGCCGACTTCGGTTAAGATCAAATCGAACCTGGAAAGATGGCGGGAAGGCGTGGCCGTGGACCGTCGCGATGACCCTGCCGCGATCCCAGACGCCGCCCCCGCCGCGACGGGCGCCGTGCTGGACCGCCTCGTCCGCCTGGCGGCGCGCGTCGCGGAAACGGAGGCGGCGGTGCTTGGCCGGGCGGCAGGCCCGGCCCCGGCGGTGTCGGCGTTCGGCCTGCCCCCGGCGCAGGCGGAGGCGGCAGCCAGGTTCGATGTGGTTCTGGGCCACGGCGCCGGCCTGACGGTCCTGCCGGACTTGCGGCAGGATGGGCGGTTCGCCGGGCACGCGCTGGTGGCTGGGCCGCCGCATCTGCGCTTCCTGGCCCACCTGCTGCTGCTCTCGTCCGACGGCGGCCGCCTCGGGTCCCTATGCGTGCTTGACCCGGCCCCGCGCGCCGGCCTGACTGCAACGCAGCAAGGGGCGCTCGACGACATCGCCGGCCTGATCGCCATGGCCTGCGAACGGGAACAGCGGCTTGCGCGCCTGGGGCACGCCACGGCCCACGCGCTCCGGGCGGACCGGATGCTGCGCCTGGTGGCGGATGCGGCAACCTGCGCCGAGGCGCTGACCAGCCTGCTGGGCGAGCTGTGCCGCCATCACGGCGCCACGGTCGGCCGCATCTGGCAATTGACCCAGCCCGACGAGCGCATGCTGGAGATCAGCCGGTTCAACGACGACGGGCTGGACGAGCATTCCTACTACCGCCAGCCGCCCACGGCCCCGGTGACGCGCAGCAACTCGATGACGGCCGGGGCGATCCGCCGCAACGAGCCGCACGCCGTCATCTACTCGCAAATCGAGCAACCGGAGCGCTTCGTGCTGCTTCCCGCCGCCATCGCCTCCGGGCTGGCCGCCCAGGTGAGCTACCCGATCTGGGTGCAGGACCAGCGCTTCGGCATCGCGCTCGCCTTTTCCACGGAGCGGCCGGACTTGGCGGAGGTCGTCGCGGACATCGCGTCCCTTGCCAACACGATCCGCCCGGCGCTGTTCCGCAAGGTGGCGGAGGAGCGCATCCGCTTCGTGGCCCACCACGACGACCTGACGCGGCTCGCCAACCGCTTGATGTTCCAGGAGCGCCTGGCCGCCGCCATCGACGCGGCGACGCGGGGGGAGCACGGCCTCGCCTTGCTTTACCTCGACCTCGACGGGTTCAAGCCGATCAACGACACGCACGGGCATGGGATCGGGGACAAGCTGCTCGCCGCCGTGGCCGCCCGGCTGCGGGAGAGTTGCCGGGAGTGCGACACGACGGCCCGGATCGGCGGGGACGAGTTCGCGATCATCCAGCCGCTCGGCGGCCAGCCCTCCGCGGCCACGGCGCTGGCCTTGGCGCATCGCCTGCTGCACGCCGTCCAGCAGCCGTTCGACATCGACGGGCAGCGCCTGATGGTGGGCGTGTCGATCGGCATCGCCATGTATCCCGTGGGCGGGGAAACCCTGGACCAACTGCTGCGCAACGCCGACACCGCGCTGTACTATGCGAAGAAAGACGGGGCGAAGAAAAGCGGGGTTAAGGAAAGCGGGCGCAGCGCCTTTCGCCTGTTCGATCCGTCCATGGAGGTGCGCCAGCTTGAGCGCGCCCTGATGGAGCGCGACCTGGGCCATGCCGTGGACCGGCATCACTTTACCCTGGCGTATCAGCCGATCTGCGACGCCGCGTCGCTGCGGATCCATGGGTTCGAGGCGCTGCTGCGATGGAACCACCCGGTCCGCGGGCAGGTCCTGCCGGGCCACTTCGTGTCGCTGGCCGAGGCGAACGGGCTGATCCTGCCGCTCGGCCGGTGGGCGCTGGAGGCCGCCTGCGCGGAGGCGGCAGGGTGGGAGCCGCCGGTCTGCTTGTCCGTCAACGTCTCGCCCCTGCAGTTCCGCCAGCCCGACCTCGCGCAGCAGGTGGCCCGCGTCCTGGAACAGGCCGGGCTGCCCGGCGAGCGGCTCGACATCGAGGTGACGGAGGGCCTGCTACTCAGCAACTCCGGCATGGTGCTGCGGACCATGCAGGCGCTGAAGGAGCAAGGGGTGCGCCTCACGCTGGATGACTTCGGCACCGCCTATGCCAGCCTCAGCACCCTGCGCCGCTTCCCGTTCGACCGCATCAAGATCGACAAGAGCTTCGTGCAGGAGATGGGCCAGGACGGCAGCTCGCTGGCCATCGTGGAGGCTGTGCTGCTGCTCGGCGCCCGGCTGAACCTCGCCGTGGTCGCGGAGGGGGTAGAGACCGGGGCGCAGCTCGACACGCTGCGCCGCCTGGGCTGCAACCTGGTCCAGGGCTACCTGACCGGCCGGCCGATGCCGGAAGACCAGGCGCGCGCGGTGCTGCTGCGGGGGACGGTCGCGCCGGGGTGATGGTTCAAGACCGGAAAGGCTGATGCCGGCGGCCGTCTAGGCTGATGATGGGTCGGCGCGCAGGGATGCAGCCAATGGGCATGGCTATCGGTTCACCGGGACACGGCATCAAGCTCTTGCCGGAGATCCGTGCTCATTGGCAGACGGAGGTTCAAGCCTCCCGGCGCCAGTGCAGACAAGAACCAACGCTCGTAAGTCCGCTCGAACTCGCCTGTACGGATCACGTCGCGCAAGGCGCGGTTGGCTGCCATCCGGAAGGCCGTGTTTCCGCGGCGGACCATGACGCCGTACGCACGCGCTGCCAGCCCCTTGTCCAGCGTCGTGTAATCCTCCGGATGGCTGGAGCTGGCTACGAGGGTCCGGATCAGCACGTCCGACCCGATCATCGCGACGCGATTGGCCGGGCTTAGGGCGAGCGTGTTGACCTGGATGGGTCCGAACCCGGCCGCCGCGCGCACGCGCTTGACGATGCTTCGGCAAAGACCGATCGTGTAGCCGACCTGTTCACCATTCTGGTTGACGCAGGCGAAGGGAAACTGGTCCGTGCGCGCGCCGATCACGACCCTGCCAGTGTCGCGCATCCGCGCGAGCGTGTCGTCCCCGGTGGTGGTCAGGCGCGGCGCTTGCGCCAGCAGCACCTCGAAGGGAGCGGATTGCTCCTGGGACCGGCTCGGCCCGATGAGGCCGTCGGCCCAGCCGAGATAAACGAGGCCGACCACGGCCGTGAGCGTGTAGCCCGCGAGGAAAATGGCGCCGCCGCCCCGCTGCCCCGCGACAGCCATGGCGCCTACGAGCTGCGTCACGATGGCGAGCGCCGCGAGCCCGACCCATTGCGCGATGCTGCCTGCGCCGCCGCTCAGCGTCAGCCGGTCGGTCCGCGCGCTGGTCAGGTCATCGACCCGGGTGAGCAGCGCGCTCTTGAGCACGTCGGATACGCCGGGCTGCTGGGCGAACCCCGTGGTGATCAGGTTGAGCGAATAGACCGGTCCCGCGCCCGGCGGTTCGCCAGGAGCGCCCGAGCGCAGCCACTCATGCTCCGTCGTGGTCACGACTTGCAGATACTCGACCAAGGCCTCGCGCACGGGATAGGCTTGCGGTCCGACACCCGTCGTGAAGTTGAGGATCGAGCGGGCAGCGCTCACCTCGCGCTGGGTCGAAAGGCGGAGGCTGCTTCGGCGTTGCGTGATCTCGGCCGAGCTAAAGCCGATGAACAGGCCGAACAGGATGCTGACGGCGCCGATCATCGGCGGCGGCATGGTTCCCGTGCGCGCGATGAGCCGCGTGACCGGAGGCCGCGCGCTGAAAATGAAAGCGCCAAGCGCGCCGGCCATGACCAGCGCGATCAGCGCGATGAAATAGCTTGTCGTCATGCGTGGCCGCGGGCTCCGTCATGAAATCTGGACACGAAGCCGTCATCTAACGTCAGGCAGCAGGTACTTGCACCGACTTTCTGATCGGCCCGGGCCGTGTTGCAGCCCCGCTGACACCGAAAATTCATCCCCGCATCCCTGCCCCGGCGGCAGTGTGCCCTGCTTGACCCATGATGCTAGGGGAGAAGACGCATGGCCATCTTCCATCGGCCCCGCCAGCCCGGGGCCTCGCTGGCGCAGCGTGCCGCTCCCCGGAACACGAAGTTCGAACCGATCCCGGCCCAGTTTGCCCAAGGGCGCAAGGCCCCGTTCCGCATGGACCTCAGCGATGTGCTGACCGCCGGAGAACTCCAGGAGATCACGCGGGCCGGCAGCATGGCGCTGCACTGCATGGGCGACACCGGCGACGTGAAGAACCCGGAGCCGCAGAAATTGGTGGAACGCGGGTTGGAGCAGTCGCTGCAGAGCGGCAACATCGCGCCGAGCTTGCGCGGCGCCTCGATGGCGCCGGCGTTCTGCTACCATCTGGGCGACGTCATCTACTACAACGGCGAGGTCTCGGAGTATTTTCCGCAGTACTACGACCCCTACGAGCATTACCCGCTGCCCATCCTCGCCATTCCCGGCAACCATGACGGCGAGCCGGCCGACGCAAGCGCCACCACGCTGGAGGGGTTCTACCGCAATTTCCTCGCCGCGAAGTCAGCCGAGCCGACCTACACTGACGAATCGCGCGACAGCGGCCGCCCGGCGATGACGCAGCCCTTCTTCTACTGGACCCTGACGACGCCGTTCGCGACGTTCATCGGCCTATACAGCAACGTCCCCGAGCATGGCCGCATCGACGGCCAGCAGCGCGCCTGGTTCCAGGCCGAGATGGCGGCGGCGGATCAGCACAAGGCGCTGATCGTCGCCGTGCACCACCCGGTCTACTCGTTCGACGACCACCACAGCGGCAGCCCGACGATGGCAAAGGAGCTGGAGGACGCGGTCAACGCCTCCAGGCGCGTGCCGAACATGGTGCTGAGCGCGCATGTGCATAACTACCAGCGCATCGAGCGGCAGTTGGGCGGGCACACCGTCCCGTTCTTCGTCATCGGCAATGGCGGCTATTGGAACCTGCACCGCCTCGCCGCCGCCAACGGCTACCGTGATCCGGAAACGGAAGCGAAGCTGATGTCCAGCATCGACAGCCGCCACGGCTTCATGACCCTCGAGATCAGCGATTCCGTCATCAACGGCCACTTCACGACGGTGCCGCGCCCCCAAGAGTCCTGGACCGACGCGCAGGCCTACAACGCCAGCTTCGACGTGTTCAGCTATACCGCGGTCCCGGTCTTCCTCAAGGATGGCGAGACGGTGGCCCTGGTGCCGCCCGACGGCACCAACGTCCCGCCGCACACGGACCACACCCAGACGGACCCGCCCGCGCGCACCCCGGCAGCGCAGCAGAAGGCGCAGGCGCGCGACGCCCACGCGGCCCGCACGGCACGGCGCGCGCCGGGCAAGTCGCGTCCAGAACCCTGAACCGCACCGGCGCCGAACACCGTAGAGGGCCAAACCAGGCGTGACCGCGGCCGTGCGCCGGGCGAGATCGGTTTTCCCAGTTGCTGAACGAAATGGCGTAGGACCGTGATGGCTTCGCCATCTTCGCCGTTCTCTTCACGCCTGCTCTCCCGGGTCGAACCAGGCGGTGAACGCAACGCCAGACCGGATTTCCGCGCTGGCCGGCCGCTGCGCCGCGATGATGCCGGCAGCAGCGCCACTGGATGCATGGTCGCGAACCACGCCGGACGGTTTGGATCGGAAGGTTTAGGTATCACGGCCCATGACTGACTTGGCATTCCAACGTAGGTCTTCGTTCATGATGCAACAGGAATGTTCCAGTTCGTTTGGCCAAAGACTGGTTGACCGGCGCCCAAGCTGACCACGACCTGCCATCCGACCTGGCCGGCAGAAACTGCGCGGCCCCACACCAGACGACACCCTTTCAAGGTCAACACGCACATGGCCAGTTTCAAGTGGAACAAAGGCATTTCCGGCGACTGGGACACTGCCGGCAATTGGCTGGCCGGGGCGGCTCCGAACGGTCCGACGGCGGATGTGGCGATCGACGCGGCCCCGGCCAGCGCCGAGGGCTACTACACCGTGACGATCGCCGCCGGCACTGATAAAACGGTGAACTCGTTGGACCTGGCCAACTCGAACGTCGGCTTGGAGGTGGACGGGACGCTGACCTTTGCGCCAGGGTCGGCGGGCGCGCTCGGGCGCGAATTCCAAAGCAGCCCGCTCACGGTCAACGGCGGCAAGATCGTGAACGCCGGGCTGATGTTCACCTTCATCCAGACCCGGGGCGATGTTCAGTTCACCGGAGCCAATCCGATCTACATCGCGTGGGAGCTGCAAGTCCTGGACGGCACCGCGACGGTCGATACGTCAAGCATCGCCCAGTACGATACAGCCAAGCGCACCCTGTTCGATGGGGCGTTCGAGGCATTGGGCGGCGGCCGGACGATCAATCTCGGCGGCAAAATCGGCGGCTTCGTCATGGACGTCGAAACCCTCACCGGGCCGAAGCCCACGCCGACCCACAGCTACTGGACGCAGCTCATCTATGACGATCCGGGATCGCAGATCAACGAGTGGAACGGCACCAGCTA
>JAABUQ010007541.1_pt1 | contig 15740 bp, 17 predicted proteins | sample 5560001 | NCBI WGS metagenome assembly JAABUQ01 (sample SAMN10711888, study PRJNA513371) | rock metagenome | isolation source: Antarctica rocks | place: Antarctica: Victoria Land, Finger Mt nord | collected 2015-12-18 | reverse complement strand
ACATTCCCGCCGCTGTGTTCCGTCTCAGCTCAGTTGCCGGAACACAGACCAATTATTTCCACCAGGCTCTTCGACTGATTCCGCGCAATCCATTCCCGCTCATGCCGGGTGTGGCGGGTTGCCGGATCGATTTAATCTCCGAAGTGTGGGCGGCCGCTACGCTTTCCCATCTTTTCGAGCGACACTTTCGCGCTGGTGCGGTGTATCACGTCTGTGCGGGTCCAACGGGGTCGATTCCGGTCGGCACATTGGTGGAAATGGCGTTCGCTGTTATGGGTGTCGAGCGGCCCCCTGCGATGGTGCCTCTGAAAGAGTTCGAGCGGTTTACCGCGCACTTGCTGGGTAATGGAGCGCGCGAGCCGATCAAAGCAATGCTCCGGTCGGTTTCATCATTCCTGCCGCATCTGGCGATTGACCAAACGTTTCAGAATGCCAACACGATGGCAGTCCTCAAGGACGACGACATTAGTCCCGCCGATAGCTCTGAGGTTGTGCGCGACGTACTCGCTCGCCTCAGCGGGCATGCCGGTACCAGCGAGCCAGTCGATACGGTGAAACTCCCGCCCAATACAGGACCTGCAGTGTGATCCAGAGCGCCCATACTCTGGCATACCGTGACCCCGTGAACCGGCGCGCGGATGTGAAGATCCGTGCTTCAAGATAAACGAACCTGCCATGCCGCTTCATGCGCCGAACCAAGTCCAAATCTTCAAAGAGCGGGTAAGGGCGGCATCCGCCGATAGCGTCGTAAACAGAACGCCTGATGAAAATACCCGCATCACCGTAGCTCAATCCAAGCCATCGCAGGTAGGGATAAATCGCAGTCATCTGCCCCGCGGAGTAGTGTTCGCCCTCAAAAACCAGCGAGAAGTTACCGCCGATAACGGAACTGCTCCTCAGCGCCTTCCCAATCGCTTCCAGCGCTCCGGGTTCCGGGCGGGTATCGGCGTGTACGAACCACAGCACATCGCCTTTTGCCTCAGCCGCCGCGGTTCGAAGCTGGCAGCCACGACCGCGTTGGCATGTCACAACCCGAACTCCCAATTTTGCCGCAATGGCTGCGGTGCAGTCTTCGCTGCCCCCATCGGCGATCAATATCTCCTTCTTACCTGGCAGCTCGTGCAATGCCCGAAGGGTTGCGCCAATCCGTGTCTCTTCGTTCAACGTCGGCACGACGATACTTACCATGTCACTCTGAAGCTTTCAGGATGCATGTCTTAGATGCTCCGGCCCCTTCTCATATTATTTGCTAAGGCTCCCATCGCTGGGCGAGCGAAAACACGGCTCTGCCCGCCGCTGACGCCTGTTGAGGCCGCCGACCTGCACTCGGCGCTCGTGCTGGATACTGGCAACATGCTGATGACCTTGGGTAGCTCCGTCGACGTGGAACTGTCAACCGATGTTCCGACCGAGTCATGGCCCGGTCTTGCGCTGACCAGATCGATACAGATCGAAGGCAACCTCGGAGCGCGCTTGCTCCACGGGTTGGAGCGGGGACTTTCCGCCGGACGCGAAATCGTAATGGTGCTGGGAAGCGATTCGCCGGGCTTACCGCCCCCGCATGTCACCGAACTGCTCCGATCGACAGCGGACGTGACGCTTGGTCCAACGCCGGATGGAGGGTTTTTTGCCATCGCTTGCCGCGCAGTCCACCGGGATATGTTCGCGGATGTCCGTTGGTCGAGCGAACACGCGCTCGCTGATGTGGTCCACAAAGCGTCGGCTTGCGGCTTAACCGTTGCCCTCGGACCTTCCTGGTTCGACGTCGATGTAGAGGCGGACGTGTTTCGCCTGCTGGACATTCCCGAATTACAACAGAACACGGCCATTTGGGCGCGGAGGTATCGAGAGCGATGAGACGACTTTCCCCATGGGTTGTCAGTCCGCTGATTGTCGGCGCCTTTGTTCTCTTGACGTGGCAGGAACGGCGGCGGCCCCTTCGCAAGCGCATTGAGCCTGACCTTAGGCACGGTGTTCGCAACCTCGCCATCGCCGGCATCGGCGCGCTCACCATGGTTGTTTTTGAGTCGCCGCTCATCCAGCCTCTGGCTCGTATGGTGGAGCAACGACGGTGGGGACTCCTGGGCGCATTGCAATTGCCGATATGGATGGAAGCCGGCGTTGCTCTCGTTCTGATGGATTACACCTTTTACTTGTGGCATGTCCTGTTACATCGCGCCCCGTTGCTCTGGAGATTCCATGCGGTGCACCACGTCGATCTGGATCTCGATACGTCCACAGCACTCCGCTTTCACTTCGGCGAACTCTTTGCTTCGGTGCCGTGGAGAGCGGCACAGGTACTGGTCATCGGGCTTACTCCGTTTACGTTTGCGATGTGGCAGGTGTGGTTCGCTCTCTGCGTAATGTTCCATCACTCGAACCTTCGACTCCCGATCCACTGGGAGCGCCGGATGAATCGCATTCTGGTCACACCACGAATGCACGGCGTGCATCACTCCAATCTTCCTGAGGAGACGAACAGCAACTGGTCGAGCGGATTGACCATCTGGGATTCGTTGCACGGAACTCTTCGGCTGGGCGTGCCGCAACAAGATGTTGAGGTCGGTGTGCCTGCGTTTCAGGATGCGAGCAGCGTAGTGTTACCGAAGCTGCTGCTGATGCCGTTCGAAGATCAGCCGGAGTACTGGCGTTTTCCCGACGGGAGAGAGCCGGAGTCGCGGGCCACTTCAAAATCCGATCTCCTGCTGCCCTGATTTCGTTCAGAACCACAGTTTTGCACCGAGTTGCAGAATGCGCGGCGGCGCGGCTGCGACGAATAATCCAGGGTTGGTGGACTGGTCCGTCACCGGGCCTTGATAGTTCACCTGGTTAAACGCATTTTGTGCTTCCAAACGAAGTTGCAGGCTAAGGCCTTCGTGAATCGTGAAGGTCCGGAATAACGAGAGGTCAGTGCTGCGGTAACGATCACCTCGAACGATGTTGCGTCCGCTGTTGCCGAACGTGCCAACTGCTGGAAGCGTGAAGTTGGCTGGGTTGTAAGCGAGTCCCGGCGGAGCGGCGGTGTGAACAGCAGGCACAACGTTCAGCCGGTTGTAGGTTTCGTTGCGGTATGGATCGAACTGGCTTGTATACGGCGTAAACGGCTGGCCGGACTGGATGGTAACGAGGCCGTTCACCTGCCATCCCCTGAACCAGACATTCCTCCCGAATGCAGGAAGTAAATAGTTGAACGTCGCAGTAAAACGGTGCGGGACATCAAAACTCGACAGTGCTCTCTGAGCCCGCCGGTTTCGGCTGTCGAGCACCTGTTCCGAGGGATCGCCGCTGGCGAAATCGCTTGCATCGTCTATGGACTTCGACCAGGTGTAAGCCGCAAGAAGATTCAGGCCGGAATGGAAGCGGCGCTCGATCTTGCTTTGCAGGCTGTAGTAACTCGACGTGGCACCGTTCTCGAATACCGAAATGCCGTTGAACGCCCGATAGGGACGCAGAAGATCGACGACGGGAGCTGTGTCCAGGCCGCTACCGATCGCTGCCGCGATCGAACTGCGCTGGCTGGCGCTCAGAAGATCAAGGGGAACCTGATTCGCGTTGTAGTTGTACGGCAGATGCACGCCGCGCGTGCCGCGATAGCCCAGCTCGAACACCCAGCTTTCGCCAAACGACTGCTGCACGTCAAACGAAGTCTGCATGCTGTACGGGTTTGGAAGGTTCGTTGGGATGGCGGAGATCGAGCGCGATGGAGCGGCGCTGGAGCGCAGGTCGAGAAGCGTTTGCGACGGGCTGCCGCCGGTCGAAAACGGCGTGGGCGACGTGGTCACTGCCGCCGCTGAGAATGGCGGATTGTTCTCAACCTGCTGCACGGTGCTGGCCTGCAATAGAGTTTCGTAGTAGATTCCAAAGCCGCCGCGGATCACGGTGTGTCCTGAACCGAAAACATCGTAAGCAAAGCCAAAACGCGGCGCCAGATTGTTGCGGTCGGGCCGGTAGAGCCCAGGCCAACGGGAATCAGTTTCGCTTAACAAACCCAGGCCGGGAAAGAAGTTGGAAAGCTTGCCGTTGACCTCTGCCCACGGCGCGGTGTATTCGTACCGCAGTCCATAATCAACGGTGAAACGCTTCGATAAGCGCCACCGGTCCTGCGCAAAACCCGCCCACGCCCACTCACGGTAGCCGCGTCCGAACTGTCCCACCGTAATGGTCGCCTGGTACGGGAGGCCCAGCAGCAGGTCCACCAGAACGTTGGCTTCGGCATTCGCCGCGGTCTTGGGCAGCAGCCTGTTCCGCGACCCATCGAAAAATACGGATCCACGCTGGTTCTCGGCGCCGCGAGTGTTGAAGTGATAGCGCGAAACCTCCGCTCCTGCTTTCAAGCTGTGCGATCCCCGAAGCATGCTGACGGAATCCGACCCATACACGGTCAGCTCATTCTGCTCGCGGTTGTACCAGGGCAGCCCGCCAAGGCCCGCAAGACCACCTTGCGCGAAGGCGATGGTCGGTATTCCGTTGGCGTTCGAGCCATTCGGCAGGCCGAACGCGGTTGCATTCCGTTGATCGCCGTTGGCGAGCAGGTTGCCATAGCGGTTTACCCCGAGCCGGGCTTCGTTTACGAGTTGCGGTCCAAACGTGTGCAGGTATCCGGCGGTTCCGTTGGTTGTGCGTTCAGGGTTGGGCAACGTGAACCCCGGAATGTACGGCCCTCCAAATCGATCGACAAGATAAGTCTGGTCGTTCAGATTCCAGGAAGTTCTTAACGTCACGATGTCCCCAGGAGAGAAGTAGTGATCGGTTCGCACGTGGTACTGATAATCGTTCAGTCCGATCGCCAAAGCGGCATTGTAATTGCCTCGCGGCACGGTCGCGTTCGGGGCAGGATAGAGAGCCAGAAGCTTTGCGCTCAGTGGCGTGATCCGGTTGGATAGATCGAGGGTCTGAACGTTACCGCCGGCGCCCACATAGGAGATCAGGCCGCGTCTTTGGTCCAGAGTCGGAACATTCGAGGTGTGCGTCTCGGATGCTTCCAGATTGCGCAGCAGTTCCGTGTTGACGAAGAAAAAGTGTTTGTCTTTCCTGATTGGCCCTCCTAAGCTGCCCCCAAACTGGTTATGCCGCACAGTACCGCGCGGAAGCCCGCTTCGCTTGCTCAAGGTATCGTTCGCGTTCAACGCATCGTTGCGGAAGAACTCGTAACCCGAGGCATGGAACTGATTCGATCCGGCGCGCGTGACGATACTGATCTGCCCGCCCATGGTGCGGCCGTACTCGGCCGGCGGTATGGAAGCGATCACCCGAAACTCCGCCACGGCTTCGTTCGAGGGCTCGAAATTAATGACGCTGTACTGGCGTAGATTCATCGGCATGCCGTCGAAAAGGAAATCGTTAGACCGGCTGCGCGCGCCGTTTACCGTGAATGCACCTTCCGTGTTCTCCCGGGCCTTTCCGTATCGGTTCGCGGCGGTGGAAAAATTCCACCCTGCGGAGACACCCGGTACGATCAACGCAAGGTTCTGAAGTTGACGCCCGTCGCTCGGAAGATCTTGAATGGTGCGTTGGTTAACCACTGTCGACGCCGCGGCAGACTCCACCTCAGTCAGCGGAGTCGTTTCCGTGACGATCACACTCTCGCTCTTGCCCTTCAGCGGCAGAGTCAGATCGATGCGAATTTCATCCCCGGAACGAACAATCAGCCCAGGCCGCCTCACCTCCTCGAAAGACGAATGGGATGCAAGCAGTTCGTACGTGCCGGAGCGCAGCCCTGGGATCTGGTACGCGCCAGCCTCATTGGTTACGGCTCTCCGAACGACACCGGCGCTGACCTCACGCATTTCCACAACAGCGCTTTGAATAGCTCCGCCGCTGGAATCCCGCACGGAACCAGCGATCATTGCGCCTGGCGTGTCAGCGGACAGCGACCGCGCGCACAAGGCGAGCAAAGCGCACCAGTAAAGTTTTCGCGCCATCAGTCTTGAGTGTAAGGAATCCAAGGATCCTTACACTTAAATCATGTGGAGCAGGCGGCGCGAACACGGATGAGCAGAACGCTTGGGCTATTGGGCTGCCTCGCCATTGGCATTTCGGTCAACGGTCAGGATCTCGATCATGCAAAGTGGACGGCCATCCTTCAGAAGTATGTAACGGCACAGTCCCGCGTGAATTATGCACAACTGAAATTGGATGGGATCGGCGGCTTGAATAGCTATCTCGACGAGATCGGCAAGCCGTGGCCGGAGCGAATGGACGCAGACGCCACCAAAGCGGCGTTGATCGACGTCTACAACGCCCTGACCGTTCGCTGGATCGTATCCAATTTTCCGGTAGCTAGTATCTGGAGAACCCAGGGCCCGTTTCGCATCGCGCGGCACAGAGTGAACGGGAAGATCGAGTCGCTCGACAGCATCGAAACCCGTCTTCGGAATATGGGCGACCCTCGCATCCATGGTGCACTGGTCTGTGCGGCCCGAAGTTGCCCGCCTCTCCGGCGCGAGGCCTACACAAAGTCGGCGCTGAATGATCAACTGGACGACAACTTCCGGGCATGGCTTGCCGAGCCACCTCGTAATCAGTTTTTGCCGGACAAGCAGTTGGCGAAGGTGAGCAAGATATTTCAGTGGTACGCGGCGGATTTCCAGAAGATCGGCGGCGTGCCGGCGGTTCTCGAAAGGTTTGCGCCGCCGCACTCCTTCGCGATCTCGAACAAACTGGAATACCAGAAATACAACTGGGGTCTGAACGACAGCGGTTCGGTGGGGACTTCGTATTCCGGATTCGACTTCTACATCGACTATGTCCGCAATGGATACGTGCGCTCCGATATCGAGGGTTGGTTCCTTGGGCTCGGAAAGCGTTACGGCGTCAACCCCCTGATCTTCGGCAGCATTTATGTGGGTGCGATTCCGTTCTTCTCGCTATCGATCGCGTCGCTGATCCGCAATCTGCGGCGCGGAAAGTCGGCTGTCGCGCCTCTGCTTTCCGCAGCCTTCTTTTTTGTGTCCGCGTACCTTTACTTGCTTGCGGCGGGCCAGAACATTCCCGTTTGGGTCTACATCTTCATCGCCGGAATGCTCGCGCTCGGCGTCTGGTCGACTGTCCGCAAGGTGCAGCGCCAGGTGGACCGAGGGGCCGCATGACCACGGACTACGACATGGTCGTGATTGGCGGCGGAGCAGCGGGTCTAACCGCCGCCGGCATGTCGGCTGTCCTGGGCGCCAAGACGGCTCTTGTTTCCGACAAAAAGTTAGGTGGGGATTGCACCTGGCAGGGCTGCGTCCCGAGCAAGAGCCTGCTGAAGGCCGCCAAGGTTGCACATGCGATGCGCTCCGCCGCAAAGTACGGTCTGGAGCCGTCGAACATCTCGCACGATTGGCTGCGGATTATCGAGCGCGTACACGCGATTCGCGAACATGTGTACGAGGATGCGGACGCGCCCCCGAACATGGAAAAGCTGGGCGTCGAAGTGATCGCAGCGCAGGCTCGCTTCGTGGATCGCAACTCAGTCGAGATCACCTCTTCAAAGGCCGCGGGCAGGCGAGTTGTGACATCGCGCTATTTCGTCATCGCGACGGGGAGCAGGCCTGAGATCCCGAAAATTGACGGTATGGATCGTGTACCGGTCCTGACGAACGAAACACTGTTTGAGCTCAACGAACGGCCGCAGCGTTTGCTGGTATTGGGAGCGGGACCGGTCGGGGTCGAGATGGCCCAGGCTTTTCAACGGCTGGGTTCTGGCGTGACGCTGATTGGCCGCTCCGCCAGAATTCTCGAACACGACAACGCGGAACTCGCAGCGATGCTGCGGCAATGTCTGGAAGGCGAAGGCGTGCGGCTGCGGTTGGGCGAGCAGATCGAGCGATTCGAACCAGGCCTGGCGCACCTGAAGAGTGGCGAACCCGTTCCTCTGGACGCAGTGCTGGCAGCTACGGGAAGACGGCCGAACATCGAAAGTCTCCAGTTGCAAGCGGCTGGCGTCAGCACAACAGAAAAGGGCATCGCGGTTGACCGTCATTGCCGGACGAACGTAAAGAATATCTTTGCCTGCGGCGACGTCACCGGGAAATTTCTATTCACCCACATGGCCGAGCACACCGCCAAGGTCGCGGTCATGAACGCGATTCTGCACATGCCCGCATCGAGGAAGGATGACCGTGTTTCCTGGTGCACCTTTACCGATCCTGAACTGGCGCACGCAGGGCTGGGCGAGGAGGAGCTTCGAAAACGAGGCGAGAAGTTTCAGGTTTACCGCTTCCCTTTTTCCAGGCTCGATCGGGCGATCACCGAGTCGGAATCTACGGGTCTGGTCAAGGTGTTCGCAAATTCCAGAGGTAAAGTTCTGGGTGCTTCGATCCTCGGCGCGAACGCCGGCGAGATGATCGCAGAGTATGCGTTGGCAATCCAGGCAAAGGCCGGGTTGGGAGCGATCTCCTCGACGATTCATCCGTACCCAACTTATGCTCTCGCCAATCGGAGAGCGGCGGATGTCTTTGCAACCAGTGTTTTGGCGCCTTCACGAGTAACCTGGATCAGGCGCCTCTTTCGGCTTCGCGGCAGCACACAAGGAATCGTAAGCCTGCTGCATTCTACGGATTAACAGGAGCCTCTCAGCAATGGGCAGGATTATTGTTTTTGACGTGAATGAAACGCTGCTGGACGTGCAGACCCTCAGTCCGTACTTCGAGCACATGTTCGGGGATAAGAACTCGTTGCGGGAGTGGTTTTCACTCCTGCTCCTCCATTCCGAAGCCGCCACGCTGGCTGGCCCGTACTTCGATTTCGGTACGCTGGCCGGCGCCGCGCTCGACATGATCGGCGCCAGCCGGTCACAGCGGGTAACAGAGGTCGAGAAAAAGAAAATCCTCGACGCAATCGTCCGTCTGCCGCCCCATCCGGAAGTGAAACACGCTCTCGGAATCCTGAAGAACGCCGGCTTGCGAATGGTTACGCTGACCAGCTCCAGCCAGAAAGCCGTGGAGCAGCAGGTGCACAACGCTGGCCTAATGGAGTTCTTCGAGAAGAACTTTTCGGTTGATGCGATCAACCGCTACAAGCCCGCGCCCGAAGCGTACCGCATGGTTGCCGCCGCACTCGGCGTCGAGACCGGGCAGCTCCGCCTGGTGGCCGCGCATGACTGGGAACATTCTGGGCGCGATGCAGGCTGGTTGCTCCGCGGCATTTATCGCGCGAAGGGGCCAGGCCTTGTTTCCACTGATACAACCGCCGGATGTGATTGGTCCCGACCTCAGCGCCGTGGCCGAACAAATCGTACACCGCGAAAAGGGCTAGCTGCGAATTACTCGTGCTTTACGAGTAGTTTCAACAGAGTGTCGTGGAACGAGGGCGGCGCTTCGGAACAATAGAGCGCGGATTGTTGCAATGGCATAGAGGGTCAACGAGCAGGTACGGCTTCCGCTGAGCGCCGGGTCCGGTAACTGTGTCGTCCGGCGCTGGTCGATGCGCACATGGAGCCGATCGCATCGAAAGCCATTGGGTGAAATGACATATCCGACCGCCAGCGTGTCGAACGGGTTGAAGCCCTCGGCGCTAAGGCTATTCTTCCAATAAGCGAGCCAATCCTCCGCAGCATCGAGTACCCATGCGAGTGACGCATCGGACGATCGAAGCTTGACCAAGTCCGCGCCGCGCATCCAAACCTTGGACGAGATCTCCCATGGCGCCAGCACCAGCGGAACGCGTGAATCCAGCAGGACCTGAAAACCTGGCGCATCCAATTCGAAATTGAAATCCCGGAACGCCGGCGCGCGTGGGGAAGTGGAAAATCTCTGATTCGGCCGTCTGCCAGCTACTGCAACGATTTTCTTGACGCGATTTCGAAGCTCCGGGTGATTGCGTAAAACCGTTGCTACGTTGGTCGCCGGTCCCAACATAAGGATTACGAGTTTTTCACCGCGTAACGCGGCGGCCAACGCCCGGGAAGCGTCTGTTTCCATTCCGAGATCCTTCGCGGCCGAGGCCCCGCTAGCTATCTCTAACCCCGGCGGACCGAAGTCGCGGACCAGATGTTGCGCGATGGGGAAAGCCTCGCGCAGGGGAGCGTTTCCGAAGACGACGCTGACACCGCGAACGGTAAGGGCCGACGAATGAAACGCCTGAATCAGCGCGAAGCCGTCATCCACTTCATGACCACCGCGAGCAACGGAGGGATCGGTGTCGATCCAAACCGGAACGGAGGCGGAAGCCAGGGCTCTCGCCACCAGCATCAGGAGCAAGGCTCTCATGCTGCATGGCCTTCCATAACCAAGGCCTGCGATAGTTGCAAGAGCTCCGTTTTGCGCTTCAGGCCGAACTTTACCGGAAGCTGAGCGACGCCGATCAATCGGCGCGTGATTTCAACTCCCGCGAACTGCAGGGCCAGACTGCGGTCCACCGAAGCGAGTTCGGCGTAGCGGGAGAAAAGGCCGTTAATCGATGATTGCGATTGCCGGGCGAAGTATAGGTGAGCGGCCATGACTCCCAGATCCCATTCCGGCGGCCCGTAGAAACAGAACTCCGGGTCGATCACGTACACGCTTTGCCGGGCTCTCAGCCAGCTTCCGGGAAAGTAGTCCCCGTGAATGAGGCAAACTGCGCGAGACGTATCCAGGTACCGCTCACCGAGGACGCGAACCGCGCTGCAGTACCCCGGGTCATGCTGCAAACGGAGTGCCGGCACGGAGAGTCCCGGCGTGATCGCATCCAGATCCAGTCCGTTATCTTTGCGCAGCGGAAGCGCAAAGATGTGCTCGTGATTCAAGATGCGCATCTGGACGTTGGAGAATGCGCCAGCAAGCTCCGGAGCGCGGAAGGAATTGTGGAGTGCAATGAGGAAATCGATCAGACGGTTGAGCTCCGCCTCTTCCGGCCGCTGTTCCCCGTCCGAGTACAGGAAGGTGAAATCGCGGGCCTCGGCCAGGTCTTCCAACATAAGCAGCCGCTCTTCGGAGTCGAAGCCCAGTAGCCTTGGCAAATATTTCGCGACCGTTTGGCGCAGCTCAACTTCCTGATAGAAGCGAGCCTCAACCAGCGCCCGATCCCACGGAGCGGCAACGCTCGGATACTTCTCGACCCACGGTCTGGCTTGCTTCAGAATGAACGTGCGCTGCGATGTCACGACCCGCAACACACAGTTCATATTGCCTTCGCCGGCGCGAGCGATTCTCTCGACAGCTTCATTTGGGGCCAACCAATCCAGGGAGGCAAGGTACACCCCGACTGCGACAACGTCAGCCCTCAGGAAGAATTTCCCTGGAAATGCCGATGTCACTTTTTTCGCCGTAGTTTCTCGCCTTCGCTCTCGTGAGGGGACCAGGTCTTATCGCGGTTCAGCCCCAGTTCCTGCTGTTGAGCTCGCGACAAATCTTTCGGCGGAACTCCCGCCCGCATCCGAACGTCCCGCCACAAAAGTTGCGCATCGCGGAGCAGGTGCCGCGGAGCGTCATAGCCGTATGCCCGATACTTTCCGGGATGAACCTTCCCTTTGCCCTGCACGAAGCCGGCGAATTCATCAGTCCAGCCATCGAAAGTCTGTAACACGTCTATGTTCCGAATCATGTCTTCGGCCTGGTTGTCGCTATACTTTGTGTCTTTCCCGAATTCGCAATATGACCATAGCTGGTCGGGCACCTCCACACCGCCGTAACGGCATTGCCAGACCAGCGGCGCGTGGCTTTCCCGCATGTCGTGAAAGGGCTCTTGGGAAGGATCGAAATAGGCCTTGTGCTGAAGAACTCTGGGACGCCCGGACGCATCCAGTTCATCGCCTCCGCAGTCACCATAGAAAAAAACGCGGCCGTACGTCCTTCCATGTGATTTCAGGCTTAACGCCTCCCATGCGGGATCGTGCTCAAGTGCCATGGCTTTTTCGGGATCTTTGTGTGCGATCAGATCTTCCCGCGGATTCCCGCCATTCATACACACCAATCGGTCGAACATCAGCTTCAGGTTGCTCAATGGGCCATACCAGTTCACCGGCCCGATGATGGCCCACGCGTCCGCCAGATCCAGCCGCGCATACATATCGAATCCACATCAGATCCGGTTCGGCTTTGCTTCTCTTCTCGTAACAATTGCAAGGCCAGACGCACAGCGCCATCGAGGTGGACACGCAGGCGTTGCAGCTTTGTATACGCGCCCTGCTATACACGTTGCCCGGGTTTTCGTAGTCGATCTCCCAAACTTGCGGGAGCCGCTCCGCCATGCATAGCACCAGCGTACGGGATTTCGCATCCACGCCTGGACAGTTGTACTGCCGCCTGTCTGATCCGAAGATCAGCAGAACCCGGAAGGGTCGCTCTTCTAGGGGTAACTTGCCACTCTCGTCATTCGGCAGCATTCTTTATCTCTGTCCAGAGGAAACCCGCGCAGAGCCGTGCAATCTGAACGGCTGAGTCAAAAAACCTATGTCTCGCCTGTGAGCCTGTCAAGCATGCGCTCCTCAAAATCGGCCGGCATGGGCCTGGACTCGAACTCAACCATAAACCCGCGCGCGATCTTCCGGATTTGGGCGAGCTGTTGCGCGAAACGCGTGCAGTGCTTACAAATGGCGAGGTGAAGCCACACCTCAATCCTTTTCCAACGGCCAGCGGCGGCAAGCTCGTCAGAGGCCAAAATGTTTGCAACAGCTCTGCAGGAAATCACCGTTCCCCCTTACCGGAACTTTCCAGGCACTCGCGCAGTCGCGTCCGTGCCCGGTGAAATAGTACTCCCATATTGGTGACCGTCACTTCCAAAATCTTACAGATTTCGGGAGTTTCGAGTCCCTCGATTTCACGCAGTACGAAAACCGCTCGTTGATTGGCAGGCAGCTTTTCCATACAGCCGCGAATCAGCTCGCCGGCCCGCTGCGATTCGAAAAGGCGTTCGAGATCGGCTGGAGGCTTAATCCAGTTGCCCCGCGTGTCAAAACGCGATTCCAGAATGTCGTCGAGGGAGTCGCACCTCCGATCGGTCGACCGTTGCCGGCGCTGCGCCATGGCTTTGCGGTGCAGAATACCGATCAACCAGGTGCGCAACTCCGAACGGCCCTCGAAGCTATCGATCTTTTCGAGAAATGTTACAAAAACATCCTGAACCAGGTCCTCGGCTTCGTCTTCGCTGAAACCCATGGCTCGAGCCGAGCGGAACAGAGGCCGAGCGTGGTCCCGCACCGCCGCGGCCAGAGCCTCTGGATGGCGGCGGCGAAGGCCGGCCAGCCCAGCGGCATCGGGCTGTTCATCGGGTGGCATGCAGCGAAACGTTGTGAAATCAGGTTCGCATTTCTGGCGGGGCCGCCGGTAATCGACCAGAAGAACTCGTATCTCTGATCGCCTCGAGCGCGATGTCTGTGCGGTCAGAGGCCGGTGCCGGCGCGCAGAGCGTACTAGAATCTTTGGTCCAAAGCCCAGAGTTGGTCGTGCACTCTTAATCGCGCAAAGGCCGTAGTCGAAAAGCTTTGCGATCACGGACCGTGATCTTGCGAACCTTGCTAAATATGCGCAATGAGCGAGATCGAGAGACAAGTACTACTAAGCCCTGCGGCGCCCATTGTGCTGCTGAAAGGATCAACCGTGAATACTTTGCTTTAGGCGTAGCTTCTGTATTGAGCTATTTCGGAGTGATGTGCCCGTGACCTCCTTCGATGTCGCGGAAACCAATCCTAATAGGGCATCCAGCCACGAAAGAGGCCAACATTTCACGCTGTCAGTCAGGGTGGTTCTTTCAAACACTTAGAGGCATTTACTCCGAATTACTCCATCTATCGAGAGATCAACGCTCATCCGATACCGGCAGATCTTGAAGCAGTTAAAGTCTTGGCTGGGGCGCCTGCCGCTTTGGACCTCTTTATGTGGCTCTCGTATCGATGTTTTCTTGCAACACATCAGGAATTCATCCCGCTGTTCGGACCTCGCGGCTTGGCCAACCAACTTGGATCGATCGAGTATTCTCGCCCGCGGCGTTTCTGCCAAAAGCTTGAACAATGGCTCGACATGATCCGCGTTCTCTGGCCTGATTGCCCAGCTCGAATCAACGCCGGTGGAGAGTCTCTCCTCGTCAGTCATGGCCCTGCCGTCAGGACGGCAGAAAGGATCGGAGCGTGAACCCGGGAAAAGAGAAGCCGTCACTAAGCAAATCGACTCTGTGCGAAGTGACCAACATGCCCATACAAAAACTTCTCCATTGATCTCGTGTTTCGCACTCGAGATTCGGGTCCGCGGACAGAAGGACCATCTACATCCAGAGGACTGCGCCGGATAGAAGATGCAATACGGATTGCAGAGAAATGGTTCAGAGCTTTTCAGGCACGAAATCCACGGTTTGTACAAGATTGGAACAGAAGGGGATCTTGATTCTTCTTGATCCTGAGACCGAGACCTTGCTGCGGAAACGAACGGACACACCCCCCGAGTTGTTGAGATACGTTGACCGCTCGCTCATAAAGAGCACTCTTCGGATATGATGCAGAACGACAAAGGCACAATCCCGCTCCTCGCAGGAAGCGTGAGCCCTTAGACGATCTAAACCTGGAAAAGCAAGTACGGCGGGCTCGAAGTAAGCGAAGCGCAACTGACCTTGCCCGGCGGAACTGAGCCCCTCAAAACCGCGCCCGCCCTACTTTTTCTTTGAATGCTTAACGGGAGGCGTGTGTCTGATATTCGAACGAGCTTTACCGGACTGGCTGTCAATACGGGCAGCTTGCGTTTCCATTTGGCTGGCCAAATTGCCGTAATGTTCTGTGATGGGCTTCACGGCGGAATCTAACGCTTGCGTCGTTTTTTTCAAATCGCTAGTCGTTGCCGAAAGGAGTGTTTGCGTTTCCTGAATGCCGGTTTTGACCAGCTGCTGCAGGAAGCTCTCGCTCATGGATTGGCGATCGCTTCGGGCTTGACGCCATCCGCAATCTCCGCTGGCAATTTACTTAACCGCTCGTTTAGCTTTTCGTGGGTAGCTCTCGTTGGTCTTGACTTCTTGCTGCAACGCTCCATAAGCCTTCACCAGGAACTCCCGCATCTTGCTCTGCTCGGCCGCGATGGCGTCCGGCAGCTCGCGGCCCATCAAGGTCAGGAATCCAAAGAGCTCGGCCACTTTCACGAACTCGTCGTTCGGCGAGAGGAATCGATGTACGAGACCAAAGCGGCAAGTCACTCGCGACCCTGCGGTTCAGGAATGCGCTCGGATCGAGCGGAGCAAACCCGGCGCTTCCGCGCGCAGGACAACTGTCGTTTCCTATCGAACTTCTCTGGCCGACGTGTTCGGTTGGATGTGGCTCCTACCCGAATCCGGGTTTTCCAGCTTGCGATCCTGAAAGCATGCGCAAGCTCGGCGGGCTCTGCCTTGCTCTTTCTCTCTCGGCGGCCTCTCTCGCGCAGCATCTTTCCTTTGGTTCACGTGACGCGCGAATCGACCCAGAATGGATGAACCGGCTGACCATCTACGAAATCTGGTTGAACGCATTCAGTCAAGAAGGTACTTTGCGCAGTGCGATCCCGCGGCTCCAGCATGTTTCAGAGTTGGGTGCATCCGTCGCCTATTTGGGCCCGATCACCAAACGCTCCCCAACGCCGCACTCATCGCCTTACAACATCGCTGACTACAATGCCATCGATCCGCAATACGGCAACGAGCAGGACCTTCGCGACTTCGTATCCGCCGCTCACAAGCTCAATTTGAAAGTGATGCTCGACGTGGTGTACTACCACACCGCGCCCGATGGCGTGATGATGCAGCATCCGGACTGGCTCGTGCACACGCAAGACGGCAGGGTTGCCCGCGGCTTTTGGCCGCAGCCGCTTCCGGATTTCAGAAACCCGCAG